>RRZT011527834.1_pt1 | contig 12715 bp, 9 predicted proteins | sample 2165551 | NCBI WGS metagenome assembly RRZT01 (sample SAMN10456910, study PRJNA506462) | wastewater metagenome | biome: wastewater; feature: sludge; material: wastewater sludge; isolation source: wastewater sludge with Escherichia coli K12::gfp cells carrying plasmid... | place: USA: Moscow, Idaho ... | reverse complement strand
GCTGGTGCTTGGCGGCGCGCTCGGCAACGTCATCGACCGCATCCGCTTCGGCGCCGTCGTCGACTTCATCCAGTGGCACGCCGCCGGCTACTACTGGCCGGCGTTCAACCTGGCCGATTCGGCGATCACGCTGGGCGCCATCGTGCTGCTGTTGGATCAACTGCGCCCGAAACCGGCGGATGAAAACGCGGTCGAACCACCTTCTGACATCCCCCGTTAACAATCCCATGGAAGTGATCCTTGCCAACCCGCGCGGATTCTGCGCCGGCGTCGAACGCGCCATCGCCATCGTCGAACGCGCCATGGCGAAGTTCGGCGCCCCGATCTACGTGCGCCACGAGGTGGTGCTTAACAAGTTCGTCTGCGACGGCCTGCGTGCAAAAGGCGCCATTTTCGTCGATGAACTAGGCGACGTTCCGGAAGGCGCAACAGTTATTTTCAGCGCGCACGGCGTTTCGAAGGCTGTGCGCGAGGAAGCGACGCGACGCGGCCTGCGCGTTTTCGACGCCACCTGCCCGCTGGTCACCAAGGTGCACAACCAAGTCGCCCGCATGCGCAAGGACGGCATGGAAATCGTCATGATCGGCCACAAGGGTCACCCCGAAGTCGAAGGGACCATGGGGCAAAGCACGAACGGCATGTATCTCGTCGAGACTGTGGAGGATGTCGCTTCCTTGGAGGTCAGCGATCCGACGAGGCTTGCCTATGTGACCCAGACCACGCTCTCGGTCGACGATGCGGAGAAGATCGTCGACGCACTGAAGCGGCGCTATCCCGAAATCGTCGGCCCCAAAAAGGACGACATCTGCTACGCCACGCAAAATCGCCAGGATGCCGTCAAAGCCCTTGCCCGCAAGGCCGATATCGTCCTCGTCGTCGGTTCGAATAACAGTTCGAATTCAAATCGCCTGCGCGAGGTCTCCGAAATCAACGGAACGCGTGCGTATCTGGTCAGCAATGCTGAGCAGATCGAAACGGACTGGCTGGACAATGCAGCATCGGTAGGAATCACGGCAGGCGCTTCAGCCCCAGAAGTGCTGGTCCAGGAAGTCATCGGCAAACTCTGCGACTCAAGCTCGCAACCCGTCATCCACATGCAGGGCACCGAGGAAAACGTCACTTTCGCATTACCGAAAGAGTTGCAGGAACGATAATCCGATTCTCGCTTCGGCATGGAAACAGGCACGGGAAGGACTACTTCCTCTGCTGGAAATCGCTTTGGATGCGAGTGCCCGCGAGATCGAAAATAACGGAAACGATGACCCAGTGATCGGGACGGACGGACTGGCTCCTGATCCGCGTCCTCGCCAGCGCTTCGACAACGGCAGCACCAAACCCACCCGGTGAACTGTCGAGGATCTCAATGTCCTCAGGTTCCCCGTTCCTGCCGATCCGGAAGCGCGCTGTGACCGAGCCTCCCACATCGGCGACGGCGGCCTGGAGAGGGTATCTCGGCTCAAACGGCTGTTCGAAATCAGCAGGCAGTAAGCCGATCACACCAGCGTCCCGGGAGGCCGTTCCCGCACGCGTGGACGCGGAAACCGGCTGAGTCGGCCTGTTCGCCGCGCTGGCATTTTCCGCAGTACCAACTTTCGGTTTTTGCGGCAGGATACTTGCCGGCTCTGTGGTGTTCGGTCTGGGCGAATTGCCCTCCCCCCCCAGTTCCGCTGGCTTCCCGGCAAGTACCGCATGCAAGGCCTGTGGCGCCATGCCGCTTGCCACCGAAGAAAACGCGGCTCCCAAGCCATGCCCGGAAATGCCGAGGACCAGCCCATGGACCAGCACAGACAGCGCCAGAGAAACAAACAGGCGGAAGCGGCCGGGAACACCGGCAATTTTCCCTTTCCCCAAGCAGCTTCGTGACCTGGACGAGGCGAGGCGGCGAAGAGCGCGAGCAGTATGTTCAAGCATTCGATACAGAATGTCCCACGAATCCATGAGGCCGGACGCACCATTCATCCGGTTGCACTGACCGTTCATCATCGCTCGTTTGTGGCTGACAACGCTTGTGTTATTGTGTTAACCTGCAGTGGGCGGAGTCTATGTCAAACGTGAGGCTACGGGACCGGTGTTGACCATGCACAAAGGGAAAACCAGGAAACTCCAAGCGAGGGCGATGCGGCGATCGGATCAGGGATTCACGCTGATCGAGATCATGATCGTCGTCGTCATTATCAGCATCCTGGCGGCGATTGCCGTACCCAGCTACAACGAATACGCACGCCGGTCGGCAAGAACGTTAGGGCAGAACTACCTTGCCGAACTGGCCCAGAGGCAAGAGTTATTTTTTCAGAACAATCGCGCCTATGCTACCACTGCCGAACAACTGGGATTTTTGATGCCACCCGAGGTGTCCCAACGCTACGATTCGACATCGCTAGCGATTGTAGTGAACGCAGGCCCACCTGCAAGTTTTACGATCACCATTACGCCGCTGACGACCGGTTTATTGGCAAGCGAAGGGGTAGTAACCATCACCAGCACCGGACTCCGGACCTGGGTTGACAAGAACAGTAATATAAAACGCTGGGACGAAAGATGAACCTGGCGCCGAGCCATGCCTCGCCTTCGGCACGCACTGCCGTTACAGGCTTTTCGCTGGTCGAGATGATTATCGTCATCTCGATCATTGCGATTCTGGTGGGAATGGCCGTGCCAAATTTCAGCGACTTCATTGCCAATAGCCGTCAACGCTCGATGGCTTCTGACCTGGCCGGCGATCTGGCCGAGGCACGAACGGAGGCGATGAAACGCCACACCACGGTGACGGTGACGAACGGAGGCACCTGGCTGGACGGGTGGAATACCCAGACGAATTCCGGTGAACCCTTCGTCGATGCCAACGGTAACAACGTTTACGACGCAGGCGAAGTCTATGACGACCGTAACGACAACGGAGCTTACGACGCTGGCGTGGCTGTCACGCTGAAATCGGCCCAGCCCTTTACCGGATCGTCGCTGCGAGGCTGTGCCGTGAGTTCGGGCGGCACCGTCGTCAGCGGCGCTTTCCTGAACCAGATTGTCTTCCGGGGGGATGGGACCGTCGCAAACGCTGCAATCGGCGCTGAGGACGGGATCCGGCTCTCGGATGTTACCAATCGCCTGACTACCGATATCCGGGACATACGGATTGCACCGACGGGCCGGATCACCGTCGACGTAATTCGTGCCGGTGACCCGAAGCGGGCTGCCCTGACCCCCTGTCCCGGACCTTAGCGGCATGGAGACTTGACTATGTGGGCCGACCATGTGTGACTCAAAAAAACAGCGCGGAATGCTGATGATCGAGGTCCTGGTGACCATCCTGATCGTCACGCTGGGCCTCTTGGGAATCGCCGCGCTTTTCGCGCGTTCTCAGCAGATCAACGATGAAGCCTACCAGCGCTTCCAGGCGCTGCATATCGCCCGCCAGCTCGCAGAAGCCATGTCGGTCAACACGACCGAAGCCACCAACGGTGCCGGCTCGGCCTATGTGGCGGCAAACGTTGACGCGGACTATGCCGCGCCGAGCGGAGCGTCCGCGCAGGTGGCGACGGACATGACAAATTTCAAAAATGCGCTGGTAGGCGCAGGACTCGTGACAGACAAATTGGCCCTCGTCGGCGCGATAGGCTGTGTTGATTATGTCGACAGGACTCCCACCGGTTCCGCCCCCGACCTCAACTATCCGCGAGTTTTCTACCGGATCAGCGTGGCGTGGACGGGACGCCAGGCGACCGGTGCCCCCCAGGCGGGCGCATCGAATTGCGGCTTCGGAATTGTCGGCGGCGGCGACGAGGCGTTGCGTCGGGTGGTTTCTTACGATGTCCAGGTATAGCGATGCGTACGCCGATTGACCATTCAAGGGCCGGCCGCGCAGGCGCGCGTCCGGAAACCGGGAGGCTGCACGCCCACACCTCGATCCGCGGCTTTTCGCTGGTCGAACTGATGGTCGCGCTGACCATCGGACTGATCATCATGCTCGTGGTTACCGTGCTGTTCACGCAGTTGTCGAGAGGCTTCCAGTCGACCGATGACGCCTCGCGCTCGATGGAGAACGGCAATTTCGCCATGCGCGTCTTGGCCGACGACCTACGCCTGGCCGGTTTCGTCGGCCTGGGCAACAGTACCTTGTCGGTCGAACCCGCGGTGGCAGGGAAGATCGCCAGCACGAATGCGGACAACTGCGGAATGGGGGACGCCACCTGGCCTTATCTCAACGCCAATCACCCGGCGCTTGAATTGCCCACCGCGCTGCCGTGCATCCCGGCCGGAGGGATGACCTCCAACAGCCCGATCGTGGTGACCCGGCATGCCACCGGCCGGATCATACCGCTCAATAATTTCCAGGCAGGAGGCGAATTCGCCAACAGCAACCGCTTCTTTATTCAAACCGGCCCCAGGGGCGGCGGGACGATCTTCATGGGGCGGGATTACCAAACGAACGTCAAGGGCGCATTGAAGCATGTCACGGTTTGCGTCAACCTAGCCGGCACGCGGCCGGCCGCCCCGCAGGGCTGCCTGCCCGAGGCCAACCAGCCCGATGCACCAATTTTCGAGTATGCGGTCAACGTGTATTACGTACGTCCTTGCAGCCGGCCAGGCGGCGCCATCTGCACTGCTGCTGACGACGGCGGGGATCCGCTCCCCACGCTGGTCCGGCGCGAGCTTAATGACAATGATCCTGCCGCTTTCGTCGAGGTGCCGGTCGCCGAAGGCGTGGAAAGCCTAGTTCTGGCATTCCTCGATTCGAACGGCACCATTCTCGCTGCAGACCAGGTCGCCCGAGCCGTCAGCGTCCGGATCAGCATGGTCATGCGTTCGCGCAAGGTCGACCAGTCGGGCTTCGACGATTCCCAGTTTTCTTATGCGCAGGCCGACGGAACTGTATTTAGTTGCGGAGCCGCCGGAATACCGCTTTGCCGCTACCGGCGACAGTTGATCACCGAAACCGTTGCACTGGAAAACCTTCCGCTGCGCTGATAGTCCTTTCCCTGACGAGGTTGTCGTGCCCATTCATTCTTTCCGGCAGGCATGTCCAAACCCCCTCCCCCAAGTCGGGCGGCAAGCCGGCGTGGTGCTGCCGGTGGCGCTGTTCATCCTGGTGATCGCCACGTTGCTGACGCTCGGGTTGGTCAAGGCCAACCTGATTTCATTGCGGATCGGCGGAGCATCGGTAATCGGCGCCGAAGCGATGGCCGCGGCGGAACTGAAGCTCAACAACTTCCTGCGGCTGAATCCATTCAACAGCCAGAATGCTTCCAGCTTCCAAAACGAGGTGGCCGGCGATGCCGCTTCATATTTCCAGGCGGCGGACGCCTATTTTCTCGACGCCGCCATTCCCGAATGCAGCGATGCGGACAACCCGATAGGAAGTCGCACCCAATTCGATTGTCGGCCGCATAACGCGCCCCCGGACCCGAGGCGCATCGCCTGCGGTCCAGCGCCTTATGGCAGCGGCGATGACACAGGAATCCCTTACTATCACTTCCAGGTAACGGCGGGCGCCGCCGACGCCTCCGGGCTGGGAGGTTTCGCCAGGATCGGCGCCGGCGTATCTGTCCGGCGCCTTCAACAGACGCGGACGGGCGCAGTCAGCCCTTGCATATAGACTGAACCACGGTTTCTTCTAGGAACGACAGCGATGACAACGACCACCAGCAGATGGATCGCCCGGATTCTTCTTTTGACGATGACTAACCCGGTGCTGTTCGTGCCGCCTGCCATGGCCCGGGATACCGACGTTTACACCGGATTCCTGGCGCCTGCCAGTACGACGATCAAGCCGAACGTCCTCTTTTTGCTGGACACCTCGGATTCGATGAACCTGCCGGAAGCGTGGCGCGAATACCCGGGAGAGTACGACTCGCACGTCGAATATCTCTGGAACGACCTGAGCCTCATCGTCGATGCTGACGCCAACTCGGCCGGCGAGTATTCGACGGTGAGCGCCTCGGGGAGCGACCCCGTGGATGACACCAAGATTTCAACCGGCGCGACACCCACCACCTATTTCAACAAGATGGGGTATTGGTATGGCGCGACCCTGGCCGATCGCCAGGCGCTCTGGCAGAATGCGCGTGCCTCAGCCAACGCGACGGAATCTGGTGATCCCGGCCCGCGCTACAAGTATAGAAACTATAACGATCTGTCTTGGATCTATTGGTTGCCGACAGGTACGGACGAAGGCGATTCCCGGTTGCGCTCGCCGTCGTGGAACAAGTTCCGCGGCTACATCCAGGAACTCGGCAACGGCAGCGGTGGTTCGGTTAATCGAGGTGGTCCCGTATTTGTCGACACCAACGACTATCGAATCTATAACCAGTGCGGGGCATCGCTGAATGACCTGACGCCGTCGACCGTGCTGGTACCTACTTCCGTGGCGCGCAACAGCGGAAAGTATCTCGGACAGCAATGGGCGCGATGGGAGCCATATCTTGGCCTAACGGCGCTCAATGCTGCCGGCTACCCCGGCAGCAGCGTGCAGACCGACCCGGGGTTCGGAGGTGCGGTACCACAACCCAAAGGCTACGTGGATACCACCAATCCGTCGACGGGAAGCCCGGCGAACAACGCCGTATACAGGGACTCTTACCCGACGGTGGCGCCGACGGCCAACCCGCCTTCGGCGACGCTCGCAACGAAAGGCCTTCCCGTCCGATATAACGCTGGCTCCGCGGGAGCCGGCTGGGATGATCTCAAGGCCGATGCTGGTGGCTTTGTGCTACGCAGCATCATCGATGACTACACGAGCCTAGACGACCTTGATGTCGTCAAGGGATGGTACGGTTTGGCGGCAACAAGCGATGTGGACGCCAATTCGGCAACCGATCTTCAGGACGCCAAGTTCATCGCCTGGAAAGGCAACCGTGATGCCACACCGGCCTTCGGCATGATGACCGGCGTGCCCGCCTATTACGACGCCACCGCAGCGACGTGCGACTCGAGCGCCGGCCCTTCGAGCCCGACATGCATGGACAAACAGTCCGGGACGACGATTGCAGCCTTCACTCTGACAAAATCGGCCAACTGCAACCTGACGGGAACGTCAAACGAGAACGATGCGTCGGTAACTACCCGGAGACGTGGAGGCAGTTGCTCTGTAGGAACCGTCGTCGAAACCGGAACGGACGAAAACAACTCTTCGACCTATCCAAGTTTCTCGGATGTGCCAACCCCGACTTGCCCAGCGCCAACCACTGCTGATTCGGTCATCACAACCGAGGCGTATGCAAACTGTACCCGCGGAACGACGACCGTTCCGCTGACGGCAGGAACCACCTGCGCCCTGGCGGGCGACCAGACGCTTACGATAAGGAACTGCGCCGTATCTGGCGCAAGTTCGGTCAGCGTTGCCACGTGCGCAATGACTGGAGCCAGCACGATAAATGTGGCCGCGTGCGCCTGGTCGGGAAGGCAAACTCGGACCATTGGCTCGTGTACCTGGTCGGGACGCTCGGCTTTCTACACGGAAGGCGTCGGCTGGCGCGCCACGGGAGGCTCCTGCCAGGAGAGCGGCAGTGGCAGCCCCTCGACCACCTATTGCAATGGCGCGACGGACAACACCGTCTACACGACGCAGACGGCCGCGATCGCAGCCTCCGCCAGTTGTACGAATACCACCCCCACAGGGACCTACAACTATGGCGGCACCTGTTCGGAAAATAGCGACACTTCGAGTTGCAACGTTTCCGGGGGCAGCACGATTCCGGGACTGGGCGTAGCCAATGCCAGTTGCACGAACGCCATTCCAGCAGGCAACTACAGTTATGGTGGCTCGTGCCAGGAAAACGGTTCGACGAGCAGCTGCAATGCAGCCTCCGGCGGGACGACGTTGAACATTCGCGGCAACACGCAGGTGTACAACCAGGCGTGCAGCGGCAACAAGGCCAATTCCGGATCAACCAAGAATGCGGTGGGTACGTATTCCTACGGAGGAACGTGCGCTGCCAACCAGAACAATAACGTCTGTACGAGCGGAACCGGAGCGCAGTTCTTTGTTCGCGGCACAGCCTATGCACCGACGACCTGCAGCAATACGCTCTCAACGGGAACCTACCATCGGGGAGGGAGCTGCAGCGGCACCAACGTGCCTTGCACGTTCGCAACCAATTACGGCGGCTCGACGATCACCAATGGCGGAAGCACCTGGTATTCGACCATCGCGACCTGCACTCCGCCAACGGCGGCGACAACACAAAACTATTACAGCAGTTGCACAGGCAGGATGCGCATCATGCCGGGTTTTCCACCGGGCGGAAATTACGTACAGACCAATAATACGCCTGATGCATGCACTTCAACGACAAGCACGGTCACTATCGGCGGCAACACCTATACGAACTATGACTCGTGTACGAACAAAACCAACGTGACAACGACATGCAGCGGCCGTTACGGTACCGGCGTCCTGTGCTCGACGGCTTGCGGCGCGGCGACCCCGACATCGGTATCGTTTCCCGGCGTCTCGGCGTTGCACAACTACTACCGGACGTACAACTTTGCGGCGAAGACCGACCACCTGGTGCATGACTGCAAAGCCGACGATATAGCCGGTGGCAACCCGGGCGGGAATACCTACATGCGCCGCATTTCTGGGACGCCGGCGCCGTTTGGTACAGTTTATAACAATAGCGTCAGCGCCAGCATCGTGAGCAATGCAGCCGCATACTCGACCACGTCCTCGCAGTCGGTGGCTACCGATGCGACGAAGCGTGTCGACATGTATTCGGTCAACTACCTGAACTGGAAATACGGGCCGAAATCGAACGGCAATCCGATTGGGCGGAAAACCCGCTTGCAGGTAGCCAAGGATGTGCTGTCCGACGTAACCGGCGCAATCAGCGGGGTTCGCCTTGGCCTGATGTCGTTCAACCAGATGGAAAAAGCCTCCCTGAATTCTTCGGGAGCCCATCTCGACAAGGCGATCGCGGAACTGGACAACACGACGCGTCCGGCATTGATCAACTCGATCAACGCTCTCCAAGCCTCGTCCGCAACGCCGCTTACCGAATCGCTCTACGAGGCTTACCGTTACTTCCTCGGCACCTCACCGTGGTTTGGGGGCAGCGCGAGCGGAACCGACTACAACCTGCTGGAATCACGACTGTCCACCGGCAGCCCAATGCGCTACGTAACGGAAGGCGCGGACACCTCGTCCGACGCGCTCAACGCCGGATTGTACCGATCGCCGATCAGCTACACGTGTCAGGCCAACATGGTCATCCTGGTTTCGGACGGCGCACCGGAAAACGATATTTCGGCCAACACGCAGATTCTCGGCTTACCCGACCGGGGGAGCATTTCCATCAATCAAGGAACGGCTTCGGGACAATTCGAAACATCCTCCGGTGTGCCTTTCGGCCCGCCAGATCCGTCGTCGAACCCGGCCAGTTATGTCCTACTCGATGAACTCGCCTACTACATGGCGAATGTCGATGCGCGGACGGATCTTTCCGGGGACCAGCCCGTCAAGCTGAGCACGGTCCAGTTTGGCGTCGACGCACCCATTTTGGCGAAGGCTGCCGAAGTGGGCGGCGGCGCAAGCTACTCGGCCAGTAACGCGGACTCTCTGCGAACAGCGCTTGAAAACGCGATCTTGGCGGTTTCACAGTGGCAGCCCGTGGGATCCTCGCCGGCCATAACGTACAACGCCACAGAGGGCAAGACCGATGACGTTTACCTAACGGCATTTTCTCCGAGTTCCAATATCTCGTGGCCCGGAACCTTGAAGAAATACAAGTACGGCTACGGTTCGCCGCTCGACCCGTCGATTTGCGGCACCAGTTCCTGCCCTAATTACCTGGCCTGCCTAACCGGCCAGACGACCCTCGGATCGTGCGGAAAGGACGTCCAGTATCTCGATCTTGATCCAGCCCTCGGCATTCTTCTGACCAAGTTCCGCAACGATGCCAAGAGTTTCTGGACAACCGGGGCGCCGGACAGCGGCGCGGGGAACAAGGGAGGTAGCGGCCAAGTCCTGATCAGCACCGGTACGCCGGATACGCGAAAACTCTACACGTTCATTGCCGGGTCCTCGACGTCGGCCGATCTGGCCCATGCAGGCAATGCGGTGAAGGACAGCAACACGCTCATCACCAAGGCGTTGCTGGGCGACCCGGCCATGTCCGATGCGCAAAGAAGCCAGCTGATCGGATTTGCGCAAGGCAGCGACGGCACGGCAACAAGCACGTGGCGGCCGTGGGCCCAATACGATTCGGTGCATTCGACACCTGTGGTCGATGAGAAAACCGGCACAACGGTGTACCTGCTCACGAGCGATGGCGTCATGCACGCGTTCGACACTGAAACCGGCGTTGAACGCTGGGCCTTTATGATCCATGAAGGGTTGCCAAAAATTGCCGATTTCAAGGCCAACTTGGTCGGCGATCACCTGGAAGTGGCGGATGGCAATCCGGTCCAGGTAGCTACGGCGAGCGGGAAGCAATTGCTGATCTTCGGCATGAGGCGGGGCGGCCGGGCCTACTATGCACTCGACATTACAGAACCGACATCGCCGGCGTTCGCCTGGAAAATCTCGCCCACGGAAACCTGTGCCGGGGCCGCCTGTACGACCTCCAGCGACTATGCGGAGTTAGGCCAGGCTTGGTCGACGCCAGTCGTCGGCGCCATCCGGGGTTACATGGATACGATCACTCCTTCCAAATACCGGCCGGTCCTGGTGTTCGGCGGCGGGTACGATCCCAATCAAGATCTAGAGACACCTGCGAGCGACGCGATGGGGCGTGCCATTTTCGTCATCGACGCCGAGACCGGAGGCCTGATCCGGAAATTCGACTCCTCCGATAACTCACAGATGGTCTATTCCATCCCCTCCGACGTGCTGGCGCTGGATACTACGGGGGATGCCGGACAAACCATTGACCGTGTGTACGTCGGAGACATGGGCGGCAATTTGTGGCGCGTTGACCTCGACGATCGGTCCACTACCAATTCCCCGTCCGGGTGGAGCATGGTCAGGCTGGCGAACTTGTCCACGACGAGCCGTATCAACAAACTGTTCAACCGTCCGACCATGGCTAGGTCGATCTTCGAAGGGTTAGGATTCGACGCCATCTTCGTGGGAGGAGGAGACACCCAGCGACCAGCGGCGACGACGACTGCAGTTTCGGGCGCGTTCTTCATGGTGAAGGACATGACCGTCTCCGGTCTGGGAGTCGCTCAACAGCTAGTCAGCGTGCCAAGCGCCTCGAACACGTGCGCACTCGATTCCGCGGGAGCCACCTGCGACTTCGTGAACATGACGACGGAGACTGTCGACCTGGTCAGCCGCACAGACGACAGCGCGACTGCATCGACCGACAAGCAAACAAAGCGCTTGAAGCTAAAGAGCGCACGCGGCGGCTACGTGATCAATCTTTCCGATGGAGAAAAGGTGACTAGCTATGCTCGGGTGATTGGCGGCATCCTTTATTTCGGCACGTATTACCCAAGGCAGGACACTCCGGGTTCAGCGTGCGTACTGGGTGGGTATGGCAATCAATACCAGATGGAGGCTCTGAGCGGTTCGCCTTTGCGCGCCGAGACGGGGACACACCCGCTGATCTACAGCGACGGATACGGCCGCATCGCGGCGCACGTCAATGGGTTCGGCATCCCGACGAGCGTGGTCGGCAAGGGAAACCAATTGTTCGCCAAAGATGCAAATCCCCAACGTCCACGAGGCAGGAGCGGAACAAAGGCTTTCTGGTATTCGGTTCCTCAGTAAGGACCGCTCCGGTCAGGGGTTCAACGGCAATCCCCCTCGTCCGTTCAAATCGTGACGAGGGGGATTGCCTTTCTTCCTGACGCACAGTACTGGATTGGGCCTCTCACCCAAAACCGATACTTCCACGCATCGAATCTCCTCCGGAGATCGCCCCCTCATCGCCCAAAGGAGAAAGCCGCTGTTTCGGATCAAACCGGATCACGGCCCTTCCATCCGCAATGGTACGTGGCTCGGCTTTCCACGCATGGCCGTACACCACTTCGAGAGTCGCAGGCAGGCGGCCTTCGACGCGCAGCTTTTCATACACTGAACAAACCGCCTGCCATGCCTGCCTGCCCATCAGTCCTCGCCGGCGTCCGCCCGTCGCACAGGCCGAACCGCTGCGGCGCAATTCGCTGAAAAGCGCGGCCGGCGACGGGTAGGTCACCGTCAGGCGCTCGGCGTCCATCACCGGATCGGTGAAGCCGCATTCGATGAGCATGTCGCCGTAGTCGTGCATATCGACGAAGCGCAGGGTATGTTCGTAGCCGTCCGAAAAGCAGGCGCGCAGTTCCTTCAGGGTGTCCGGGCCGAAGGTGGAAAACATCAGCAGGCCGCCGACTTCCAGCGAGCGATGCATTTCGCGCAGGCCGGCCAGCGGATCGGCCAGCCAGTGCAGCATAAGGTTGGACCAGACGAAGCCGGCCGCACCCGTCTTGAGCGGCAGCGCTTGCGCGTCCGCAGCCAGGAGCGAGGCGCGCTTCGGCCCGCGCAGGAAAGGCAGCATCCAGCGCAGCCGCGAACGCTGCCGGTCGCCGACGCGCAGCATCGCTTCGCAGGCGTCGACGCCGAGGATCCTGGTCTGCCGCACGGCAAAAGGCTTCTCGCTGGTCGAATTGATGATCAGCGTCGTGATTCTCGCGATTGCCATGGCTGCCGCTATGCCCAGCTTCTCGCAGTGGATTCAGAACACGCACATCCGCAGCGCCACAGAACCGACCCTGCATGGCATCCAGCGCGCGCGCCCCG
>RRZT011432553.1_pt1 | contig 12715 bp, 6 predicted proteins | sample 2165551 | NCBI WGS metagenome assembly RRZT01 (sample SAMN10456910, study PRJNA506462) | wastewater metagenome | biome: wastewater; feature: sludge; material: wastewater sludge; isolation source: wastewater sludge with Escherichia coli K12::gfp cells carrying plasmid... | place: USA: Moscow, Idaho ... | reverse complement strand
TTTACTGGCATTTACACAATCTGTGCAAATAAAAAACCCTCACATTTTACTTGTGAGGGTTTTTTATTTTGAGCCTTCAGTGTCTATGTCATACAAGTCACTGCAAAAACTATTTCAGACTTCCCGCTATTAAGCGCTAGTCAGGTTAGCAGCGTCAATTGTGCTGTCTGACAGGCCGACTACGCCGGTCAACTTGATCAGCATATCGCCTGCACCTACACCATCGGTTCCTTCTGATACGAATACATAGCTGTCAGCACCCAATTCAAATATTGCAAATTGCCCTGCGGCAGCCGCACCTGTTTGAATTGCAGCCTCAACAGCAGTGATTCTTTCAGCAAGCGTATCGTCAGCTGCGTTGAATGCGGTCACAACACCTTCAGCACCGATTGATGCTACACCCGCATTACCTGAGCCTCCAGCAACGATCGACCAGTTAGCACCGCCAGTGAGCGCAAGAATATCAGAGCCGACAGCAAAATCAGTGATGCTATCAGCATTATTCCCCAACGCATTCGCAGTTGCTGCGGTGAAGTCTGCAGTTTCGTCAAAATTGAAAGTGTCTGCACCATCACCACCCGTTAGAGCATCTGCACCTGTTCCGCCAGTAATACTGTCGTCACCTGCGCCCGCACTGATGATATCGCCAAAAATAGTACCGGTTAGCGTATCAGTACCACTATTAGTAGTAATAGTCACGCCTTGTGTACCCGCGAAGGCAGCTGCATTTACGATGACGTTACCAGTTGTTGTCGATGCATCGACTTCTGATAGCGCGGTGGTAGCTGCGTTAACTGTGTAAGAAACTTGCTGCTCGCCACTGATATTAACCGTAGTAATATTAGCGCTGTGGCCAGCAGTTGCACCCGCCAGGTTAATTACATACCCTTCATTGCCATCATCATCGGTGTCAGGAGCTGTGTCGGTGTTGCTATCACTTGCCACAACATTAACAATATTGATACCTTCCAAATCCAACTGTACCGTATAGGAAGTATCGTTATCCTCCAGATCTGCATTGAGAAGTACATTCACTGTGTCGTCGTTGGTACCCGCTCCCGTTGCTCCGGTCATGCCGATGATGTAATCGTTACCAGTGTTAGATCTACTCATGAATTCCAGAGTTGCATCACTGCTGAAGCCAGTGATCGTACGATCAGCACCGATTGCATTCACTGCAAATTGAATGTAGTTGTACCCTAGGTTGTCGATCTCCAGGTTGGCACCGAGCGCATCGGTAATACGCAGCTGTTCAAAACCAGTGATTTTAGCCAGTACAGCGGCATCAGGTGCATCGCCATCGTCCAGAAGCGCAGCTTGCGCACTAGCAATACCCAGCGTATCAGTCCCTTCGCCACCTGTCAGGGTGTCAGCGGTCGTCAATTCACCAGCGGCATCCGCCGTGATCAGAGTATCGTCACCCGCACCAAGGTCTATAGTGTAATTAACGGCAGCAACGGCGGTAACGGTGTCATCCCCGCTTCCCGTGGTAACGGTTGTATTACCTGCACTTGCACCAAGATCAGCGGTCAGATTACCCGTCAATGCTGATGCAGCTAAAGTAGTTACTGTGGTTTCGCCTGTTAATGACAATTGCAGATCCTGATTACCCGTCACGTTAACTGCAGTAACACTGCCACTCGATGACAGCGCTACAAAGCTCGCACTGCCGACCGCCGCCAGATTAATTGTTTTCAGTGCTGCGCCGTTATAGTTGACAGCAACATTTGCTGTAGTACCTAGCCCGCTCACGCTCAAATTACCGCTGGTTGCCGCGGCATCATTCGTAATCGTGATGGCTTCACCATCCGCCATATTTTTGATTGCGGTGGAGACGCCCGCACCCACAACGTAGGTCTGGGCGGTAGAAGCGTTATCCAAGGTCACTTTAGTTGCACTGGAACTTGAGGTATCAAAACCAGTCGGCGAATTGACCAATGTAAGATTTTCAACGGAAGTTGTTGCACCAATATCATCTAAAGCAGCGGCAGCAAATACTGTCAAAGTATCCGTACCGGCACCACCATTGATCTGGTCAGCAGCCGAAACAGTTCCTGCGTCACCGATAAAGCCATCGTCACCAGTGGTTCCGTTAAGTATATCGATACCCTCAGTAAGCGCGAACACTTGTCCATTTGAGCCCGATTCTGCCAGCACTTGATCAACATCGGCTTGTGTATAGGGTGCTGTTCCTTCAACATTGCGCAAAACATTTTGCAAGGAAGTCAGATCGGTGGAAGATGTCGTGCTGGAGAAAGTTTCAGCAACCAATGCCTTATTTGCCAGTAATGTGGCCACCTCTGCAAATTCCTCTGGCGGATCATTTGACAAGAAAGTAACCGCATCAAAAACAATTCTTCCGAATCCAACACCAGCATCAATCTGCGTAGTGAAGTAGTCTTCAGCTTGTGAAGCTGCACTGCCTTCAACGCCATCAGCCGTCAAACCAAAGTTGTCCATCAATACCGCAACTTGCGAAGCAGTTGTTACTTTACCGCCCATAATATCGTTGGTAAAAAGTGGCAGGACAGCTAATTCATCAGCTAATTGACTTCCATTCCCTCCATTCTCTACGTAATTTGCCAGAATTGTTAAATAAGTACCACCTGGTGCCGCATTGAACAAACCTGCAACAATCTTCAGAATTTCAGTTTGTTGTGTACTCGTTATAGCCATGGGAGCTCCCTTGTTTTAAAAATTAAAAATAAATACTAAAGTAAATTACTTGCAAGTTTTTCACTTTTCACTTTGTCTCTATGTAACTTCTGCGCAACTCACATTTTCCTAGCAGAAAATACCACAAAAGCCAAGTTAAAGTCCATTCTGCCCAAAACAAAACCTCTTTGCAAGTTTGTAACCGAAGTTTTCATGGGGTGTGTTGCTTAATTGCAACATTATAATGCCATTGATTTGCACTATTATTCTGATAAGCAGGACAAGAATACGTTTATTCCCACTATTCATCTGTGCAGGAGTGTGCTTATTGCAACGATACCAGATTTGAAACAGATAGCCGTTGCCCAAACAATGAATGGACTGCCAGACACAATCAACAGTTTAAGCAATCGGATGAGAAAACAAGAACGCTGTATCTATATAGATGAAAAGTGAACCAATCTTTTCCTACTCATTAATTTTCACTTATTTATCTGCGATAATACACTATTCAACATTCCAAGTTTGGCTTCTTGCCCCTGTTTAATATCATCTTCCTAAATAACTTCCGCAGCTTATGGCCGCACGCCCCGCTCATCCTGCAAATGATTAGACGCAAAGTGACTTGTCAATATCAAGACTCATTCCCGGAATTATTATGGACCTTTATCAATCCTATCCTGATGTTGTCGATATACACATTTGTTCTCAGCATTGCATTTACAGTACGATTAAACCCCCAACACCATGATAAATTTGCTTTTGCCTTACTAATATTTATTGGATTAATTCTGTTTAATTTATTCTCTGAATTTCTTTCCCTTGCATCCGGATTGATACTTTCAAGCGTGAACCATGCCAAGAAAGCTATTTTTCCCCTAGCAATCCTGGTCGCTTGGGCCAATCTGAGTTGGTTTAATAAAATACGTAAAGGATTTGCAGATGTCCTTTAATGTTTCGGGCCATGAACCAGCCATTAGTACGGTGAAGCTGTCTAAATGCTATCAGTTGTATCAACATCCCAAAGATCGTTTAAAGCAATTTTTATGGCCACACAGATGGTGGGGTTCACGTCAATATTATCGCGAACTGTGGGCATTAAATGACATCGATTTAACGATAATACCTGGAGAAGTCGTGGGTATCGTAGGTCAAAACGGTTCGGGAAAATCGACACTGCTGCAATTGGTTTGTGGCACCTCAACACCTACATGCGGTGAAGTGCAAGTGAATGGCCGTATCGCTGCTTTATTAGAACTCGGCGCTGGGTTCAACCCAGAGTTTACCGGGCGCGAGAATGTCTTAATGAGCGCAACGATCATGGGGTTAAGTCAAGCAGAAATTGCTGAACGCATTGAACAAATCATCGATTTCTCAGGTGTTCGTGATTTTATTGATCAGCCAGTAAAAACATATTCCAGCGGCATGTATGTGCGTCTGGCATTCTCTGTTGCCATTAATGTCGACCCGGATATCCTTATCATTGATGAAGCTTTATCGGTAGGGGATGGCGCATTTGCCCGCAAATCATTCACCCGCATCATGCAAATGCGTGATGCGGGAAAAACAATCTTGTTTTGCTCACACTCGCTGTTTCAGGTTGAATCTTTATGCACTCGTGCAATCTGGCTCAATAAGGGCAAAATGGTCTTAGACGGAGAGTCTGCCCAAGTCGTGTCCGCCTATCAGTCATTTCTGGATCAAGGCACAACTGACCCAACAGTAGAAACACATTTTACAAGCAAGAATGCCCCGGCACAGGACAAGAAACATCCATCCGGCAGTGCGCATCTGGAAAAAGTACAATTAATAGCGGATGGCGCCTGCACGCCGCATACTGATATCACCAGCGGCCAATCCAATGTCCTAATAAACATAAGCTTTATTTCGGACCCCTCACTCCCGTGCCCGAATATCGCAATGACCCTGAATACCAGAGATGGCCGAATCATCACCAGTACAGCAACATGGGAAGATCAATTCGTGATTCAACGATCACCCGGTGGATCAGGGCAAATTTGTCTCAGATTGAAACGATTGCCACTCCTCAAAGGAGAATATCTGGTAAATATCTATTTATTGTGTGAACGTGGCTTACATCTGTATGATTCAGCAGTAGCTATTGCAACCATACAAGTAAAACAGGTAGGACGCTTACAAGGATATTTTTCAATTCCTCACCAATGGGAAAACACTACTATCATTCAGAATGACTAAATCTATCAATCACAGCTCAATACAAAGCACTCAACATTATCGTCAGGCAACTCATGTTGCCGCTTCAACGACAACCATTTCGCCCTCTCCTTTTGAGTCTCTGGCGTTTCCATTCAATATATACGCTCATGCGTTACACCTACATGAGGGTATGGCCTCTGATTTGCATTTCGGCTTATTTCAAAATGACAAAACTAGCATGCGAACAGCGCAGCAATCAACCCATGAGCTGCTTCTATCAAAGTTGCCGCCACCTCCTTGCCGTATTCTGGACGTAGGAACTGGTTCAGGAACTACCCTATCTATGCTCAGCCAGCGCGGTTACGACATCTGTGGCATCGCCCTCGATACGCAACCTATCACGCACATTAACAGGACCCTGGAACCCAAAGTTTCTGCCAGTTATCCATCACTGGAAGCTTTTAATGCCAAATCAGATAGCTTTGATATTGTTTTATTTAAGGAATCCGCGCAATACATTGATCAGCTTGTAATTTTTAATAAAGCGTTGGACCTGTTGTCGCCATCAGGGCAATTGATCATCATGGGCGAATTCACACTAAAGCGCGATGCAACAAATTCGGAAAACCTCCATTCACTCGCAAATATGATCACGCTGACTGAGCGATCTGGGTTTGAGTTAATTGAAAACTTAGATTTATCCGTCTTAGCGGCACCAACACTTGACTATCTGTTACAAACCATCTCAACATATCGGCAAAGACTGATCAAGGATCTTTTTCTTAACCCTGAACAACTGACACAACTTGAGCAATCTAACCGAATCAATCGGGAAAAATACACCAATGGACAAAATGGGTATGCTTTGCTACGTTTCAGGAAAAAAACAACACCTCAATGGCGGCTGCAACTACTAAAAGAAAATCAGCAACATGAGATGTTTGACTTGTTTAAAAAAACATTTCATCACACCATGACACCCGCTGTCTGGCAATGGAAATATGGTTCAAATTCAAATCATAAGCTAGGTGTATGGCGAAAAGACAAACTGATTGCCCACTATGGCGGTATTGCCCGGCAGATTCTATTCTTTGGACAACCACAAACAGCGGTACAAATCGCGGATGTCATGGTTGATACCAATGAACGGGGAATACTCACCAGAAAAGGACCTTTTTTCCTGATGACAGCAACCTTTCTGGAACATTACATTGGATATGGCAAACCTTATCTAATCGGCTTTGGATTCCCGAACGAGCGACACATGAAGATTGCGGAGCGACACGGATTATACGGCGAAGTTGGAAAAATGGTCGAAATTTCCTGGCCTCCGTTATCAAAATTCCCTCACTGGCGCACTCGATTATTTCCTATCACCTCATCACATAGTGACGCGCAAATCAGGCTAATCGTTAATAATTGCTGGCGCCAAATGGCCAAGGATTTGCAAACTGCATTAGTGGGTGTTCGCGACTGGTCTTATGTACAACATCGCTATGTTAATCATCCTAGCCAGCACTACCAGGTCGTGTTGATAAAAAACCGCGGCGGCGATCAAACGCGAGGTGTGCTGATACTGCGCTATGATGATCATGGTTGCGAAATCGTCGACATCATAGCGCCATTAGTCGAGATTCCTCTTCTCGTTCTGCATGCTCGCCGATTGGCAGGGATCAATGGCCATCAGCGATTGTTTTGCCGCATTACAGAAAACTTTGCGGCCTATTTCACGATCACCGGCGGCGCCCAAAAAATGCTGGATATTCGCATTCCCGCCAGCACTTGGGATACTGCCCCGCCGATTGAATCTTTACGTAACCATTGGTGGTTGATGTCCGGTGATACGGATTTCCGCTAAATGAATCTGCATTTGGTTAAATCCGGCAGTTAATTATGCTGCGTAATTATAGATTTCGATAAATGGGCTCTCGACAATGAGTGCAATCTCCACGCAGATGAAAGATTGACTGCCATGAAGATTCTCATGGTCACACGCGAAACCCGATCAGATCAGCGTTATGGTCTCGGACGCAGTTTGGCACCGATTGTTAAAGAATTTCGGCGCCGTGGAGTCGATGTGGACTATCTTTGCCAAGCCGATTTAGGACAACGCGCCATACTCTGGCAACATCGCTTCCAACGCTTCTTTAGCTCATTACCAGGAACTAAAAACACCCACACTCATTTCCCTACACTGTTTCAGGTTCTGCTGGAACGTATTAATATGGGGCGTCTTGCCGCAAAACTAGCAGCTACGCAGAGATATACCCACATACACTGCCACGATCCCTATATTGCTATGGGTTTACGTTTTTTCTTGCGATTCTATTCGGATTGCATGCCAGTCTGGGGAGTCACTGAACATGGCTTCGGTTGTTATACCCAAGCCATTCACGAAGATGGCGTGCATCTTGGTCACCACGTGATGCGCATCATGCGTCGCTGGGAAGCCGATACACTGCGTGCAGCTTCTTGGGTAATCGCTCCCACTCGACGCGGCATCCTCCAGATCGCACAGGATTTAGCGATTCATCCGTTACCTGCTAACTGGCACCACCTAGTTCACGCACGTCCAGTAGTTAACTACTACAGCCGTAAGGACGCAAGGAAGCGCCTTGACTGGAACGAATCAACAATTTATATATTAAGTATTGGCCGCATCGCCCCAGTCAAGCAATATCCATTGCTGATCGAAGCGTGTGCCAAACTTGAACTACAGAAAGAACTCCAACTAGTCATCCTAGGTGAAGGAAACCACGATACTCTGCAAAAACTGGCACAACAACACAAGCTTCCACGTAAAATTCTTTTCACCGTTACCGAAGATGTCAGCTTATACCTGTGCGCCGCTGACTTGTATGTCAGCGCCTCAGCTTCTGAATCCTTCGGATTGGCAAATCTTGAATCACTCGCATCAGGTACAGCGACAGTATGCACCGCTGTAGGAGGCGTACCTGAAGTCGTAAAAGACGGCGCACTATTGTCAGAACCGAACACTAACGCCTTAGCGGAAGCTATGCAACGCATGTTGAATAACCGAACACTGCGCGAAACAATCGCACAGCGAGGACTGGCACACGCTAACTCATGGCCGGATGTCATTGAAATTACGGATAGGTATGAAGCAGTTTATCGCCAAGCTACAACAAGCTAAAATAGCGCAGTTGGCACTCTGTCCACTGCCGACATCGCTCGTTCCGATCCACGGCGGAAAAGTACTCGTTTTCGCTCCTCATCCAGATGACGAAGTACTGGGTTGTGGCGGAACGTTGGCTCTACTGAGACAAAAAGAATGCGCTATCAAGGTTATTTTTGTCACCGATGGTGCCGGCGCTGGCAGCCTTGATGCCGACGCACCTATTATTAGACGCAAGGAAGCAGCGGAATCTTTGGCGATATTAGGCATCAATGACATGGAATTCCTCGACGAACCCGATGGTGGTTTCTGTAATTCTTCTAACTTCGAAGCCAGAGTTGATTCACTACTAAATAAATTTAACCCGGATTGGCTGTTCCTACCTTCGGTGCTTGACTATCATCGCGACCATGTCGCCATAGGTCACGCTGTTTTAAACTGCTGGCAGCGCTGGAAAACACCGTCGCGCGCGTTCATTTATGAAATTTGGACTCCGCTTCCCGCCACGCGGGTAGTAGACATCACCAGTGTAATCAATCTCAAAAAACATGCCATATCCTGCTATGCGTTACCACTTTCTCATTGTAATTATCTTTCTGCCATCATCGGTCTTGCCAGTTATCGAGGACTATTCCTTCCTAAACAAGTAGGCGAAAATTACGCAGAAGCTTTTGTAGAAGCCGAAAAGAGCGGTTATTTTGGAAGCTTGCAGTATAGAATGTTAAAATTAAGAATCTATCTCGAACGTCTTTTAAGAAACTAATTTTTAGAGCTCTCTTTGTAAAGAAATAATTTTGGTGACTTAATGCGGTAACAAAAATTACCTAAACTGTCATTTATTTTGTTACTAGGGTTCAAAACATTTCAATAAAGCTGTGTAATATCATGCTACGTTGAAAATAATTCTTAATTCATCACTCATACATGACCAATCACCAATTTCTCCGCAAGGTATTGAGATACCAGAAAACCTACGGAGCAAAGGCGACAGTAAAACGCTCTATCAACGAGATTCTTAATCGAATGCGTCGCTCGATTGGTCACTCGCACCCTCATCACGCACTATTCGACCGTCATGCACTATTGACCAAGATTGAGCATCCAAGCATCAGATTGGTAATTTTTGACATCTTTGACACGCTCATTACACGCCCGCTTCTTAATCCGGAAAACACCAAACATTGGATTGCAAAGCGTCTCGATTGCAAGCATTACCCGGAACGGCGACGGGCAGCGGAAATGTCACTTCGTAAAGCGAGAAATATCGACGTCAGTTTAGCCAATATATGCGCTGAATATGTTCGTCTTTTTGGCACCACCGAAGGCGATGCACAGCAACTGCAATCAATTGAAGAATCAATAGAATTGGTTCTAGCACAACCATTGCTAGGTATGATTGAAGTGCTGAGAATAGCAAAACAAGCTGGCAAAAAAGTGGTGTTGGCTAGTGATATGTTTTTATCCTCAAATATCATCAGAGAAATGCTCAAAAAGTGCAATATCTTTGAATATGATGCTCTATACATTTCGTCCGAAGTGGGCGTGCGCAAATCCACTGGAGGGCTCTTCCACCACATTATTAAAGAAGAGCAAATACTGCCAGAACAAGCCGTTATGATCGGGGATCACCCCATTTCGGATCAACTGATTCCGGAACAACTGGGCTTTCATACCACCGCTCTGGAAAGTCCATTGACACTAGCAGAAAATTTCCCGCGCCTCAACGCCTGGATAGAAAAAGTTAAATTATCCGGCTCGTCAGCTGATGAATTGGTGTTGGGTAATATTGTGCGTACTTTCTTTCAAGTTCAACCTAGGCAACTCTTACTGGATCGCGCATCACTGACCCAATGCGGGCGATACGGCATAGGCTATGCCATTGTAGGCCCATTGCTAGCTACTTTTAGCGAATGGCTAATTGAGCAGGCTAATGCCGACAACATCAAGCGCTTATATTTTCTTGCCCGCGAAGGGCAGTTAATGAAGGATATCCATGAAATATTAACTGCAGGATATGACACGCCACAGTCTAATTATCTCGTACTATCACGCCGCGCTATTTCAGTCGCAATGATTCGATCACACGATGATATTCTAGCAATTGCCCGCACGGATTATCAGGCTAATTCACTGGCCGAATTCCTGCTACGCCGTTTTGGCCTGACCTTAGATAATACAATACTAACAACTCTGGAGCGGCGCGGCATTTGGTCACGCAAACGTCAGGTAGAGATTCATGCGGGGCAGATTGATAGCGCTCTACTCGCGGTGCTAGATACTTTGTCAGTCGAAATCCATCGTCGTGCAGCTAGGGAGCGCGAACCCATGCTATCCTACTTACAACAAATCAAGCTAATGGAAGGGTCAGCAGCATTGGTCGATGTTGGCTATGCAGGAACTATTCAGGGCCGATTATGCGACCTTTTAGAACGGAAAATTCAAGGATACTACATGGTGACCCGGGAAGCTGCAGCAGAAGTTCGCGCGCGCTATGGCGTGCGCATCTCAGGCTGTTTTGGTGAAGATTTGGCAACACCTGACCAGTCACCTTTATTGCGTTATAACGTTCCTTTGGAAATGTTCATGGGCTCAGATGATCCACAAATCAGTCACTATCGCTATCAAAACGACCGAACTGTTGTTGGCGTATACAATCCATTGAGCGAAGCTGAAAAAGCTTCAATACCATTGCGTTCTGAACTGCGCGCAGGCGCATTGGCGTTTGCCCGTGACTATAGGTCAATGAAAGATTCTGGTCTCGGTAAATTACGCATCGATCCGTCTTTGGTTGTCGATATTTTCCGCGATTTTTGGGAAGGCACCTCGGAGTTTGAACGCGCTCAAATCATGAGTATTGCAACCGACGATCATTATTGCGGTATGGGAATCGTTCATTTCGCAACATTCTTGTCACATTAATCCACTCAAGTGAGCACGCGCGTCACTTTTTTATCCCATCCGATCGAAGATTTTGGTTTTGAGTCGTAATAACACGTTACGAATTGAATTCAAAAAGACATTTTTACTGAATTTGAAATCAGAAGACACCATTAACTTACAAGACCACGCCCACAATAATGATCGTCCAGCGTCAGTCTGCCAAGAATATCTTTTTCTGATTGGGAGGGGCGCTTGATAAATTCGTCAAACAATTCGATCACGACATCCGAAGGAACTTCGAAATCACTGACTAACTTATCCCGTATTGCGATCGATTGAGTAATAAAATCCATTGTTCCCCGCCTGATTTCAGCACGTATCAACATAGATTGACGCTCTTCGTCAGCAAGCTGGCGGAACTCAGGAATAATATCACCTGAATCTGTCCGCCGGTAGCAAACAATTTGTGCGTCATCAGAACTTAAGAATTTCTCGAGCGAAAAGCTATTGCTGAATATCGGCGGTAGATAAATTTCTGGATCAATGTAATGAGCAAAACATCCTTGCGTGATCGCTCCATACTGTGAAGACACCTTCTGCGCACGCTCTACTGTCATTAAATAATACCCGTGGATTGTCGGATCCACTAATCGATTCAAGTAGCCTTGTATTGTTGCTGCATAACCAATGTCTACAACAGCGGATTTCTGGTTCACATTTAAGCCTAGATTATTCAGGTAAGCCAATAATCCAGGGCGCTCACCCTGCGCATTGTTTAGAATACGTTGTTCCAGAGCTTGCAATACAGGCACCAAGTGATCAATGTTTTCATTTTCAACCGAAACCAGCTTATTCCTTGACCAAAGTCCAAGTCGGGCAAAATTATCAAGTTCTTCGTGGGATAACGCCAATCCATACCGTACCTGTATAAATTCAGACAGATGATTCGGATAGTACTGCGTCCTCGCTATTTGAAGAATATCATCAAAGCTTGAAATCATCGGCACAGTGACAGCGCGGCGAGAAAGCACAAGGTAATCGGAAACGATTGCATGGGCATCATTGGATACCCACCGATCATAAACTGTTTTTAGTATTTGGCCTTCGCGAGCAAGAAAATACAAATGCTGAATTCCATCCGCCACAGCTTTTGCCGCTAACCACTGTACAAAAGATAGAATCAAAGGTCCGACAACAGTATACCCAATGGCCCAAGGCGTCGAAGGAACGAGATCAGCAGGATTAAAGTGCGGGAAAAACAGAGAATTAAAATTTCCTTGCGCAATGGTTCCAAGCGTAAGCTGCTTGTTGAGGTCATCGCAATATAATGCGCGTTCCATGATAGATTCTAATCGCGGCATTGCTCGAGCTAATTCTGTAGGCCGCATCACATGCAATGCCTTTATTTCCATATCACCAGGTATTTGAACATCAGAGTGCTCATTGTCGCCGATAACTATAACCTCGCTTGGAGAGACATTCTCCTGTATCAAGAGTTGACGATAAAACTCACCACTGTCTTTTCTCAGCCCATTATCGGAAGATAAATAAAGCGCATGCCAACCATTAATATTATGACGCTGCAACATCCCTTCAACAAGTGATTTGGGAAGGCACGTACCATCGGCCAGAATGACTCGCTTACCCAAGGCAATAGCAAATTGCAGCAAATCAATGACTTCTGGTCGTGGGGTTACAATCTCCATTTCAATGGTTTCTTCAAGGTTGCGTAATCGTTTCACAGCATCGAATGAGAGTCCCGATAGAATTGAAAACTCGTCGAAAATAACATCCAATCCAATATCACGATCCGCTTTTTGGCGCGCTTCAGTTTCTGCTATGGAACGTAATGTAAGATAAAGCTTG
>RRZT010276498.1_pt1 | contig 12719 bp, 10 predicted proteins | sample 2165551 | NCBI WGS metagenome assembly RRZT01 (sample SAMN10456910, study PRJNA506462) | wastewater metagenome | biome: wastewater; feature: sludge; material: wastewater sludge; isolation source: wastewater sludge with Escherichia coli K12::gfp cells carrying plasmid... | place: USA: Moscow, Idaho... | reverse complement strand
GCCCACAGCACCGAAATTACTCAGCAACAATTGGCTCTGGCAGCGCAGCAAGAAAACCTGCACCGCCAGTTTAACTGGACATTGGCTTCGCTGGTGGCGCTCACCGTGCTGATTATCCAACTGTTTTATTTATTGTCGATGTAATGAGCCCTCAATCTTCCGCCGCCTTTGTGGCCGACTTCCGCCAAGCCGCGCCCTATATTCATTATTTAAGCGGCAAAACCATTGTACTGGCCGTGAGCAGCCATGTGTTGCTGGCGGACAAACTGGCCTCTCTGGCCAAAGACATCCAGCTCTTGGCCAGCCTAGGTGTGCGACTGGTATTGGTGCACGGCACCCGCCAATACCTGAATAATATGATGCATGCCGCCGGCGAAACCTTGTCGTATCACCGCGGCTGGCGCATCACCGATGAAGCCACCTTGCAACAAGTGAAGCAAGCGTGCGGCATGGTGCGTTTCGACATCGAGGCGGCCTTGTCGTCAAGCCCAGCGCAAATGCCCGACCGCAACCAACGCCGTCTGCGCGTGGCCAGCGGCAACTTTTTGCTGGCCAAGCCGCTGGGTGTTCTTGACGGCATCGACATGGGCTATACCGGCCGCATCCGCAAAGTGGACGCCGAAGCGATTCAACAGCGGCTGAACGAAGGCTGTTTGGTGCTGGTGAGCCCTTTGGGGCAATCTTTAAGCGGCAAATCGTTTAATTTGGGGCTGGACGATGCCGCGCAGGCATTGGCCGTTACCTTAAAAGCGGAAAAACTGGTGTTTCTGACCAGCGATGACGGTGTACGCAGCGCCGACGGCACCCTGCTCAACCAGCTCACCGCCGCCGACGCCCAAACCTTGCTGGACACCAGCGCCCACAGCGCCGACATGAGCCGCATGCTCAAGGCCGCCATTTATGTGTTGGAAAACGGCGTGCGCCGCGCCCACATTCTCTCTGGCCTTAATGATGGCAGCCTGATTGCCGAGCTGTTTACCCGCCAAGGCAGCGGCACTGCGTTGGCGCAATCGTCGTTTATGCGCATCCGCGCGGCTGATAACCGCGATATTGGCGACATCATCAGCCTGATTGCGCCCCTAGAACATGCAGGTATTCTGCTGCCGCGCAACCGCGAATACTTGGAAAACCACATCCACGAATTTTCGGTGCTGGAACACGATTGCCATGTTTACGGCTGCGTGGCGCTGAAAGTATTTGAGCAGCAGCACACAGGCGAATTGGCCTGTTTGGTGGTGTCGCCCGATGCCCAAGACGGCGGCTACGGTGAATTGCTGCTCGATTATGTGCTCAAACAAGCCAAAGCCCGTGGCGTACATACTTTATTTGCACTGAGCACCAACACCGGCGACTGGTTTGACGAACGCGGCTTTGAAACAGCCGAATTAAGCGAACTGCCACCGGCACGGCAGGAGCAGTATTTGCAAAACAAACGCCGTTCCAAAATCTACCGGCGCAGCTTGGTCTAAATACCAAGGCTGCCTGAAACCCATCACATCAAAAAAGGAACACATCATGACCCGTATGGTTCACTGCATCAAACTGGGCAAAGAAGCCCCCGGCATGAAATTCGCCCCGCTGCCCAACGCATTGGGACAACGCATTTTCGAACACGTATCGCAAGAAGCCTGGGAAGGCTGGCTGCGCCACCAAACCATGCTGATTAACGAAAACCGCTTAAGCCTGGCCGACGCACGCGCACGCCAATACATCGGCCAGCAAATGGAAAACTATTTCTTCGGCGAAGGCGCCGACCAAGTGAGCGGCTATACCCCGCCACAAAGCTGAATTGGGTTTTCAGCCCTAAAGTGCGCCATGCGCACTTGGATAATCCGGCCATATAAAAGGCTGCCTGAAAACCACAGATTGTTTTCAGGTAGCCTTTGATTCATTATTTTGTCATGTTTACCTGCTATCTATTCTGTTTGCCTTGCTGCCCACACTATGCCCACCGCATGGGCAGCCATCCAATATTGTTTGCATGAGAGCGTCTTATGTCTGAATCCACCACACTGTTGTGCCGCGAACTGAGCCTGTTGCAATTTAACCGCCGCGTGCTGGCGCAAGCACAAGATGCACGGGTGCCTTTATTGGAACGCCTGCGTTTTTTGTGCATTGTGTCGTCTAATTTGGATGAATTTTTTGAAGTGCGCATGGCTTGGTTGCGGCGCACGCGCGTATTGCAACCGCATACCGCCTTGGCCAACGGCGAGCTGCCTGCCGCCGTTATCCAGCATGTGGCTGCCGAGGCACACCACATCATCAACGAACAATACCGTCTGTTTAATCAAGAGCTGATTCCCGCCTTGCGTGAAGAAGGCGTTTATTTTTATCCGCGCCGCACTTGGAGCGAAGCACAACAGCAATGGGTGGCCGATTATTTCAGCCGCGAGCTGCTGCCGATTCTCACCCCCATCGGCTTGGATCCTTCGCACCCCTTCCCGCGCCTGCTGAATAAATCGCTCAATTTCGTAGTAGAGCTGGAAGGCAAAGACGCCTTTGGCCGCACCGGCGGCATGGCGATTGTGCAAGCGCCGCGCATTCTGCCGCGCGTGCTCAAACTGCCGCCGGAGCTGTGTGACGGCCACGACGGCTTTGTGTTTTTGTCATCCATCCTACATGCCCATGTACACACCCTGTTTACCGGCATGACCATCAAAGGCTGCTACCAATTCCGCCTCACCCGCGACAGCGATTTGAGCGTAGACGAAGAAGACGTTAAAAACCTGCGCACCGCCATTGTGGGCGAGCTGCGCGACCGCCAATACGGCAGCGCCGTGCGCTTGGAAGTGGCGGATAACTGCCCCGAGCATGTGTATGACTTTCTGCTTGGCCAATTCCAGCTCAGCCGCGCCGAGCTTTACCGCGTACAAGGCCCGGTTAACTTGGTGCGGCTGATGGCCGTGCCCGATATGGTGGATCGCCCCGACCTCAAATTCACCCCGCACAGCCCCAGCACCCCGCAGCTGCTGCGCAAAAACCGCCCGCTGCTGGACGTGGTGCGCCAGCAAGACGTGCTGCTGCACCACCCCTATCAATCGTTCGAGCCCACCGTGCGCCTGATTCAGCAAGCCGCGCGCGATCCGGACGTGGTGGCGATTAAAATGACCATCTACCGCACTGGCAGCAACTCCGATCTGGTGGCCGCGCTGATGGCCGCCGCCTCGGCCGGTAAACAGGTTACCGTGGTGGTGGAATTGATGGCGCGCTTTGACGAAGAAAACAACGTCAACTGGGCAAGCAAGCTCGAAGCCGTGGGCGCGCACGTGGTGTATGGCGTGTTCGGCTACAAAATCCACGCCAAAATGGTGTTGATTGTGCGCCGTGAAGAAGGCCAGCTCAAACGCTACGCCCATCTGGGCACCGGCAACTACCACCAAGGCACTTCGCGCCTCTACACCGACTTCGGCCTGATGACCGCCGACGAAGCCATCACCGCCGATGTCAACACCGTGTTTATGGAAATCACCGGCCTAGGCCAGCCCAACCGCCTGCACAAAATCGCCCAAAGCCCGTTTACCCTGCACAAAATGCTGCTGGCCAGCATCGAACACGAAACCGCCGCCGCCAAAGCGGGTAAACCGGCACGCATTATGGCCAAAATGAACTCTTTGGTGGAGCCCAGCATCGTGACCGCCCTGTATGAAGCCAGCGCCGCCGGCGTGCAAATCGACTTGGTGGTGCGCGGCATTTGCGTGCTGCGCCCGGGCGTGCCGGACTTGTCTGACAACATCCGCGTGCGCTCGATTATCGGCCGCCTGCTTGAGCACTCGCGCGTGTTTTATTTTGAAAACCACGGCCACAGCAAAGTGTGGATTTCCAGCGCCGACTGGATGGGGCGCAACCTGTTCCGCCGCGTGGAAACCTGCGTTCCGGTTGAGAATCCGCCACTCAAAGCCCGCATCATCCGCGAAGCCTTCACCTTGGCCCTGGCCGACAACCAACGCGCTTGGCTGATGCAGCCTGATGGCAGCTATATCCGCGCCGAAGCGCAAGACAACACCGCCAAAATCAATCTGCAAGATACTTTGCTGCATGAATACGAACAGCATTAATGCCGTTTGAATCAATAAGGCTGCCTGAAAACACAGTTTTCAGGCAGCCTTATTGATTGATTAGCATTTATATTAGCTGGAACAGCTTAAACAAATTTCATCTGCCCAAGCCGGCGGCAGTACGGCAAAATCGGCAAACTCCGCCCGCTCGGTAAAAGGATTGGCCATACAACGTTGTAAGCGGTTGATTTCACGGTAGTCGGCCAAGTCGCGTGCCTGCACAATTGCCTGTTCCAACAAATAATTGCGCAACACATACAGCGGATTGACCGCATCCATTGCCGCCTTACGCTCGGCTGTATCGCGGTTTTCGGTGCGCAAACGTCGGCGGTAGCGTGCCACCCAGTGCTCCAGCGCATGGCGGTTGTCCCATAAAGCGGTTAATTTTTCCGGCAGCGCTGCGGTGTCGTCAGCGTCGATATCGCTTAAATAGCGGAACATCAAAGTGAAATCAACCCGATCGGCATGCATGGCGGCAAGCAAATCGCTAATCAGCATTTCATCGTCACGCACTTCGGTATTCAAGCCCAACTTGGCGCGCATCCGCCGCCAATAGGCATGCCAATACAGCGGCACAAAATCATCCAGCGCACGCACCAAATCCGCTTCGGCCACCAGCGGCAAAAACGCCGACGCCAAACACGACAAATTCCACTGGAAAATATACGGTTGCTCTTTATAGGCATAGCGCCCGCCGTCATCGGAATGATTGGGCACATAATGCTGCGAAAAGCCGTCCATAAAACCAAACGGGCCGTAGTCGATACTCAGCCCCAGCAAAGACATATTGTCGGTATTGAGTACGCCATGGGTAAAGCCCACGCTTTGCCAGCCCGCCACCAGCTCGGCACTGCGGCTCACAATGGCATTAAACAACGCCAGATACGGCGCTTCGGTACCCGCGCATTCGGGATAATAGTGACGCAGCAAAAAATCGGCCAAGGGCTGGATGTATTCGTGGCGGCTGCGGTGGTAAAAATACTCAAAGTGGCCGAAGCGCAAAAAGCTGGGCGCGATGCGTGTTACCACCGCCGCGGTTTCGGCGGTTTCGCGGTAAACCGCATCGTTGCTGGCTGTCAGTGCCAACGCGCGCGTAGTGGCAATGCCCAGCCCATGCATGGCTTCGGAACACAAATATTCACGAATGCTGGAACGCAACACCGCACGGCCATCGGCAAAGCGCGAATACGGCGTTTTACCCGCGCCCTTAAGCTGCCATTCCCAACGCACACCGGCAACATCAATCGAATCACCCAACAGCATGGCGCGGCCATCGCCCAATTGCGGTACATACACACCAAATTGATGGCCGCTGTACACCGTGGCCAACGGCGCTTGCGGATACTGTTTGAGGCTGCCTGAAAGCGCCAGCAGATTGGGCTGATAATCCAGCGCACCTGTCGCCAGGCCTAAAGCCTCGGCTAAATCAGTATTAAATGCCACCGCCACCGGCTGCTGTAAGGCCGTGGGACGCACGGCTTCATAAAAAACCGGCGGCAAGGTACTAAGCAACGGGGCTTGCAAAGGCAATGTGTGTGTCATGATATTCGCTGCTCCCATATCCATTGATGAGATAAATAATAAGCTTTAACAACCCAATTCGCATAAAATGGCGTGTCACCACCTCAAAATAAAAAATGCCAAATAAATTAATTTCACTGGTGTATCGCTCATTACTCATCCAATAAAATTTAAATTTTAAATCCAAAGATTCCATATCTATCAATAATAAATTCTACAAAATATAAAATTCCTAATATTAAGCTTCAATTAACCACAATATAGAGCACTCTTAGCCCCATGACAAAAAAGTATTTTTGTCATGAAATTCATTTGGCAGAAATATCGGTTTGTGAGGGTGCGAATCAATCGCTTACAATGTAATTCAAATTCACAAATCTTAAGCAATCTTAATAAATTAGCCATTTTTAATGAATTGGCTTCAATAAATTGCTATTTACACACTTAAGTTTATTTGAAGTGGGGTCGTTTTATGAAAAACAAAGCACACACAACATCCGGTTCACGCTACCGCTCACTTATCGTCTCCATTGCCGTTTTGGTAGCCCTGTTTGTGTTAATTTTACTGGTGAACATTTTTTCTTCGTCGCGAATTCAGAATGCCAATCACACGGTAACCGAAGCTGGCTACATGCAAACCAGTATTGAATCCATCATTAAAGAGCTTTATAACCTGAAGCTTTACTATGGCGAAGACCCCAACAGTCCAGTAGTAAAAGCATCCTTGAAGAGTTTGCGCGACAATCAACAGCTATTTAATGATCGTTTGCTCGCCTTCACGCACGGTGGCCAAATTGCAGACGAACATGGCACCATACAACTGAACGCGCTCACCAATCCTGCCATTAAAAAATCTTTGGCCAGTTTGCAGCAAAATTGGCAGCCACTCAATACCATGTTGGGCACCTATCTGAAAGATGCCGGCTCCATCCGCAGTGACAGTACCGCACTGGATTTAGCCGTACTCAGCGCTCAAGAGAAAAACCGCATTCTATCCAATGAAGTGTCTGCCGTGGCAGAGGCTATTCAGAAGCAAGCCCAAACCACCGCAACCGTATTGCGCTGGGTGCAGGTTATCGCCATTGCCGCGGTATTGGCTTATTTTATTTTCTTTATCCGCTTCTTTATGCGGCGCCTGTTGTCTGCCGACCGTCGCGCCGCACAAGCCAATGAAGAAATCAAGGAAATCATGACCACAGTGAACAGCGGCTTGTTTTTGTTGGATCGTGATTTGAAAATCGGCAGTCAATATTCAACCGAGCTGGCAAATATCCTTGGGCGCAATGACATTGGTGGTTTAAGCTTAATGGATTTGCTGCAAAACCTGGTCAACCGCGATGATTTGCAGATGACAACCAGCTTTGTAAAACAGCTGTACAACAACCGCGTAAAAGAAAAACTGATTGCCGACCTCAATCCACTTAGTCGCATCCAAGTAGCGATGCAAAATTCGCAAGGTGAGCCGGTGGTTAAGTATCTCGATTTCCGCTTTAACCGCGTTTACGAAGGCAAGGAAATCATCCGTATTTTAGGCAGTGTTGCCGACACCACCGATGCCGTGCGTCTACAAGAGCGCTTGCAGCAAGAACGCGAGCAAAGCGATACCCAGTTGCAAATGTTGGGCAGCTTGGTGAGCGCTGATCCCAGCGTAATGAACGACTTTATCGAAAAAGTCAACAAATACAGTAATCAAATTAACCAAACCCTGAAAGATCCCAGCAACACCCCGGCCGCTTTGCGTTATAAAGTAGACTCCATCGCCCGTGAAATCCACACCGTAAAAGGCGAAGCCAGCGCACTGAATTTGGGTAGCTTTGTGGATTTGGCCAATGAGTTTGAAAACCATCTCAAACTGTTGAAAGAAAAAAATAAGCTGGTGGGTGAAGATTTCTTGCCTCTGGCCGTTTCTTTGGAAGAATTGCTTACCTTAACCTCCGCCATCAATGATTTGAACAGCAAGGTGGGTAATGATTTGAACAATGCCGCAGCGCACGGCTTGCCAGCAGTGGTGTTTAAAACCCATATTGAAAAATTTGCTGCGGATTTGAGCGAACGCAATCACAAGCAAATAGGGATTTCTTTTGGTAATGCCGAAGTATTGAACCGCACCTCACCGGAGAAAATATCGTTGATTCGCGAAATGGTGGTGCAATTATTGCGTAATTCCGCCATACACGGTATTGAGGATGCAAAGGAACGCAATGCCAAAGGTAAATTGGCCGTAGGGCATGTGCATATTCAGTTTGATCGCCTCGGCAATGAATTGCATTTCTGTGTAGAAGACGATGGCCGTGGTATTGATTATGAAAAACTCCGTACCAAAGTAGGTGCCAACATGAGCCCTTCCGATGCCGCCATGCTTACGATTGAACAATTAAACCGTTATATTTTCAGCCCCAATTTTTCCACCTTAGATTACCACAACGATGATGCTGGCCGCGGCGTAGGCTTAGATGCAGTCAAAACCAAAATTCTGGAGCTGGGTGGCAAATTAAAGCTGTTGTCTGAAAAAGATGCCTTTACTCGGTTTATGTTTAAAATTCCAGATTGATTTGCCATTGAGCATTGTTTTTGCAAGGGAAACCTAAAGTATGAAAACCATTATGATTGTGGATGACTCCAATGTTATCCGAAATAAAATTCAACGTGCTTGTGCCGGCTATTTCGAAGTGGTGGCAACCGCTAAAAACGGTGAGGAAGCAGTGCAGTTTTACAATCAGTTTCACCCTGATGTGATCACCATGGATTTGACCATGCCTAAAATGGACGGCTTAAAATGCATTAATGAATTGATGGAGTTGGATGCCAATGTAAACATTCTGGTGATCTCCGCCCTGTCGGACAAGGCTACCGGCATTAGGGCTATCGAACTGGGTGCGCGGGGTTTTATTTACAAACCGTTCAGCGATGAAACGCTGAATGAAGCTTTAACTGAAATTATTGAAAACTAGAATAAGGACAACGCTGTGACTGAAGAACAATTGCAAGTATTTATTAATGGTGTTAATAATTATTTTCAGCAAATCAGTAAAAATGAAATTACCGTTGGCACCCCCTATCTGGTTGAAAATACCAAACCGGCGGCCAAAGACTATACCGGCATTATCGGCATTTCCGGTATTAGCGAAGGCATTGTGTACTTTACCGCCCCTAAAGATTTGCTGGAGCGCATGCTGGTGATGCTGGGTGAACGCGATTTGAGCGAAATCAATATGATTGATCTTGTCGGTGAAGTGGCCAATACCATTTCCGGCAATGCCCGCAGTGAATTTGGCGAAAATTTCGATATTTCAGTGCCATTTGTGATTAAAGGCGCACCCGATGAAATCACCCTGCCCCGCAAAGACCGTTCGTATGTGATTCCAGTTGAATGGTGCGAGCGCAAAGCTTCTATTGTGGTGGCGCTGCGCAAAAAGCTGAATTAATAACGATAAAAGCCGTAGGGTAAACAACCACACGGCTTTTTATTTCAAACAATTCGCTTTACAGCAATTTCAGTTTTTAAATGGCCGGTTGCTGGTCTTCATCCATATCATAAATACGCAAAATACCCACTACCTCATTATTATCATCCTGCACCACCAAAGAGCCCACCTTCTCTGCGCGCATATATGCTTCCGCCTCGGCAAAGCGCATATCGGGCGTTACGGTTTTGGGTGTACGACTCATGATGTCTTGCGCGCAAAGAATAGTAAAATCCGTATCCCTATCGAATGCTCGGCGAATATCGCCATCGGTGATAATGCCCTCCAACACATTGTCTTGCATTACCAAGGTCAAACCTAAATAGCCACGGTTAATACTGTGCACCACCTGTTTAAAAGATGCGTCCGGCGTACATATCGGTAATTTATCCTTGTTCATCACATCAGCTACCCGGGTAAGCAAACGCCGCCCCAAACTGCCGCCCGGATGGAAACGGGCAAAATCCTCCGGCTGGAAATCCCGCTCGGCCGCCAGAACCATGGCCAAGGCATCACCCATAACCAAAGTACACGTGGTTGAGCTGGTGGGTGCCAAATTATTATTGCACGCCTCCCGCTCTACGCCCACATCCAGCACCACATGCGCATTGCGCCCCAAGCTGGATTTGGGCGCACCGGTCATGGCGATAATTCGGTTTTGTTGATATTGTAGAAACGGTAAAATACGGATAATTTCTTCGGTTTCACCCGAATTGGAAATCAGCAAAGCCACATCAATCGGCTTAATCATGCCCAAATCGCCGTGAAAAGCCTCACCCGGATGCACAAAAAACGCCGGTGTGCCGGTAGACGCCATAGTGGCGGCAATTTTTTGGCCGATAATGCCCGACTTACCCATCCCCACCACCACCACACGACCTTGCATAGATAAAATGGTCTGAATTGCGGCTTCAAATGCGACATCTAAGCGCGCGGCCATGGCACCGATGGCTTCGGCCTCAGTCAGCATAGTGCTGTGTGCCTGCTGTAAAATTTTGGAGCTCATATTTTCACCTCTATTTAGCCATCAAAGCGCATAACCCAATGGCCATGCGCTTATCCGATATTGCTTTATATGCCGTTATAGAATGTTATTGTGCCGCACCAGCCATTACTTTGGCAAAGCCTGTTGCAGAATCAAAAACCGCTGCCTTGCCTTGTGCCATTAAAATAGCATCCGCCAGCTCACGCAGTGCGCCATGGCCGCCAGCAGTCTGTAAAACGGCAGTCGCCTTGTTCTGCACATAGATAGGCGCATCGGCCACAGCATAGCTTAAACCACAGGCGGCAAAGGCGGGTAAATCAATGGTATCGTCGCCAATACAAGCGGTCTGGTTAGCCGCAACACCCGCGGCGGCCATCAAATCCACACAGGCCTGATGCTTGTCTTTCACACCAAAGCGAAATAGCGACACGCCTAAGTCCGCCACCCGTTTGCGCAATGTGGCCGAATCGCGACCCGACAATACCGCCACCCGGATGCCGCTCTCTTCCAGCAAACGGATACCCAAACCATCGCGCACATGAAAGCGCTTTAAGCATTCGCCGGTTTCATCGTAATAAATACCGCCATCGGTGAGCACGCCGTCTACATCGGTAATCAGCAGTTTAACATCTGCCAAGCTGGGTTTGGCGGCCATTTCGATTTCAGGCAGCCCTGCCATCAAGCGGCGCACTCTTTCCAAACAATCCGGCGTATCCACACCCGGCCCAGTTTCGGCCACCTGAAAAGCACGAATCTTAAAACCAGCGGCCAACAAGCGCAGTTGTTCCAGTTTTTCGGTTTTTTCCATCATCGGCTGCGGCAAGCTGCCATACTGTGCCAATACATCACGACGATACGCATACACGCCCACATGCTTCAGGTAGCGTGCTTCTTCGGCCTCACGCGGATAAGGAATCGGGCTGCGGCTGAAATACAGAGCATCGCCATTGTCGGCCAATACCACCTTAACCGCATTGGGATTGCCCGCCTCTGCCATCGGCAAAGGATGACATAAGGTACCCACTGCCACACCGGCATCAGCACGCATACCGGCAATCAGCACCGCGATGTCTTGTGGGCGAATCAGCGGTTCATCGCCCTGCACATTCACATAAATATCGGCCGGATGCTGCGCCATCACTTCCGCTAACCGGTCAGTTCCAGACTCATGATCCGGTCGCGTCATCACCCAGCGCCCGTCAAATGCGGTTACCACTTCGGCCACACGGGTGTCGTCCACCGCCACCAATACCGCATCCACACCCGCTACCTGGCTGGCACGCTCATAAACATGCTGAATCATCGGCTTACCGCCAATATCGGCTAACGGCTTGCCCGGCAAACGCGTGGACGCATAACGCGCCGGAATCACAATCACCACCGATTCTTGTATCGTATTCATCATTATTTGATATCCAACACCGGCATGGCTTTCACCACATCATCCACCGCTTTTACCTGCGCCAAGAAGGCTTCCAGCATAGCCAATGGCAAAGCGCTGGGGCCGTCGCAACGCGCCTTATCCGGATCCGGATGCGCCTCCAAAAACAAACCGGCCAAACGGGTGGCCATACCGGCCAAGGCCAAATCCAGCACCTGATTGCGGCGCCCGCCGGAAGCCGCGGCACCCGATTCGCGCTGTTGCAAAGCATGGGTAACATCAAAAATAATCGGCAAGTCGCCGGTGATTTTTTTCATCACCCCAAAACCCAGCATATCCACCACCAGATTGTCATAGCCGAAATTCGAGCCGCGTTCGCATAAAATCAATTGCTCATTGCCCGCTTCTTTAAACTTGTCGACAATATTTTTCATTTGGTGTGGGCTTAAAAACTGCGGTTTTTTGATATTGATGGCACGGCCGGTTTTGGCCAACGCCACCACCAAATCAGTCTGCCGCGCCAAAAAAGCCGGCAATTGCAATACATCACACACTTCCGCCACCGGCTCCGCTTGCCACGGCTCATGCACATCAGTGATCACTGGTACATCAAACTCTTTTTTCACTGCGGCAAAAATCTTCATCCCCTCATCCAAACCCACACCGCGATAGGAATGGATAGAAGAACGATTAGCCTTATCAAACGAAGCTTTGAAGACATAGGGAATGTCAAGTTTGTTGGTTATTTCTACATATTTTTCGCAGGCAAACAGCGTGGAATCCAAATTTTCAAGTACATTTAGGCCGCCGAAGAGAGTAAAAGGTGCATTATTTGCAAGAACTTGGTGGTTTAATTTCATGATTCTTCCATTTTATAAAGATTGGCTATTCTAGGCTGTCGATATAATCTTGACATAATTTCAGATTTTGGGTTGAAACCATTAATTTTTTCGGCACCGTAAACTGGCGAGGTTTTAAGCCATCTGAATTAATTAAAGGGGTGGCATCGCGTGTAAAGCACTCGATATGCCAAGCCCGCCAAGCTTCCCAATAAGCCAAGCGCGTTTGCGACATGCCATTCACATCATAACCAGTTTCAGGTGCGGTCATCAACGAATCCGCACGGTGTGCACCGAAGGTTAACGGCTTTTTTATTTGTACAGAAGCTTTGGCGCCGAATACCAGCTTCAGCCGTTCGGAAAATTCACTGTCGGCGCCGGTACGCACCCAGTCCCAACCCCCCATTTTTTCCAGCACCATTTTTTTACGGAATAAAGGCGAGGCAGGATTCAAGCGTATCAGTGGGTGTACTG
>RRZT011355972.1_pt1 | contig 12723 bp, 6 predicted proteins | sample 2165551 | NCBI WGS metagenome assembly RRZT01 (sample SAMN10456910, study PRJNA506462) | wastewater metagenome | biome: wastewater; feature: sludge; material: wastewater sludge; isolation source: wastewater sludge with Escherichia coli K12::gfp cells carrying plasmid... | place: USA: Moscow, Idaho ... | reverse complement strand
ATTGGCCGCCAGCGTGCCGAGCGGCACGGTCGGAAAAACCGGGTTCAGCCACAGGCCCAGTCCCCAGCGTAGCAGCGCGCCGAGCATCGCGCCGGCACAGATGGCGAAGATTTGTGTCAGCATTTATCTGTTAAAAGTTAAATAAAATCAACATGTTATATTTAATCGTCAAGCGGATGCGCTGATGTATGCTCAACGCCGCAACGCGGGTAATCGTGCGGCAAACGCGATGATTTGTCCATGCTTGCATGACGGGTTCGCTGATGGAGCGGGAGGGTCTTTGGGGTTATCCTTTCTGATAAGATGGAATTTCCTGTCAAGAGGTGGCGATCATGGATTTTTTCAAGTGGAACGAGCAGTTCGTTACCGGGCTGCCAACGGTCGACGAGCAGCATCATCATCTGGTGGATGTGATCAACGGTGTGTTGCAGCTGGTTAGCCAGCAGGACGTCGTGGAAAAAGCCGAGGCTGAGCGTTTGGCGGATCAATTGCTCGATTATGCCGATTATCATTTCCGCGACGAAGAATTGCTGATGCGCCAGGCGGGTGTCGACGCCCGGCACTATGAGCAGCATTCCCAGCAGCATCGGTTGTTCATCGCTGATGTTGTCCGGGAGCGGAAGCAACTTGGCGATGGTGCCAGTTCCATTCGCGTCATGTTGAGTTTTCTTGGCAGCTGGCTTGCCTATCACATCCTTGGCTCGGACCAGAGCATGGCGCGCCAGATCGCCGCGATCCGCGCCGGCGTAGCGGCGAACGAAGCCTATGTCCGAGAGCAGGAATACCTGCAGAAATCGTTCAGCCCACTGCTGCACGCGCTGAATTCCCTGGTTGAACAGATCATGGAAAGAAACGGCCAGTTGCGGCAGATGAACGACACGCTGGAAAACCGCGTTGTCGAACGCACCGGTGAGTTGCAGGACACCGTGAAAAAACTGGAGGCCGAAATGGCCGAGTCGCGGCGGCTTGGCGCAGAGCTCGCCGACGTCAACGAGCAGTTGCGCCAGATGGCGCTGACCGATGTGCTTACCGGGTTGCCGAACCGTCGCCATGCGCTCGAGCATCTGGCCCAGCTGTGGTCGGAGTCGCAGCGTCATGGCTTGCCGCTTTCCTGCATCATGATCGACGCGGACGGATTCAAGCAGGTCAACGATACTTACGGTCACGACGCCGGCGACCGGGTGTTGTGCGAGGTGGCGCGCACGCTGCGTGAAAATACCCGCCAGGAAGACATGGTCTGTCGTCTCGGCGGCGACGAATGCCTGATCCTGTGCCGGGGAACTCATTGTGACGGCGCGCAGCGACTGGCGGAAAACCTGCTCGAGCGGGTCAACGCGCTGCGCGTGCCGACCGGAACGGGAGAGTGGCGCGGTAGTCTGAGCATGGGCGTGGCGCAGCGCGAAGCTTCGTTTGCCCACGGGGACGATCTGGTCGCCGCCGCCGACGGCGCGTTGTATCAGGCCAAGCGCGAGGGCCGCAACCGGGTCGCAGCCCTATCGAAGTCTTCCTGAACGCTTTCGCATTGAACTCAAAGCCGGCGCTTCGGTCTAGAATGCTTGTTCTGTCGCAATCCGGAGACGGTTTAAATGAAGCGTTGGCGCCTGGCCTTTTTGGCCCTGTTCTTGTTCTGTGCGGGATCAATCGCATTTGCGCTGTATCACCAGCTTTACAACTGGCTGATGCCATGCCTGTTGTGCGTGTACCAGCGCATGGCGATCATCGGCATTGGTATTGTGGCGCTGTTGACGGCCCTATTTCCGCAGCGCCGCCGTGCCGGCGTAGTGCTGTCGTGCGGAGCCATCGCGTCGATCGGTATTGCCGGGGCGATCGTCGCGGTTCGCCAGGTGCTGCTGCAATACGGTCCGCCCGATCCGGATGCCCTGTGTGCTTCAAGCCTGCCGTTCCCGATCAATTTCGACGATCCGTTCTGGCCGCAATGGGTCGGTACCTTGTTCCGCCCGGTCGGCGATTGTTCGGCGATCGATTTCACACTGTTCGGCGTGACCATGCCGGCCTGGGTCGCGCTGTCCTGCGTTGGCATCGTTGTTTTTGTCGCAGGAATGGGTGTATTGCGCTGGCGTGAACTGGCAAGGGCGAAGGCATGACCCTGACCGAGTTGCGCTATATCGTCGCCGTCGCGCGCGAACGGCACTTTGGCCGCGCGGCCGCGGCCTGTTTCGTTTCCCAGCCGACCTTGTCGGTCGCGGTTAGAAAGCTCGAGGATGAGCTCGGCGTGGCGCTGTTTGAACGCGCGGCCGGTGATGTGACGCTGACGCCGGTCGGCGTCCAGATCATCGCGCAGGCGCAGCGCGTGCTCGAAGAAGCGCAGGTCGTCAGGCAACTGGCGCAGCAGGGCAAGGATCCGCTGGCTGGTGTTTTGCGGCTTGGCGCGATCTACACGATCAGCCCTTATCTGCTGCCGTGGCTGATTCCGCGGTTGCACGAACGCGCACCGCAGATGCAGGTGCTGCTTGAGGAAAACTACACGGCGCGCCTTGCGGAAATGCTCAAGCAGGGCGAGATCGACATCGCGGTGCTGGCTGAGCCGTTCAGCGAGGGCGGGATTGCGACCTGTCCGGTCTACGATGAGGATTTTGTCGTCGCCACGCCCAAAGGACACCCGTGGGCGCAATATGCATGCATTGAGTCCGACATGCTGGCGCACGAAAACGTGCTGTTGCTTTCGCCCGGCAACTGTTTCCGCGACCAGGTGTTGCAAAGCTGCCCGGACCTGAACCGCGAGAGCCTGCCTCCGGGCAGCCTGCAGCGCACGCTGCAGGGATCGTCGCTGACGACGATCCGTCATATGGTGATCGGCGGAATTGGAGTGACCGTGTTGCCGGCGACCTCGGTGACCGCGGCGGACCAGCAGTCGCTGGAGATTCGCCCGTTTGCCCAACCCGTGCCGACCCGGCGCGTGATCCTCGCTTGGCGGCGCAACTTCCCGCGCCTCGCTGCCGTCGAGGTGGTGCGACAGGCAATCCTGAATTCGGGTATGCCCGCTGCCCAGTATATCGCCAGCGAGCCGGTTGCCTAGAGGACCGGTCTTCGGGAATCTACCTTTTGTTTTTCCTTGAAAAACAATTACTTGCGTAATTATTCTTCGTTCGGATTGGCCCGTTCTGGCACCCGCAGCGGAATCTGCAGCACGAAGCAGCTGCCTGTTCCCGGCGTGCTTTCCAGTGTGATCGTGCCGCCGAGTATATGTGTGACGAGGTTGTGCACGATATGCAACCCGAGGCCGGTGCCGCCACGGCCCATCTTGGTGGTGAAGAACGGCTCGAAGATCCGTTTCTGTAATTCCGCGGCGATGCCGACACCGTCATCGCTGACTGTCAGTCTGACGAAATCCTCCCGCGGGGTTTCGGCGCGGATCAGGATCTGGCCGTGGTCGCGCTGCTCGAACGCGTGGACCAGCGAGTTGTTCACGAGATTGGTCAATGCCTGACCCAGCGGCCCCGGGTAGCTGTCGAGCCAAAGGTATTCCGGGATTTCCGCCTCGACCTGATAGGGCGTGCGCTTGAGGGTCGGATGCAGCGTCAGCAGGATTTCATCGATCACGGCTTTCAGGTTGAATTTGCGCCGTTGCGAACTGGTCTGGTCGACCGCGACCTGCTTGAAGCTGTTGACGAGCTCCGCTGCGCGCAACAGGTTGCGGTGAGTGATGTCGGCAGCGTGGGTCATGTTGCCGATGAAGGTTTCCAGTTCCGAACGGCGCAATCCCAAGGTGAGTTTTTGCTGGAGGATCCGGGTTTCATCTGACATGGTCGAGGAAGCCATCAGGCCATTGCCGATCGGCGTGTTCAGCTCATGCGCGATGCCGGCGACCAGTCCGCCCAGCGCCGCGAGTTTCTCGCTGCGGACAAGCTCGTCCTGCATCCGGCGCAATTCGTCGAGCGTGAGCACCAGATTGTCATGGGCTTGTTCCAGCGCCTGTGTGCGTTGTGCCACGCGCTGTTCCAGCTCGACCGTCAGATCCCGAAGTTCACGTTCGATCTGTCGGCGCCGGGTGACATCTTCCAGTACGGTGATCGTCAGCGGTTGTCTGGCGTCGGACAGCTTGCGCGAGCTGATCAAACAGATCAATTCCTTGCCATCCTTGCTGTTGAGGTGCGTTTCGGTGCGTTGGGAATTTTCCTGAGTGGCAGGAAGCAGCAGGCCGATTTCTTGCGCAGTCTTGCCGATGACCTGATCGCGCGCGTGGCCGAACTGCTGCACCCAGGTGTCGTTGACCTCGACGAGCGTGTGCCCTTTGTCAGGATCGCTGACCATGATCGCGACCGGGGCTTCGTTGAAAATGGCCAAGAACTGTTGTTCGCGCTGTCGCAGAGTGCCGGCCATGGTTTCAAGGTCTTCCGAAAGCTGGTTTAGTTCGACAACGCTGCCGCGGGGCCAGCGTTCCGGCGCCTTGTCCTCGACGATATCGTGCGCGTGTCCGGCCAGTGCCCGCATCGGACGCGCCAGCCGTCCTGCCCACCACGGCGCGAGCAGCAGCGAGATGATAAACGTGCCACCCAGAAGACCGCCCAGGCTGATCCACATCACGCGAACCGCCGGGCTGTCCAGCCCGGCCGGCATTCTGGCCAGAAAGATCCATCCCATCCGCGGCGAACGGACGACGGCGGGATGATACTGTTTACCTTTGTGGGTGAAAGTTTCCGGCAGCGTGCCGCCGGCGAGAATGGTTTTGACCAGCGGCAGTTGCATCTGTTTGTGCAGGTCTTCCAGCAGGCCGGATTCGGTGTCGACCAGCATTTCCCCGTGGCTATTGAGCACCCAGGCAGACAGGGTGATGTCGCCCGCGGCAATCCGGGTCGCCTGCAGAATATAGCTGCGCGGGATTTCCGCGATCACGACCTGCTGCCCGAAAGAAATCGCCAGCGCGATTGTTGGTGAGCTGTTGAGCAGCGAACGGTAGTTGTCGCTCCAGATCGGGGTATCGGTTTTCAGTGCGGCCTGGTAAAGCGCGTTGTGATCCAGATTGGCGTCATAGATATTTGTGCGGAATATCTGTTTCCCGGGTGTGACGCCGGTCGAAAGGATTTCCCCGTTCGGACTGATGACATAAATCGCGTCAAAACCGTTGGTTCCGATGAAGCTGTCGGGAACCGTCGAGGCGAACAGCGGGTTGATTCGCGGCATCAGGCGGTTGATGGTCTGGACGCGAGCCTCGAGGCCGTCGAGCAGGATGTCGACCCGCGTCGCCATGTCCCTGGCCAGCTGGTTGGCCTTGTACTGGTTGGATTCGGCGATCAGGGGCAGGCGCACGGACAGGAAAATGGCGCTGGCCACACTAAAGGAGACCGTCATGGCGACGATCTGCAGAATGGTCAGTGACGCGCGCAGGGATCGGGCGTTGCGCGGCATCAATCCTCTAACCATTTCAGCATGTCTTCGAGTGTCTGTGGGCGGGCAAACAGGAAGCCCTGTCCTTCGTCGCAGCCCCGTGAGCGAAGAATATCGGCTTGCTGGCCGGTTTCCACGCCTTCGGCGAGGACTTTCATGCCAAGGCTGTGTCCCATCGGGATGACCAGATCGACGATGCGGCTGCGCCTGTCCGGCGAGTCGAGCGGGGAGACGAACGCGCGGTCGATCTTGATCCGGTCCACCGGCAGTTGGTCGATATAGGAGAGCGACGAGTAGCCGGTGCCAAAGTCGTCGATCGCCAGCAGGACGCCCCTTTGCTTGATTTCGTGCAGCAGGGCAACCAGCGGGGTGAGTCCCAGCATGGCAGAGGATTCGGTGATTTCGATCTCGACCAGGCTTGGGTCGGCCGAGCCGTCGGCCAGCGCCTTGTCGAGCATCGCGAGGAACCCGGGCTGGGACAGTTGCGCCAGCGAGACATTGACTGCCATGCGCAGCCGGCGGCCGCTGGCGGCCAGTAGTTGCCGCTGGGCTTCGAGTGCGCTGCGCAACACCCATTCACCGAGCGGGACAATCAACCCCGAGCTTTCGGCCACGGGAATGAAACGGTCGGGGGTGATCAGCGTGCCGTCGCTGGCGCGCCAGCGCAGCAAGGCTTCGAAGCCGGCAGGCTGGCCGCTGGTCAGATCAATCTGTGGCTGGTAAGTCAGAAAGAACTGCCGCAGTTCGAAGGCGTTGCGCAGGTTCTGCAGCAGGGTCGCGCGCTCCCGGGTTTCCACTCCAATGTCGGGCGAATAGCGTGCCAACTGGCTGAGCCCGCCGGTCTTGGCGCGCTTCAGCGCGAGATGGGCATCCTTCAGGTAGTCCGACCCGTTGTTTTCGCCCTGCATCAGATCGACGGCGCCGATCGAAACCGTGATCGAGTGGCTGGAATTACCGATTGGCAGCGGCATGGAAAACAGCGTGAACAGTTTTTCCGGTCTCAGCTCCGCGAGCGGGCCGAAGAGGCCGAAGATATCGCCGCCGACTCGCGCAACCATGCATTCCTGTGGCAGATGATTGCGCAGGCGCATGGCGACTGATTTCAGCAGCTGGTCGCCGTAGATGTGTCCAAGCGTGTCGTTGATGCCGGAAAACTGGTCGATGTTGATCAGTACGAGCACGTGATCCGGCGGCATGCCTTGCTCGATCTCCTGGTCGATGCTGTTGATCAGCGCAAGCCGGTTCGGCAGCCTGACCAGCGCATCCTCGAAAGCCTGGCTGCGCAGACGCGCGACCAGCTGCACGTTTTCAGCGCCGAGCGCAATGTTCGCGCAGAAGACTTCAAGCAGATGCCGGTCGATTTCGGGCAGCGGCCTGGTCGAATCGAGATAGGCGGCAAATGCGTGGCCGTTGTGGCCGTGGAAATACAGCACCAGGCTGTCAGGCAAAACCAGCGTCTTTCGCTGGTGCAGACAGTCATTCAGTGCGACCACGATGTGCGGGTTGTCGATTTCCTCGATCCGGTGCTGGATCAGTCCGCGGTAGTGGCCGGCCGCGGCGATTACGCGGTAGTTTATGCCCTGCAGATCTTCGCTGGCGCAAATCAAGCCTTCCGGTTCGATGTCGAGCAGCCCGGCGATCTGGGTGATCACGCCCTCGGCGAAATCCTGCAAGCCTTGTTCGGCGATCAGCTGGTTGCTGGCGGAGATGATCTGCTCGAGTCCGTGCCGGCTGTGCTCGAGCATGACCAGCTGGCGGTAAGAGCGGATCGCGGTGGTCAGCGTGATGTAGAGCTTGTTGCGGGTCAACTCGCTCTTGGTCTTGTAATCGTTGATGTCGTAGCGGGAAATGGTGTCGATTTCCGGCGCATGGCCCGGCTGGCCGGTGCGCAGCACGATGCGGACATTCCGGAGATTCAGCTTTTCGCGGATCGTGCTGATCGTCTTCAGCCCGGCATCCTCGCTTTCCATGACTACGTCGAGCAGGATCACCGCGATATCTTGTTTTCGGGCCAGAATATCGAGCGCTTCGGCCGCACTGTAGGCGTGCAGGAAATGCAGCGGGCGCTCAAGTATCCGTACGGTGCGCAGGGCAAGCTCGGTCGCTTCGTGGACATCCCGGTCGTCGTCGACGATCAGAACTTTCCAGCAGGGTTGCGGGCTGGTGCCTGATGGCAAGGTCAAATCATCTTCTTCGGCAAAAAGCAGGATATCGTCATCAAGTGTCATTGCGCGTCCCTGTGCGTGCGGATTCCGGTCCATAGCCGGTGTCTCAAGCCGTTTTATAGCAGAAAGATGACGGCTCGTCCTGATGGCAAGCAATTGCCATGTTCCGGATGCCGGAGTGACCGGTGCGCAGTCCATCTTTACCAGGGAGTGGGGCGCTGCGGATAATGGCAAAGGGCTTCTTTATAACATATTGATTATTATTGTTTTTTTATCTGCGCGTTGTGTCGTCCCAGGTCTTGTTGAAACGCTTCAGTGAGATCGGATACGGCGTGCGCAGCTCCTGCGCGAACAGGCTGATGCGCAGCTCCTCGACCATCCAGCGCAACGGCAGCAGCGGCGCCGGGTCGCGGCCGTCGCGCTGCCATTTCGCGATTTCCTTTTCCCAGCGTTCCTGCAACTCGGCAACTTCCTGACCGCGCTGGCTGTCGCGTGCCGGGTTGTTCACGCGCTTTTCGATCCGCACGCGCATCGCCTTCAGATAGACCGGCACGCGCGGCAGTTGCTCCCACGGCGTCTGGCTCATAAAGCCCTTGAACACGAGCCGGCCAAGCTGCGCCTTGAGTTCAGCCGTGATCTGACCCGGTTTGGCCAGCGTCTGCGCCAGCGGGACGTATTCGGCGACGATGTCGTTGAGAATCCGCCAGGCGCCGTCGCGCACCGACGGCAGGCGCACTTTCGCGCGGGATTTCTGCTCGTCGAAATCCTTTTTCTTGCGTGGCAACTCGTCCTCGCCGATGAACGCGCGGTCGCAGATGCAGGTGGTCAGATCGTCGAGCAGTTCGTCGCTGTTGCCGAGCGCGCGTAGCTGGATCGCGAACTGGTTGAAGTTCGGAAACGACTTCGGCAGCTGCTTTACATGCTCCTTGAGTTCGAAACGCAGCAGGCGCAGCACGCCCTGGCGGTGTGCTTCCTGCGCCGCGTATTCGGTGTCGAAAACGCGGATCGCAACGGCTTCATCCTCGGGAATCAGCGCCGGATAGCCGGTGATTGTCTGGCCGTGGCGCTGGAAGGTCAGCTTCGCCGGCAGGTCGCCGAAATTCCATTTGACGATGCCGGATTTCTCGATGCCGACGCTTTGCTCGGCCTGGCCGCGGAAGGTGATCTGCGCGGCTTCGCCAAGTTGCGCGCGCAGTGCGATCAGGTCGCGGCCGCTGGCGAGCTCCTGACCCGCGTCATCGACGATGCGAAAATTCATCGTCAGGTGCGGCGGCAGGCCGGTCGGGTCGAATTCGTCGGCGAGCACCGGCTGGCCGATGCCGCGCTGCACGGCTTGAGCGAGCTGCGGCAACAGCGGCGCCTGCCGGTCGGCGTGATCGAGCTCGGTCAGCATCTTGGTCGAGAAGTCCGGAACCGGAACGCACTGGCGGCGGATAGTTTTTGGTAAGCTCTTGATTAATATCGTTATTTTTTCTCGCAACAGGCCGGGGACCAGCCAGTCGAAGATCGCGTGATTGACCCGGTTCAACAGGTGCAGCGGCAGCGTTGCTGTGACGCCATCAAGCGGGTGGCCCGGCTCGAAGCGGTAGGCGAGCGTGATTTCGGCGTCGTGCAGCTTGAAGCTGGCCGGGTAGAGATCGGCGGTCACGCTCGCGGCGCTGTGCTGCATCAGCTCGTCGCGGGTCAGAAACAGCAGTTTCGGACTGGTTTTTTCGGCTTCTCGTCGCCAGGCTTCAAAACCGGCAGCGTTGACGATGTCGGCCGGAATCCGCGCGTCGAAAAACGCGAACAACGCTTCCTCGTCGACCAGCACATCCTGCCGGCGTGCCTTGTGTTCGAGTTCCTCGACTTCGAGCAGCAGCTCGAGGTTGTGGTCGTTGAACTTGCCCTTGGTCGCCAGTTCGAATTTGACCAGTCCTTCGCGGATCAGGATTTCGCGCGCCGCTGAAGGGTTGATGCGGCCGTAGTGAACGCGGCGGCGGTTTACGATCGGCAGCCCGTACAGCGTCACGCGCTCGGTCGCCATGACCTGACCACCGGCCTTTTCCCAGTGCGGTTCAAAATACTGCCGGCTCACCAGATGCGGCGCGAGCTTTTCGACCCACTCCGGCTCGATCGCGGCGACGCAGCGCGCGTAAAGCTTGCTGGTCTCGACCAGTTCGGCGGCGACAAGCCACTTCGGCCGCGCCTTTTTGAGTCCGGAACCGGGGAACATTGCATATTTGATCCCGCGCGCACCGAGGTATTCGTCGCTGTCGCTGCTTTTCAGGCCGATATTGCCCAAGAGGCCCGTCAGCAGCGCCTTGTGGATCTGCTCGTAGGTGCCCGGCTGGTCGTTCAGGCGCAGTTCCATCTCGCCGGCGATCTCGGCCAGCTGGCGGTGCAGGTCGCGCCATTCCCGCAGGCGCAGGAAGGACAGGAAATGCTCGTGGCACAGGTTCACCAACTGGCGGTTGCTGGTCTTTTCCTTGCTGGCTTTTTCGAAGAAATCCCACAACAGCAGCCAGGACAGGAAATCGGATTTCTCGTCGCGGAACTTCGCTTGCATGCGGTCGGCCGCTTCGCGTGCATCGAACGGACGCTCGCGCGGGTCCTGCACCGACAGGGCTGCGGCGATAATCAGGATTTCTTTCAGGCAGTGTTCGTCGCGCCCGGCCAGCAACATGCGGCCAAGCTTCGGGTCGACCGGCAGGCGCGCGAGCTGTTTGCCCAGTGGCGTCAGTTCGTTGACTTCGTCGACCGCGCCGAGTTCGAAAAGTTGCGCGTAGCCATCGGCGATCAGGCGGCCAGAAGGCGCTTCTATGAACGGAAATTCGTCAACGTGGCCGAGCTTTAGCGCGGCCATGCGCAGGATCACTGCGGCGAGCGACGAGCGGATGATTTCCGGGTCGGTGAATTCGGCGCGGCCGTTGAAATCCAGTTCCGAATACAAGCGCACGCAAACGCCAGCGCTGACGCGGCCGCAGCGACCGGCGCGCTGGCGCGCCGAGGCTTGCGAGATTTTTTCGACCAGCAGCTGCTCGATCTTCGCGCGCGGCGAATAGCGGTTCATTCGCGCCTGGCCCGAATCGATCACATAGCGGATGCCCGGGACGGTCAGCGAAGTTTCGGCGACGTTGGTCGCGAGCACGATGCGCCGGCCATTGCTCGGGCGGAAAATGCGCTGCTGATCCTCGTTCGACAGGCGCGCGAACAGTGGCAGAATTTCCGCGCCCATCAGTTTGGCTTTTCGCAATTCCTCGGCGGTTTCGCGGATTTCGCGCTCACCGGGCAGGAACACGAGCACGTCGCCGGCGCCGTCCTTGCGCCACAGTTCCTCGACCGCCGAAACGACGGCTTCCTCCATTTCCAGGTCCTGATCGTCTTCGTCCTCGCTGCCGAGTGGTTTGTAGCGGACTTCGACCGGGTAGGTGCGGCCCGAGACTTCGATGACCGGCGCGCCGTCGAAATGCTGCGAGAAGCGTTCGGCGTCGATCGTCGCTGAGGTGACGATGACCTTCAGGTCCGGGCGCTTCGCCAGCAGCCGCTTCAGGTAGCCGAGCAGAAAGTCGATGTTCAGGCTGCGCTCGTGCGCTTCGTCGATGATGATCGTGTCGTAGGCGGTCAGGAATTTGTCCGACAACGTCTCGGCGAGCAGGATGCCGTCGGTCATCAGTTTGATGTAGCTGCTGCTGGAAGATTTGTCGGTGACGCGCACCTTGAAGCCGACCGCGCTGCCGAGTTCGGTTTGCAGCTCCTGCGCGATGCGGCTCGCGACCGAGCGCGCAGCGAGACGACGCGGCTGGGTGTGGCCGATCAGACCATGCACGCCGCGGCCAAGTTCAAGGCAGATCTTCGGCAATTGCGTGGTCTTGCCCGAGCCGGTTTCTCCGCAGACGATCACGACCTGATGGGCTTCGATCGCGGCTTTGAGTTCATCGCGCCTCTGGCAGACCGGCAGGTTTTCTTCGTAACTCGGGCGCGGCAGAGCGGTGCGGCGCGCTGCGCTTTTGGCCAGCGATTTTTCAGCCTGGTGCTGGAAATCGGCGATCAGCCGGTCGGCAGGCTGGTTTTTGGTCAGCCGTTCGCTAATCTGGCGCAGTTTGCGCTGCAGGTCGGCGCGGTCGGCGCACTGGCAATCGTCGAGATGGCGGGAAAGATCGGGCAGGGCGGGCATCGGCAAGCAGCGGTCTGGAGCAAAGACCGGATTCTATCACGCAGGTCGGCTTGGCCCGGCGGGGCTAGGTGGCCTCGCTGCGCAGTTGCAGGCTGACTTCCAGTCCGCCCGTTGCGCGGTTGCTGATGGAAAGGTTTGCCTGATGCAGCTCGGCGATTTTCTGCACGATGCTCATGCCAAGCCCGGCGCCGTCGCCGTACTGCGGATTCGCGCGAAAGAAGCGTTCTGACAGTCGCGGCAGGTATTCCGGCGTGACGCCAGGGCCGCTATCGCGTACGTAAACCACGGCTTGGCTGCCTTCCCGTGCGAGGCTGACGAGGATTTTTCCGCCTTCTGGCGTGTAGCGGATCGCGTTGTCGATCAGGTTGTTGAACAGCAGGCCGAGCAGCGTTGGCTGCCCCCGGATTTGCAGGGATTCGTCGGCTTCGAGCGCGAGGTCCTGTTGCTTCTGCAGCGCCAGCGGCGCGAGCGTGGCGACGGATTCGCGCAGCAGCGCGTTGAGGTCCACGGTTTCGAGCGCGATCGCCTGCTGGTTGTCGAGGCGCGCGAGCGTCAATAGCTGGCCGATCAGGCGTTCGCCGCGATCGAGTCCGCGCAGCATTTTTTGCAGCGACTGCTCGCGCTCGCCGGCATCGGTCGCGGCGAGCGCGTTTTCCGCGTGGATGCGCAGCACGGCGAGCGGCGTGCGCAGTTCGTGCGCGGCTTCGTTGGTGAACTGTTTTTCCCGCTCGAGCGTGTCGGCCAGCGCGCGCATCAGGCGGTTGATTTCGCCGGCCAGCGGCAGCAGCTCGCGGATCGGCCTTTGCAGTTTCAGCGGGCTCAGATTGGCCGGATGGCGTTCGCTGATCGCCTGGATCAGCTGCGTCAGCGGCCGGGTCGCGTAGGCGATCAATCCCCAGAGCAGCAACAGCAGGAACGGCAGCGCGATCGCGAGCGGCAGCATCGCACGGCCCGCGATCTTGCCGGCGAGTTCGTCGCGTCCATCGTCGCGTTCGGCGACGATCAGCCAGGTTTGCCGTTGCCGATCGTTGAGCGTGAACGTGCGCCAGACATGCT
>RRZT011131770.1_pt1 | contig 12731 bp, 6 predicted proteins | sample 2165551 | NCBI WGS metagenome assembly RRZT01 (sample SAMN10456910, study PRJNA506462) | wastewater metagenome | biome: wastewater; feature: sludge; material: wastewater sludge; isolation source: wastewater sludge with Escherichia coli K12::gfp cells carrying plasmid... | place: USA: Moscow, Idaho ... | reverse complement strand
CCGCACCGTGCGGATGGCGAGGCCGACGGGCTCGAGGCGGCGGCGCAGGCGCAGGACGTGCACGTCGAGGGCGTTGCGCCCGGGGGCGCCCGAGGGCCACCCGGCACGAGCCAGCGCATCCCGGCTCACCACCGCACCGAACCGGTCCAACAGGGCGACGGTGAGACGCAGCTCGACCGGCGGCAGCGCGACCCACTCGTCGTCGAGGCGCAGGACGCCGTCGTCGTCGAGCACGGGCGGGGCGGCGCGCAGGTGGCGACAGCGCCGCTCGAGCCCGTCGACACGGGCCCGTAGGTCGATCTCGTCGGCCGGCACCCGTATCCAATCCTCGAGGCCGTCGTCCACCGCCGGCGGTGGGGCATCGGTCTGCACGAGCAGGAGACGGGGCCGACCCTGGTCGCGCAGCTGATCGAGCCGCTCGGCCTCATCGGGCCAGCGCACGAGGACCACGTCGTTCTCCGGCATCGCCAGCGGACGGTACGGAAGCGAGGTTTCCCAAGTGTTTCGTCGAAGTGAATTGGCCCGACGCCGCCAAATTCCGCCGCCGCGGGACCCCCGGCTAGCGTTCGGGACGCCATGAAGCGCCTACCGATCAAGCCGCACGTCGCCGTCATCCTGCTCGGCGTCGCCATCGCCCTGTTCACCCTGGGGTCGGGCACCGTGCCCGTGTTCACCCAGTGGCACGACGAGTCGTCGGTCAGCCGCGAGGTGTTCGTCAACATCCCCGACGTGTTGATCGTCGCGTTCTACACGGTGATCCCGATCATGCTCGTGTACGGCGCGGTGCTGTTCAGCCAGCGCGTGCGCAACTGGGAGCGGGGCGCGCCCGACGACCGGCGCACCACCCCCAAGAACCTCAAGCGCCGCCTGAAGGACTTCCGCGCGGGCGTGTGGATGCAGACCCTGCTGCGCGATCCCGCCGCCGGCGTCATGCACTCGCTCATCTACTTCGGCTTCCTGGTGCTGCTGGCCGTCACAGCGACGCTCGAGATCGACCACCAGCTGCCCGAGGGCGCCAAGTTCCTCCACGGCACCACCTACCAGGCGTACAGCTTCGTGGGCGACGCCGCGGGCCTGGTCTTCCTGGTCGGCATCGTCTGGGCCATCGTCCGGCGCTACGTCGCCCGCCCGTACCGGATCCGCATCAAGACCAAGCCCGAGCACGCCGTCATCCTCGGCGTCTTCCTGGTCATCGGGGTGACCGGCTTCACCACCGAGACCTTCCGCATCGCGGAGGAGGGGCGGCCCGCCTTCGAGCAGTGGTCCTTCGTGGGCTACCCGCTGTCGGGCCTCGTCGACGGCTGGAGCAACCTCGAGTCGCTGCACCAGGCCAGCTGGGGCCTGCACGTCATCGCCTTCATCGCCTTCCTGGCCATCCTGCCCACGACGATGCTGCGCCACATGTTCACCTCCCCGATGAACATGTACCTGCGCGACCGCGAGCGGCCCAAGGGCGCCATGAAGGCCATGCCCAACCTGATGGAGACCGAGCTCGAGAGCTTCGGTGCCAGCCAGGTCGCCGACCTCACCTGGAAGCAGCTGCTCGACACCGACTCCTGCACGATGTGCGGCCGCTGCACGTCCGTGTGCCCCGCCCACGCCACCGGCAAGCCCCTCGACCCCCGCGAGATCGTGCTCAAGACCGGCGAGGTCATGGCCGCGACCGGCGACCCGATGGTCTCGCCCCCCATCGGGGTGGACCGTGAGATCACCGTGGACGCCGACTCGCTCTTCGAGCGCATCACCGCCGAAGAGGTGTGGTCGTGCACGTCGTGCAAGGCCTGCGACGAGATCTGCCCGGTGAACATCGAGATCCTCGACAAGATCCTCGACATGCGGCGCTACCTGTCGCTCATGGAGTCCAACTTCCCCACCGAGCTGGGCAACGCCTACCGCTCGATGGAGAACTCGTCGAACCCGTGGGGCATGAGCCAGGGCGAGCGGGCCGACTGGGCCAAGGGCCTCGACGGCATCGAGGTGGTCGAGCCCACCGACGCCTTCGACCACGAGTACCTGTACTGGGTGGGCTGCGCCGGCTCGTTCGACGACAAGAACAAGAAGGTCACGCAGTCGATGGCCAAGCTCATGGCGCGGGCCGGGATCGACTTCGCCATCCTCGGCCCCTCCGAGCTCTGCACCGGCGACCCCGCCCGCCGCTCGGGCAACGAGTACATCTTCCAGATGCTGGCCATGCAGAACATCGAGACGCTGAACGGCATGGGCGTGAAGAAGATCGTCACCCAGTGCCCCCACTGCTTCAACACCCTCATGAACGAGTACCCGCAGCTCGGCGGCAACTACGAGGTGGTGCACCACAGCCAGTTCCTCGAGTGGCTGGTCGACCAGGGCAAGCTCGACCTGTCGGGCGCCCGCCTCGACGAGCGCCTCGTCTACCACGACTCCTGCTACCTCGGCCGCCACAACGATGTGTACCTGTCGCCCCGCAAGGTCATCGGCTCGCTGGGCGGCGTCGAGATCCTCGAGGCGCCCCGCAACGGCACCAAGGGCATGTGCTGCGGCGCCGGCGGCGCGCGGATGTGGATGGAGGAGTCGACCGGCAAGCAGGTCAACGTCGAGCGCAGCCAGGAGCTGATCGCCACCGGCGCCCAGCGCGTCGCCACCGCCTGCCCCTTCTGCTACATCATGATCGACGACGGGGTGAAGGGCGAGGGCCTCGATGACGATGCGGTGAAGGTGGCCGACATCGCGATGCACGTGCTCGAGGCCCTCGAGCGCTCCGAGGCGCCCGTGGCCGTGACCACGTCGGCCTCGACCTCGGCCACGGGGGGCGCTGGCGGTGCTGCGCCGGTCGAGGAGTAGCGAGCCCCCCGGCACCCGGTCCGGCACCGCCACCTCCGGGGTGGTGGTGGCCGGCGACGAACCCGACGCCCTCGAGCTGATGGGTCGCCTGCTCACGCCCCTCGGCGAAGCCGTCTCCCTCATCGGCGACACCGCCTCGGCGGTGGCCGCGGTCGCGGCCTCGCCCTGCCGGGTGCTGGTGCTCGCCTTCCACGGCGAGGCCCAGCACACCAACCTGGCCACCCTCGCCTCGGTGAAACGCCAGACCGATCCCGCCGTCGCCGGCACCCCCGTGATCATCGTCGCCGACGACGACCACCACCTGCTCGACGCCTGGCAGGCGGGCATCGATGACCATCTCGTGCGCCCGGTGCGCGCCGACGCGCTGGTGGCGGCGGTCCGCGGCGCCCTCGAGCGCACCGAGGCGGAGCGCGCCGACCACCAGCGCCAAGGCCTCAACCGGGCCCGGGCGGCGGCCCTCGCCGACCCCGACGACGCCTGACCGGTCGGCGCCGCTGATCGACCGGTCGGCGAGCCGGCGAGGCGGATAACGTGCGTCCCCGTCGCCGGGGGGGCGACGGGCGGCCCCGGAGCGCGGACGGAGGGAGCCGTGACCGACCACCGAACCACGACCGGACGGCGGGTGACCGTCACTCTCGCCGCAGTGGGCTGCTGGTCACACGGTCGTGACGAGTCAGATACCGGAACGGAGCGGGCCTGCCGCGGACGCAGTCTCGCTCAGCAAGCGAGGACGGCTGCCAGTGCCCGCTGGGTGGCGCCGCCGTAGGAGCCGCCGAACTTGATCGCGTGCACGGCCAGCGGCGCGAGTTGGTGCAGAGGCACCCGGGCCTCCCAGCCGTCGGCGAGGGGGAAGGCGTCGGCGTAGGCGGCGAAGCACTCGGCGCCGAAGCCGCCGAAGAGCCGCATCATGGCCAGGTCGAACTCGCGGTGGCCGCCGTGGGCGGCCGGGTCGATCAGCCAGTTGACGCCGTCGGTGCCCACCAGACGGTTGCCCGCCCAGAGGTCGCCGTGGAGGCGGGCGGGCGGTTCCGGCGCGCCGCCCAGCTCGGGCAGGCGGTCGGCCACCACCTCGAGGTCGCGACACGCCGACTCTGGGAGGGCGCCGCCATCGCGGGCCATGCGGGCGAGGGGTCGGAGGCGGTTGGCGGCGTAGGCCTCGACCCACGTGTCGTAGCACTCGTTGGGCAGGCCCCGGCTCCCGGTCGTGCGACGGTCCTCGCGACCGAAGGCCGGCGCGCCGGCCCAGTGCAGGGCGGCGAGTGCCCGACCGAGATCCGCCTCGGTGGTCGCCCCCGGCCGCCCTTCGTCGATCCACTCGAGCACGAGCGCCGGCGGGTCGTCGAGGACGGCGAGCACCTCGGGCACCGCGATCGCGCCGGCCTCTCGCAACCAGGTGAGGCCCACGGCCTCGGTGACGAAGAAGTCCGGAGGCGGGTGGCGGTGGGTCTTGGCGAACACGATGTGGCCGTCGGCAAGGACCATCCGGAACGACTCGGCGACGTCGCCGCCGTGCACGTCGGCGGCGGACGACATCTCGGCGTCGAGCGCCCGCGACACCGCGATGCCCAACTGCTGTGCCCGCGGCGGGCGCCCGTCCGACATGGTGGCGGGACCGTACCTCGTTCCCCGGTCCACGCCCCCGAGATCACTGCTACGGTCCGTCGCGCCTGTTCACCTGTCTCATCGGAGGATGCCCTCATGCCCCACTCGGCCGAAAACTTCCTGGCCTCGCACGAACTGCTCACCCTGGCCACGTCATCCTCGACCGGTGAGCCCCACGCGTGCTCGGTCTTCTACGCCACCGAGGGCACCACGGTCTACTTCTCGGTGAGCCCCGATTCGCAGTCGCACAAGAACCTGAAGTCCAACCCCCGGGCCTCGGTCGCGGTGGGCGACGCCCCCGACGAAGGCCAGGACTGGAAGGCGGCCAAGGGGATCCAGATCACCGGCGACGTCACCGACATCCACGGCGACGAGGAGCGCGAGGCCGGCGCCAAGGTGGCCGCCCGCTACTCGTACCTCGACGACGTCTTCAGTGGCGGGGACTTCTTCCGCCTCGATGCCACCGAGGTCCACTACGTGGACAACTCCAGCGACGGTGACGAGGCCTTCGAGGCCCTCGGCGTCGCCTGGCAACGTCAGACGGTCGAGTAGCGAGCGCCGGGTAGCGTCGTGCGCGTCATGGTCGTGTCCGCCATCGGACGCGAATCATCCACCTGCTACATCCTGGCCCAGCGCATCGCCAACATCTGCACCGGCCTGGGCGTGGAGGTGGACTTCGCCACCCCCACCCAGGTCGGCCTGCCCGTCAACGACGGCAACGTCGCGTGGGACCTTCCCGCGGTGACGGACTGGCGCGCCCGCATCGAGAAGACCCACGCCCACCTCTGGGTCTCCCCCGAGTACCACTCAGCGATGACGGGCGGGTTCAAGAACCTGTTCGACTACCTGGACAAGGCGCCGCTGCAGGGTGACGTCGTCGGCCTCTTCGCCCTCGCCGGCGGGGCGATGGCCGCGCTCAACACGCTGAACGGCATGTCGGTGATGGCCCGTTCGCTGGGGGCCTGGGTGGCGCCCGACTACTGCGCCCTCAACTCCAACGACGTCAAGGCAGGCCTCGACGAGCGCGCCGACGCCCGCGTCGCCCGCCTCTGCGAGACCGTGGTCGACACCGCCGACCGCATCAACGCCCCCGGCGCCAACCTCATCGACGACCTCCCCCTCGACTGATGGCGGCGATCCGGCTTCGGCCGGGACGGTCGCCGGCGGTAGAGTGGCGCCCTCTGCGGGTGTAGTTCAGAGGCAGAACATCAGCTTCCCAAGCTGAGAACGCGGGTTCGATTCCCGTCACCCGCTCCACTGCGACCGCAACCGCCGCTGATGTTCTGCCGGCAGGCCCTCCCCCAGGTCGCTGCGCTCCCCCCAGCTTCCCAAGCTGAGAACGCGGGTTCGATTCCCGTCACCCGCTCCACCGTCTGACCAGGGCTCACCCCCGGTCGGACGCAGTTGTCGGGGCGGCACCGGTCTGGCTTCCCCGCGACCCATGAGGTCGGGCACGACGGCCCCGCAGGTCGTACTAGGTTCTGGCTCCCAACCGGTTCTGGGGACCCCCCCAAAGATGGACAGAGCACAAGAGACGTGACGCCGCGAGCCGACGACGCGGCGTCGGCTTGGGTGCTTCGAGAGAGGAGCGAGCCCATGCCCACGGGGTTGGATGCCGACACCCTCGACATGATGCTGTCGGCGATCTCGGAGTTCGCCGCGCACGAGCTTCCCGAGGCCCGCCTCATCGAGCTCGACGAGGCCGACGAGTTCCCCGAGGAGCTCGTGCGACGCATGTGCAGCGACGCCCTCGGCGTGCAGCTCGTCTTCGTGGAGGAACGCTACGACGGCATGGGCGGCTCGTCCCACGACGTCTACCGGGTGTGCGAGCACCTGGCCGCCATCGACCTGGGTGTGGCCACGGCCGTGCTGGCCACGGCCCTCGGGTCGGACCCGATCACCGTCGGAGGCACGCCCGAGCAGAAGACGCGGTGGCTCACCCGCATCGCCGACGACGGCGCTCTCTTCGCCTACGGCGCCACGGAGCCCCAAGCCGGATCCGACCTCGCCGCCATGAAGACCACCGCCGTCCCCGTCGAGACGGACGGATCGGTGACCGGCTACAAGCTCACCGGAGCGAAGCAGTGGATCTCCAACGGCGGGGTCGCGGACCTGTACACGGTCCTCGCCCTGGCCCCCGATGGTCCGTCGTGGTTCGTGGTCGAGCGAGACACGCCGGGCTTCACCCACGGCAAGCACGAGGACAAGCACGGCATCCGCCTGTCCAACACCGCTGCGTTGTTCCTCGACGACGTGGAGGTCGACGTCGAGGCGCTGGTCGGCGGGGTCGAGGGCCAGGGCCTCGTGCAGGCCCAACTGGTGTTCGGCTACACCCGGTTGATGGTCGCCGCCTTCGGTCTGGGGGCGGGCTGGGCGGCCTTGGACCGGGCCATCCCCTACTCGGTCGAGCGGATCCAGGCCGGCGGCCCCCTCTCGGAGAAGCAGGGCTACACCCACAAGCTGATCGTCCCCCACGCGGTGCGGCTCGAGGCGGCCCGCGCCGCGATCGAGGAGACCGCCGCCCGCATCGACGGCGGCGAGGGCGCACTCACCACCGAGGGCGCCATCGCCAAGTACCTCGCGACCGAGGCCGGAAACGCGGCCGCCGACGCGTCGATCCAGGCGCTCGGCGGCTACGGCTACACCCACGAGTACCTCGTGGAGAAGATCAAGCGCGACGTGCGGATCACCACGATCTACGAGGGCACCTCCGAGATCATGGAGATGACCATCAGCCGCGACCGCTGGCAAAGCCACCTCAAGACCCGGGGCAGCCACTACCACGACGCCGCCGCCGAGCTGGAGTCGCTGCACGCCCGTCGGCCCGAGGTCGGGGCCGGCACCACCGCACTGGCCCACCACGCCCTCGCCGAGGTCCTCGAGGCCTGTCGTGTCGGCCGGCTCACCCGCAACCAGCACGTGCTGCTGCGTCTGGGCCAGCTGATCGCCCTCGCCGAGGGCGCCGCCGCCTTCGCCCGGGCCGCCGCGGTCGCCCTCGACGGCGCCACGCCGGCCAAGTCGGGGATGCGCCTGGCACCGCCGGCCATGGCTGCGGCCAGCCGGGTGAACGCCCGCGACGCCGCCCTCACCATCGCCACCGAGGGGATGCGGTGGGTGATCGGTGCCGGTGGCGCCGCCGCCTTGGCGGGCCTGCCGGCCGCCCTCCGCCTCGATGCCATCCATGCCGCCCAGGACGGGCTGCTGGCCGACGAGGACCTCGTCGCCGACCACCTCTACGACCGCGCCTGAGCGCCGAGGAGCACCGATGCCCGAGCCCGTCGCCGACCCGGCCACCGACCCCGGGTCCAACGCCGTCGCCATCGTCGGCGTCGGCGCGATCCTGCCCGACGCCCCCGAGGTCGGCGCCTTCTGGAGCAACGTGAGCGGCGGCCACTACTCCATCAGCGATGTCGACCCCGCCCGTTGGGACCCGGACCTCTACTACGACCCCGACCCGAAGGCACCGGAGAAGACCTACTCCAAGATCGGCGGCTGGGTGCGCGAGTGGGAGTGGAACCCGCTGGCCTGGCGGCTGCCCATCCCACCCACGGTGTCCGACGCCATGGACGACGCCCAGAAGTGGGGTGTGGCCTGCGCCCGGATGGCACTGCTCGACTACGGCTGGCCCGAGCGCGAGCTCGACGGCCAACGCACCGCCGTCATCGTCGGCAACGCCATGGCCGGCGAGAAGCACTACCTGACCGCGCTGCGCATCACCTTCCCCGAGCTGGCCCGCGAGCTGGAGAAGGCGCCGTCGTTCGCGGCCCTCGATCCGGGGGTGCGCGCCGCCGTCGAGGCCGAGCTGCACGCGAACATGGACGCCTGGCTGCCGCCCATCAGCGAGGACACGATGCCGGGTGAGCTGGGCAACATCCTCGCCGGGCGCATCGCCAACCTGTTCGACTTCCACGGTCCGAATTTCGTGACCGACGCTGCCTGTGCGTCGGCCATGGCCGCGTTCGACGCGTCCATCGAGGGCTTGGTCGAGCACGAGTTCGACGTCGCCGTCACCGGTGGCATCGACCGCAACATGGGCGCATCGACCTTCGTGAAGTTCTGCAAGATCGGCGCGCTGTCGGCCACCGGCACCCGCCCCTACGCCGACGGTGCCGACGGGTTCGTCATGGGCGAGGGTGCCGCCCTGTTCGTACTGAAGCGTCTGGCCGACGCCGAGCGCGATGGCGACCGCGTGTACGCCGTGGTGCGGGCCATCGCCGGGTCGAGCGACGGTAGGGGCAAGGGCATCACGGCGCCCAACCCGGTGGGGCAGGTGATCGCGGTCCGGCGCGCCTGGCAGGCTGCCGGCCTGTCACCCTCGGCCTGCGGCCTGGTCGAGGGTCACGGCACCTCGACCCGGGTCGGCGACGTGGTCGAGGTGAACAGCCTGGGCGAGGCCTTCGCCGGCGCCGACCTCCCGCCCGGGTCGGTGGCGCTCGGTTCGGTGAAGTCCAACATCGGTCACCTGAAGGGCGGTGCCGGTGCGGCCGGGCTGCTCAAGGCGGCCCTGGCGCTCCACCACAAGCAGCTGCCGCCGAGCCTCAACTTCGCCGCGCCCAACCCCAACATCGACTTCCCGGCCACACCGTTCGCGGTCAACACCGAGCTGCGGGAATGGGCGCCCCGCAACGACAGCCCGCGAGTCGCCGGCGTCAGCGCCTTCGGCTTCGGCGGGACGAACTTCCACGCGGTGCTCGAAGAGCACGTGCCCGGACGCCTGTCGGGCACCGGCCGCAAGGTGGTGGCGGTGGGTGCCGACCTCGCCACGACGGGCGCCGCGCCGGCGTCGACCGCGGCGGCGCCTGCCGTGACCGAGCCCAAGGCGCCGCTGCGGGGCGCGCTGGTGATCGGCTCGGCCGACGAGGCCGGCCTGGTCGAACGGCTCCGGCAGGTCCGAGCCGAGGCCGAGGCTGGCCGCACCCCACCGGTCCAGGCGCCCGCCGACGCCGACCTGCGGGCACCCGAGCGCATCGCCATCGACTACGGCGACGCCGCCGAGCTCGCCGACCGGACCAAGCGGGCCCTCGACGCCATCGCCAAGGGCGTGCCCGCGGCCTGGCAGGTGCTGCGGGGGCGCGGGGTGTTCCGGGGCAGCGGCCCCGCGCCCACGACCGCGTTCCTCTTCACCGGCCAGGGCTCGCAGTACGTGAACATGCTCGCCGACCTGTGCGAGGTCGAGCCCATCGTGGCCGGCACCTTCCACGAGGCCGACGAGATCATGCGGCCGTTCCTCGACGGTCGACCGCTCAGTGACTTCGTGTTCGCCGACGAGACCGACGAGGACGCCACCGCCGCGGCCGAGCAGCAGCTGCGCCAGACCGAGATCACCCAACCGGCCGTGCTCACCGTCGATGCCGCCCTCACCCGGCTGCTCGCCGCCTACGGGATCGTGCCCGACCTGGTGATGGGCCACAGCCTGGGCGAGTACGGCGCACTCACCGCGGCCGGCGCCCTCGACGTCGCCGCCGCCCTCGAGGCGGTCAGTGCCCGCGGTCGTGAGATGGCCTCGATCGAGGTCGAGGACAACGGGGCGCTCGCCGCCGTGCTGGCGCCGCTCGAGGAGGCCGAGAAGCTCGTCGAAGAGGTCGACGGCTACGTCGTGCTGGCCAACGTCAACTCCAGCAGCCAGACCGTCATCGGCGGTGCGACCGAGGCCGTCGAGCAGGCCATCGCGCTGTGCGAGGAGCGCGGTTACCGGGCCGTACAGCTGCCCGTCAGCCACGCGTTCCACACCGCGATCGTGGCGCCCGCCAGCGAGCCGCTGCGGGCCACGCTCGAGCGACTGCACCTGCACCCGCCGTCGCTGCCCATCGTCGCCAACGTGACCGGCGAGTTCTACCCGATGGGTCCCGACGCCACCGAGGAGATGCTCGACCTGCTCGCCCGTCAGGTCGCCTCCCCGGTGCAGTTCGTGAAGGGACTGCGGACCCTGTTCGACGCCGGCGCCCGCTGCTTCGTCGAGGTGGGCCCGAAACGGGCCCTGCAGGGCTTCGCCAGCGACGTGCTCGGCGACGAGGACGTGCTCAACCTGGCCACCAACCAGCCCAAGCACGGCGGCGTCCAGTCGTTCAACCACGCGTTGTGCGGCCTGTATGCCGCCGGCCTCGGCGTCGGCCGTCGCGAGGTGGCGCCGGTCGCGGCGCCGCGCGCCGCGGACACCACGGCGGCGGCGGTTGCGAACGCGGCGCCGGCTGCGGCTGTCCCCGGGGGCCCGGTCACCGACGCCACCTACCTCGAGCTCGGCCACCTGTTCGCCGACTACCTCGACCGGGCCCGCGACATCTACGCCGGCAGAGCGTCGAGCGACGGCCGGGGTGGGGGCCTGGACGAGCCGGTCGTGATCACCGGTGCCGCGCTCGGGCTGCCCGGCACTCCGAACATCTTCGACGACGGCAACGTGGCCCGGATCCTGCACGGCCAGCAGCTCATCGACGTCATTCCCTCAGCCCGACGCCACGAGATCGCCGAGCGCCACATCACCCGCCTGGTCAAGGGGGACGACGGCTCGGCGCTGTTCGAGGCCATCGAGAGCCCCGCCGACGTCATCAAGCTGGCCGGACGCGGCGGCGCCTTCGACCTCGCCGAGGAGTTCGGGGTCGACGCCGAGCGCGTCGCCGCCTTCGGGCGCGACACCCAGCTCGCCGTGGCCGCGGGCCTCGACGCCCTGCGCGACGCCGGCCTGCCCCTGGTCCAGCACTACAAGACGACGACGACCGGCACGAAGCTGCCCGACCGTTGGCTGCTGCCCGACGAGGTGGCCGCCACCACCGGGGTGATCTTCGCCTCGGCCTTCCCCGGGCTCGACGCCTTCGCCGACGATCTGACCCGCTACTTCGAGGACCGGTCTCGCCGCGACCAGATCGCCGACCTCGAGCAACTGCGCAGCCGACTCGTGGACGCCGACGGCGAGGGCTCCACCGCGGTCGCCGAGCTCGACCGCCACCTGCACGACCTGCGCCTCACCGTCGAGACCGAGCCGTACACGTTCGACCGGCGGTTCCTCTTCCGCATCCTCTCGATGGGCCACTCCCAGCTGGCCGAGCTGATCGGGGCGCGCGGACCGAACACGCAGATCAACGCAGCCTGCGCCAGCACCACCCAGGCCGTCGGCCTGGCGGAGGACTGGATCCGGGTCGGCCGCTGCCGGCGGGTGGTGATCGTGGCCGCCGACGACGCCACGTCCGACCACCTCCTCGGGTGGATCGGGTCGGGCTTCCTCGCCTCCGGAGCGGCCGCCACCGACGAGTTGGTGGAGGAGGCGGCGCTGCCGTTCGACCAGCGCCGACACGGGATGATCCTCGGCATGGGCGCCGCCGCGCTCGTGGTCGAGGCCGCCGACGCGGCCCGCGAACGGGGCATCGCGCCCATCTGCGAGGTGCTCGGCGTGGTCACCGCCAACAGCGCGTTCCACGGCACCCGTCTCGACCTCGACCACATCTCGTCGATGATGGAGACGGTGGTGGCCGAGGCTGAGGCGCGCGGGCACGTCACCCGCCACGAGCTGGCACCTCAGACCGTGTTCGTCTCCCACGAGACCTACACGCCGGCCCGCGGGGGCAGCGCGGCAGCCGAGATCCACGCCCTGCGCGAGGTGTTCGGCGCCGACGCCGACGAGATCGTCATCGCCAACACCAAGGGCCTCACCGGCCACCCCATGGGCGTCGGCATCGAAGACGTCCTGGCCGTGAAGGCGCTCGAGACGGGCCTGGTGCCCCCGGTGCCGAACTACCGCGAGGTCGACCCCGAGCTGGGCGCACTGAACCTGTCCAAGGGCGGCGTGTACCCAGTGCGCTACGCGCTGCGCCTGGCCGCCGGGTTCGGCTCACAGATCGCCCTGTCCCTCCTGCGGTGGACGCCCGTGGCCGACGGCCGGCACCGCAACCCCGAGGAGCTCGGGTACGGGTACCGGGTGGCCGACCCCGCCGCCTTCCGGGAGTGGCTCACCCGGGTCAGCGGCGACGAGTCCCCCGAGCTCGAGGTCGTGCAGCGGCGCCTGCGGCTCGTCGACCACGGTGCGGACACGGCCCGACCCGCGTCCGCCCGCGCCGCGACGCCCCCTCCGGTGCCGCAGCCGGAGCCGGAGCCGGTGTCGGTGCCCGCCTCAGCCGAGCGCACCCCGACCCAGACGGCGCCGTCTGCCCCTGCGCCGGCCGAGTCGCCGGTCGCCGACGCCGCGAGCGACGACGTGGAGGCCACCGTCCTCGCCGTCGTCGCCGAACAGACCGGCTACCCCTCCGACCTGTTGGACCTCGACCTCGACCTCGAAGCCGACCTCGGCATCGACACCGTCAAGCAGGCCGAAGTGTTCGCCT
>RRZT012836465.1_pt1 | contig 12734 bp, 19 predicted proteins | sample 2165551 | NCBI WGS metagenome assembly RRZT01 (sample SAMN10456910, study PRJNA506462) | wastewater metagenome | biome: wastewater; feature: sludge; material: wastewater sludge; isolation source: wastewater sludge with Escherichia coli K12::gfp cells carrying plasmid... | place: USA: Moscow, Idaho... | reverse complement strand
GACGCCCCAAACCCCAGCAAATCAACTGCCAAGATTGGTGCAGGTGCGAGCTGGGCGATGACATCGTCCCAGATGCGATGATTCACCCCAATGCCATGCACGAGCACGATGACGGGGCGATGCTCATCTGACCAATCGCCATGCTTTGCGGAATGTAGTTCATACGGCATATTCAGCGCTTTATGGAGAAAATCGTACATCTTTCTATTATAGCATAAACACTACAAAAATACAATAGCAACATCCCCCGCCGCAGGGACGAGGGATGAATGTTTTGCTGGATACCCAGCCCGCTGAAGGCGCCGACGCATTGTGGCGGCTTTAGGGGGAGGGAGCGATAGCGCGAATTTACTTTGCGGTGTCGCTGGAGGGGTAAACCCCTCCTAGCGCTTGCTGAACTGCTCGCGTTTGCGCGCAGATCGCAAACCATACTTCTTGCGCTCTTTCTCGCGTGGGTCACGCTTGAGGAGCTCAGCCTTTTTCAGGACTGGACGCAGATCAGCGTGTGCGACAGTGAGGGCTTTTGCGATGCCGAGCTTGATAGCGTCGACTTGACCGCTCAGGCCACCGCCCTTGACGAGCACAGTCACATCATAGTCTTTTTGCTTGCTCACCAGTGCGAGCGGATCAGTGATTTCAGCCAACATCGTCTTGTTGCCATCGAGATACTCAGTAGCAGGCTTGTCATTGATGGTGACCTTGCCCTTGCCCGGCACGATGCGAACGCTTGCTGATGCAGCCTTGCGGCGACCGAGACCGTAGAAATATTCGGTTTTAGCCATATTACTTTACCTCAACTTTCTCAGGAGTCTGTGCCGTGTGTGCATGCTCTTCGCCTGCAAAAACGCGCAGACGCTTGAGGCGCTCAGCCTGGAGCTTGTTCTTTGGCAGCATACCCTTGACCGCTTCTTCGATGATTCGCTCTGGGAATTTTGCGCGAACTTCTGCAAGTGTCGCGTCTTTGATTCCACCTGGGAATCCGCTGTGGCGGTAGTAAATTTTATCCGTTTCTTTGTGACCGGTTACGACTGCTTTGGCTGCGTTGATCACGACGACGTAGTCACCACCATCAGTGTGCGGCGTGTAAGTCGGCTTGTATTTGCCCGTTAGGTGCGTTGCAATTTGGGTTGCGAGGCGACCAAGTGGCAATTCTGCAGCGTCAAACAGTACCCAGCGGCGAGAAACGTCAGATGGTTTTTGAGAAAACGTCTTCATCTTATTTCTCCTCCTTAGGGATTGACTTGAGTTCGTCGACAAATTCGATAATCGCCATCTGCGCGCCATCGCCAACGCGGAGTCGTGTGCGCTCTACGCGAACGTGACCACTGGTGCGATGCGCGAGCTGTGGGGCGATTTCATCAACGAGTTTGTAGGCTGCAGCTCGCGTGCTGAGTGCAGCGATTACCTGGCGGCGACCCGCCAAATCACCTTGCTTGGCTTTGGTGATAATCTTTTCGATGTGTCGCTTGAGCTCCTTGGCCTTTGGCAACGTTGTCTCGATACGACCATGCTCCACCAGGCTCGTCGCTAGACCTTTCATGAGAGCTCGGCGTTGATCACGCTCGCGACCGAACTTTCGTCCTTTATATCCGTGTCTATGCATACTAGAACTCCAACTCCGCCATCTTGTCCTTCACTTCGTCGAGCGCTTTGCTACCGAAGCCCTTAAGCTCGCGAAGCTCTTGCTCGCCGAGAGTGACGAGGTCACGAATCGTGCGGATTTCGTTATTAATCAATGCGTTGGTGGTACGTGCGCTGAGGTTAAGCTCTTCGATTGGCATATCGAGTTCGCTCTCGCCTTCGTCAGTTGCCGCACCAAGTGCTGGCGCCCCAGCGACCGTCGTGCTACCCGCGAGCGCAGTGTACTGGCTCACCAAAATTGCAGCAGCTTCTTCAAATGCCTCACGTGGCGTCATCGTGCCGTCAGTATCAACGACGATGGTGAGCTTATCGAGATTTGTCTCGTCGCCAACACGGGTCGAATCAACTTTGTAGCGTACGCGCAGTACTGGAGTGAACATTGCATCGAGTGCAATCATATCACTGTGCAGGCGTCCCTCGGAGGATTGTTCAATCGTCTGGTAGCCACGACCAGCCTCAACGACCAAGTCCATGACGACGCTCTTCTTTGGATCGTCAATCGTCGCAATCACATGCTCTGGATTGACGATTTCTACGTCTGCGCTCACCTTGATGTCGGCTGCGGTAACTTCGCCTGCACCAGATTTTTCGAGACGCAGTTCGATTGGCTCATCAGTGTGAACGCGCAATCGAACGCCCTTGAGGTTGAGTGAAATATCTACAACGTCTTCTTTTACGCCTTCGATGGTCGTAAATTCGTGCGTTGCGCCCTCGACGCGAAATGCGACGATCGCACCACCACGCACACTCGAGAGTAGAACGCGTCGCAATGAGTTTCCGAGCGTATTGCCGTAGCCCTTGTGTAGCGGTTCGATCACAAACGATGCGCTTGTTGCTGAAATATCATCAACGCGCGCAAGTGCTGGATCGTAAATTGCTTTTGCCATAAGTGTTCCTCTACCTTCCTTATCGTGAGTAAAACTCAACAATTAATTGCTCGTTGATGTCAGCTTCAGCTTCTTCTCGCTTTGGCTGTCCAGTAACTTCGATTTTCAACTTCTTACTGTCGCTCTTGAGCCAGCTGAGTGGGCCTTGGACTGAATTGTTGACAACGTCGTTGATCTGCGCAAAGTACCCTGATTTGGCGCTCTTTGGGCGGACTTCGATGACGTCACCAGCCTTGAGGCGGATTGACGGAATGTCGACACGGCGACCGTTCAAGAGGAAATGTCCGTGGCTAACCAATTGACGCGCGCCTCGGCGTGAAACAGCAAAGCCTGCACGGTAGACTGCGTTGTCGAGTCGGAGCTCGAGCAGCTTCAGTAGATTCTCGCCAGCTAGACCTTCTTGCATACGAGTTGCCTCATTCATCAAGCGGCTAAATTGCTTCTCGAGCAAGCCATACATGCGGCGCACCTTCTGCTTTTCACGCAGCTGTGTTGCATAGAGGCTTGGTTTGCCGTGGCGACCCTGAGCGTGCTGCCCCGGGATGCCGGTTTTGCGTGCCATGACTTTATGTGCCTTTGGATGAAGCGCATAGCCTTCACGGCGACTTTGTTTGACAATCGGTGAATTATCTCGTGCCATAGTTTATACCCTTCGTGCCTTTCGTGGACGAACACCACCATGTGGCACGCCCGTTACGTCCTTGATACTCTCAACTGAGATATCAAATGCGCCAACGGCACGGATCGCAGCGTCGCGACCAAGTCCAACGCCCTTGACAAATACGTCAACTGACTTGAGACCGTACTGTGATTTTGCAGCTTCGGCGGCTTTTTCTGCGGCGACCTGTGAAGCGTACGCCGTACCCTTCTTAGACCCGCGGAATCCACATGCACCAGCGCTTGCGGCCGTTAGTACGTTACCCTTTTTGTCGGAGAACGTTACGATTGTGTTATTAAATGTTGCTTGGATGTGCAGCTGACCAGCAGGAACTGATCGGCGCTGCTTCTTCTTTGATGATTTTGCGTCTGCCATCTTTCGTTCCTTTCCTACGTCTTACTTGCTGCCTTAGGTTGTGATCCGCCCACTGCGACCGCTTTACCCTTACGAGTTCGTGCATTCGTACGAGTTCGTTGACCGCGCGTTGGGAGTCCTGCTTTGTGGCGAAGACCGCGATAGGCGTTTACATCCTTCAGACGCTTAATATTGTTTGTCACCAAGCGCTGTAGATCACCTTCAACGGTGTATTCGCTATCGATAATATCGCGTAGCTTTTGTTCTTCAGCCTCGGTGAGATCTTTCACCCGAGTGGTCGGCTCAATCTTCGCCGCCGCAAGGATGCTCGAAGCGTGCTTAGGACCGATCCCGTAAATATACGTGAGAGCGATCTGCACTTGCTTCTCTGATGGGATAACTACCCCAGCAATTCGAGCCATGCTTAACCCTGCCTTTGCTTATTCTTAGGTTTTTTCTTGTTGATGACAAAAAGCCTCGCGATGCGTTTGCCTTTTTTGCGACCTACGCGGCGGACTAAAATGTCATCGGGACTGATTTTTTTGACACTCGCACGAACTTTCATGAGTGAAAATCTCCCTTCCCGGCAACCCGAGAATTACGTTTAATATTGTGACTACCCGTTCGCACGTGGCGGACGATCGTCGCGTAAGCGGAAACTGATTCTTCCCTTTGTGAGATCATACGGGGTCATCTCAACTTCCACCTTATCACCTGGCACGAGACGGATATAATGCTTTCGCATTTTGCCCGAAATGTGCGCGATGATGCTATGGCCATTCTCCAGTTCCACCTTAAATTGCGTATTTGGCAGTGCTTCCACTACCTTACCAATCATTTTGATGACTTCCTTTTGACTCGCCATAAGTTACAGTTGTCAATTATACAGCAAACCCCTTGGTTGTACAAGGGGTTTTACGATAAATCTTTAAGAGATTTGGTTATTTGTACTCATCGTATGTCACCATTAGTGCGCGGGAGTTGATCTGGCGCAAGGTTTCGAGCCCGACTGAGACGACGATGAGGAGTCCGGTTCCGCCGATCGAGAGCTGCGTGCCGGTGACGCCTGCTATGTGATAGAGCAAGTATTCGGCAACGAATGGCAAGATGGCGACGATACCAAGGACGATTGAGCCAAAGAGTATCAATCGGTTGACGGTGCGCGACAAGTATTTTTCTGTTTGCACGCCTGGACGCACGCCCTCGATAAATCCGCCCTGCTTCTGCAGGCTTTCGGCGATCTCATTGGCATTAAAGACGATGCCGGTGTAGAAGTACGTAAATGCGATCACGAGCAAGAAATAGAGCACTGGATAGATGAATGTCTCTGCGGTCGTGCCGGTAAATGAACCAGGATTTGGTGCTTGGAACCAGGTAACGAGTGTATTGCCGATCGACACCATGTTCGGGTCGCCCGATGCTTTCATAACTTGTCCGATGAACTGTGGGAGGCTCAAGAACGCTACGGCGAAGATAACTGGGATGACGCCTGCGGCGATCAGTTTGACGGGTAGAATACTCTTGATGCCGCCATAGCTACTATTGCCGTGTACGCGTTTGGCATAATTGATCGTGATGACGCGCTGGGCTTCATTTACCTTGACGAGGAAGTAGAGTACGATCAGCGAAAAGAGTGCAACGAAGAGGATGATCCAAAATGCAGTTGGATTGACAGGGATCGTAAACCAATTGAAGACATTGAGTCCGCCCGCAGAGGTGTCCTGCAGCGAGGCAATGATCGTGCCGAGCATTTGCGGCAGCTGACTAATGATACCAGTGAAAATTACCAAGCTGATACCGTTGCCGATACCCTGCTCAGTGATCAGTTCACCGAGCCACATCAACAGCACCGAACCAGCCGTCATCGCCGTAACTGATACGATCCATTCCATCATCGTCGGATCGCCCAGCGTGGTTGTTCCGCCTGCCAACACCGTCTGGCGGAGGATGAAGATAAACGCGACCGATTGGATGATCGCAAGTGGTACACTGATACGGCGTGTCCACTGCTGAATCTTTTTGCGACCCGATTCGCCATCTTTGTGCATTTCTTCCAGTTTTGGAATCGCTTTCGTGAGTAACTGCGTCACGATGCTCGCGGTAATGAACGGACTCAAGCCCACCAGAACGATCGAAAAGCTCGCCAGCGCACCGCCAGAGAGAAGATTCAAAAATCCACCGAGGTCAGTCTGCCCAAGTACGGCATTGATCGCCTCGCGCAACTGTGTCGGCTCTGCAAGGGGCACTGGAATGTGCGCCAAAAAGCGATACACGACGATGATCCCCACGACGATCGCTAGTCGCTTCTGCATATCTTTATTTTTGAGTGACCGCCAAATGGTCTTCCAGCTCATCATGTCGAAATTTCCCCTCTATTGTTACTTCATCTACACTTCGGCTACTGCCCGTAGTACACTGATTGCTATCAATAGTATACTACGGAAAATGCCGCAGTGGCTACTTTTTGTCTGCTTCTTCGGCTTTTTTGGCGCTTTCTGGCAGTGGTGTTGGCGTTGCCTCAAACGATCCGCCCGCTTTTTTAATCATCTCTACGACTGATTTTGAAGCTTTTTGGACTTTGAGAGTTACATTTGCTGTCAATTCACCGCGCGCAATCACCTTGACAGTGTGAAATGGCGTTGCGATGTAGCCTTCGCTAAACAACAGTGCGTTGTCGACTGTTTTGCCGTCAAATGCGTTCAGATGATCAACATAGACGATCTGCGCAGGTGTGCGGAGTGACTTAAACCCGCGTGCTTTTGGCACTGCTTGCGCGAGTGGTCGCTGACCACCTTGGAACATTGCGTTCAGTTTTTTACCGGTGCGAGAGTTTTGACCCTTAGTACCGCGTCCGGCAGTCTTACCGCCGCCAGCGGCGATGCCGCGACCGACGCGCTTTTTGCTTTTGTTTGCTGAGACTTGGAGTTCGTGGTATTTCATTACTTCGTCTCCTTCTTTGCCTTAGGCGCTTTGGCTTTTGACGTAGTCAGCCACTGGTCACGCGGTACAAGCTCGCGCAACGCTTCGATGGTTGCGTAGGCGATATTGACCTTGTTGGTCGAGCCGAGTGATTTTGTGAGTAGATTGCGCACACCAGTAACACCGATAATCTGTCGCACAACACCGCCAGCGATGATACCGGTACCTGGCGCAGCTGGTTTGATGAGCACGCGTGCGCCTGAGTACTTCACTTCGCTATCGTGCGGAATCGTCTCGCCATTGAGTGGCAATGTGACGAGGTGCTTTTTTGCAACATCAGTTGCTTTTGCGACAGCTGCTTGGACGTCACCACCCTTGGCAACACCGACACCAACCTTGTCTTTTCGATTTCCTACGACCACAAGAGCCTTAAATCGGAATCGGCGACCACCTTTGACGACGCGTGAGACGCGGTCGATGTTGAGGACCAATTCTTCAAATTCTTTTGGCGCTTCTGGCGCTTGATTTCGTCGGTCATCGCGACGACCACCACGCTGCTGACGACCGCCTTGTTGTGGTCGAGGTGAGCGAGGGGTAGTAGTAGCTTGCTCAGCCATACTAGAACTCCAATCCTTCTTTGCGGGCAGCATCTGCGAGCGCCTTGAGTCGTCCAGCGTACTGGCGGCCATTGCGGTCAAATACTACCTCGTTGATCTTTACTTTCTTTGCCTTTTTGGCGATATCTGTGCCAACTTTGGCTGCTTTTTCGCTCATCGTGCCAGTCAATTTCTGTCCAACAGATGTCGCTGCGGCAACAGTGTGTTGCTTTTCGTCATCGATCAGCTGCGCAGAAACATGCGTATTGCTAATCGTTACGCTCAGGCGTGGACGAACGGCAGTACCGCTGATCTTTGCACGAACGCGATTTTTACGAAGCGAACGATTGAGCAGTTTCTTTGATAGATCAGCCATGATTACTTACCTGTCTTTCCTGCCTTGCGCAAAATTTGCTCATCAGCATACTTAATACCCTTGCCCTTGTATGGCTCAGGTTTCTTCAGGGCGCGGATTTCCGCAGCAACTTGTCCGACCTGTTGCTTGTCGATACCGCTGACGATGATAGTCATCTTGTCGTTGGTAATGTTGACGCCCTCTGGGGCTTTGTATTTGACTGGGTGGCTAAATCCAAGCGCCATATCAAGCTCATTGTTGCTTGATGCGACGCGGAAGCCGACGCCATTTACCTCGAGACGCTTCTCGAAGCCTTTCGTGACACCCTCGACTGCATTGTTGAGGAGTGTACGCTGCAGACCATGCTGCGACTTGGCGATGCGCTCATCATCCTTGCGGACAACTGAGGCAACGCTGCCATCAACGGTCACCGTCACGTCGCTCAGATGCGGCACTGTCAGTTCACCCTTAGGTCCCTTAACAGCGATGGCATCTGAGTCAACCGTGATTGTCACGCCCGACGGAATTTGAATTGGTAGTTTTCCGATTCGACTCATACGTACCTTTCGTTAATTTAACCTCATCATTTTAGCACAAAGGAGGCTATGATGCAAGGCGTGCTATACTAGACAGGATATGAAACGCAACTCTTCCCCTACGACGCTCTTTTGCTTTTCGCCACCCGTGATGCTTGCGACATTTTTGATCGAAATATGTTTTGCGGTGTATATCATCTGGCGGTATAAGATGACGACGATTTCGCGACTGATCGTAGCGATATTGGTGTTTTTGGCGATATTTCAGGGCGCAGAATTTATGATATGTGGCGGTGCGGGCGTGACTGGTGGTACGTGGTCGCGACTCGGCTACGCAGCGATTACGATGCTGCCTCCGCTCGGGCTACATCTCGTGCATGAATTGTCCGGCAAGAAAACGTCGTGGCTCGTTGGTGCTGCCTATGCGAGCGCTGCGGCGTTTATCTATTATTTTGTGTTCGTCACGCACGCGATCAGTGGCGAAACCTGCTATGCTAACTATGTTGTATTTAATGCGGCGCGCGGCAGTATATGGTGGTATGCGGCGTATTATTACGGATGGATGTTGCTCGCAATCGGGCTTGGCTGGGCGTGGTCACGCACTCTCGAGTCACATCGCAAGCCGGCGCTGTTCTCGCTGATCACAGGCTATCTGCTCTTTATCGTGCCGACTACGACGCTCAATATCATCGACCCAGCAACGATCTCGGGCATCCCGTCAATCATGTGCGGATTTGCGGTGATCTTAGCGTTCGTCCTGACGTTGAAAGTCGCGCCAGAAGCAGTTATCAAGCGTGAAGACCGCCGAGGGCTGTCGTTTTTGAGGGGCGTTGTTGGGGAATGAGACGTGCTATGCTGGATGATATGAACGACGACATCGCAGGGTTCTTTCTCGAAGGCTGGTATGTATTTGATAACTTTGCGCCATTTCAGGTTGAGTGGCGTGGCAAGATATATCCGACGAGTGAGCATGCGTACCAGGCGGCGCATTTTATCGACACCGAACCAGATCTCGCAGAAGCGGTGCGACATTGTCGATCGCCTCGAGAGGCGTCGGATTTTGCGAATGCTAATTCAGCGTTTGACGACCCAGAGTGGGCAAGCAAGAAAATTGCCATTATGGAAGAGATTGTTCGAGCTAAATTGGAACAGCATGAATACATTCGCCAGACTCTCGAGGCGTCGGGCGAAAGGCAGATCGTTGAAATGAATGACGACGATGCATTTTGGGGATGGGGCGCGGATCACGCTGGGCGTAATGAGCTTGGCGAGATTTGGATGCGGTTACGCGGTGAGCTCTAGGCGGCGATTTGACATTTTATCATATTTTTGCTATAATGATAAATTATGACACAAAATGAATCCTTTTTCGATGCACTCGAATACAGTCCTCAGATAATAACACCCCCTCTGAATATGTATCACAGTTAAGTGATGCCGATCCGCTCTATGAGTTAGCCGAGGCGGGACGCCTACGGACGGTAGCATCCCGCGAACATAGTCTTCAATTGCGACACCCTCTTTCGAATGATGAGTGTACTGCTTCATATTTTGAGCAGATGTCTGCTCGAAAATTTACTCAAGAATACCAGGACACTCGCCACCCTGTCGCGCTAGTGGTAGGTGAAAGCGGTCTTGCAGCCAATCTCAAATATATCCCAGAAGATACCATTGTCATGATGGACACCTCGTATAAAATGTGCCAATATCTTGATTTTTACATAGAAAGTCTACGTACTGCGGACGACTGCTCTCATTGGAATAGGCTACTTTCGCAGTATGGAGCAAAGAATATGAAGGCATCACGCGAGTATCAATTGTTTGAGTGGGAGCGTACTGGAAAAGCACATCCATTAACGGACGACTCTGCTTTTCGCGAAGCGCAACAGCTTGCGCGCGAAAAAGTAATTGTGCCGTGGCAGGCTGATATTACTAATTTGACAGAGATGGATGATCTTGCTAGCGAGCTACGGAGGCTCAACGGAACAGTGACATTCATGAATCTCACGAATCTTTTTAGCTGTCTCGATCCTGACTATGGCGCATTGAAAGCGTATAAAAATCTACATAAACTTCCAAGTACAAGCGAGGCGCCGATTCTTACGACCGGCGCTGGAATAACTATTCGTCCAGGCAGCGCCGAGGAGCGTCAGTATGCAGAGGCGGTAGGGCCTGCTAATTATGCCACTGGACCATTCTTTGGGCTCGATAATATGCATCGAGCAATTATGCATGAGACATGCGAGCCGCTGGGCGCCGTAGACAGACGGGCGTATATTCGTCCAGATGACTTCAGCATCGATATTCTGTGGCTCATAGGAAACGCCTTGTCAGGAGCGAGACTTCGTAAATAGCGAGTCCGGTAAAACTGGAGTCTGGATGCGGAATTACATAGAGTACGGCGAATTCTAGCCAGTATTTTCGTCGAGAAACACTTTCAATTTCGCTAAGTCTCGCTCTTCATGTTGGTAGTGGTATGTTGGGATACTGAGGCTCTGGGCGCTATCGCAGGCAGCCTCGTCGTGTTCGAAATAGATGACATCGGTTGGAGCGAGTTGATATTGATCGAGGAGCGTGCGGAAATAGGCGGGGTCGACTTTGTCGGGATTGTGCTTTAGCGTAAATATCTCGTACGGCGCAATGCGAAAATTAAATTGGTTGAATTGCTGGTCGTTGGCATTGGTCACGATGATTTTACGATTTGGGTACTGCTCGAGCAATTCGTACATCTCCTGAAACAATGTGCCGTTGCTGTTGATGATGCCGTCGAGCGCGTCAACGAGGATGGTTTTCATGATTTGATTGTAGCATGGACATGGTCTGACAATAAACATGAGCGGCATAACTTTATAAAGAGTTGCAGGTCTTTATAAAGTTATGCTAGTATGTATCTATGGATTATCGTACGAAACTACAGCGCATCGTTGTGGCTAGCGGACTTTCACAGCAGTCGCTCGCCGAAAAACTTGGCACATCGTTTGTCACCTTAAATAACTGGCTCAATGGCAAGGCGACGCCAACGCGCAAGGATCTTCTCGAGAAGATTGACTCTCTATTTGTTGAGTACCTTGGGGTCACAGATGTCGACGTGGCGGCGCTACGCGAACTAAAGCATAGTGCCAAAAAGCAGCGCTTGACGGCACGTGTGCTGATAAAAAACAAAGAGATGTTAGATAAGATCACTCTCAATCTGACCTATCACACCAATACTATCGAGGGCAGTACGATGACAAAATCTGACGTCGCCGCGGTGTTATTTGAGCATCAAACGCTCAAAAACCGCACGCAAATCGAACAGCGCGAAGCGATTAACCACCGCGTTGCGCTTGACTTTTTACTTGATGAATTGGCGGCAGATAGTCGGCTGCAATTTACGCCGGAGCTTATTAAAAAAGTGCATCTTCTCCTGATGAATGGCATCCTCAGTAATGCGGGTGAATGGCGTAATCATGGCGTGCGCATCCAGGGGAGTCGGGTGGCGCTGGCGAATTTTATGAGGATTTCTGAAAAAATACAGCACCTATGCAACGATCTTAATTCTGAAACAGAAGATCCTATAGCTGTGCTGGCGCGAACGCATGCGGTATTTGAGCAGATTCACCCATTTTCGGACGGCAATGGGCGCACGGGTCGGTTGGTGATGTTTATAAAATCTTTGCAATTTGGTATCGTGCCGCCTATTGTACCGAAAGAGCGCAAGGCGGTGTATTACCGCTATCTCGAGTTGGCGCAAATGGATGAGAAATATGATAATCTCGAGCAGTTTATCGCCGAGAGTATTATTGCGACCGCGGAGTTGCTAGAAGGCTAATCTTTAGACGTTTGAAGCTGACGCTTGCCGTCGTAGATATGCCGAAAGACTCTCATATGGGACGCCTGGACCCATGGTGTCAATTTTAGTAAGCGCACCCCTGCTAGTATTGGCGATTAGATTCCGGTTAGCCATATCGAGCCTAACATGTTTAGGGGGATAGTTGATGTTGCTCAATCCCCTGTGTATGATTTCTCCAATCTCTCTGAGATCTGGCTCATCCAAATGCGCCTGCTCGCCGGGTACATGGTTCATGATAATAACAGGCTGGCAGCCATTGCCGAATTTTTCTGGGAAAATAGCTGCATGGACGGCGACCCCTCCAAGCGTAAGGCCGTCGATCTCACGTTCGCTAGAAGGGAGTGTCTCGAGTCCTAGTCGAACGGCGGTTGAAGCAGCGATGGTATTTGGCGCCATTGCGGCATACTGGGACAAGGATGGCTCCACGAGTGTCTTAAAGGCGTAGCCCCCGCACTTAAACACATCGCCAAATGATCCTGAGCCGACATAATCAAGATCGCTTGGAATAGGGTCTTTCCAATTGCGTGTTGCGAGGTTAATTGCAGTCTTAACAATCTGCCTATCGTTTTTCGCGCGAGGATTAAGTAGCAGGGAGGCTCGGCGCCGCAGCTCTGGAGGTGATGAGACTTGCCAATTGCTACTATCCCCAGGGAATAGTTCGATTTTCTGTGCCATATTTACATTATAGCATATTCCTGAATATAAAGCAAGCACCTTCCCTATACCCCATTCGCCGTCACTCCCACTCAATCGTCCCCGGCGGCTTTGAAGTGATATCGTAGACCACGCGGTTGATGCCCTTGACTTCGCTGATGGTCCGGCTTGATATGCGCGCGAGGAGATCGTGTGGGAGGCGCGACCAGTCGGCGGTCATGCCATCGGTGCTGCTGACGGCGCGAACGGCGGCACCTTGCTCGTATGTGCGCCCGTCGCCCATCGCGCCGACGGATTTGACG
>RRZT010706520.1_pt1 | contig 12734 bp, 7 predicted proteins | sample 2165551 | NCBI WGS metagenome assembly RRZT01 (sample SAMN10456910, study PRJNA506462) | wastewater metagenome | biome: wastewater; feature: sludge; material: wastewater sludge; isolation source: wastewater sludge with Escherichia coli K12::gfp cells carrying plasmid... | place: USA: Moscow, Idaho ... | reverse complement strand
CGTGCGCCCTCCATCTGTCCGGAATCGACCGATTGGACTGCGCCACGCACGATTTCCGCCAGGTACGCGCCGGAGTTGAGCGACAAGGTCAATGCGCCGGCGACCCAGATGTTCACGCTATGTCCGATGAGCTGGGGCACGCCGAAGTAGAAGAAGAACGCCCACACCAGGATCGGGGTGCCGCGGAACACCGCGATGTACACATTGGCCAATCCTGCGGCGATTTTGCTTTCCGAAACCTTCATCAGGCCGAACGCGACGCCGAGCACCAATGCGATCGCGAAGGAAAGCAACGTGATCAGCAGCGTGTTCCTCAAGCCCGTCAGCAATGCCGGCATCGACTGTTTGACCAGTCCGAGGAAACCGACCTTCTGTTGTTCGGCGCTGTCGTCGCCATTGTCGGTGATCATGCCGGAAATCGATTTGGCCTGCTCTTTCGCGCCTTGCTTGCCAAGATATTGTGCGACGATTCGCTCGTATTCTCCCGAAGCAATCATCTTGTTCAATCCATCGTTGATGGCGGCCAGCAAATCTGCGTTCATGCCTTTGTTCACGGCCATGCCGTATTCGCCGTGCGGCACCTTCGGAGTCACGATTTTCAGACCGTTGTTCTGCGATACGCCATATGCCAGTACCGGATAATCGTCGAACACCGCGACGGCATTGCCGGATTTGACCATCTCGTACATGGTTGAGGATTGGTCGACGGAAGTCACCTTGTAACCGTACTTGTCGGCATGCTGTTTGGCGTACGATTCGCCCTCCGAGCCGGTTTTCGCCACAACCGTCCGGCCTTTGAGGTCCTTATAGCCGGTGACGTCGTCGTTGTTGGCCGCGACGGCCATCTGGATGCCGGATTGGAAATACGGATTCGAGAAATCATAGGAGGCTTTACGCTCGTCAGTGATGGACATGCCGGCTATGACGACGTCCACCTGGTTGGAGCTTAGGGCCTGCAACGCGGCGTTGAATCCCAGCGACTGTATCTCGACCTTAAAGCCCTCTTCCTTGGCGATGCCTCGGATTAGCTCCATGTCGATGCCGGTCATCTTGCCGTTCTCACGGTATTCGAACGGTGCGAACGTGGTGTCGGTGCCGATTTTATATGTCTTGCCCTTGACCGAGGCCGGATTGCCAGTTTCGGAGGCGAGCGCATGCGGAACGGTCGTCATGAATGCCGCAAAGACCACGGCGAGCACGGCGAACAGCGCGCATATGCGCATGCCGACCGCGTTCAGTCGCTTCTTGTCCTGTGTTTTCGATTTCATACCGCGCTTCAACCCTTTCTGGTTGCCGGATAATCAAACACGCTCCACTATAATGACAGCGACGGAAAATAGACAACGCGAATAATAAAAAATGTCCGAGCATCATTGATGTTCGGACATTTTTCATTCATCTATGGGCGAAACCGTATCAGTCCTCGTCCTCATCCGGATCGTAATCGACACCGGTCTCGGCGCGCTGCTCAGCGGAGATCGGAGCCGGAGCGCCGGTCAGCGGATCGCGGCCGCCGCCAGCCTTCGGGAAGGCGATGACGTCGCGGATGGAGTCGGCGCCAGCCAGAATTGCGGCGGTACGATCCCAGCCGAGAGCGATGCCGGCGTGAGGCGGAGCGCCGTACTTGAATGCCTCAAGCAGGAAGCCGAACTTGTCTGCGGCCTCTTCCGGCGTGATGCCAAGCACGTCAAGCACACGGTCCTGAATGTCGTCGCGGTGGATACGCACGGAGCCGCCGCCCATTTCGTTGCCGTTGCACACGATGTCGTAGGAATCGGACATGGCGTGTTCCGGATCCTTGTCGAACTTGTCGATCCAATCCTTGGACGGCATGGTGAACGGGTGATGCATGGAGGTCCACTTGGAGTGGCCGACTGCCACATCGTCGTCGTCCGGGTCATCGGTCGGCTTGAACAGCGGGAAGTCCACAACCCAAGTGAAGGCGAAATCGTCGGGCTTGAGCAGGCCCGCGCGGCGGGCAAGCTCGACACGCACGGCGCCCAGCAGTTCCTGGGAGGAGGTGCGGCGACCGGCTGCGAAGAACACGGCGTCGCCGTCTTCGGCGCCGACGGCTTCCTTCAGACCGTTGCGTTCCTCTTCGGACAGGTTCTTGGCGACGGGGCCCTTGAGTTCGCCGTTCTCGGCGAACACCACATAGGCGAGGCCCTTGGCGCCACGCTGCTTGGCCCAATCCTGCCATGCGTCGAACTGACGGCGAGGCGTGGCCGCGCCACCCTTGAAGAGCACCGCGCCGACGTATGGGGCCTGGAACACGCGGAACGGCGTGTTCTTGAAGTAATCGGTCAGTTCGATCAGCGGATTGCCGAAACGCAGATCCGGCTTGTCGGAACCGTACTTGTCCATGGCGTCCTGCCAGGTGATGCGCTGGATCGGCAGCTTGATGTCGTAGCCGGCGGACTTCCAGATGGCGGCGATGACCTTTTCGGCCATGGCCATCACGTCCTCCTGGTCCACGAAGGCCATCTCCATGTCGAGCTGGGTGAATTCCGGCTGGCGGTCGGCGCGGAAGTCCTCGTCACGATAGCAGCGGGCCAGCTGGTAGTAACGCTCGACGCCGGAGACCATGAGCAGCTGCTTGAGCAGCTGCGGGGACTGCGGCAGAGCGTACCAGGAACCCGGCACCAGACGGGCCGGCACGACGAAGTCACGGGCGCCTTCCGGCGTGGACTTGATCATGGTCGGGGTTTCGATCTCCTCGAAGCCCATTTCCTCCAGCGCATGGCGGGCGGCCTTCGACATCTGGGCTCGCAGCTTCAGATTGCGCTGCATGGACGGACGACGCAGGTCGAGGTAACGGTACTTCAAACGCACGTCCTCGCCCGGCAGCTTGTTCTCGGACTCGTTCTCAAGAGCGGTGGAGACCTGGAACGGCAGAGCATCGGACTTGGCCAGCACTTCGATGCTTTCGGCCACGACTTCAATCTTGCCGGTGGCCAGATGCTCGTTCTCGTTGCCGTCCGGACGCAGACGAACCTCGCCGACGACCTGGATCACGAATTCGGAGCGCAGCGGACGGGCCATCTCCTCGTCATAGATGACGACCTGCACCAGACCGGTGTTGTCACGAAGATCGATGAAGGCCACGCCACCGTGGTCGCGGCGACGATCGACCCAACCGGCGAGCGTCACCTTCTGACCGACGAGCTGTTCGGTCACTTCGGTTGCATGGTGTGTTCTGTAAGCCGTCTGGCTCATGCTTCCCCTATTCCTTATCCTCTTGTATGTTGCGAAGTCTTGCGATTTCAGGCTTCAACGGTAACGGTTTGCTGGGCATACACAGTATCCGGCTCCCACGACTGTGCGTCAGCCGGCCGCTGGTCTCCTGTGATGATGTTCTTGACTTCGTCCTGGGCGCCCTCTTCGGAAGCGTCGGCCGGGAACCAGACGTACGGGATGCCGAGCTTGTCTGCATATTTGATCTGCTTGCCGAGCTTGGCCGCGGTCGGCGCCACGTCCGCCGCGATGCCACGGGAGCGCAGCTGGTTGGCGATCAGGTTGGACGCGGAGCGGTCGGCTTCGTTCCATACCGCCACGAGCACGGATGCCGGAGACACACGGTTGGCGTGCGCGCCCGCGGTGTGCAGCATGTAGGAGACCAGGCGGGACAGGCCGATGGACAGGCCCACGCCCGGGTACTTCTTGTTGCCCTGCGATGCGAGGTTGTCGTACCGGCCGCCGGAGCAGATGGAGCCCAAAGCGGCGGCGCCGTCGAGGAACGTCTCATACACGGAACCGGTGTAGTAATCAAGACCACGGGCGATTTTCAGATCGGCGATCACGGAGCCCGGACGGATGCGCGCGGCCTCGTCGACGATCATCGCCAGCGTGTCGAGTCCCTGGCGTGCCAACACGTAGGCGTCGGAATCAGACGCGATGTCATGCTTGGCGCACAATGCGTCGAACTTGTCGGACAGTTCCTTGCCGTCGGCGGCGGTCAGCTCGGCCAGTTCGAGGCAGGCACGGGCCTGGGCTTCGTCGGCGCCGCAGCCTTCGACGAGCAGCTTGGCCACCTCATCGGCGCCGATCTTGTCGAGCTTGTCGATCTCACGCAGCACGCCTTCGATATCCGTAAGGCCCAAACCACGGTAGAAGCCTTCGGAGAGTTTGCGGTTGTTCGCATGCACGGTGGCCTTCGGCAGACCGAACTCGCGCAGACGTTCCAATGCGGACACCATGACCAACGGCAATTCGACCTCGTAATGGTCGGGCAGATCGCCATTGCCGATCACGTCGATGTCGGCCTGCACGAACTCGCGGAAACGTCCTTCCTGCGGGCGTTCGCCACGCCAGACCTTCTGAATCTGCCAACGTTTGAACGGGAACGCCAGATCGCCGGAATGTTCGACGACATAACGGCTCAGCGGAACGGTCAGATCGAAGTGCAGACCAAGACGATCCTCAATCGGAGTGTCGGACTCGTGTCCGACTTCCTGAAGACGGCTCAGCAGGTAAATCTCCTTGCTGGTCTCGCCTTTCTTGAGCAGGCTGGAACCCTGCTCAACAGCACGGGTTTCAATGCCTATGAAGCCATTGAGCTCGAATACATTACGGAGCGTGTCGATGACACGCTGCTCCACAACACGTTCAGAGGGGAGCCACTCTGGAAATCCTGAAATAGATGCACCTTTAGCCACGGTTCTCTATAATAAATGAGGTTACGGAAAATGCCGCGCGTTTTTCAAGGTGTGGAAGCGCACGTCACGGACCGTCACCTCTGCACTACATGAAGCTTACGTAAGGAGCTGGCCATGGCCGACGAGAATGTCACCGCGTCCGAGAACACCACTGAAACCAACGAGCAGGCAGCGACGCCCGCAACCCAGGCCAGCAAACCGGCCGTCCCGAGCCCAGCGGCCATGAAGCCGCATGCGCCGAGCCCCGCGGCCTTCGCCAAGAAGGCTCCGCAGCGTCCTGCAACCTCCACCGGATTCTCCGAAGCCGATATCAAGGCCGCCGAAGCGTTCGGCCGTGTCGCCGATGACGGCACCGTGTTCGTGAAGGAAGGCGAGGGAGAACGCGAGGTCGGACAGTTTCCGGACGCTTCCAAGGAAGAGGCCCTGGCACTGTATGCCCGTCGCTATCTCGATCTGAAGGCAAAGCTCGACCTGTTCGCCAACAGGCTCAAGTCCAGCAATGTGAAGAACCGTGAGATCGACGAGTCCATCAAGACGCTTTCCGCCGAAATCGAGCAGCCGGCCGTCGTCGGAGATATTGAGGCGCTCAAGTCCCAGTTCGAAGCACTGAAGGAGGCCGGAGCGGCCAAGAAGGCCGAGCTGAGCGAGGCCCACAAGGCCGCCGTCGCCAAGGCGCTGGCCGAACGTACCGCGATTGTGGAGAAGGCCGAGGCTCTGGCCAATTCCCTGGGCGACAACACCAACTGGCGTTCCACCGCGGACAAGTTCCGTTCGCTGTTCCAGCAGTGGCAGGATCACCAGCACAATAGCGTCCGTCTCGACAAGGCCGACGCCGACGCCCTGTGGTCCCGTTTCTCCTCCGCCCGCACTACGTTCAACAGCGCCCGCCGCAAGTGGGCCCAGGGCCGCGATGAGGAGCGCAGCAACGCCAAGGCCGCGAAGGAGGCCATCATCGCCGAAGCCGAGGAGATCAAGGATTCCACCGCTTGGATGGAAACCTCCCGCAAGTTCAACGAGCTGATGGATCGTTGGAAGAAGGCCGGTCGTGCGGGCCGTCGTGATGATGACGCGCTGTGGGCACGTTTCCGTGCTGCGGCGGACACGTTCTTCAACGCCCGTCAGGCCGATCGCGAGCAGATTAGCTCGTCCGAAAAGGAAAATCTCGCCAAGAAGGAAGAACTGCTGACCAAGGCTGAGGCTTTGGTGCCGGTCAAGGATGAGAAGGCCGCCAAGCAGGCTCGCCAGGCATTGGCCGCCATTCAGGAGGAATGGGACCAGATCGGCTACGTTCCGCGCGATGACATGCACCGCATCGAAAGCCGTCTTGATGCTGTCGACAAGCAGATCAAGGCTGTTGAGGATGCCGCCTGGAAGCAGTCCGATCCGGAAGCCGACGCCCGTAAGTCCTCCTTCGAGGAGCAGCTCAACGCACAGCTCGCCGAACTTGACGCCCAGATCGCCGCTGAGTCCGATCCGAAGAAGAAGGCCAAGCTTGAGGCGGAGAAGGCCACCAAGGAGCAGTGGCTGAACGCCATCAAGTAATGACGCTCCCATAGAGCGATACGGTTGTGGTTCCGCTTGGAAGCGGGCGGAACCACAACCGTCCAGCTGACCGGATAGCTGGACGAATAGGCATATGTAAAAAAGACCGGTGGGTTTCATGACATTCCATCATGAAACCCACCGGTCTTTTTGCATACGCGTTGCCGGGGTTCTTACCCCGGCAACGTTGGAAATCAGTTCTGCGACTGCGCGGAATCAGCCGGTTCCGTCGATGCCGTCGGTTCAGTGGCGGCATCGGTTTCAGCGGCCGTTTCGGTCGCCTCCGCCGGATTATCCTTCTGGTTCGGCTCCTCGAAGGCCTCGCCGGTGAACGTGAACTCACCCAGAATGCCTTCGCCTTCGGCGTCCACCCTCACGCGCTGGCCATCTTCGAGGTCGCCCATCAGGATCTTCTCCGAAATGGCGTCCTCGATGTCGCGCTGAATCACGCGACGCAGCGGACGGGCGCCCAGCAGCGGGTCGAAGCCCTTCTGTGCGAGCAGATCCTTGGCCGCGTCGGTCAGTTCGAGCGACATGTGACGGTCGAACAGACGGTCGTTGAGCTGCTTGACATCCAAGTCGACGATCTGGCGCACCTGCGGTTCGGTGAGCTGCTTGAACACGATGATGTCATCCAGACGGTTCAGGAACTCCGGACGGAACTGCTGCTTGAGTTCGGCGGAGACCTGTTCCTTCATGCGCTGGTAGCTCGATTCGGTGTTCGTGCCCAGGTTGAAACCGGTGTTGGCGGCCTTGGCGATGTCACGAGTGCCGAGGTTGGTGGTCAGGATGATGATGGTGTTCTTGAAGTCCACCTTGCGTCCCTGGCCGTCGGTCAGATGGCCATCGTCCAGCACCTGCAACAGCGTGTTGAAAATGTCCGGATGGGCTTTTTCGATTTCGTCGAACAACACCACGGAGAACGGCTTGCGACGCACCTTTTCGGTAAGTTCGCCGCCTTCTTCGTAGCCGACGTATCCCGGAGGCGCACCGAACAGGCGCGACGCGGCGTACTTTTCGGAGAATTCCGACATGTCCACGCGGATCAGCGCATCCTCATCGTCGAACAGGAATTCGGCGAGAGCCTTGGCCAGCTCGGTCTTACCAACGCCGGTCGGGCCAGCGAAGATGAACGAGCCAGCCGGACGCTTCGGATCCTTCAATCCGACGCGTGCGCGACGGATGGAACGGCTCAATGCGGACACAGCCTCATCCTGACCGATGATGCGCTTGTGCAGTTCACTCTCCATGCCCATGAGCTTCTTGGACTCGGCCTGGGTGAGCTTGAACACCGGAATGCCGGTGGTCTGGGAAATCACCTCAGCGATGACGTCCTCATCCACCACCATCTTCACATCGGACTCGCCCTCACGCCAAGCGGATTCCTTCTCCTTGCGCTCGGACTCGATCTTCTCCTGCTTGTCACGCAGCTCGGCGGCCTTCTCAAAGTCCTGGTCCTTGATGGCCTGGTCCTTCTCCTCGGCCAGCTTGGCAGCCTTGGCGTCCAATTCCTTGAGCTCCGGCGGAGCGGTGAGCCTGCGGATACGCAGTCGGGCGCCGGCCTCATCGATCAGATCGATGGCCTTGTCGGGCAGGTGGCGGTCCTGAATGTAGCGGCTGGAAAGTTCCGCCGCGGCCTGCAGCGCACCATCGGTGATCGTCACATGATGGTGGTTCTCGTAACGCTCACGCAAGCCCTTCAGAATCTCAATGGTCTCGGCGATGGTCGGCTCGTGCACCTGGATCGGCTGGAAACGACGTTCCAGCGCGGCATCCTTCTCGATGTACTTGCGGTACTCGTCGGTGGTGGTCGCGCCGATGGTCTGCAGTTCGCCACGGGCCAGCATCGGCTTCAACATATCGGAAGCGCCCAAGGCGCCATCCGCGGAGCCTGCGCCCACGATGGTGTGAATCTCATCGATGAACAGCACGATGTCGCCGCGGGTCTTGATCTCCTTCAAAACCTTCTTCAAGCGTTCCTCGAAATCGCCACGGTAGCGGGAACCAGCAACCATGGAACCGAGGTCCAAGGAGTAGACCTGCTTGCCTTTCAGCGTTTCCGGCACATCACCGGCGTTGATCTTCTGCGCGAGTCCTTCGACCACCGCGGTCTTGCCTACGCCAGGCTCGCCGATCAGCACCGGGTTGTTCTTGGTGCGGCGACTCAACACCACCATCACACGCTCGATCTCGTTGGATCGTCCGATCACCGGATCGAGCTTCCCAGCGGCAGCCTCAGCCGTAAGGTTGCGGCCGAACTGGTCGAGAATCGCGGAACCGGTCTGATTGCGACGGTCCTGCACGCCACCGGCATTGGCGAGTTCGCCCTTGCCATCGTTCTTGCCGTCGCTGGAATTGCCTCGGATCAGATCGATGGTAGCGCTACGCAGTTCGCCAAGGTTGACATCCATCTTGATCAGCACCTGTGTGCCGACGCCTTCGCCCTCATGAATCAGACCGAGCAGGATATGCTCGGTGCCGATATAGCTGTGCCCCAGCTGCAACGCCTCACGTAGCGACAGCTCCAACACCTGCCTGGCATGCGGGGTGAAGGGAATGTGGCCGTTCGGCGACGCATTTCCCTTGCCGATCATCTCTTCGACCTGCTTGCGGGTGTCGTCCAAGGTCACGCCCTTCGAGGCCAATGCCTTGGCGGCAACGCCTTCACCCTCACGAATCAGGCCCAGCAGCAGATGCTCGGTGCCGATGTAGTTGTGCTGGAGGGTCCGAGCTTCTTCCTGCGCCAACACAATCACGCGTCGCGCACGGTCGGTAAACCGTTCGAACATGCTTGTCCTTCCACTCTTGTTAGTCCTTCAACACTCTACCGATTCGCGGTGACGTTTATTCCGCCGGCGCGTAAATTGCGCTATGGACGCAAAGGAACGGATATGCTTGACTTATGGCAACGACCAAGGAGGTCACCAAATGAGCGACACCATCCTGCAATCGAATGATGTGATGGATTCCCGCCGAGGCGACATCGTCGTCGGCGTCGACGGGTCCGATGAATCCTTCGCAGCCCTGCGTTGGGCTCTTGGCGAAGCATCGCTGACCGGACAGCAGGTGAATGCGGTCTACGCATGGACCCATTCATGGGATATGGGATCCCAGCCGGAAGATGAGGAGCAATGGGCGCAGATGCGTCATGATATCGCCCGTCGGCTGCGCGAATGGGTGGCCCAGGCCTCGCAAGGCATGACGATTGACGAGAACCGCGTCAAACTCACCTCCGTCAAAGCCACCGGAACGGCAGCGCTTCTGGAAATCGGCAAGGACGCCCAACAGATCGTCGTCGGACGTCGTTCGCTTGGACGCGTGGCACGATGGTTTCTGGGATCGCTTTCCGCTTCTCTTGCAGAGGAGGCGAAGGTGCCCGTCACCGTGGTGCGTATCCTCGATGATGAAGAGGCATCCGTGCAGGACGCCATCGCCAATGCGCTTACGCCGACCGAGGAAACGGTCTCCTACACGATGCCGGGTTCTCCCCTGCCTCGGAACCAGCGTCCGGTGGTTGTAGGCGTTGATGGTTCGGAGACCTCCAAACACGCTTTGCGTTTCGCCATCGATTTCGCGGCCCTGCATCACGCTCCCCTGCAGGTCATGTTCTGCTGGCAGCTGAAAGATTTGGGCGTGGTCAAAGGGTATGAGAACGCCGTCGCTCCCATCTCCGTCGGCCAGGCGCAGGCGGAACGCATGCTTGATGAATTGCTCGATTCGGTTCAGGTTTCATCAGCGAACATTCCCGACGATTTCCAAATCGAATCGCACGCTTTCCATATTCCCGCCTCGAAGGGGCTTATCGCGGCTTCCCGCTACGCACGTCATCTAGTGGTCGGTTCGCGCGGCTTGTCCGGTCTGGACGCGCATTTCCTTGGATCGGTTTCCAAGCAAATCATCAACTTCGCAGACTGCACCGTCACCGTCGTGCACTGACCGCATAAAAAAGAAAACAAGATATGAGAGGGCCACGTACACATTCAGGTACGTGGCCCTCTCATATACGATGACGATTATTCGTCGGATTCGGCTTGGGCCGACGAATCAGCTTCCGTCATTTCGCTTTCCGTTGTTTCAGCCGCCGCCGATTCGGCTTCTGTTGACTCAGCTTCCGCCGATTCGTCTTCCATCGATTTGTTTTCCGTTTGCCCGGTGGTTTCAGCAGTCGGCTCAACTACCGTCTCATCCATCTGTTCAACCGGCTCAACCGACCCGGCGGAATTGACGGAATCGGCGGAATCAACCTGTTCAGTCTGTTCGACTGGCTCGTCCGATTCAGTCGGCTCAGCCGTATCAGCCGATTCGGTATCGTCCGACGTTTCCGGCTTATTCTCGTCGACCACGGTGACGGTGGTCTCTACTTCAGGCGCATCGTCGGAGGCCACATGCTCAAGCACATCCTCTTGGCTGGCGTCGTCGTCGATGGTGTTGGCTTCGATGTCCGCGTCCGAACCTTCCTCATCCTCATTCGGATTATGGTCGTCATCGGACGAAAGCTGTTCGATCAGCTCCACGGAGCCCCGCTCGTCACGCGGCGCCTGGGCGATGATATCGATATGCATGTCGTCGAACGCCGGCTTCGACTGCACCCACAGATGCGACGGCTCCGGTGGATCGATTTCGGAATGCTCTCCGCAGCCATGATCGATGGACACGACCCTGCCGTCATCCGGGCTCCACTTGTTGGCGCACACGCCGAACAGCAGGTTCAACTCACCCTTCAGCGGAATGAAGAATCCGCATGTGGAGCAAGGATTGCCGTCGGCCGTCTTGGTGGATAGCGATTTTGGCCCATGTGGGCCTTCGTACCAACGTTTTGCGGTCTGCGACCGGCCAAGCGGAGTCAACACGTGCCTGCGGGACAGGTCGAATTCCTCGACCGCCTCTTCGACATCCTCTTCGGACGTCACAGGCTGTTCGGAATCCTCCGAAACGTCCGTCTTCTCAGACTCATCCGAAGCGTTTCCATCCATCGCCGGTTCCTGTACGGTTTCATCCGCGACTGACGGTTTGTCTTCCGTATCGTCCGATGTTTCGGCATCCTGCGTCTTGCGGAAGCCCTCTTCCATGCGGGGGTCATCGGGATCGGTGCCGATTGAATCGGTCACCGCCAAATCGCCCGGCTCGAGACGGTCCTTCCAAGGAATCCATTTTGGCGGACGCAGGGCCTTGTCGGTCGGGACCAGGGATGATTCGTTGACCGTCCAATGGTCCAGTTCGACATCATGGTATAACGTGACCGACCATTGCCAGCCTTCGTAGCCGCGTACTCGGGATTCGAAGCGGAAATCGGTGACGTTGTCTCCCAGGTCGATGGCTTCCACGAAGTCGCCGACCTGACCGTCCTCGTCGGACACTGTGACAGCGACCGCTTGGGCGATTGCCTTGGGATCCATTGTGGTATCGGACATGAAACTCTATTCCTGTACGTCGAAATTGTCGGCGACCGCGCGCAGAAGCGTGGCGAGCTTCTTGCTTTCAGCCGGTGAAGGATAGCGATGTCGACGAAGCTGATTGCCCGCGGAGTCAAGCAGCTTGATCAGATCCTCCACGATGGCGGCCATATCGTCCGGCTTCGGACGGGTGGCTTTAACCAGCGACGGGGCCGAGGCAACCAGCGTCACTCCCATCGCCTGCGGCCCACGACGACCATCAATGACGGAATACTCGACCTTGGCGCCCTTACGCAGCGTCTTCACGCCCTCGGGAAGGGCGGCAGCGGGCAGGAACACATCATCCGTGCTCTCACCCGTCTGAATGAAACCATAGCCTTTGTTCGCATCAAACCAACGAACACGTCCGCTCGGCATTGTCACCTCACATTTTGCTGATCAGATACCTTCACGCGAATAGGTAAAACCATTCGCCCATTTTCAAACCAAAGATACAGTTTAGCGCAAGAGGTGGGCCGCACCCATCCTTCCGCGCCGATAGCGTCTGCTTTCCCGACGGAAAAGAGCGTTATTTCTTTGATTTGCGATTCTTTTTTTCGTTTTTTCGATTCTCGCTCGCCGTAATCGGCTGCGGCTTGGGTTCGACCGGGGCGATCGGCAGCACCACCGTCAGGGTCAGTCCCGTTCCTTCGCTGCCGGATGCGCAGATGAATCCATGATGCGCCTTGACCACGGATTGCGCGATTGCCATGCCGAGTCCCGTACCGCCCTTCTGACGCGCACGCGACGGGTCGGCGGTGTAGAAACGTTCGAAGATCTTCGACCGTGCCTCCGGCGGCACGCCGGGACCGTGGTCGCTGAATCGCACAATCGCGTAGTTCATACCCACTTGCATGGACTGCCCCACTTCGATGGCTTCGACCAGATGGCGCAGCGACTGCTCGTTGGACGGCATACGGGATAGGGATTCGGGACTGATCGACGCGGGGAGCACACCTATGGAGATCTCCACAGGCGAGTCCGCCGGCGTATACCGGTGGATATTGCCCACGATGTTGGTGACCACTTGACGCAGTCTCGAAGCATCACCCTTCAACTCAATCTGGGGCATCTGGCCATTTTGGAAGGCGAATTGGGCGGGATG
>RRZT010376873.1_pt1 | contig 12734 bp, 6 predicted proteins | sample 2165551 | NCBI WGS metagenome assembly RRZT01 (sample SAMN10456910, study PRJNA506462) | wastewater metagenome | biome: wastewater; feature: sludge; material: wastewater sludge; isolation source: wastewater sludge with Escherichia coli K12::gfp cells carrying plasmid... | place: USA: Moscow, Idaho ... | reverse complement strand
CAATGGGATCGAGGCGTACAAGGGCTTGTTCATCACCGAGGTGGACGCCAACCGCGACGTGATCGAGCTGAGCAACGGCGATGTGGTCGTGGCCGGGCAGCTCGCCGACCGGGATGTCACCGAGGAGACCAAGCGGCGCATCCAGATTCGCGAGGTCGTCCGGGCGCATCTGGACAAGGAGCGCGAGCTGTTCAGCCAGGGCATCAAGGTGCTCTCGCTGTTCTTCATCGATGAGGTCGCCAAGTACCGCGACTACAGCCGCGAAGACACCCTCGGCGACTATGCGCGCATGTTCGAGGAAGAGTACGCCGCGATCCGTGACGAGGTGCTCGGCGAACTCGCCATCGATGCGGCCACCGAGGAGTACCAGAGCTACCTGCGCCGCGACGATGTGCGCCGGGTGCACGAGGGCTACTTCTCCATCGACAAGAAGACCAAGCACCAGATCGACGGCAAGGTCTCCGGCCGGGGCGACGACAAGGGCCAGTCCACTGACACGGACGCCTACGACCTGATCCTCAAAGATAAGGAACGCCTGCTGTCATTAGCCGAACCCGTGCGGTTCATTTTCTCCCACTCCGCGCTTCGCGAAGGCTGGGACAACCCCAATGTGTTCGTCATGGGCATGCTCAAGAAGAGCGACAACACCGTCTCGCGCCGCCAGGAGATCGGACGCGGACTGCGGCTGGCCGTCGACCAGCACGGCGAGAGGATGGACAACCCCGTCTCAGTGCACGACATCAACGAGTTGACCGTCGTCACCGACGAGTCCTACACCGACTTCGTGACCGGCCTGCAGCGCGAAATCTCCGAGTCGCTCGCCGCGCGGCCACGCAAGGCGTCGCCCAAGTTCTTCGTCGGCAAGACCATTCAGACGCCCTCGGGTGAATCGGTCATCGAGGAGGCCGTCGCTCAGGCGCTCTACAAGTACCTGGTCAAGAACGACTATGTGAACGATGACGACACCATCTCCGAGGCCTACAAGCAGGCCAAGGAAGAAGGGACGCTCGCCGCGCCAACGTCCGAGGTGCTCAAGCCGGTGATCGACTTCGTGTGGCCGCTGATCGACGTGCTCTACCTCGACCTGCCGGTGCCCACCGATGACCGCAAGCCGAAGAAGATTCCGCTGAACGAGGCCAACTTCGCCCGCAAGGAGTTCCAGGCCCTGTGGGGCAGGATCAACCACCGCGCCGTCTACCAGGTCGAGTTCGACTCCGGCGAGTTGATCCGCAAGGCCATCGGCCACCTCGACAAACACCTCAACGTTGCCGCGCTGCAATACGTCGTGCAAGCCGGCCAGCAGCGCGAACAGCTGGAGGCCGACGACCTGACCAGCGGTGCCGGCTTCGCGGTGCAGACCACGCAGACGCACACCGAGACCGTGAGCGCGGGCTCGCAGGTGAAGTACGACCTGCTGGGCGAGATCACCGAGAAGACCCAGCTCACCCGTCGCACGGTCGCGGCGATCCTCCGCGGCGTCACACCAGGAACGTTCGCCAAGTTCCGCCTCAACCCCGAGCAGTTCATCACCGAGGCGGCCCGGCTCATCAACGAACAGAAGGCCACGGTCATCGTCGAGCACCTCGCCTACGACGCGCTCGAAGACCGCTTCGACTCAGCGATCTTCACCGAGAACCAGACCGCCCAAGACTTCTCGAAGGCCGGATCGAAGCTCAAGAAACACGTCTACGACTACGTGGTCACCGACTCCAAGATCGAACGCGAGTTCGTCACCGAACTCGACACCAGCCACGAGGTCGCCGTCTACGCGAAGCTCCCGCGCGGGTTCTTCATCCCGACCCCCGTCGGTGACTACAACCCGGACTGGGCCATCGCCTTCACCGAGGGCAGCGTCAAGCACGTCTACTTCGTCGCCGAGACCAAGGGCTCGCTGTCTACTCTCCAACTCAAGGGCGTTGAGGACGCGAAGATCGAGTGCGCCCGCAAGTTCTTTGCATCCCTCAGCGAGAAGAACGGCAACGACGTCACCTACGACGTGGTGACCGACTACACCGAGCTGATGCAGTTGGTCACCTAAGTCAGCTGCGGCCCTCCCGCCGTTCGATCTCGCTCCGCCCCACGATGAGCGCCTTCAGCGCGTCGACGTCGTTGGGCAGGTCGATCACGTGGCGAGGCAAGTTCTCCAGCCCAGCGAACGCGGCCGGACGCTCAACATCGCGGCCGAGCGCCTCCACGATGGTCGCGGAGAACTTCACCGGCAGTGCCGTCTCCAACACGATGACGGGCGCCTCCACGATTCCTGATTCCAGGGCCCGGCGGGCGACGGTGGCCCCATCGGCGGTGTGGGGATCGAGGATGACCCCGCCGCGGGCCGCCTCCGCGGCGATGGTGGCCAGTCGGTCAGCGTGAGTGGAGGTGCCCGCCACGAAGCCGTAGCGCTCGCCCAGGGCGGCGAACTCCGGCGTTGCGGACAGGTCGATGCTGCCGGTGGCGGGGAGTTCTTCGCCGAACAACTGCCGCACCCGGACGCCGTCGCGGCCCAGCAGGTCGAACACGAACCGCTCGAAGTTGGACGCCTTGGAGATGTCCATCGACGGGCTGGACGTGGCGTGGGTTTCTGCCGATCCGCGCACCCGGTACACGCCGGTGGCGAAGAACTCCGCCAGCACGTTGTTCTCGTTGGTGGCCAGCACGAGGCGGTCGATCGGCAGGCCCATCTCGCGCGCGACGTGTCCGGCGCAGATATTGCCGAAGTTCCCGCTCGGGACGGCGAAGCTGACGCGCTCATCCTCGGACGCTGTGGCGTCCAGGTAGAGGGCGACGTAGTAGACGACCTGAGCGACGACGCGGGCCCAGTTGATCGAGTTCACCGCACCGATGCTGTGGGCGGCCTTGAACGCGGCGTCCGCGTTGACGGCTTTGACGAGGTCTTGGCAGTCGTCGAAGACGCCTTCGACGGCGATGTTGACGATGGCGGGATCGTCGATGCTGAACATCTGCGCCTGCTGGAAGGGGCTCATGCGACCACGCGGGGTCAGCATGAAGACCCGGACGCGGCTCTTGCCGAGCATGGCGTGCTCGGCAGCGGACCCTGTATCCCCGCTGGTGGCGCCGACGATGGTGAGGGTGGCGTCGCGGCGCTCCAGTTCGTACTCGAACAGTTGCCCCAGCAGTTGCATCGCCATGTCTTTGAATGCGGCGGTGGGCCCGTTCGACAGGTGACCGATCTCGATCCCGCCCGGCAGGTCGGTGACGCCCACCACGGACGTGTCGCCGAACGCCTCGGCGGTGTAGGCGCGCTCGCACAGGGCGCGCAGATCGGCTGCGGGAATGTCGTCGATGAACAGTTCCAGCACCGCGGCGGCCAAGGCCGCATACCCCTGCGTGGCGCGCAGTTCACGCCAGGACGCCAGCGTTGCGGCGTCGATGCGGGGGTAGCTCTGGGGGACGTACAGCCCGCCGTCGGGCGCGAGGCCCTCGAGCAGGATGTCGCTGAACGAGCGGGCGGGCGCGTCGGCGGCGCCGCGGGTGGAGACATACTTCACGGAGTTGAGCCTACCGAGGGGCGATGGGCGAACGCGTGGCAGTCCGTGCCGACCGAGGCTGGCGCACCTCCCCCGCCGGGATCACCGGGCGGCCTCACGCGGTGGCCAGGCCGTCCAGCATGGTGGCCGCAGCATCGAGGTAAGCCGCCACGTCGAACTCCGCGAGCAGGGTGCGCTGGGCGAGCATGCCCATCATCTGACCCATCGTCAGCATGGCGATGACGGTGGCTCGCCCTTCCGCGTCCTGGACGCCGCGTGCGCGCAGGTGGACGGCCAGCCCGCCGGTGGTTCGTTCCCGCACGCCCTCCATCTGGTCGCGGATGATGGAGGCCAGTTGGGGCTCGTCGGCGGCGCCAGCCCACAGTTGGACGATCAGCGAGGAGTGCAGCGTCCCGTCCAGCACCGCGCCGGCCATGAGCCGCAGCAGGTCTCCGGGGGACAGCGCTTCGTCCTGGTGCGCGGCCAGGGCCGCCTCCAGCGGCTCGACGAGCGCGCGGCGGGCCACCGCGAGGACGATGTCGTTCTTGCTGCCGAAGTGGTGGTAGACGCTGCCCGCGGAACTGCCGGACGCCGCGATGATCTTCGCGATCGATGCCGCCCGGACACCGTCGCTGCGGATGAGTTCGGTGGCAGCAGCGACGATCTCGTCGCGTTTGGTGGATCGCATGTGCGGACACCCTCCCCTTCGCCTGCGAAAAGCACTACGCTCTGTAGTAACTAGAACGATCGTTCTAATGGAGGTCTCATGACACAACCCCCCCTCAGCCTCGGTCTCGACATCGGTTCGACGACGGTGAAGGCCGTCCTGGTGGACGCTGACCATGTGGCCTTCTCCGATTATCGTCGCCACCACGCCGACGCGCGAGGAGAAGTGCGGCGCCTCCTGGCCGATATCGCCCACCAGTGGCCCGACGCGCCAGTACGGGCCGCCGTCACCGGGTCCGGCGGGCTCCAGGTCGCCGAGATGATGGGGGCCACCTTCGTTCAAGAGGTGATCGCCGGCACCGAAGCCGTGGAACGCTTCCACCCCGACGCGGACGTCGTCATCGAACTCGGCGGCGAAGACGCCAAAATCACCTACCTCAAACCCACCCCCGAGCAGCGGATGAACGGCACCTGCGCGGGCGGCACCGGCGCCTTCATCGATCAGATGGCGACCCTGCTGGGGACCGACGCGTCCGGGCTCGACGAGTTGGCCTCGCGCTACGAGACCCTGTACCCCATCGCGTCGCGCTGCGGCGTCTTCGCCAAGTCCGACATCCAGCCCTTGCTCAACCAAGGCGCCGCCCACACCGACCTGGCCGCCTCCGTCTTCCAAGCCGTCGCTACTCAGACGATCTCCGGCCTGGCCTGCGGACGCCCCATCCGCGGCAACCTGGTGTTCCTGGGTGGCCCGCTGCACTTCCTGCCCCAGTTGCGTGCCGCCTACGAGCGCACTCTCGCCGACCAGGTCACCTGCTTCACCACCCCACCCGATGCCCAGCTCTACGTCGCCCGCGGTGCCGCGTTGCTCGCCGACGGGGAACCCACCACGCTCTCCACCCTGATCGCCGGACTGGACGCGGGCGCCGGAGGGGCCGCCTCCCTCACCGCCACCTTGCGCCCCTTGTTCGCCGATGACGCCGAACGCGAGGCCTTCACGACCCGCCACGGCGCAGCGACAATTCCAACCGGGGACCTCGCCACCGCGTCCGGCCCGCTGTTTTGGGGCTTAGATGCGGGATCGACGACCATCAAGTCGGTCGTCATGACCAGCGACGGCACGATCGTGCACCGTCACTACGCAGGCAACGGCGGCGACCCCGTCAAGGCCGCCCTCGGCATCGTCAAGGAGGTCCGCGAGGCGCTCCCGCCGGACGCCTACCTGGCCCGCTGCTGCGTGACGGGCTACGGCGAGGGCCTCGTCCAGGCTGCGCTGCGCGTCGACCAGGGCGAGATCGAGACGATGGCGCACTACCGCGCCGCGGAGGCCATCGCGCCGGGCGTGACCAGCGTCATCGACATCGGCGGACAAGACATGAAGTATCTGCGCGTCCGGGGCGGCGCGCTGGACTCGATCGCCGTCAACGAGGCCTGCTCGTCGGGCTGCGGATCCTTCCTGCAGACGTTCGCCGAGACCATGGGCACCGACGTGCGCGCGTTCGCCCAGAAGGCGCTCCAGGCGCAGGCCCCGGTCGATCTGGGGTCACGGTGCACCGTCTTCATGAACAGTTCGGTCAAGCAGGCCCAGAAGGAAGGCGCCTCGGTCGGTGACATCGCCGCCGGCCTGTCCTACTCGGTGGTCCGCAACGCGCTCTACAAGGTCATCAAACTGCGCGACGCTGACGCGTTGGGAGACAAGGTCGTCGTCCAAGGCGGCACGTTCCTCAACGACGCCGTCCTGCGCGCCTTCGAACTGCTCACCGGCCGCGAGGTCGTCCGCCCCGACATCGCGGGCCTCATGGGCGCCTATGGGGCCGCGCTGACCGCCCAGCGCTCCTGGGAACCGGACCAGGTCAGTTCACTGATCGAACTCGACGAACTGGACGACTTCCAGGTCGAGGTCGAACGCCGCACCTGCAAGCTGTGCCAAAACCACTGCGGCCTCACCGTCAGCAGCTTCCCCGACGGCAGCCGTCACGTCTCCGGCAACCGCTGCGAGCGCGGCGCGTCGGTGGAGGCCAAACCGCAGCGCAGCGAGATCCCCAACCTGTACGACTTCAAGTACCGCCGGTTGTTCTCCTACCGTCGCCTCACCGACGCGAAGGCGACCCGGGGCGCCATCGGCATCCCCCGCGTCCTCAACATGTACGAGAACTACCCGCTGTGGTTCACCATCCTGACCCACCTGGGGTTCAAGGTGATGCTGTCGGGACGCTCCAATCACGACCTGTTCACCGACGGCATGGAGACCATCCCCTCAGAAAACGTGTGCTACCCCGCCAAGCTGGCCCACGGGCACATCGAATGGCTGCTGGACCGGGGCGTCACCACGATCTTCTATCCGTGCGTCAGCCTGGAGCAGCCCACCTTCGAGGCGTCCGACCACAACTTCAACTGCCCCGTCGTGGCCTTCTATCCGCAGGTGCTGGCCAAGAACGTCGACCGGCTGCGAGAGCCCGGGGTGAAGTTCCTCGACCCCTTCGTGAACCTCGCCGACCCCGACAAGCTCGCCGAACGCCTCGTCGAGATTTTCGAGAGCGAGGGCGTCACGTTAGCCGAAGCACAGGAAGCGGTGAGCGCGGGTTATGCCGAAGACGCGGCCTACAAGGCCGACGTCCTCGCCGAGGGACGCCGGGCCCTGGAGTACATGGCCGCCCACGAGCGCAAGGGCATCGTGCTGGCCGGACGCCCTTACCACGTCGATCCCGAGGTTCATCACGGCATCCCGGAGATGATCAACCAACTCGGGATGGTCGTCTTGACCGAAGACTCCGTCGCCGATGCGCCGCGCCTGGAACGCCCCCTGCGCGTCCGGGATCAGTGGACGTATCACAGCCGCCTGTATGAGGCCGCCGCTCGCGTCCGTACCGAACCCGAACTGCAACTCGTCCAGCTCAACTCGTTCGGTTGCGGCCTCGACGCCGTCACCACCGATCAGGTGCAAGAAATCCTGGAGGCAGCCGGGGACGTCTACACAGCCCTGAAGATCGACGAGGTGTCCAACCTGGGCGCCGCGACGATCCGGCTGCGCTCCCTGAAGGCGGCCACCGCCGAACGTCAGCCGCGCTCGGCGGAAGTCCTCACCTACGACACTGCCGCCAAGGACGGCGGACGTGCCGTGTTCACGGCCGAAGCCAAGCGCACCCACACGCTGTACGCGCCGCAAATGGCGCCGGTTCACTTCCGGCTGCTCGTCCCGGTGTTGCGCCGCGTCGGATACAACGTCGAACTGCTGGAGCACGCGTCCCGTGACGACGTCGAGGTGGGGCTGCGCTACGTCAACAACGACGTCTGCTACCCGGCCATCATGGTCGTCGGGCAACTCATCAACACGTTCCTGGCCGGGGGCGCCGATCCCGACAACAGTTCGGTCATCATCACCCAGACCGGGGGCATGTGCCGGGCCACGAACTATGCCGGGATGCTGCGCAAGGGCCTGGCTGACGCCGGGTTCGCCCAAGTGCCCGTGCTGGCCATCAGCGCGCAGGGGCTGGAGGAGAGCCCCGGGTTCAAGCTGACCCCGACCATGATCCACAAGGCCATTCAGGCGATCGTCATCGGCGACCTCCTCCAAAACGTCGTGCTTCGGACGCGGCCCTACGAGGCGGAGCCCGGATCAGCCGATGCGCTGTATCGCCACTGGGACGCCGTCGCCGGCGAGTTCTTCACCACCGGCGGCTGGTCGGCCACGCTGCGGCGCCGGGTCAGCTACCGCTGGCTGATTGACCACATCGTCACCGCCTTCGATCAGTTGGCCGTGCGCGACGAGCCGCGACGCCCCCGCGTCGGGCTCGTGGGAGAGATCTTGGTGAAGTTCCAGCCCGACGCCAACAACGACGCCGTGCGCACCATCGAGGCCGAAGGCTGCGAGGCTGTCCTCCCCGATCTGCTGCCGTTCTTCATGATGCAGTTGCACACCGCGGGATGGCGGCTCGACAACTTGGGCGTCGGCTCCACGACGGGGGTCAAGCTGCAGCAGGGCATCGCCTGGTTCATCGAGCAATACCAGCGGCCGGCTCGGCGCGCCCTCACGAAGGCGGAGCGCGACTTCACGGTCTCCCAGCCGCTCGCCGAAATCGCCCGCCGGGCCGAATCCGTCATCTCCCTCGGGACGACCGCTGGCGAAGGCTGGCTGCTCGTCGGGGAGATGATGGAACTCATCGAGCACGGCTGCCCGAACATCATCGTCGCCCAGCCGTTCGCGTGCCTGCCCAACCACGTCGTCGGCAAGGGCGTCTTCCGCGAGTTGCGGCGCCTGTTCCCCGAAGCGAACGTCGTCTCGATCGATTACGACCCCGGGGCCTCCGAGGTCAACCAGCTCAACCGGATCAAGCTCATGGTCGCCACCGCCCACAAGAACGCCGGACGCATCCAGGCCGAAAAGGTCGGGCCGCGTCCCCTGAGCATCACGCCGGTGAGTTCTCCCGTGGGGGTGTGAGCGGCCACGGATGAGCGGCCTCCAGGGAGGCGGCCAACGCCAGGAGCGCTGCGTCGCGTCCGCGGACGCCGGTCAGCATGACGCCGAGCGGAAGCGTGACGCCGTCGATGTCAGCGCGCACCAACGGCAGGCTGATGGAGGGGCGTCCGGTGAGGTTCGCGACGCTCGTCCAAGGCGTGTAATCGATCTGAGCTGCGAAGTCGCCCGCCGGATCGGCGTCGTCACGCAAGGCCCCAACCTTGGCGGGGGGCTGCGCCAGCGTCGGGGTGAGGACCGCATCCAGGCCAGCCCACTGCGCTTCCACCTCCCACTCCAACTTCTGGATCTCGGCTAATGCCGCGGCGTACTGCACGCCAGTCACGTCACGGCCTCGCTCGCGGAGCCAGCGCGTCAACGGCATGAGCCCCGCATCGGCCTGCGGGGGCAGCGGCAGCCCTGCCGCACCGGTCGTCCACAACGCGTCGAAGGCGCCCCACCGGCTGGCGGGAAACGCCCGAGGCGCGTCGACCAGGTCATGTCCCAGATCATCCAGCCAAGCCGCCACCTGCTCGATGGCGGCGACCATCGCGGGATGCACCTGGGCGGTGTCCGAGATGATCGGCGTCACGGAAAGACCGATCCGCAAGCGCTGTGGGGCGTGCTCCAGCCCAGCAAGCAGCCCGTGCCCAGGGGCCAGCACCTCCAAACCGAGCGCCGTATCCGCGACCGTGCGGCTCAGGACGCCGTCGCAGGCCAGGCCGGGGGTACTCACGCGGCTGGGCGCGGTGGAGACCAGCCCGCGTGAGGGCTTGTGCCCGACCAGGCCACAACTCGCTGCCGGGATCCTGATGCTGCCGCCACCATCGGAAGCGTGCGCGAGCGGGACGATCCCGGCGGCAACAGCCGCTGCCGCTCCCCCACTGGAACCACCAGCGCCACGCGTCCGATCCCACGGCGTGACCGCGGGTGGGCGCCCGGCAGGCTCCGTGTAGGGCGGGAAACCGAACTCGGGGGTGGCGGTCTTGCCCATCGTCAGCGAATCTGCGTCCATCAGGCGTTGCGCCACGACATCGGTGGTGTCAGCGATGGTGCCCCGCAACGGCGCCGACCCCGCCTCGAACGGCACCCCGGCGACTTCGGCAAGGTCCTTGATCGGGACAGGCACACCAGCCAGGGGGCCGACTCGCTCCCCTCGCGCCACCGCCGCATCGACGCGTCGGGCCTGCTCGAACGCCAGATCCGGCGTCAGACAGGCGAACGCGCCCAGTTCGGGGTCCGCTTCGGCACGGGCGAGGGCCGAGGCCAGGATCGTCTCGGCACTCCACTCCCCAGCCCGGACACGACGCGCCATCTCAACGGCGCTGACCAGATGCTCCTCCTGCATACTCAGGAGGCTACTCCCCAGGCTCCCGGAGGCTTAGGCGGAGCGGAACGCCACCTGATCGCACAGTGCTGACAGGGCCTCCCTCGCGTGTCCCTGCGGCAACACCGACAGGTAGCCGCGAGCCGCCTCGGCCCGACGCGCCACCTCGGCCCGTGCCTCGTCCATCACCCGGTGCGCCCGCAGGAGCGTCAACGCCTCGGCCACTTCGGCCTCGTCGTCCAGCGGGCCTGCCGTGAGTTCTAGCAGGCGCGCGTCCTCATCGGTGGCCGAAGCGCGCAGCAGCAGGACCGGCAACGTAGGCACGCCCTCGCGCAGATCCGTGCCCGGTGTCTTGCCTGACGCATCGGAAGCGATGTCGAGAAGGTCATCGCTCAACTGGAAGACCAGCCCGATCTCCTCGCCATAGGCGGCCAGCGCCGACAGCACCTCGGGCGGCGCGCCGCACACCATGCCGCCGAAGACCGTGGACGCCGCGATGAGCGATCCCGTCTTGTCGGCAATCACGTCGAGATAGTGCCGTAGCGGATCTTCGCCCTCGGTCAGACCACGAGTCTCGGCGATCTGCCCCTGGACAAGCCGGGCGAACGTTTCCGCCTGCAGCATCACGTAGTCGGTGCCCAGCGTGGCGACCGTGGATGAGGCTCGGGCGAAGAGGAAGTCGCCGACCATGATCGCGACCGTGTTCCCCCACCGGCTGTTCGCCGACGGGACGCCGCGACGCACCTCGGCCTCGTCCATCACGTCGTCGTGGTAGAGGCTCGCCACGTGGGTGAGTTCCATCACGATCGCCGCCCGGTCGATCGCCGAATCCTCGGCCCCGGCGTACAACTGCGAAGCCAGCACCACCAACAGGGGCCGGAATCGCTTCCCGCCCGCGGCCAGCAAATGCTGGGCGGCGTCCGACGTGAAAGCGGTTTGTGCCGCGGCAGCCTCGGCGAGGCGAAGCTCGATCGCGTCGATCCGCCGCCGGACGAAGGCTTCGAAGTCGGCGTCTGGTTGGGTCAGCGACGTCACCGCAGGAAGCCGCCCGCGAACGCCGCCAACTGCATGACTGAATCGGGAAGCAGCCCGAGCCACAGTGTGCCGACGACACCGATGATGATCGGAATCCACGTCCAGGCGCTTGCGCGGCCCACGAACGTCGTGGGGGCGGGCTCACCGACAAACATCACCACAACCACGCGCAGGTAGAAGTAGGCCGCCACCAACGAGCACAGGACCGCGACGATGACCAGCCACCAGTAGCCGCCCTGCCACGCGGACGTGAAGACGGCCCACTTGCCGATGAAGCCACCGGTCAGCGGGATACCGGCGAAGCTCAGCATGAACAGCGCAAACAGCGCCGCCACCCAAGGGTTCTTCGAGGCCAGCCCGGACCATCCCGCCAGCGTGTTGTCCTCACCGGCCGGGTTGCGGACGAGCGTCACGATGGCGAAAGCGCCGATCGTCGCGAATCCGTACGCCGCCAGGTAGAAGAACACCGACGAAGCGGACGTGGCCTGACCGGCCACCACCTGCTGGTTGGCTCCCACGATCGCGGTGAGAACGAACCCGGCGTGGGCGATGGAACTGTAAGCCAGCAGCCGCTTGATGTCGGTCTGCGTCAAGGCACCGATGATGCCCACGACCATCGTGGCGATCGCGAGCACCGCGAAGATGGGCTGCCACGTCCAGCGCATCCCATCCAGTGCCACGAAGAAGACACGCATCAGCGCGACGACCGCGGCGAACTTCGTGCAGATCGCCATGAAGCCCGTCACCGGAGTGGGAGCGCCCATGTAGACGTCGGGGGTCCAGTTGTGGAACGGGACGACACCGGTCTTGAACAGCAGCCCGATCGCGATGAAGGTCAGCCCGATGAAAATCAGGCCGGGCCCCGTCGTCGCGCCGCCCACGGCAGCGTGAATAACACGCAGGTCGAAGGAGCCGGAGAACACGTACAGCATCGCGATACCGAACAGCATGAACGCTGAGGAGAACGCGCCCAGCAGGAAGTACTTCAGGGCCGCCTCCTGCGACAGGAGGCGACGGCGTCGCGCCATGCCGCTGAGCAGGTACAGCGGAAGCGAGAACACTTCCAGGGCCACGAACAGCGTCAGCAGGTCAGATGCCGAAGCGAACACCATCATTCCGGTCAGGGCGAACAAGCCCAGCGGGAAGACTTCAGTGTGCTCGTGGCGCGCCGCCGACGACTCCGCTTCATCCGCCGACCCCGGAACCGAGGCCGCCGACGCCGCGAAGGTCGTGGCGCCACCGTTGAGGCTCCGCTCGGCGAACACCATGAAGGCCAGCACCCCGAACACCAGCAGGGCGCCCCACGCGAAGTAGGTGGGGCCATCCAGCATGATGGAGCCCATCGCTAGGCGTCCGGCGTACCCGGCCCGCCAGTTGATGACCAGGAAGGCGAGCGAGGCAACACCGGCGGCGATCACCAGCGTGGTCTGGGCGACGAAGCGCAACCGACGCGGAAGGACGGCCTCCAGCAGGATGCCCAGGCAGGCCGCCGCGAACACGAGCAGGACCGGGGCCAGCGCACGCCATTCGAGGGTCGGCGCCGCCATCTCCAGGACCGGCATGAGATACGACGACATCTACTTGGCTCCCTTCACGACCGGAGCGGGATCGGTCACACCGACGTACTCCATGGTCGCCTTGGCGGTGGTTTCGACCATCGACACCGCAGGCTGCGGGACGAAGCCGAAGAACAGCAGCATCGCGATGATCGGCACCATGACCGCCTTCTCGATACCGGTCAGGTCGCGGCCTTCGAAGGCCTTCTGCGTCT
>RRZT010877845.1_pt1 | contig 12735 bp, 12 predicted proteins | sample 2165551 | NCBI WGS metagenome assembly RRZT01 (sample SAMN10456910, study PRJNA506462) | wastewater metagenome | biome: wastewater; feature: sludge; material: wastewater sludge; isolation source: wastewater sludge with Escherichia coli K12::gfp cells carrying plasmid... | place: USA: Moscow, Idaho... | reverse complement strand
TAGCCTTTTTAGCAAAAAAACTAATTATTTTTAGTTTTCCGTTTTTGTGATCTTTAAATTCTGGCGTGATTATGGGAACTTTCAGCGACTTGACATCAATTGCCGAAAAGTATTCATTGCTCGCTAAATTGACAAACAACTCGTCTTCTTTAAGCTCTTTGTTCAACGCTTTAGTAATGATTGGTTTCCAAAACTCATATAAGTTTTTGCTTTTGCCAATGCCCAATTTGGTTCCCATTTCCAACCGGTAGGCTTGAATCAAATCTAGTGGTTTCAACAACCCGTATAAACCAGATACTATTCTCAAACGATCCTGTAAAACTTCTATTTTACTTTCTGAAATTGAATAGGCATCTAATCCAATATACACATCACCATCAAAAGTATATACTGCCGGACGGGCATTAGAAGTTGTAAAAGGAGTTTTCCATTCCTGATTTCGTTTCCAATTCAAATCGGCCAATTTATCTGAAATACTCATTAAATCTGATAACTCAGCTGGTTTTTTTTCTTTTAAAACCTTGTGAACCTGTCTTGATTCTTTCAAAAATAAAGGTTCGGTGTGCAATTGAGTGGGCAACGGTTTTTCAAAATTCAAAGACTTGGCAGGTGATATTACAATTTTCATACACAATACTCTTTCGAGTTTTTTTTATATTAATTCTTTCAAAAGTACTAATTGAAATCAAGAAATCATGAATCTTTAAATTGATTTCTCTAATAGTGGAATAAATAATGAAACTTGTTCGTTAATTTAATTATTTTTGAATTGCAAATAAACCAAACCACCTTTTGTACTTATGAACCCAATTGAAATTAGAAAAGCAACAGTATCAGATGTAGAAGCAATACAAAAATTAAGCATCCAAACTTTCAAAGAAACTTTTTCCGCTGTAAATACGCCTGAAAACCTTGCCAATTATATAAAAGACAGTTTCAGTTTAGAACAATTAACGGCTGAATTGAACAATGAAAATTCTCAGTTTTATGTAGCATATTCAAATGCAAAAGCTGTGGGTTATTTAAAAATAAACTTTGGTGCTGCACAAACTGAAACCATCAGCGGAAATACGTTAGAAATCCATCGGATTTATGTTTTACAAACTTTTCATGGAAAAAACATTGGTCAATTGTTGCTAGACCAAGCTAAGAAGATTGCGAAACATACTAATGTTGATTCTATTTGGCTTGGTGTATGGGAAGAAAATCTCAGAGCATTACAATTTTATATTAAAAATGGATTTGTTGCATTTGACAAACACATTTTTACGCTAGGAAATGACAAGCAAACCGATTTGTTGATGCAACTTCCAATCAATTAACACCCAATAAAAACATTATCCTCTGAAATAGGAAAAGCAATTCTACTGCTGACGACGGCGTTAATTGTAGCATCAATGCGTTATTTTGTTGGTCTATTTATAGGATTTCATTAATGGATTAAAATGAAAAATCATCAACTATTTTTGATCACCTAATCTAATTGAAGTAATTTAAATTGAACAGTAGAGTCACAAGAAACTAATCACCTACAATTTTATAAGTAGGGTCTTCTAGAATATTAACGTCAATTTCACTATCGGCATTTTTAAGTAACGTTCTACAATCTGCACTTAAATGGCGCAAATGAACAGTTTTATTGAGTTTTGCATAGCGTCCCGTAATTTTATTCACGGCATCAATTGCACTCATATCGGTGATTTTACTTTCTTTAAAATCAATAATAACTTCCTTTGGGTCATTTTTAATATCAAATTTTTCCGAAAAAGCAGTTGTAGATCCAAAAAATAAAGGACCATATATTTCATAATGCTTCACTCCTTTTTCATCAATATATTTCTTAGCTCGAATTCTTTTGGCACTTTCCCAAGCAAAGACCAAAGCAGCAATGATCACTCCAATTAAAACGGCCAAAGCCAAATTATGCAATAGAATTGTAATTAATGCCACTACTATTCCAACGAAAATATCATGTTTTGGCATTTTATTGATAATTCTAAAACTCGCCCATTCAAAAGTTCCAATGGCTACCATAATCATGACACCAACCAAAGCCGCCATAGGTAGTAGTTCGATTATTGGAGCCCCAAATAAAATAATCACAAGAATAGTCAAAGCAGCAATGATACCAGACAATCGCGCTCTGGAACCTGCTGAAAGATTTACTAAAGTTTGCGCAATCATAGGACAGCCGCCCATGCCAAAGAAAAAGCCATTCAAAATATTTGCACTTCCTTGTGCGATACATTCTCGATTTCCATTTCCTCTTGTTTCAGTAATTTCATCTACTAAATTTAACGTTAATAAACCTTCTGTTAAACCAACGGAAGCCATAATTAAAGCATACGGAAATATAATTTGCAACGTTTCAAAGTTTATTGGAATATTAGGAATGTGAAATGGCGGAAAACCACCACTTATGGAAGCAATATCACGCACTGTTTTGGTTTCAATTCCAAAGAAATAAACCAACGCAAAAACTACCATAATAGCAACTAACGAAGCCGGAACAGTTTTAGTGAATTTAGGTGTTAACACTACAATTCCTATTGTTAAAGCAACTAAACCAAGCATAATGTACATTGGACTTCCAGTAAGCCATATTTGTTGTCCGTTGACAACAGTTTTGAATTGATCCAATTGAGACATAAAAATAATAACCGCTAATCCATTGACAAACCCAAACATTACGGGTTGTGGTACTAAACGGATGAATTTTCCAAGTTTAAAAACACCTACTAAAATTTGCAAAACTCCTGCCAACGCAACTGCCGCAAAAACAAATTCTAAGCCATCTGATTTCATTAAAGCGATTAAAACAATCACGGTTGCTCCAGCTCCACCCGAAATCAATCCCGGTCTACCTCCCAATATTGCTGTAACCAATCCCATTATAAAAGCACCGTATAAACCCACTAGTGGCGGGAATCCAGCTAATATGGCAAAAGAAAGTGACTCTGGAATCATGGTCATAGCGACCGTTATTCCTGCTAAAATTTCTGTTCTATAATTGACTTTTTGTGAGAAATCAAAAAGATTAAATATTTTTTTCATAAAATAATAATAAAATTCCAGTACAATTTCAGATGAAGAAATTATATCGAAAAAAAATTGATGAATTTTTTTGGGAGAAATCCCGTGATTCAAAAACTATAAATCAGGGCGGAGTACCTTTAGATATAACTAGGACAACTCTTTTTCATAAAAGTTACAAATGTAAAACTTTTTAATCGATATGCAAAACAGAAATCAGAAATGCTTAAATTTGGCAAAAAAAATTATTATTTGTTTTAAACAAGTCAGATTTTTACTGTGGCGTTATTAGTATAGAAAACCATTTATAAAAAAATAATCCACAAAACGCAATCGAAACAATCAAAAAAACATGAAACTATTACATACTTTATTCTTCCTACTTATTTTAAATACAAGTTACTCGCAACCAACAAATAATTATTTTGAAAAAATTAGAAACAATGAAGCTGAACTAACCGCCTTTTTTTCCCAAATGCCAAAAGGCGGTGATTTACACCATCATTTTTCGGGTTCTATATATGCAGAGCCTCTATTGCAACACGCTATTGCTGATGATTTTTATCTGAATATCGAAACGATGGATGTTTTAAAAGAAAAACCATCAACTGGAATCTGGAAACAATTTTCTACCTTAAAAAACAACGGAACATTAGACTTTTACAAACAAAAAATCATGCAAAAATGGTCTGTAAAAGACTATAATTATGTAGACTACCCTTCGGACAAGTTATTTTTTGAATCATTTATGAAGTTTGAACCGGCCATTCAAGGGAATTTTGGACAAGGATTATTGGAGCTTAAAAAGAGAGCTATTTCAGAGAACGTCAGTTATATTGAAACACAATTGTCTACGATACCAACCGACATGAACACCGATGATTTAGCAAAATTCAATATCCGATTGCGAAAATTAGCTTTCGAAAAAGATGAAAAAGCAGTGCTACAATCATTGGATTCTGTTTACAATTCATTATTAAAAAAACAGGCCAAAACGTACGCCAAAGAATTCAACACTAATTTTGTAGCAAAGCTTCACAAAGATTTTAAAATTGATGATGCACAATTTACGATGCGCTATCAAAATTTTGTATTGCGTTTCATGGAACCCGTAGATCTATTCAAAAATCTGGTAATTGCATTCATTTCGGCTGATGAAAGTCCGCTAATGGCGGGGGTCAACATCGTTTCTCCGGAAGATGGTGAAACCTCGATGAAAGATTATTGGTTGCACATGGTGATGTTTAAATACTGCCATTCCCGTTATCCAAATGTGAAATACACGATGCATGCCGGCGAACTGACTCTTGGTTTGGTACAACCGGAAGAATTAACATGGCACATTGGTGCTGCCATTTACACTGCGGGAGCCAATCGTATTGGGCACGGAGTTGCGATAGCATACGAAAAAGATTCGTATGATTTATTGCGTTATATGGCAAAGAAAACCATCCCTATCGAAATCAACTTAGTGAGCAACGAATTCATTTTGAAAGTGAAAGAAAGTAGGCATCCGTTTACCTTGTATAAAGATTTTGGTGTTCCCATTGTAATCAGTACTGATGATGCAGGGATTTTGCGTACCAATATGACTGAGCAATATGTTTTATTAGCCAAAAGATACAAAGACGTTTCCTATACGGATATCAAACAATTTGTATACAACAGCATTCATTATAGCTTTGTAAAAGAAGATGCCGTAAAAAATAAATTGCTTAAAGATTTAGACACGAGATTTAAAACTTTTGAAGCTAATTTTCCAATAAAATAAATCCTGTACTCAAAACTGCCACAAAATAGTCTCCACCCTTTTGAGGCAGTCAAAAAGCATGTCTTTATCCAAGTATTTAGCAGGGATTTCAAAAAAATATTTTTTATCAATTTTGTGTACCGTCAATAATCTCTGATCCGAAACGGTATCTTTTGTAATTCGTTTGCAGCAATGCATAATCGTACGTTCCAGTTTATTTCCTGTGAAGCAACGCCAATGGCATTTTTTTATTTTGGTTTTTTGTAAATTGCACGGTAGCATGACTGCGATATTACAGTCAAAATGAAACGAAATTTTAGCTCCTGAAAACCGAATAGTATTCATTTGTTTAACTTTAAATTAACAACTGTTTCGACGTGTAGGCAACAAGAATGATGAAACTGTAGTTAAACAGAACTGATGACTCGACTATCAAACTATAGAGTTTTAGTGAAATTTTTAGAGAGAATCATAAGAAAATTAGCGATCAAGCTCTACAAAATATTCTTTGCATACGGCACGCGCATTGCTTGAATCTGCAACTGAAACAATTATAAAAACCAGTAAAAAACAGAATACTTAGTATTTTTTACATCACATAACTACAAAATGCGTATTGCTTTTACAAATCTACGCAAATAGCCAGGCTTTTTTAAACTTGTAACAATCACTTTCATTTCGCACCCTGAGGAAGAGTGGATAAAATCACTTTCCATCCCTTTTGGATTTGTAACTATACCCAAATGTCCAATAGCATTTCTAGTAGGGCTTAAAAACAACAGAACATCTCCTTTTCTCACATCAGAAATCGGGATTTCTTTGCCAAAATTCTTAAATTGTGAAGAGCTACGAGGAACCTTAATTTCAAAATAATTGAAGACAAAGTAAACAAATCCTGAACAGTCAAAACCTTTCTTACTGTGACCGGCTGTTACATAAGGCGTTCCTAACAATCCCATTCCATAGCTCACAATCTTGTCCCTCAATGAAACATTATTTTGAAGTGAAAATGCATTTGTTTTTAATGAACCATACGCAACATTGCCGAGAACAAGCAGCGATAAAGCAATGAATGTTCTGAATTTTAAGAAATTTAGATTTTTAGATGTCATAATAAGAAAAAATTAAATTAGCATACTTTAGGTTTGTATAAAAGATATCGCTGTGCGCTATAATTATATCAGATGGAATACAATCTTATTTGCAGTTTACAAATCTAACTCAATTATAGGATTTGAAGTAAAAATGAGCCCAAAGTCCAGAACTCACTGACATACAATACCTATACCAACAAACTAATACCTTAGTGTTTTTTAAAGCCATTGCAAATTGTATCCACAAAAAAGCCCCAATTTGGGGCTTTTCCTATTTTACTCTTCTTCGTCCGTACCATGCGATTTTGAATAGCCTCTCCATTTCTCGATACAATCCTGAAAATCCTGCGGAAGTTCCGTATCAAAACGCATCATCTCTCCAGTTGTAGGATGTATAAAACCTAATGTTTTTGCGTGTAAAGCTTGTCTTGGTAATGCTTTGAAACAATTGTCGATAAACTGCTTGTATTTGGTAAACGTAGTTCCTTTTAGAATCAAATGGCCGCCATAACGCTCGTCATTAAATAAAGGATGTCCTATGTGTTTCATGTGCGCTCGGATCTGGTGTGTCCTTCCGGTTTCCAATTGGCACGAAATCAACGTCACGTATCCAAAACGTTCCAATACTTTATAATGTGTCACGGCTGGTTTACCAATTTCCTGATTGGCAAAAACCGCCATTTGCATGCGATCTTTCAGGTGTCTTGCTAAGTTTCCTTCAATAGTTCCTTTATCTTCCACAGCATTTTCCCAAACCAATGCAACATACTCTCTTTCAGAAGTTTTAGCCTCAAATTGTTTGGCAAGATGTGTCATGGCCGCTTCGGTTTTGGCAATAACCAATAAACCTGAAGTATCTTTATCAATTCGATGCACTAAGCCGGGACGTTCGCTGCTGTTCATTGGCAAATTATCAAAATGATACGCTAATGCATGCACTAAAGTTCCCGTGTAATTCCCGTGACCGGGATGAACTACCATTCCTGGTAATTTGTTTATCAATAATAATGTATCATCTTCATACACAATATCAAGCGGAATATTTTCCGGAATAATATGGTTTTCATAAGGAGGATGTGTAAGCATCACACGCACTACATCATTCGATTTTACTTTGTAATTCGACTTTACTATAGCGTCATTTACAAAAATATTTCCTTCAGTCGCTGCGGTTTGTATTTTATTGCGAGTTGCATTTTGAATAAGGCTCATCAAATATTTATCAATTCGCAAAGACGCTTGTCCTTTGGGAACTTCAAATCTAAAATGTTCATATAACTCGTCTTCTAAATCTATAGCATCTATATTATTATTCATTAATTCGTACTTCTTCTATTGGTTTTGCCACAGTATCCATAGCATTTTCTTCTTCTTGGTAACTCATTTTTCCGTCGCCTAAAACCAAATCAATTTTGGATGATTTCAAGACTCTATCACCTACTTTCAGGTTTCTGCCTTTGAAACGCATTTCTAACACCATGTCTTTTCCAAGATTTGGAACATACGTTATAGTTCCTTCTTCAAGTCCCAAAGCATTCAATGTAGGTACCGCCTCACGATATGTTTTATTCACTAAATCAGGGACTCGCACAGACGAGTATCCCGATGTGTTTATTTTTATATATATTTTTCGTCCCACTTTCACCTTCGTACCCGGTGCTGGATCTTGCTCAACCACCGTGAATTGAGGAAAATCACTTCTATAATCCACCGTGTCTAAAAGCACGTAATCTAAATCCAACTCATCCAGCTTTGCCTCCACTTGCTCTTCAGTCAACTTACTCAAATTTGGAACCGCAATTTCATGACCATGATCTGTTGTAAAGGTCAACCAATGCATAAAAAAATAGCCTAATGCAGCAATAATCGCAATCGCACTCAATACTTGAACCAAAAAAACACGGCTAGTAAGATATTTACCTAAACTCATAAATTTATTTTTATATCTGGCAAAGATAAAGCTATTTCGTTTCAAAAAAAATGATAATTTTGTTTAATACATAACCTCTCTTTAAGCTTTGTTTTCTGAGGAGCTATTTCCCGCTATCCGTTTCAATCTTTTATGCCTCGTTAGGGCGAGTTATATAAGGATTTTCACTGCTATCGGGGCTAAAAACAAATCGTTTTCACAACATTAACTAGTATTAAAATGAAGAACATTGCCATTATTATGGGCGGATATTCCAGCGAGTATAAAATCTCACTTATCAGCGGAAACGTCGTACATCAATTCCTGGACAAAACAAAATACAACGGATTCCGAATCCATATTTTCAAAGAAAAATGGGTCTATGTTGACGCTAATGAATCTGAATTCCCAATCGATAAAAATGATTTTTCAGTAACTATCAATGGCAACAAAATCACTTTTGATTGCGTCTTCAATGCCATTCATGGAACTCCCGGCGAAGATGGTCTGATGCAGGCCTATTTCGAATTACTAAATATTCCACAAACTTCCTGCGATTATTACCAAGCCGCATTAACATTCAATAAACGCGATTTATTATCTGTTTTAAAACCATACGGAATAAAAACAGCGACTTCCTATTACTTAAACAAAGGCGATGCAATACATACAGACGAAATTGTAACAAAAGTGGGGCTACCTTGTTTTGTAAAACCCAATAAAGCAGGATCCAGCTTTGGAATTTCAAAAGTAAAAACTGCGGCCGAATTGCCTATCGCAATAGAAGTTGCTTACAAAGAAGACAATGAAATCATCATTGAAAGTTTCCTAGACGGCACCGAAGTTTCGGTTGGTGTCATCAATTACAAAGGAACCATAACTGTTTTACCAATCACTGAAATCGTATCCGAAAATGATTTTTTCGATTATGAAGCCAAATATTTAGGCAAATCACAAGAAATTACACCCGCTAGAATTTCAAATGAAATGACCCAAAAAGTGAGCGAAATAGCCAAACGCGCCTACGAAGTCCTTAAAATGAAAGGCTTCTCCCGAAGTGAGTTTATCATCGTAAACGATGAGCCACACATGCTGGAAATGAACACCATTCCTGGTCTTACTACTGAAAGTTTGATTCCGCAACAAGCCAAAGCAGCCGGAATTTCATTGAAAGATTTATTTACAAATGCGATAGAATTGGCTTTAGTATAAAAATAATAAATAATGAGAAAAGCAATATTTCCGGGATCATTTGACCCAATTACGTTAGGTCATGAAGACATCATCAAAAGAAGCATTCCGTTATTTGATGAAATCATAATTGCCATTGGTGTCAATGCCGAAAAAAAATACATGTTTTCGCTGGAAGAAAGAAAAAAATTTATTGAAGAAACCTTCAAAAAAGAACCTAAAGTTTCTGTAATTACGTATGAAGGTTTGACCATTGAACTTTGTGAAAAATTAAAAGCCGACTTTATTCTGCGTGGTTTACGAAATCCCGCCGATTTCGAATTTGAAAAAGCAATCGCGCACACAAACAGAACCTTATCAAAAATTGAAACTGTATTTTTATTGACTGCAGCAAAAACCTCCTTTATCAGTTCGAGCATTGTAAGAGATGTGATCCGGAATAATGGACAATATCAATTGTTAGTTCCAAATGCTGTGCGCGTAAAATAATTCAAAAGAGGTTTTGTCAAGTCAAGGCATAGTAGTCTCGACTTGGTAAATAAACAGTACACTATAAATTTGTGAACCGAGGTGATAAACCGTAATTTTGCCTAAAAATAAAAGCCAACAAACAATGAGTATAGAAAGAAAATTAAACAAGCGAAGTGGATCTAAATGTGAACTTTGTGGCGCAACTGAAAACCTAAAAGTATATGAAGTACTTCCAACTAAAAAAGGAGGACTTGATGAAAGCATCATGGCTTGCAGTACGTGTATTGACCAAATAGAAAACCCAGATAACGTAGATTTAAACCATTGGAGATGTCTAAATGACAGTATGTGGAGCGAACACTCAGCTGTACAAGTAGTAGCATGGAGAATGCTTAGCCGTATGCGTTCAGCGGTATGGCCTCAAGAATTATTGGACCAAATGTATTTAGATGAAGAAACGTTGGCTTGGGCACAAGCAACAGGTGAAGGCGAAGAAGATGAAACGAAAGTAATTCACCGTGACAGTAACGGAGTAATTCTTGAAGTTGGGGATTCAGTCGTTTTAATCAAGGATTTGAAAGTTAAAGGTTCTAGTATGGTAGCCAAGCAAGGTACTGCAGTGCGTAACATCAGACTGGATCACGAAAATGCTGAATATATTGAAGGCAAAGTCGATGGTCAGACCATTGTTATTATTACGCAATACGTGAAGAAAATATAGCAATCAGTGACTTCATCATAACAAAAAATCGTTAACAGTAAATTTGATTTACTATTAACGATTTTTTTAGTATTACCAGTTGGGTGAAATTATTTGGAGTAAATTAAATTGATTAGATATTGGTCAAGACACTGCAAAGCAGTATCTTGAAGTCGCTAAACAACCAATATCGATGTCAAATATAGTTAAAAATTATTTTAAGGTTTTAGAAGTTATAAGTTCTTTGAATTATGATTCAGTATTTAAATCAAGAGCTGGAAGAAGAAGTAAGATGTCTGATTTAGAGGTTGTAGCACTTAGTTTGACTGCTGAATTTATGTCTATTGATAGTGAAAATTCACTTTTCAAACAAATTAGTTCAGGTTTGATTCCCAACTTAATTGAACGTAGCCAGTTCAACAAAAGAAGAAGAAAGCTGTTTTTGTTTTCTGAAGAAGTCCGAACCAAACTAGCCAATCGATTTCTCGAGTTTGAGAATTATTTTATTGTTGACAGTATGCCGTTGGAAATCTGTAAATTTTCTCGTCATGGCCGAATCAAAATATGTAAAGAGCAATTTGAAACGGCTCCTTCCAAAGGTTTTTGTGCCTCACAAAACAATTGGTTTTATGGATACAAACTACATGGAGTTTGTTCTGTCAATGGTGTTTTCCATTCTTTGGATATTACAAAAGCAGAAGTCCATGACATTCATTTCCTAAAGAATATAAAACAACAATTATCTGATTGTGTATTACTTGGAGACAGAGGATATTTATCAGAATCGATCCAGTTAGACTTATTTCAAACAGCAAGAATCCAATTAGAAACGCCCAAGAGATCCAATCAAAAAGAGTACAAACCACAACCGTATATTTTTAGAAAATCCAGAAAAAGAATTGAAACGCTGTTTTCACAATTATGCGACCAGTTTTTAATTCGAAGAAATTATGCTAAATCTTTTGCCGGTTTTAAAACAAGAATTTTAGCAAAAATAACAGCATTAACTCTAATTCAGTATATCAATAAATTCATATTTGACAGACCTATAAACAATATTAAAAATCAACTTATTTAATTTCACCCAACGGGTTAGTATTATATTTTTTTTACTGCTCACTAATCCCGAAGCGTCGGAACTGAACACTTTTACAAAGGGAACATTAATTCTCTTCCTCCTTTTTAATCACTTTTCTGGCAACCTCAATTTTAAACTTTTTCCCCTTCATTTTTTCGTCTTTAATGGCGTGAAGCAGGTCTCTGACTTTGTTGAATTTCACGGCAGCAAATGAAATAAAATCTTTGACTTCGATTAATCCTAAATCACCTTTTTCTAATTTTCCTTTTTGAGAAAAGAAACCAACAATGTCAATTTTATTCAATTTATTTTTTTTTCCGCCACTAATGTAAATCGTTTGAAATTCGGGTGGTTTTGGTAATGAAGTAGCGTTTTCTACTTTGAAAACTTCCATTCCATAATCAATATAATCCATTTTTTTCTCACTTTCGTGAGCAATAATATAGGCGGTTCCAGATGCTGTCATACGTGCCGTACGCCCGTTTCTATGGGTAAATTCGTCTTCTTTGGAGGGTAAATGATAATGAATTACGTGATTCATTTCGGGGATATCGAGTCCACGAGCAGCCAAATCGGTTGTGATTAAATAGCTCACACTTCCGTTTCTAAACTGGATTAGAGCGCGTTCTCTTTCGTCCTGATCCATACCGCCATGATAATACGTGGCATAAATTCCTTTTTCATTCAAGCTGTCGCTAATGCGCTCTGCAGCATCACGATGGTTGCAAAAAACGATGGCCGATTGTGATTTCAACGAACAAATTAAGTTGAACAAACTCCCTATTTTGTCTTTTTCTTTTGAAACAACCATTTTCATGGAAAGATTCGTTTCAGCTTCGTTTTCTGGAATAAAATCTAAAATTGTTGGATTTACCACTCGCGTGTATCTTGGAATCTCAATGTCAGAAGTTGCCGAAACCAAAACACGTTTGTTCAATTTCGTCAATTTTCCAATGATAAATGACATTTGCTCATGAAAACCCAATTGCAGTGATTTATCAAATTCATCTAAAATCAACGTCTGGATCTTATCCACTCTGAAAGTTCCTCTTTCAATATGATCTACAATTCTCCCTGGAGTTCCAATTAAAACTGCTGGCGGATTGCTTAAATTCTTGATTTCAGTATCTATAGAATGTCCACCGTAGCACACATTTACTTTATAATCAGTCCCCATTTTTTTCCAAACTTGTTCAATTTGCAATCCTAATTCGCGAGATGGAACCAAAATTAAACATTGAACCGATTGAATTTCGGGTTGTAACATTTCTAAAATAGGCAATAAAAAAGCCAAGGTTTTTCCGGAACCTGTTGGCGAAAGCAATAAAATATTATTATCATTCAGGATGGCATCTTGTGCTACTTCCTGCATTTCGTTCAGGCTTTCGATGCCTAAATTCAAAAGTATATTGTTGGAATGGTGTTTCTTATTCATTTTGCAAAGGTAATTTTTAATTCTGAGTTATGAATTTTGAATTCTAAATTTTCATTTTTTTAATCAAGGACTTA
>RRZT010364250.1_pt1 | contig 12735 bp, 13 predicted proteins | sample 2165551 | NCBI WGS metagenome assembly RRZT01 (sample SAMN10456910, study PRJNA506462) | wastewater metagenome | biome: wastewater; feature: sludge; material: wastewater sludge; isolation source: wastewater sludge with Escherichia coli K12::gfp cells carrying plasmid... | place: USA: Moscow, Idaho... | reverse complement strand
CGGCTCGGAGGTGAAGGTCGCGCCGCCGCCGACCCATTCACCGGCGATCAGATGCTTGCCATGCGGGGTGAAACTCATCCGGTATCCTTTCAGATTTGCACAAAGCGCGCGCGGGCGCGGACGGCATGCCGCCGGGCCATGGTTCACGGAGGGCAGTCAACATATCATATGAATGCTGTCAACCCGCAGGACCGGCCGCATTTTGGCGGCGGAACCGGGCCGGCCATCTGTATGATGACTTATTGACACGGCCCGGGGCGCGGCGCAGGTTCGGCGGCAATCCGGGGCGAACCCGGAACACCCCAAAGCAAAGAACGCCATGACCCAGCCCAGCTATCCGGTTGTCCATCCCGATCCCGGCGTCGAACGCCAGGTGCTGTCCCAGTCGCCCGAAATCATGGTGGTGTCGTTCCGGTTCCAGACCGGTGCGCGCGGCGCGCTGCACAGCCATCCGCATATCCAGTCGACCTATGTCGCGCGCGGGCGGTTCCGGTTCTTTCTGGGCGATGACAGTGTCGAGCTTGCGCCCGGCGACAGCCTGGTCATCCCCTCGGGGATGCGGCATGGCTGCGAATGCCTTGAGGCGGGCGAGCTGATCGACAATTTCACCCCGCGCCGCGACGATTTCCTTTAGCCCTCAAGCGCCCCAGCGCACCATGCGCAGCGCCCGGATCCCAAGCGCCGGGCCAAGCGCCATCACCGCAAGCGTCACCGGCCAGCCCACCGCCGCCGCCAGAACCGGCGTCAACTGCACCGTCGCGATGGTCAGCGTGAATCCCAGCGCGGTCTGCATGGCCATCAGGCTGCCCACGACCTGCGGCGGCGCGTGATCGGCGATCAGCGCCGAAAACTGGGCGCTGTCGGGAATGATCGTCGCGCCCCAGATCAACAACAGCGCCATCACCAGCCAGACCGGGCCGCCAAAAGCCAGCGCCGTGGCCAGCCCCGCCGCACCCGAAAGCCACATCGCCCCGGCCGCGATGCGCGCCTTGCCAAAGCGGTCCGCCAGCCGCCCGGCGGGCAGGCACAGCCCCGCCCCGATGGCGACCGCGCCGAACGCGGTCAGCGCGGCCAGACTTTCGGCCCGCGCGGGCACCAGATTGGCGGCGCCATAGCTGGTTGCGGCAATGACCCCGATCCATGACCAAAGCGCATAAAGTTCCCACATATGGCCCAGATAGCCGCCGGTGGCGGCACGGATGTGGCGGTTGGTCCACATCAGCCGGATGGCATGGAAATCAAAGCTTTGCGCCCGCACATGATAGGGACCGACCCGCAGCATCAAGGCCAGCCCCGCCCCCGCCAGCGAGGCGAGCGCCGCCACCACCACCACCGTCCGCCACGAGGCCGCGCCGAAATAGGCAGCCAGATGCGGCAGAGCCGAACCAAAGGTCAGCGCGCCGACCAGCATGCCGACCAGAAAGCCCCGATCCCGCTGTCCCCAGCCGACCATGACCTTCATGCCGACCGGATAGATGCCCGCAAACCCCGCCCCGGTGATCAGCCGCAGCAGCACCGAACCGGGCGTGCCCGGCGGCACCACCAGCAAAAGCGCGGTGGTCACCGCATTCGCCAGCGCCGCCAGCGCCATCACCCGGCGCGGATCAAAGCGGTCGGCGATGCCCGCGACGGCAAAGCCAAAGGCACCGATCACGAACCCCGCCTGCACCGCCGACGCCAACAGCGCCTGCATCCCCGGCCCGATGCCGCGTTCGCGCGCGATATCCATGACCGCGGCCCCGGTGGCGAACCACGGCGACATGCCAAAGATCACGGCAAGACATAAAAGGATGATGGCGCGGCGTTTTGTCATTCGCCCTAAGCCGCACGGATCGGCGCGCTTGTCCAGAGCCAGCCGCCGCCGAATTTCTGACAAATCCGTGCCTTGCAAAGGCCGGGGCCAAGAAACGGAATTGTTTCGGCACGGCATATGCGGCTAGGTTTTTTGCAACGCTTGTCATGAATCTATGCAGCACGGGCCCGCAATGACCCCGCAACATCCACAGATTCCCCAGCACACGATCGAGAACTGGCAGCGCATCGTCAATCTGATCGCGCGGCTGGCGGATGTCCCGGCCAGTCTGGTGATGCGGACGAATGCACAGGATCACGCCGTCTTTGTCGCCAGCCGGACCGAGGCCCATCCCTATGATCCCGGCCTGCGATTCGCGCTCAACGACCGGCTTTATTGTTCCAGCGTGCTGAGCGATGGCGCATTGGCGGTCGAGGACGCGGCGCGGGATCCGCGATGGGCCGATAACGACGATCTGAAATATGGGATGAGCTTTTATCTGGGCTATGCGCTGCATTGGCCCGATGGCTCGGTCTTTGGCACGATCTGCGTGCTCGACACGCATCGCAACCCCAAGGCGTTGCTGTTTCGCGAAGGGTTGCAGGAATTTTCCCGCGTCATCGAAAGCGATCTGCGCCTGTTGGTCGAGGTGGACCGGCGCGCCGCTCTTGAACGCGAATTGCAGACGACACTGGATCAGCTGGAAAGCCGGGTGAAGCGACGCACCACCGATCTGGAGGAAGCGAATGCCGCGCTGCGCGTGCTTTTGGCGAGTATCGAGACCGCGCGCCGCGAATACGACGCCAATATCCTGCGCCAGATCAGGGGGCTTGCCATCCCGCTTATGGTAAAGCTGCGCGCGCGGCTGGGTCGGGACGCGGCATCGGCCATGTATCTGAACATGCTTGAGGACAATCTGAAATCGCTGACCGCCTCGATGTCGGGCGAACTGACCCGCGCGTTCGAGGCGCTGACCCCCGCCGAACAGGAAATCGCCCAGATGATCATGCGCGGCCAGACCACCAAGGACATCGCCCGCACGCTGTCGCGCGAAACCAGCACCATCGAATTTCACCGCAACAATATCCGCAAGAAGATGGGCCTGTGCAAAAGCGGCCGCAGCCTGCGCAGCGCCTTGCGGGCCGCGCGCTGAAAACATGGGGATTTCCCCCATGAAACCCCCGGATTCTTCCGATACCGCCGGGGTCCGGGCACGATGATACCCTTTTGGAGCTGGCATCAGACCAGGCTGAATTTTCCAACGGGGATAAGCACATGGACAAAGACGATCTGCATCTGGAACCGGTGTTCAAGGACGGCCGGCGCGACGATCTGGCACCGGGGCTTTCGCGGCGGTCATTCTTCATGGCGGCGGGGGCGGCCGGCGTCGGCGGCACGGCCGCATTGCTGGGCGCCACGGCGGCGCGGGCACAGTCGACCGACTGGACGCAGCCGGGCAACAATAACGCCGTGATCGACCTGCAAAAGACCACCGGCAACATGGTCGAGGGCGATGTCGGGCTGGATTTCTATGGCCATTGCGCGCTGAAAATCCGGTCCCCCGGCGGCGCCACGGTGCTGTTCGATCCGTGGCGCAATGATCCCTCGGGGGCATGGGGATTGTGGTTTCGGAACGAGTTTCCCGAAACCCCGGTCGATATCTGCATGTCGACGCATACGCATTTCGACCATGACGCGATCCACCGCCCGATATCGACCATGGTGCTTGACCGGATGGTGGGGCATTTCGAATTCGCCGATCTTCGGATCACCGGCTTTGCCGACAAGCATGCCTGCGTGGCGCCGGGCTGGTATAAATGGACGGATGCGCTGGCCGAATTCGGGGTTGATGCCTGTCCGCCCAACAACCCCAATCACATGGACATGGTGGTTTATGTGGTCGAGACCGGCCAGATCCGGACCCTGATCTGGGGCGACAATCGCCACAATCCGCCACAGGAATTCTGGGACGCCATCGGCAGGATCGACGTGCTGACCCTGCCCATCGACGGATCGCAGCACATCCTGAGTTACGCACAGGCCGATGACATCATCGCCCGGCTGAAGCCGAAGGTGGTGATCCCGACCCATTACCTGAACCACACCACAAGCTATACGCTGACCACGCTTCAGGATGCCGATGAATGGGTCAAGGCGCAGAAAAGCCACAAGCTTCTGGACAGCGCCAGCCTGAGCCTGAATGCCGCCGATCTGGCGGGCAGGAATGGCGAGGTCCTGTATTTCGGCCATAACGCGGTCACCGCCTGACGATTCGGCCGGCAAGTCGGCCGGCAAGGGTCACGGGCCCCTGTCGGCCGGGGCCGCATCGGGCATAACCTCAAAGGCATGGCCGGGGCGCGACGGACAACCTGCGGTCCATGTCGCGCCTTTTTTGTCCCGCCTTTGCCCGATATCCGGTGCCCGATTGTCCCGCGCGCGCCGTCAAAGCGCTGGTTCTTGGCCCGGCTTCACGTTAAGGTGCCCTAGCCGATTGTTGTGATTTGATGAATTTGAGGTTGCCGATGAATGCGCCTTTCAAGCAAGCCGAGCGGCTGGGCCGCCTGACCACCTCTCTTGGCCCGGACACGCTTGCGCTTTTGCGGTTTGATGGCAGCGACCATCTGAACGACCTGTTCGAATACCGGATCGAGGCCCTCGCGATCCGCGACGATCTGGATTTCGACGCTCTGATCGGCACCCATGCCAGCGTCGAGATCGACGGCCGCGAGGGGGTTCAGACATTTGACGGCATCGTCACCAGCACCCGTTGGGCCGGCGTCGGTGAGAACGGCCACCGCTATGATCTTGTGCTGCGGCCCTGGTTCTGGCTGGCCTCGCGGCGGCGCAATCAGCGCATCTTTCACAACAAGACCGTGGTCCAGATTCTCAAGGAACTGTTGTCCGACTATGCCGGTCTTGGCGATCCCGCGCTGGAAATGAAGCTGTCGGCCGATTACCCGGTATTGGAATATACCGTGCAATATCGCGAATCCGATCTGGATTTCGCCCGCCGCCAGATGGAGCGGCACGGCATCAGCTTTCATTTCCGCCACGCGCCGGGCAGCCATACCCTGGTCCTGACCGATGACGTGCTGGCGCATGAGACCATCGGCGACCGTCCCTATAAATCCTATGACGGCCACCATCAGGCCGAGGGCGAACATTTCTGGGACTGGGCGCCCGAACGCAACATGACCACCGGCGCGATCCGGTTGACGGATTACAACTTCAAATCCCCCGACGCAGCCATGGAGGCCGACCGGCTGGGCGATGCCGCCTATGCACAGGGCACCATCGAAAGCTTTGACTATCCGGGCGATTACCTGAACCAGGGCGTGGGCAAGATCGTCGCCGGTCTGCGCACCCGTCAGGAACGCGGCGCCGACCGCCGCAACCGCGCCGTGGGCGACTGTGTCAGCCTGCGTTCGGGCAAGCGGGTGACGCTGTCGGGCGACAAGGTGCCCGGCATCGGCGAAACCTATCTGTGCCTTTCGGCGCATCATCATTTCGTCAGCGAGGCTTACGGTTCCGGCGGTCAGGGCAGCGACGGCTATGCTTTTACCGGCAGCTATATCTTTACCCCCGACACCGCCCCCATGGTGCCGCCGCGCCGCACCTATGTGCCGGTGGTCCACGGTCCGCAAACTGCCGTCGTCGTGGGCGACGGCGAAATCGATTGCGACGAATACGGCCGCATCCTTGTCCGGTTCCACTGGGATCTGGAAAACGCCTTTTCCATGCGCTGCCGGGTCAGCCAGAACTGGGCCGGCAATGGCTGGGGCGGCATGGTCATCCCGCGCATCGGCATGGAGGTGGTGGTCGAATTCCTTGAGGGCGATCCCGACAAGCCGCTGGTCATCGGCTGCGTCTATAACGGCAAGAACGCGGTGCCCTATTCCCTGCCCGCGAACAAGACCGTCAGCACCTTCAAATCCGACACCCATCAGGGCAGCGGTTACAACGAATTCCGCTTTGAGGATGAAAAGGGCCGCGAAGAGGTCTTCATGCATGCGCAGAAAGACCACAACACCATCATCGAAAACGACGAGACCCATTCGATCGGGCATGACCGCTCAAAGACGGTGGGCAATGACCAGGCCGAATCCATCGGTCACAACAAGACCATCGCCGTCGGCAACGACCATTCCGAAACCATCGGCAATGACATGGTCTATAATGTCGGTCGCAACCAACAGGAAAATTACGGCAAGGATCACATCCACCGCGTCGGCAATATCCACAAGCAATCGATCTATGCCGACCACCTCTATGAGGCGGGCCGCAATTTCGAGGGCGAGGTGTTCGGCCGCTATACGCTGGACGTGGGCGAGTCGATCACCAACAACACCAAGCTGCACACGCTGATGGCGTGGCAAAAGATGCAGATCAAGGGCCCCGGCGGCAAGATCACCATCGACGCCAGCGGCATCACCCTTGAGGCGCCGACGATCTGGTTGAAAGGCAATGTGATCATGGGCGGCAGCGGCGGCGCACAGGTGCCGACCCTGCAAATGGCCGCGCGCGAGGGCCTGCCGCTTTGCGAGGAATGCGCCAAGTTCGACGAGGACAAGGCATGATCGTCGCCCGTGTCGGTGACAAGCACGCCTGCCCCCGCCACGGCGCGAACGTGATCGTCGAGGGCGGCAGCGGCACGGTGGACGGCCGCGCCGTCGCCCGCGTGGGCGACAAATGCGCCTGTGGCGGCGTCATTCTTGAGGGCAAGGCCGGCGCGACGATGGACGGGCGGCCCGTGGCCTATCTGGGTTCAAAGACCAGCTGTGGCGGCGTCATCGTCGGCTGTTCCGGCAGCGCCAGGTTTTCCTGATCCGGGGGCGGCGCGTATCGCCGCCCGCTGGCACATTCGCGCCTAGTCCAGCACCCTGACCAGGCCCAGCGTGATCGCCGGAAACAGGACAAGCACGACGATGCGGATCATGTCGCTTATCAGAAACGGCAGCACGCCCCGAAAGCTTTCCAGCATCGGCACATCGCGGGCCATCCCGTTGATGACAAAGACATTCATGCCGACCGGCGGGGTGATCAGCCCGACCTCGACCACCACCACGGCCAGAATGCCGAACCAGATCAGCGTATCCTCGCGCGGCATGCCGAAATCCAGCCCGGCGATGATCGGGTAAAAGATCGGGATGGTCAAAAGCAGCATGGACATCGAATCCATCACGCAGCCCAGCACCAGATAAAGCGCCAGCATCGCCAACAGGACCAGCATCGGCGTCAGGCCCGATTGCTGGATCGCATTGGCCAACAGCATCGGCGTTTGGGTCTGGGCCAGAAAGGCGTTGAACGTTTCCGCCCCAAGCAGGATCAGAAAGATCATCCCCGAGGTCACGGCCGTCCCGCGCAGGCATTCCATCAACCCCGGCAGCCGCAACCCGCCATGCAGCACGGCCAGCGCCCCGGTGCCAAAGGCGCCGACGGCGGCGGCCTCGGTCGGGGTGAACCAGCCGCGATACATGCCGACGATGACCAGCGTAAAGATCAGGATCAGCGACCATGTTTCGCGCAGCGCCGCGAAACGTTCCGCCCAGCCCGCGCGGGGGCCGGCGGGGCCGTCCTCGGGGTGGCGGGCGACAAAGACGGCGACCGCGATCATATAGCCCACCGCCGCCAGAACGCCCGGCACCATGGCAGCGACGAACATCTTGGCGATGCTTTGTTCCGCCATCAGCGCGTAAAGGACAAGGATGACCGAAGGCGGGATCAGGATCCCCAGCGTGCCCCCCGCGGCCAGCGACCCGGTGGCCAGCGCGCCGCTGTAATTATAGCGCCGCATTTCCGGCAGCGCGACCTGGCCCATGGTGGCGGCGGTGGCCAGGGACGATCCGCAGATCGCCCCGAATGCCGCGCAGCCGCCAATGGATGCCATGGCCAACCCGCCCCTGCGATGCCCCAGAAAGGCGGCGGCGGTGCGGTAAAGCGCCCGGCTCATCCCGGCCTTGGTGGCGAACTCGCCCATCAGCACGAAAAGCGGAATGACCGACAGCGAATAGGTCGAAAACTGGTAATAGGTCGATGTTTTCAGAAAGGCGAGCAAGGGCGCCGTCCCGGTATAAAGCCCGTAGCCCCCGACCCCCACGGCCAGCATGGCGACCCCGATGGGGATACGGATGGCCATCAGCGCCAGAAGCACCGCAAATCCCGTCAGCCCGGCGGCGATGCCGCTCATGCCGAACGGGCCATTTTCAGATGCCCGATCATGGTCGCGGCACAGGTCGCAACCAAAAGCGCCATGGCCGGCAGAATGACCACAAAGCTGATCCAGATCGGCAGGCGCAGGACCATGGTCTGTTCGCCATAGCTGCGCATTTCCCCCGCGCCATGCCACATGCGCCACAACAGCAGCGCCGCGATCAGCAGGTAAAGCAGATCCCCCAGCGCCTCGAGCAGGTGGTTCGCGCGCGGGCCGGTCCTTTGGGTAAAGAAATCGACCAGCACATTGCCGCCGCGAAGCTGGCACCATGGCAGAAAGCAAAAGATGGCGATGGCGCTGCCCATCTCGACCAGCTCGAAATCGCCCGAGATCGGGCGGCCGTTGATGCCGCGCAAGGTGACGCTGGCCACCGTCATCAGCATCATCGCCAACAAGGCAAGCCCGCCAATCCCGGCAAAGGCGCGGCAGAGCGCCGCAAGCCAGCCCGGAACCGGCACAGGATGCGCGTGTTCGGTCAGTTCTTCGGCCATGACGCCGCCCCCCTTTTCGCTCTGATCCCCCTGCGTGCCCCGGTTATTTATCCTGGGCGCGGGCCAGCATGGCGCGGGCATCCTCGACGATCGCCTGACCGTCGTGGCCGGCATCGGTCGTGGCCTTGATCCAGGCGTCGATCACCGGCTGGGACGCGTCTTTCCATTCGGCCAGCCCGTCCTCGGGGATGACGGTGATGGTGTGGCCGGCATCGACCGCCTTTTGGCGTTCCGCATCCTCGGCGGCGTCAAAGGCCGCGCCCGCCAGCGCCGCCAGCGCCGCGCCGGAATTGTCGTCGATGATCTTTTTCAGATCGTCGGGCAGCGCGTCATATTTCGCCCGGTTCATCACCAGCGCCATGACCGAGGTCGAAAGACCGCCGTTTTCCATCCCGAATTCGGTATGGTCGCGGGTCACGCTTTCGATGCGCAAGGATCCGAACACCTCCCACGGGATGACGGCGCCGTCGATGACGCCGGTGGTCAGGGCCTGCGGCACCTCGGGGACCGGCATGCCGACGGCGGTGGCGCCAAGCGCGTTCAGCCCGTCGGTCATGGTCCGCGACGGCGCGCGGATTTTCAGCCCGGCCAGATCGGCCATCTTGCCCACCGGCTTGTCCTTGGTGTGGAATTTATAGGCGGCGGGCGCGTGGATCAGCAGCGGATGCACATCCTTCAGCTCATCGCCCAGGTATTTCGCCTGAAATTCCTGCAAGGCGGTGGTGGTCTGGGTCGCGGTGCCCGACATGAACGGCAGCTCGAACACCTCGGACAGCGGGAAGCGGCCGGGCGTATAGCCCAGCAAGGTCCAGCTGATATCGACCACGCCGTCGCGGGCCTGATCGTAAAGCTGTGGCGGTTTGCCGCCCAGCTGCATCGACGGGAACAGCTGCACATCGATGCGGCCGCCGGATTGTTCCTCGACCGTCTTTTCCCACGGCTCAAGCACGCCCTTTTGAATCGGGGCATCGGCGGACAGGAAATGATGCACGCGCAGGGTCACCTCTTGGGCGTGAACGGTGGTGCCGATGATGGCGCCCAATGCGGCAATGCCTGCGAAAATGGTGGTTTTCATCCGCGTTTCCTCCGTTGGCGGTGGTCTTGTCCTGTTGGCCCGCTCAGTATGGCAGGCCGACGTAATTTTCCGCAAACGCCTTTTGCTGGGCGTCGTTGTCGCGCAGAAAGGCGATATCGGCCTGTTGCATCTTGAGATCGAATTCCGATTGATCCGGGTAGCGGTGCAAAAGCGAGCTGAACCACCATGAAAACCGCTCGGCCTTCCAGATGCGGGCCAGCGCGCGCTGCGAATAGGCGTCCAAGCCCGCGTGGCTTGCATTGCCGTAATAATCGCAGAGCCCCTGATAGAGGTAATGCACGTCCGATGCGGCGGTGTTCAGCCCCTTGGCCCCGGTCGGCGGCACGATATGGGCTGCGTCCCCGCAAAGAAACAACCGGCCCCAGCGCATCGGCTCGGTCACGAAAGACCTGAGCGGCGCGATGGATTTTTCGATCGAGGGGCCGGTGACCAGCCGTTCGGCCATATCGGCCGGGATGCGACGTTTCAGTTCGGCCCAGAAAGCGGCATCGGTCCAGTCCTCGGGGTGGTCGGAAAGCGAACACTGGATGTAATAGCGGCTAAGGTTTTCGTTCCGCATCGAGCATAGCGCAAAGCCCCGGTCCGAGCTGGCATAGATCAGCTCGTCATGCACCGGCGGCGTTTCCGACAGGATGCCCAGCCAGCCGAAGGGATAGATTTTTTCGTACTCGCGGCGGATGCCCTGGGGGATGGTCTTGCGGCTGACGCCGTGGAAGCCGTCGCAGCCCGCGATGAAATCACAGTCGATCCGCCGGCTTTCGCCATCCACGCTATAGGTCACATAGGGGGCGTCGCTGTCGGCATCGTGGATGGTGACGTGATCGACCTGAAACTCGGTGGGCGCACCGCAATCCGCGCGGGCGTCATAAAGGTCGCGCGTCAGCTCGGTCTGGCCATAGACCACGACCGGCGTGCCGGTTAGCGCGCGAAAGTCGATGTGAAAGCTGTCATCGCCATTGGCGATGCAGGTGCCGTCATGGATATAGCCTTCGGCATGCAGGCGGCGGGCGCAGCCGGCCTCTTCCATCAGTTGGACAAGGCCGGTTTCCAGAACGCCGGCGCGGATGCGGCCCAGCACATAGTCGCGCGTCTTGCGTTCCAGGACCACCGCGTCAATGCCGCGGCGGTGCAGCAATTGCCCCAGTAACAGCCCCGATGGCCCGCCCCCGATGATGACGACCTGCACGCGCATCGGCGCCCCCCCTTACCTCTTCCCAGGGGCAGGATCACATCTTGAAAATCAAATGAAAAATGATTTAAACGATAGCTTGATTGCCATTATTGGTAAGCAATGGACCGCCGCATCAAGATCCGCCATTTACAGGCCTTTGTCGAAATCACCCGCCGCAAAAGCCTGAAACGTGCGGCCGAGCGGCTGTTGCTGACCCAACCTGCCATGTCGCGCACACTTTCCGAATTGGAAGAGATTCTGGGCGCCACCTTGTTGGAACGGGGTCGCGGCGGTGTCGCGCTGACCGCGCAGGGGGAATTCTTTCTGGGCTTTGCGCAGGCCAGCCTGTCGGCGCTGGAACGCGGGCTGGACGGCATGCAGGGGTTCGGCCCCGAGGCACGCTTGCGGCTGCGCGTGGGGGCGCTGCCTTCGGTCGCGGCGCGGTTGATGCCCGAGGTGATGGAGGATCTGGCGCGCACCGCGCCCGAGATGCGGCTGACCATTGCCGACGGGTCGCATGCGCATCTGATCGGGCTTTTGAATCGCGGAGAGCTGGACGTGGTGTTGGGTCGGATGGGCGAGCCCGAGACCATGCGCGGGATCAGCTTCACCCAGCTTTATCTGGAAGAGGTGGCGATGGTGGTGCGGCCCGGCCATCCGATTCTGGCCGATCCCGATCTGCGCCGCATCGGCGAATGGCCGGTGATCTATCCGCCCGAGAAATCCGCGATCCGGCCTTTTGTCCGGCGTCTGCTGGTGGCCGAGGGGGTCGCCCTGCCCCCGGATCGGGTCGAGACGGTTTCGGGCGATTTTGGGCGCGCACGCACGCGGGGCAGCGATTCCATCTGGATCATTTCGACCGGGGTGGTGGCGCGCGAGATCGCCGAGGGCACCCTGATCCGTCTGCCCTTTGACATGGGGATCACGCGGGGTCCGGTCGGGTTGATGATGCGTGCGGCAGAAGATGACACCGCCGAGCGCCGACTTTTCGCGCAGGCGCTGGAGCGAACCATCGCGCGGTTGGGGCTTGCGATCTAGTTGTGGATTGCGTCCCGCGACGGCTGGGGGCGCTGCCCCCAGACCCCCGGGATATTTATATGAAGAAGAAAGACGGGGTCAGACCAGTTCGACGGGACCGCCATAGGCCGCGACCTGGCGATCCGAGGTCAGGAGGATCATGCCTTCGGCGGCAGCCTGAACGATCAGCATGCGGTCGAAAGGGTCGCCGTGCAATGGCGGCAGGTGGGCGAGGCCCAGGCAGTGGCGCCCCTCGACCGGAAGTTCCTGATAACCGTTTGAGAGCAGGCCGGCGCGCAAGACACCCGGATCGACGCGGAAATCGGGGCGGTCCAGCGCCCGTTTGATCGCCACCTCCCAGATCGAGGCGGCGCTGAACCAGAGTGCGTTGGCCGGGTCCAGAAGTCGCCGGGCCGTGGCGGGGGCGATGCGGTCGGCCGCGAAGGCCGACCATAGCAGAAGATGCGTATCGAGAAGCAGGTTCACGCGTCCTGTCCGCCCTCGAACAGGGATTGGATGTCGGGGGCGGCCATTCGGTCGAAATCATCGGGTACCGTGAATTGCCCCTGCATGAAGCCGAGGCGGCGTGGCGGGTCATCGGCCAGTCGCATGACCTTGACCAGCGGCTTGCCGGCACGGGCGATGACGAAGCTTTCGCCGGCGGCGGCGGCCTCGACCAGTCGGGAAAGGTGGGTCTTGGCCTCGTGCATATTCACGGTTTTCATCGCGACCTCCTTAGTCCGGCTAAGTTAGTCGGGCTTGGGGGTGTTGGTCAAGATGCGGGGGGTGGTTATGGTGTTGATCCGTGCGGTATTTATCGGCGTTGTTGGGGGCGCGGTATGAAAATTGTCAAGCGCCAGGTGGGTTTTGCCCATGCCCGTTCGGTGGTTTTTTAGCGGATTTAAATGGATAGTTTTTGCATTTCACCGCCAGCTCGGCGGAGATTTCGAAAAATTG
>RRZT010713884.1_pt1 | contig 12737 bp, 19 predicted proteins | sample 2165551 | NCBI WGS metagenome assembly RRZT01 (sample SAMN10456910, study PRJNA506462) | wastewater metagenome | biome: wastewater; feature: sludge; material: wastewater sludge; isolation source: wastewater sludge with Escherichia coli K12::gfp cells carrying plasmid... | place: USA: Moscow, Idaho... | reverse complement strand
ATACATTATATACCTTACATACATTATATACATTGTACACATAGATGAATTTCATTAATGTATATAATGTAATTCGATAACTCTAAATATATGGAAAATGTTTAAAAATAATGTGTTGATAATCTAGCCTCATATATATATACTATTTATAGAAAAGTGTTCAGAAAATATATTGTTAATATACGCCCCCCTATAGTATTTTTGGGGGTACAGGGGATAACCCTTTTTATTTAGACCTAAAGTGTTCAATAAAATTCATTGTTAATATACGCCCCCCTATAGTATTTTTGGGGGTGCAGGGGATAACCCTTTTTATTTAGACCTAAAGTGTTCAATAAAATTCATTGTTAATATACGCCCCCCTATGGTGTTTTAGGGGTATTTTAAGGGGTGAGATTATGGGGTATAGCAAGTTGACCTATGAAGATTATGTAAGCAATCCTGATGTATTCGGAACAAATCTCCCTTTGTGGGCAAATGAGATAGCTGGTAAGGGGTATAAGGGGATTTGTGCTATAGATTTTTATGATGATATTTTCGGAGAGGATTTGGAAGAAGAACGTTTGCCTGAAGATTATGTAACGGGTGAGTATGGTGGTATTGCAATTGAAAGAGTGAAAAAGCTAGATAAGGATGGAAATGCTGTTTTGGATGATAAGGGGAGGGAAGTTTACGTAGGAAAAAGGATTACGGTCACAAAGGGAAATCGAGCTCTTTATGATCTTATAGAACGTTCAGATAATTTCTGTATCATTGCTCCGATTAGTTATGCAGGAAGAATGAGAACAAACGAGAATGCTAGGTTTATGTATGCGTTTTGTATCGAGGTTGATAATATAAACCCGAAAGGGGGATTGTCGGAACTATTTTATAGTTGGGAACGAGATGTTCAGCCATTACCGAAACCGACATATATTGTTTGTAGTGGGAACGGATTACACCTATACTATGTGTTTGAAAGACCTATTCCTCTTTGGAGAAATATTTTTGAAAAATTTACAGAAGCAAAGAAATATTTTACGCCTAGGATTTGGACGAAGTATATCACGACAGCCCATGACAAAATACAATATGGGAGTGTGAATCAGCCCTTCCGAGTTGTGGGGAGCAGGACGAAAAATAACGGCTTTGTGCTTGCCTTTGAAATTGGGGAGAAAGTCACGATTGAATATCTCAATAAATTCTTGCCTGCCGACAGTCAGTTGGATTGTATTTATAAATCATCATGTAGTTTGGAAGAAGCGAAGAAGCTCTATCCCGAATGGTACAAAAGGAGAATAGAGAATGGAAAACCAAGAGGACATTGGACACGACATAAAGGGATTTACCACAACTGGAAACAGAAAATATTGGATGGGGCGATAGTAGGGACACGCTATAATTGTCTTGAAAACTTATGTAGCCTTGCGGTTCAATGTACCATTGACCCACATGAAGTAGAAAAGGATTGCAGAGAAATTGCGGAGTATTTTGAGAGATTGACGATTGAGAAAGACAATCACTTCACTGAGTACGATATTCTTTGTGCGTTAAGAACCTACCATACCGCCACGGAACAGGCATACCGCAGAAAAATAGAGTTTATTTCAAAAAAGACGGGGATACCCCTTGTAGAGAATAAGAGGAATCACAGAAAACAAGTTGACCATGTTAAGCTGATGAATTATGTTCGTGATGAAATTAATGGCAATAAAAATTGGAGAGAAGGGAACGGCAGACCCGCAGGGAGTGGAACGAAAGAACAGCTAATCAAGGACTATATTCAAGCCAATCCTTCGGCAACTGTCACTAAAATAGCCACGGAGTTGGGTGTCAGTAGAACCACGGTATACAAATATTTATAAGCAGGATAGAGAAAAGAAAGGGTGATATTGATGGCTAAAGGTTCAACTGGAACAAGCATGCAGGGAAGTATTATAAATATAAATAAAAGAGTTAAATCTATCCAATGCGATTGTTCTAAATGTAGTCATAAGAGAAGTAAAGGAGCGATTAATTATTGCACTTATTACGATATATTCTCATCAAATAAAAAGACCTGAGTTAGATATAAAGTATCTATTATTAAATCCAATAAGTCAAAAAATAAAAAGAAAAAGTCCTCACGGTGAGGACTTTTTTTACTCACCGTGAGTAAAAAAAGTATTTTTAAAATACTTTTTGAGTTATAGTTTTTTATAATATATGTATTGACATTAACGTATTTAAGTTAAATAATATATTTAAGTTATATAACGTAAATAATATATAGGAAGGATACAATCATATGGTTAAGATAATTGCACTTACAAACCAAAAGGGCGGGGTAGCTAAAACTACAAGTACTCATAATATAGGAGTTTCTCTTTCGGAAAACGGTAAAAAAGTTCTTATGATTGATTTAGATAGTCAAGCAAGTTTGACTATCTCGGTAGGACTTGAACCATTAGACATTGAAAGTAATATTGTGTCTATATTGACGAAAAATGGTAAAACAGTTAAGCAATGCATACAAGTACTTCATGATAATTTACATATAGTTACGAGTATTATTGACTTGGCTAGATTAGAAGTTGATATGCTATCTAGGACAAGCAGAGAGAAAATACTCGATAGGGCACTAGAACCAGTAAAAGAAAACTATGATTATATTCTAATAGATTGTCCTCCGCAACTTAGCATTTTAACTATAAATGCTCTTTCTTGTTGTGATGGAGTAATTATTCCTGTAAAAACCGATTATTTAGCCTATAGAGGACTTTCGCAGCTTCAAGATACCATAGAAGAAATAAAAGAAGATATAAATCCAAAACTTCAAGTTTTGGGAGTAATTGCTACTATGTATGAAAAACGCATCTCAGATGACAAAGCTATACTAAATATGCTTAAAAAAAATTATAATGTTTTAGGAATTGTAAAAAAACAGGCAGTAGCTAAAAAGGGTTTATTAGATGGTCTTTCAGTCGTAGAACAAAATCCATCTAGTGAAGTTGCTGAAGAATATATAAAAATTTCAGATATAATAATGAGCCAGTGTTCAAAAGGAGTGAATTAAAAATGTCTAAACCTAATGTAGAGAGTAAGTTAGAGCAGAGAGAAGCTAGGAGGAAACAAAGTGTTGTAAAAGCACTTATAGGAAATGAAAAAGATGAATTAAAATCTATAGAGCCACAAAGAGGAAGACCTTCGGATCCGACAAAAGAAAAAAAAGAAAGAAAAAGTCTTGCACTTTTACCTAGTGTTTATGAAAATGTTGCTAAGATTGCTTATGTTGATAGAACAAGTGTTAGCGAAATAGTTTCAACTTTATTAGAAAAATATATTGAAGAAAATCAATTAAAGTTATTAGAACATGATCGAATAAAAAAATAAAGATATGTTATATAACGTAATTAATTTAAATAATTCAATTTAATCTTCCATTTTAAATAAAAGTCTTGCCAAAGTGATATCACTATGATAGTATTTAGTTACATCATGATGAGGTTCTAAATTAATTATATTTTAAATAACTTTTATTTTTATTGGAAAAGGAGATTGATATTTATGGCAGGATTTCATGTTTTATACAGAAGAACAAATCAGCCTATTTATAACGCAGTTGAAGGAGAGTTGCAATTACCTAGAAATTTGAGTGCAGATATAAAAAAAGATACAAAACCAGATAAAGACGGTAACTATGGAGATAAAAAGATTTGTCCAGAATTTTTCTTTGGATTTTATAGAACTATAGGAAGTATATACTATGGTCTTGATGCAGGGATTGCTTATATGCCATCTGGGAAATTTAAACTTTTTATATATGGATTTGATACAACAATAGACAAGAAAGATGCGTATGGCAATACCATTCTATGGTTTGACACGGATCTTAATGTTAGAGCTGGAGATAGAGTATATTTAGAAGTATTTTTAATACCAAACAGGCTATATATACTTGCAAAAAATCCAACTGAAGGAAATGTAATTTCAAGGTTATTTGTACCTTTAACCCAAGGGGCTTTCGATGCATTCCATAGTGGTTGTTACATTAATAGAGAATCTGTGATGGCATCAAATTTACTTGATAATAAATATGCACCATCAAGAGCATATTTTTCCGATGCCACTTGGAGAAATACAAAAATAACACTTGCAGAGACTAATGAAGTAATACATTTAACAGAACAAAACTCAAATAGAAGAGACTCTAATGATGATTATGGATCCATGCCAAAACAATTCTCTTATGGAGGATATACTGTTACAGAGCAAGGAAATGACGGCCTTGGTGATTTTGTAGCAGATGTATCTTCAGCTGATTGCAGATAAATAAAAAACAACTAACAGAATTCTGTTAGTTGTTTTTTATTTTAATTATTTGCAGTAGAATTATTTTTTATAAATTCTTCATTCGATATAGTCATTTCTAAAAGAATAGGATAGAGTTTTTCTTTAAAAGTTTCTAGTTCTACATAAATTCCTCCATTGAATCGCATTTTTTCTATAGGCATACCAGTAATTACTTTACTTCCATTAGGAGAACTAATTGATGTTGATATAGTTAAACTTCCAGTATGCTGGTCACTAGCTGGTCTAACTTCATAGGCATAAGGAATTTTTTGTGAATCATAAGGTAATTCCGTTCCATAAGTACTATATTTAAAACTATAATGTGACATATCTACATATTTCTTTCCATTAAATTCTCTAATTTGTATGTTAGTAGGGTTATATATATTGATTGTATTTTCTTCTTCATTAAAAAGAATCTCTAATGAAGTTTTTTCATTAAAATCTGAAATTTTCATATAAGTAGAACCATTTATGTTATAAGCATCTATATCTGTTTTTTGATCATCTATAAAAATAGGAAAGTTTGACCTTGTTATATCTAACTGATTGTCTGCAAAAACATTAATTTTTAACGTAATTCCTAATAAAACACCAAATAAAATAAACATAGTTGATTTTAAATATTTTTTCATAATTCTGCCTCCTATTGATTTTAAGAAAATCATTTTATTTATATATATAATATACCTAATAATTTTATTCTTTAATATATTTATTATTAATACATTTAAATCAAAGTTCTAGAACATATTTGAAAAAGTATTAGTTACAAAGCAATATGAATTTTATTTAGAATTAAATTTTATGGAACGAAGGTTATATTTAAGCTCAATCAGCATGTCTTTTATTAGAATTGAGTCAATCTCTTGCATTTTCTTAGATTTCAGGAAATACTTCTCTGTTTCTAGAATATATTTTTTTCTTTTTTCGATATTCGGACAGGACTCCAAGCTCTTGATATTATCGATTCTATCTGAGAGTTTTACTTGTAAGCAGTAATAGTCATTGGCTATATGCTCCATGTAGGAATCCATATCATAGCCTTTCGGCTTAGTTAGTATCTGGACTCTATCAGCTACAAATCTTCCAAACTCTTTTTCTAGATCCTCATAGGTGAAATCAGAATCCTCTAGAACATCATGCAGGAGCGCAATGACTTGAAGAATATCGTCTTTTTCAAATCTTGAAGCCACTCGGACGGGATGCTCTATATATGGCGTACCTTCATCACGAAGCTGATGCATGTGAGCAATTGAAGCAATCCTTAAAGCCTTTTCAACCATCTCTTTAGATTTGAGTTCTGCATCTATGAATTCGCCTACTGTTTCCATTATTTCTGAGTAATCATCCATAGCGTACCCCCTTATACGATTTTAAAAACAAAACATATCAAAATTAATATTGAATACTCATAATTAATTATGGTATAATATGAATATACGAAAAACGAAGGAGTGTTGAAGATGATCGTCGAGCTGAGCAAAAGAGAAATTGAGATTATAACTGACTTGCTGGAAGAGAAATTAGAAAGTATTGGAATTCTTGGAGATGCAGGAGAGAGATTTGATCATGGAGTACTAAAAGAAAAATTGAAATTATTAGCTGAGGAATGTAAAAATGAACGAGGAGCTGGGAGGAAAAGAAAAGTTGATCCTATAGAAGTACAGGACTTAAAGAAAGCCGGAGCGACTCAAGAAGAAGTTGCTCGGGATCTGAATGTGTCAATTTCTACAGTTCGAAGAAACTGGAAATGAAAATATCCTGAAGGAGTGATTCTATGAGCAGGCTTTCCAAAGAAAATATTCAACATGCTGCCGCGACTTTAAGGCTCGAAGGCATGGAAGTGAATCCTAAAGTGGTTGAGCTGTACGAAGATTATTACGATAGCAAGATATCTTATGACTTTTTTAAAGCTGAAACCGAAAGGCTGATTCAAGAGGAAATTGATGCAGCACGCAAAAAAGTTGTATAAACAGACAAAAAACTATGTTGTAGGAGTTGGTAAAATGAGTGAGTATGCTAAAAGAAGTATTAGACAAGCAGCTGCAAGTTCAAGACTTGAGGGTATGGAAGTGAATCCTAAAGTCATTGAGTTGTATGAAGATTACTACGATGGCAAAATATCCTATGATTTTTTCATGTCTGAAAAGGACAAACTTATCCAGGAAGAAATGGATGCAGCCGGCAATAAGTAATTTACAGTGAAATATTCAAAGATAAAAGATTGGCTATTAAAGCAGAGCTGGAAGGTTCGGATATGAATTTATAAGGTCCAGAGCATTGTATACACCCATAAGAACAAATATAATGCCGCAAACAAAATAAGTATTCTTGTTTTCTTTGGGCAGAATGAAAGGAATTACGATGAAAAAAAGACCTAATAAAAAAATTAGGAAACTGAATACTATAAGGAATATTACGAAGAATTTCATGATTACCTCCAGGCTTTGTTTTTTGTACCCATCAAATTCGCTCTGATAGCTCTTAAAACAAGAATAGCCATGACTTTTATGCCATGGCTATAATTTATATAGTGCGTCCTGCATTTCCCCTGCAGATCGGTACGTACCGCTTTTTTATCCCAAAGCTAAGGTGCAGCCGGCACTATCTCGGATACATGCTTTAATTATACCAAATATCAATATTTCAAGTTGTCTTTCTCAAAAAAAAACAGCTAACATTAGCTGTTTTTTTTTATTAAAAATTTTGCAACGTTGGTTAATATAAATAGTAATATCAATCCAGATATTATTCGAATATCCATGGTGTTAGGATTTGCTAAGGTATTTTTTATAAATATAAAAAATATTATTGAACAGATGATGCAAATTAGTAATATCTTGGATAATGTATCTATCAGTTTTGTGTTGACCATGCTCTATCATTCCCCACATTCAAGTATAACCATTCAGTGCCAGAGCCAGTAACCCCTCCAACCCAACTAATATCTGCTATAAGTTTCGCTGTAGCAGGATTTCCAGAAACTTCTGTTTTTCGAGTTATTTGAAAAGTGTCAACAGAATAACTTCCGCCTACTACTTTAACCCAACGATCATATACACTCTCTATAATATCAGAACCTCCCTGAACGAAAGTATAGTTAGCATAAAACCCCATTCCCATTAAACCGCTTGTTTTGCTAACCTTAACACCTTTGTATGTAGTATATCCGGAACCGGACACTACCGAACCGCCTGAAATTGCAGATGGAGATATATTTGATTGTGACTTAGTTGTAGGTATTTCTATTTTTTGTTCAATAACTGATCCGTCAGGAAAAGTGTATCTTTTAACAGGTTCTTTTTCAGAAACGTTAAAATAATCTTCAGGAATTTGAGAAACTTGTTCTTTATCCATAGAATCCCAAATTTCACCCTTCTCTAATTTATTAATTAGGCTATCTTGAGTTGTTTCATCAATTCCTAATTCATCTAGAGATTCCTTAATTTCAAGTTTTAAATCATTTGAAATAGTGATTTCATTAGCATCAATAACATCAATATCTTTTTGATCTGCAAAAGAAGTGAAACTTCCCAAAACAACACTCAATAACAACACACTTAGAAACATAATTTTTTTCATAATATAGCCTCCCCAAGACTAATAAAATAAATAAGATGAACAATTCTCTATTTATCCCAATCACCATGTTATAAAATTAACATACAAATAAATAAAAATAGTTACAAAAATATTAATTAAAGTAAAAATATTTTAATATTAAGTATTAAAATATCTTATGTTGAAATATACAGTAGGTGAGTCTTGGATCGATTCTACAGATAGATATGTACTGCTTTTTATACTAAATTTAAAGTTCAGCCAGCACTATCTAGGATTCATACTTAATTACACCAAATATGAAGGGTTTGAGACATATTTTCATGCTATAATTTAAGTTAAGTCATTCGATTAGATCCAATGGATAGCCCATATGTTTTTCTGAAAGGAGGTTTTTGAAAATACTTTCAGAAAGGAGGCTATCGAATTGGATGATATGTATTTAAATATATTTACGAACGCAATGGGAAACATAATTTCTCAAATAGTGATGATTATTGCAATGATTGCTGTAGAGAAAATGAAACAAACAAAAAAAAATAACCGCATGTCGTAGGAGACCGGTTATTTTGGTAATGCAATATTTCCAAATGGGATAGCCATTTGGACTGATCGAACTGACTTTTGAAGCACTCAGTGTTACCAGCACTGGGTGTTTCAACATTTTAATTTTTTATTTATAAAATGTCTTATTGAAAAGATACCCCAAAACAAAAAAATTAACAATAATCAATATACAAAAAAATATTGACTGAATGTAATTTTTTTAATATTGATTATAGAAATCTTTGTAAAAATTATACTTTTCTTAATAATGTCAATCTATTTGAATTAAAGTATTCTCCACTGCTTTTTCAAGTTCTAAAATCATTTTTTTTATTGTCTTTGACTCACTTCTCTTTATTTTTTCATTTTGTAGAAAATATTTTTCAGTCTCTAAAATATATTTCTTTCTCTTTTGGAGATCCGGACAGTTCGGCAGACTTTTAATATTATCTATGCGGTCTGAAAGTTTAACTTTCAGGCAGTAAAGATTATCTGCGATGTTATCCATATAGATATTCATGTCATAACCTTTGGACTTTGTTAGCAGCTGCACTTTATCAATCAAGAAACTTCCGAACTCTTTCTCTAGATCCTCATAGGTATAATCCGAATCCTCTAAGACATCATGAAGAAGGGCTATAATCTTGATCTGAGGGTCGGTTTCAAATCTTTCAGCCACCCTTAAAACATGTTCAATATAAGGTGTTCCTTCATCACGATACTGACCTTCATGAGCAAGTGTCGCAATTTCAGCAGCTCTTTCAACAAGCCTTGAATTTTCTTTTCTTTGCTCAATAAATTCTCCGACAGATTCCATTATATCTACATAGCTGTGATCATTCATTTACATCCCCCTTTACTAAAAGATCCTGATTTAGCATATCAATTTCTTTCATCATTTCATCGTAAGAAATAAGCCCTTCGGAATAGCCTATAAATAGATTCTCGACGTCCTTATCGGTCTCTAAACCCTCAAAACCCATTGTAGCCCGGGTATGTTTTATAGCCTTTAAAATTTTCTCATCCATAATATCTTCCGGGTCTACTTTAATTTTTCAATAAATTTTTGTAGTCTTTCAACCCTCTGATCCTTACTCTTCATATTTTTTTCTAAAAATAAAATTAAGCCTTTTTCCAACCATTCAGTTATCTCTTTTACCTTTATCCAAAAATCCTCACTTTTAAGGCTTGAAACATGTTCAAGATCATTCATAAAAACAATACTAAAGCCCTTTGGTTTTTTAATAGGATTGTAAATAAAGAAAAGGTCGCCCTTGCATATATATTTCCTTTTTTCCTTATCCCATGTCTTAATACATATTGATTGAGGTTCAGCAGGAAAATCATTTTTGCCATTGTAAAAATCAAGAAAAAAAGGACTCAGGATATTTTCGATATCCGTTAAATACTCTAACGTGACCTCTCTATTTCTATCATTTCTTTTTTTCATATCAATTAATTTATCAAGTGTGTTCATAAAAACCCCCAATATTTTATTTTAAAGATAGAGAAAATTCCGGTGAAGTTTTCGTCGAGTTGTTCTTCGTCAAATCTCTAAGTCTTGGATGTTTGGTTTTAAAGGTTTCTCTAATTTTTTTTGATCCTGGACAAAATTTCTAGCTTCATCCAGAATACCTTCTTTTTTGAGGAAATCTCTTAGATGATCTACCTCTTTTTCCATAAGATCATACTTTTTACTGACATTTTGGTACTTTTCTTTTTGCTTATCAAGAAGTTTTATAGCTTTATTAAAATCAGATTCAATACTGAATTTCTCTTTTGCCAATATATTCAAATCACTTTCAAGCATAATGCTTTTTTTAGCTAGTTTTTTTAAAGTTTCTAGATCACCAACATTCAAAGTAACTTTATTCTTATTTAAAGCCCCTAATTTCGTTTCTAACGAGTCTATCTTATCCAAGTCGAACTTCACATCATCAAAGACCTTAAAATTATTTCTGAGGCGATTTAAATCGTTCTCAAGGGTATTTATTTTGCCTTGCAAACTCCCTTTGGTATTTTCCAAAGATTTCACATCTTTTTCTAGCCTGGATTTTTGGTTTTCTATTTCAGCTATCACAGTATCTCTTTTAAGCTCGAGAATCGATTTATTGCCCTCTTTGGTGGATTCATTAAGAATACCTATATCCTTTTTGAAATGAATCTCCATAGCCTTTGAGAGATCCTTATGGAAGGTCTGCAGATCGGCTTTGCTTACTGCTTCTTTTGCAGAAACTTTAAGATGCTCTTTCTTCTTGTCCTGGACTACCGGAACAAATGAAAAATGCATATGTGGCTGATTTTCATCAAGATGCACATAGCTTGATACTACATTTTCCTCTCCACCGTAACGTTTTTGAAGAAAATCATAGGTCTTTTCAAAGAATTCTCTTTCTTGGCTTAATGGAAGATCTTTAGGAAGAGTAACGACCCAGGAACACATGACATTTACGTCCTTACGATTAAGGCAAGATACCTCACTGATCCTTTTTTTTATAAATTCCAGCTGATCAATATCCCGCTCCGGACCAAGATTATAGTTTTTAGCTGACAAATCAGTTTTTATATCCTGATTTCCATATTTTATATGCTGTCCTTTTTCGTCTACAGATCTTTCATAATGCTTTAATAAATGACCTACAGCACTCTTATTATATTTTTGAACATTAGCCATCCCTACTCACCTACCTAGTGAAATTAATCCATTCTTTTACAATGAAACCATAAGAATACTATAGCACGAAAACCACAGATAAGAAAGTGGTGTAGCAAGTTATACCAAAATTTAATTTTGGTACTTGCTCTGCGAGGCTTAAAAGAAAAATTATAACTACATTTGGGGAAAAAATAGTATATGATAATATAAAAAGGAGTGGTTTAAATGTATGATATTAAAATTAAAACTATGGATGATAATATGGATGATAAAATTATCATAAAGGAGATAACATTAAATAAAATAAGTAATGATGATTTAAATGAAATTTTGAATGATTTTAGGAACAACAGAGTAATATTTTTAAAAAATAAGAACTTATATTTGTCTAATAGATATGTAATTAGTATTGAATTTATTTCTGAAGAAGAGAAAAATAAAATTCAACACAGAAATATGAAATTATAAAAATCGAAATATAAATAAAATTTCAATTTTTAATAGAATAAAAAATAGTACTTTAAATATTTAAAGTACTATTTTTACTTTCTGACAAGAAATTATATACTATTTTTTAGAAGGACAAGAATCGTTAGGACATCTTAAATCATATTCATATTCAGTTCTTGTTCTAAGCGGAGGTTTTGTACTTGATAATTCTACTTCTCTTTGAATTATCGTTCCTTGACCACAATCACATTTTTTTTCAGAAATTACTTTAGAAGAATCTACTTCCCAACCACTTGACATTAGTTATACACTCCTTATTCAACAAAATATTCATTACATATATATTTTAACCAAATAATTTATATTTAAACATTAAAATGAGTATAAATATAAATTTATTTATATTTTTCAAGCAAAAAAATTATAAAAAGTAGTAATATAGTAATATGTTAAGTGAGAGGAGGTGAGTATATGGGATTAAAAGAAGATTCAAAAAAAGCACTTGCAGAGAAAATTGCAGACAGAATTATTAAAGAATCACAAAATGGTTTTTTTAGATTTGAAATAAGTGAAGACTATGTTGATTATTCTGAAGATTTAGATGATTTAATTAAGGAAATAGTTAGAGATGAAGATTTAAAAATAGACTTAGGAGTAGCTTCTTGGAAATAATTTTAAAATTAATAGAAAAATGTAAAGTAAAAAAGCCTGTACAGGCTTTTTTACTTTACATTTTTCTGCGAGGCTTTAAATAAAGAATAGAATTTAGTTGCATCAGAAAACTTGAACAGATTAACAGTATTGAAAAAAAGATTAAATATAGTAAACTAAAATTAGCTAAAAAGTTGATGAACAAAAGGACACACCTCCTTTCTGCTGGAGGTACGAAAGCGTGAATAGTATATCATAAAAAATAAATACAGCTAGAAACATTACAAAACCTACATAACGTTATGATTAAAAATAAAAAAGCACCTCAAATATTTATTGAGCTGCTTTTTTATTTTTTTCTTTTATATCTTTTTCTATTAAAGTCACTACATAATTGCTAACAGAGCGATTATCCTCTAATGCAATTTTTTCTAGTTCTTCTTTTAGCTTCATTGGAATATTAACAAGAATTCTTGTCTTATCACTTTTTAAAGCCATAACAATTCCTCCTACAGTAGCAGTAATATTAATCATAATGTATCACGAATGATATCACTTT
>RRZT011260342.1_pt1 | contig 12740 bp, 9 predicted proteins | sample 2165551 | NCBI WGS metagenome assembly RRZT01 (sample SAMN10456910, study PRJNA506462) | wastewater metagenome | biome: wastewater; feature: sludge; material: wastewater sludge; isolation source: wastewater sludge with Escherichia coli K12::gfp cells carrying plasmid... | place: USA: Moscow, Idaho ... | reverse complement strand
TGTTGGCGCCCTGGAAGACCGCGGCGAGGTCGGCCTGCACGGCGGCCGGACCGGTCACCTGGACGGTGACGCCGGCGGGTGCCCCGGCCCGCAGGTCGGCGCGCAACGCGCGGACCTTGTCGGCGGTCTCGGTGGCGGTCGTCGCGGTGATCGGCACGACGGCGATCGCCGCGGTGCCGTCCTTGGACAGTTGTGGGGGTGGCCCGCCCTGCAGCGCCGGCTGTCGGCCCAGTTGGGCGACGACGGCCGGGTCGAGGCCGCCGTCGGCGGTATAGAGCACGACCGCACTGGATCCTTGCCGCTGCGGGAAGTCGGCGAGCAGCTCGACGACCCGGGTGCTGTCGGCGCCGGCCGGGAGGTTGTCGGTGGCGCCTGGCGAGCGCGCCGCCTCCTTGAGCCCGCCGATGACGCCCCCGGCCACGAGGATGAGGGCCAGCGCGACGAGCCAGGATCGGCCGCGTCGCACGAAGAGGCCGGGGATGCGGTCGAGAATGCTCATGTGCCACCCATCTCTGGTGTTTCAGGAAGTTACTTAGTAGATTACTAACCTAGTGAGCGACATGACGTCAAGCCAGGCGGCCGATGCGGGCCCGACCACCGCATCGGGAGCCGATGCTGCCTTCGATTCGGACGACCCGCGGTTGGGGCGGCCGAACACCGACTTCGTGCAGCGCTGGCAACCGACGATGACCTCGAAGCTGCTGCGGGAGTTGCTCGCGCTCGCCGAGCAGGTCGCGCCCGTCATCGCCCGGCGCGCCGACCTCAGCCACACCGAGTTGCGGGCCCTCGAGATGCTCGTCGAGGCGCCGCAGGGGCCGGTCGAGCTGGCGCACCGGTTGGGGGTCACCTCCGCCGCTTCCTCGGGGGTCGTCGATCGGCTCGCCGGCCGCGGGCACGTGCAGCGCGAACCGCACGCCACCGATGGCCGGCGCACGGTGGTGCGGGTGACCGACAGCGGCCGCGAGGAGGTGCTCGGCTACCTCATGCCGATGTTCGCGGCGCTGGCTGCGCTCGATGCCGGCCTCGACGAGAACGAGCGGGCCGCGGTCGATCGCTACCTGCGCGGGGCGATCGAGGCGATCCGCCGGGTGTTGTGAGGGCGGTGCCCGGCGCTGGTGTCGCCGGCGGTTCCGGGAAGTGGCTGCGGGACGTGGCTGCGGGACGTGGCTGCGGGACGTGGTGGCGGGAGGTGGTTGCGGGAACTGAGACTCTGCACGCGTAGTGCGTGCAGAGTCTCAGCTTCGCCTGCCTCGGGTGCCTGGCCGAGCCCGGTGGGCTGCCAGGCGCCCGTGTCAGAGGGTCGGTCTAGGCTGCCGGAATGAGCCAGCCGCCCCCCGCCCCCCGGCGTGGGGTGTTCGTGGCCATCGAGGGTGGCGACGGCGCCGGCAAGAGCACCCAGCTGCAGTTGCTCGCCGAGGCGCTGCGCGCGGCCGGGCGTCGGGTGGTGCTGACCCGGCAGCCGGGTGGCACCGAGCTGGGTGGGCAGATCCGTGAGCTGGTGCTGCACGGCGGGCACGTCAGCCCGCGCGCCGAGGCCCTGCTGTATGCCGCGGACAAGGCGCATCATGTCGACGAGCTGATCCGCCCGGCGCTGGAGCGCGGTGACGACGTCGTGACCGACCGCTACACCGACTCCTCGATCGCCTATCAGGGGGCCGGGCGCGCCTTGGGGTCCGAGGAGATCCGTCGGCTGCTCGACTGGGCCGTGGCCGGGCTCTTTCCGGACCTCACGATCGTGCTCGACGTGCCGCCGCACGTGGGCCGGGCCCGCCGCGGCGATCGCGGCGCCGGGCACGACCGGATCGAGCGAGAGGCCGACGACTTCCACGAGCGGGTGCGCCGGCACTTCCTCGACCTCGCCGCGGCCGCCCCCGAGCGCTATCTCGTGCTCGACGCCACCCGAGCGCCCGAGCAGCTGCACGCCGCGGTCCGGGCGCGTCTCGCCGACGCGGGCGTGGCGCTGTGAGCCGGGGTGGCGCTGTGAGCCGGGGTGGCCGGTGAGCGTGTGGGCCGACGTGGTCGGCCAGAGCCAGACGGTGCGCACCCTGAGCCGGGCGACGACCGACCCGGAGGCAATGACCCACGCGTGGCTGCTGACCGGGCCGCCGGGGTGCGGGCGGTCCACGGCGGCAAGGGCATTCGCGGCAGCCTTGCAGTGCCCTGAGTACGGCTGCGGCAGCTGTCGGGAGTGTCGCACGGCGTTGGAGGGCAGCCACGCCGACGTGCGGATCGTCGCCACCGAGGGCCTGTCCATCAAGGTGGAGGACACCCGGGCGCTGGTCCAGGAGGCTGCGCTGCGCCCGTCGGTCGGAGCGTGGCGGGTCATCGTCATCGAGGACGCCGACCGGCTCACCGAGCGGGCCGCCGACGCCCTCCTCAAGGCTCTGGAGGAGCCGACCCCGCGCACCGTCTGGGTGCTGTGCGCCCCCAGTCTCGAGGACGTCATCGTGACGATCCGCTCCCGGTGCCGGCACGTGCGGCTGCGCACCCCGCCCGCCGATGCCGTGGCCGACCTGCTGGTGCGCCGCGACGGCATACCCGATGCGATGGCCCGGTATGCCGCGCGCGCGGCCCAGTCGCACGTCGGCATGGCCCGCCGGCTGGCCCGCGACGAAGGTGCCCGCAATCGGCGCCATGAGATCGTCTCGCTGCCCCGCCGCATCCGCGGCGTCGTCGACGCGGTGGGCGCGGCCGCCGACCTGGCCGGCATCGCCGACGAGGAGGCCGGCGCCTCGGGCGCCGCCCGAGATGCCGACGAGCGGGCCCGGCTGCTGCAGACCCTCGGCGCCGATCCGGGCGCCCGCAGCCAACCACCGCACATCCGCGCCCAGCTCTCCGCGCTGGAGCGCGAGCAGAAGGCGCGGGCCACCCGGCACGGCCGTGATGTCGTCGACCGGGCCCTCGTCGACCTGCTGTCCATGTATCGGGATGCCCTCATGGTGCGCACCGGGGCCGGCGTCGGGTTGATCAACGCCGACGTCCCCGACCAGGTGCGGGCGCTCGCGTCGGCCCTCTCGGCCGAGCGGCTGCTGACCTGCATGGAGGCCATCGGGCAGGCCCGCGAACGGATCAACCTCAACGTGCCGCCCCTGCTGGCGCTCGAGGCGATGGCGGTCTCGCTGCAGCTGCCCTACGACGGGCCCGGCTGACCGGCCCTTCGAGTGACCCGCCGTGGGGGCGTGCCCGGGTGACCGGCGCCGGGTAGCCTGCCCGGAGGGCAGACCGCCCGCCGCGCCCGGCCACGGCCAGGCGTGCACCCCGCATGAGAGAGCCCGCGTTGACCACGACCCGCCTGCCTCGCTCCTCCCGCGCCGACGTCGCTCGGCGGCGCCGGCTCTCGCTCGCGGGGCGAGCCGCCGTCGGCGCGCTCGTCGGCGCGCTCAGCCTCTCGGGCTGTCTCGTCGCGCCGTTCCTGCGGTCCGACCCGGGTGGGTCCAGCTCCAGCGGCAGCGCCGGCGGCGGCACCGGTGGTGGCACCGGCAGCAGTGGGGGCGGCACGAGCGCGGGGAACGCCTCGGCGCGCACCCCCCCGAACGCGGATCTGGCCCGCTTCTACTCCCAGCAGTTGTCCTGGCAGGGCTGTCGGGGTTCCGGCGAGTGCGCGAAGTTGCTCGTGCCCGTCGACTACGCCAACCCGAGCGGCGAGACGATCGAACTGTCCGTGCTGCGGGTCAAGGCCCGCGGGGGCCCGCGGATCGGCTCGCTCGTCGTCAACCCGGGCGGCCCGGGCGGGTCGGGGGTGTCCTACGCCGTCGCCGCGTCGCAGATCGTCGGGGCGCCGGTGCGCACCCGCTTCGACGTCGTCGGCTTCGACCCCCGCGGGGTCGGCGAGTCGGCGCCGATCGACTGTCTCAGCGACGCCGAGCTCGACGCCTTCCTCGGGATGGACCCGACGCCCGACGACGCCGCCGAGCAGCAGGCCTTCCTGGCCCAGGCCCGCAAGCTCGCCGACGGCTGCAAGCAGCGTGGTGGGGCCCTGCTCGGGCACGTGTCGACCGTCGAGGCGGCTCGCGACATGGACGTGCTGCGGGCCGCGCTCGACGAGCCCCAGTTGCACTACCTCGGCAAGTCCTACGGCACCTTCCTCGGTGCCACGTATGCCGATCTTTTCCCGAGCAAGGTGGGCCGCTTCGTCCTCGACGGGGTGGTCGCGCCCGAGCTCTCCTCGGCGCAGTTGTCCGAGGGGCAGGCCCGCGGTTTCGAGTTGGCCACCCGCGCCTACCTGCAGGACTGCATCGACCAGGGCAACTGCCCGGTGGGCGACACCGTCGAGGAGGGCATGCAGTCGTTGCGTGACCTGCTCAAGAGCCTGGACGGTCAGCCGCTGCCGGTCACGAACGACGCCCGGGTCAAGCAGCTCACCGAGGGCTGGGGCTCCATCGGCATCGCCGTGGCGATGTACACCAAGCGCTACTGGCCGCGCCTGACGACGGCGCTGCGCAGTGCCAAGGAGGGCAAGGGGGATGCCCTCATGGACCTCGCCGACCTGTATGCCGATCGCGACTCCAGCGGTCAGTACGAGGGCAACATCATGGAGGTCATCTACGCGGTGAACTGCCTGGACCGCCCGGACACCGCCGACGTCGCCGAGATCACCAAGAACGAGGAGCAGTTCACGAAATCCGCCCCGACCTGGGGTCGGATGCTCGCGTGGGGCTCGGTGCCCTGTGGCGTGTGGCCGGTGCAGGGCAAGACGCCGCCGCACCCGATCAGCGCCAAGGGCAGCGGCCCCATCGTCGTCGTCGGCACGACCCGCGACCCGGCCACCATCTACGAGTGGTCCAAGGCGCTGCGCAACGAGTTGTCCAACGCGGTGCTGCTGACCTACGACGGGGACGGCCACACGGCATACCGGCAGGGTGGAAGCGTCTGCCTGGACGGCCCCATCGACCAGTACTACGTCAACGGGACCGTCCCGCAGGACGGCCTCAAGTGCTGAGCACCCGCCCGGGCTCGGCGTCGGAAGCTGGTTCGCGTGCGGTCGGGGCGCCCCCGTATACTCGTCACCCGTGCCAGCCGGGCGTGTCACAGCGCTCGGCTCCGCACGACCCGCCGCCTTAGCTCAGTCGGCAGAGCGATTCACTCGTAATGAATAGGTCTGGGGTTCGATTCCCCAAGGCGGCTCGGATCACGCCTCACGGCTCGCCGTGGGGCGTTATCGCTGCCCGGGCGGCCAGGCGTCCGGGTGAGCCGCCGTGGCGGGCCCTGCGTCGCTGGTCGATCGGGAATCGACCATAGCGTCGACGTGGCCTCCATCGCGCGCCGCCGGCCGTCCGTTTCGGCGTCGCCCCCGGAAGCCTCCGAGGGGTGTAGGACCCTAGCCCACCCGGACCAGGCGCGTCGCCGATCGGGAGGGGATCCGGAAGGTTCCGCGCCCATCAGCCGAACGGCCTATTGGGGATCTCGCGGACCTGTGTTGAAATATTGGCATCCGTCGGGGCGGACGAATAGTGCTATGCACTGCACCGTAGTGAGGAGTCCCCCGATGTCCTTGACCATCACCCTGATCGCGGTCGGCGTTGTGTTCGCCGTCTATCTCGTCGGCAAGCTGTTCGCCTCGTCGTGGACGAGCACCGGTGCCTCGATCGACCGGATCCTGGCCGAGGTCAGCGCCCCCACACCGCAGCTGGTCCGCGCCGAGGTCCGCAGCGTCGCCCGCTGACACCCGGCTCGACACCCCGGCCCCGTCCTTGCGGGAGCCGGCCAGCAGATCCGCCGAACGCGCGCCCGACGGGCGCGCGTTCTCGCATTCCCGGGGCGATGCGTCATGCCAAGCGTGGCCCATCTCACGACCCCTGGGACCCTGGTGAAGGCGGCCAGGCGGCACCAGACTCGGGTCATGACTGAATACGGTCCTGTCCTCACCGCCGACGCCCGCCCCGACCGCTCCGACGACCCGGAGCGTCCCTGGCTCGGGTGGTACCCCAAGCTGCAGCTCCCCGACGTGACGATCCACCCGGACCTCGTCACGATGTTCCGTCGCGCGGTGGCGACGGCGCCCGGCAAGGTCGCGGTCGAGTACTACGGCTGGACGGCGACGTATGCCGACCTGGACCGCCTGAGTCGGGGGTTCGCGGCATACCTGCTGGAAAAGGGGATGGAACGCGGCGACCGGATCGCGGTCTACCTGCAGACCTCCCCGCACTTCATGATCGCCGCGCTGGGGGTCTGGCGCGCCGGTGGCGTCGTGGTGACGATGAACCCGATGTATCGCAGCACCGAGGTCGGGCATCTGCTCACCGACAGCGAGGCGGTCGGCATCGTCTCCTCGCAGGCCGGCTACCGGGATGTCGTGACTGCCGTCAAACCGGCATACACCCGGATCCTCGTCACGACGAGCGAGATCGACGTGCTCACCGACCCGGACCCGCGGGTGTTCGGCGGGGTGGTCGAGGACCCGGTCCCCGGTACCGACGATGTGCTGACGGTGGCCCGGCAGTTCGCCGATGCCCCGCTGCCCGAGTTCACCCCGGAACCCAACGGGCTGGCCGTGCTCTGCTACACCTCCGGCACCACCGGGCCGGCCAAGGGCGCGATGCTCACCCACCGCAACCTCGCCATCGGGATCGCCCGCCAGAGCCAGTGGCTCGGCACCGGGCCGGACACCCCGATCTTCGGGGCGGCGCCGCTGTTCCACGCCGTCGGGTTGGTGCTGGGCTTCCTGCACACGCTGCAGACCGTCAGCACCATCTGCCTCATCTATCGCTTCGTGCCACCCGTGGTGCTGGAACAACTGCTGGCGCACCCGCCCTACTTCTTCGTCGGCCCCCCGACGATGTACACCGCCCTCATGGCCGAGCCGACCGTCAGCGCCGACCACTTCGCCTCGTGTCACCGGATGTTCGCCGGGGGTGCGGTACTTCCGCCGGCGGTCGTCGAGGAGTTCGAGCGGCGCTTCGGCCGATACATCAACAACGGCTACGGGCTGACCGAGACCGCCGGGGCGTGCGTCTTCGCCATCCCGAACCGCCCGGCCCGGGTCGACGAGGCCACCCAGGCGATGTCCAACGGCATCGCGCACCCCGGCACCGATCTGCGGATCGTCGGGGAGCACGGCGAGATCCTGCCGATCGGCGAGCGCGGCGAGATCCAGATCCGCGGTGACGTCGTCACCCCCGGCTACTGGCGGCGCGAGGAGGAGACCGCCAAGGCCATCGTCGACGGCTGGTTCTCCTCCGGTGACGTCGGCTTCTTCGACGACGAGCACATCCTCTACTGCGCCGACCGGATCAAGGACATGATCATCGCCTCCGGCTTCAAGGTGTGGCCCGGAGAGGTCGAGCAGGTGCTCTACTCCCAGGGCACGGTCCGCGACGCCGCCGTCGTCGGCGTGCCCGACCCCTACCGCGGGGAGACCGTCAAGGCCTACGTCACCCTCGTGCCGGGCGCCACGACCACCCCCGAGGAGCTCACCGCGTGGTGCCGGGAGCACCTCGCGGCATACAAGGCGCCCCGAGAGGTGAAGATCCGCCAGGATCTGCCCAAGACGATCAGCGGCAAGATCCTGCGACGCGAATTGCGCTGACCCACTATTCGCCTGGTCGGACCATTCAGATGGCCTGACCATTCGAGGCACGTGCCGAGCGAGGCCGGCCCGATGACCCGGGCCGGCCTCGCGTTCTCGGGTGCCGAAGAACCCTGCGTTGACACCCCTTTACCAATGGGCTACCTATGGGTAGCTTGGCAGGTGAGCCGGGCGCGCAAGAACGCGCCGGCCGGTCAAGGTGTCCACCGGGCGTCGCCCGAACATGACGACATCGCCCCTCGGACCCGCGCCAATTCCAGGTGCTCCTCTTCCTCCCCGAAGGAGTCGTCATGGACGTCCGTGAAGGTATCTCCTCCCAACCGATGCGCGCCTTCCAGGTGCGCGTCGTGGGCATCTGTCTCGTGCTCACCGTCGTCGACGGATTCGAAATGCTCATGATGGCGTTCGTCACCCCCGCGTTGGCCAAGACCTGGGGCCTCGGGCAGACCGAGACGGGCTATCTGCTCAGCTCGAGCATCATCGGCCTGGCCCTCGGCGCGCTGCTCGTCTCGCCGCTGGCCGATCGCATGGGCCGGCGACCGCACACCATCAGCTGCCTCGTGCTCATCACCGTGGGGATGATCTGCTCGACCTTCGTCACCTCGGTCGCGCAGATGGTCACCGCCCGCATCCTCACCGGCCTGTTCATCGGGGGCATCCTGGCCAGCCTCAACGTCATGGTCTCCGAGTACGCCTCGACAGCGCGCCGGGCCTCCGTCATGAGCGTCTACGGAATGGGCCTGCCATTGGGCACCGCGGTCGGCGGCTTCATCAGCGGATTGTTGCTCAGCCGCTACGACTGGCGGGCCCCATTCGTCTTCGCGGCGATCATCACCGCGACCATGGCCCTGGTCTGCATCGTCTGGCTGCCGGAGTCGATCCATTACCTGGTCGAGCGACGGCCCTTCGGGGCGCTCGCCCAGTACAACGCGATCGCCGCGAAACTCGGCTACCGCCAGGTCGAGGAACTCCCCGAACCGGTGTCGACCGAGCATTCCCGCAGCCTGCGGCATGCCGCATTCTCCGGGCTCATGCTGACCCGGACCATCTGGCTGTGGACCGGTTTCAGCCTGCTCACGGCGGCCTTCTACTTCGCCAACACCTGGTCGGCGAAACTGCTTGCCGACGTCGCGAAGGACACCCAGACCGGGATCAATGCCGGCGTCCTCATCGCCGTGGGTGGGGTGATCGGATCACTGCTCATGGCTGCGCTCAACACCCGGTTGCGCCCGCGGCTGGTCACGGCGACCTTCATGTTCCTGGCCTGCTTCGCCTTCCTGGCCTATGCGAACTTCTTCACGACGGTCACCGCGGCATACCTGCTGGCCGTGGTCGTGGGCATCTTCGCGACCGGCGCCATCATCGGCACCTACGCCATCGCCCCGCACACCTATCCGACCGCGGTGCGCGCCTCGGCGGTCGGGCTGATGATCGCGACCATCCGCGGGGTCTCCTTCGTCGCCCCGATCGCCGTCGGCTACCTGCTGGATGCCGGGTGGACCCCACGGGTGACCTACCAGGCCTTCGCCGGGCTGCTCGTGCTCGCCGCGTTCTGCATGTACATGCTCGATCGCACCTACCGGGGTCGCACCGAAGACCCCGAGCAGGCCGTCCACGAGTCGGCCGGGCAGCTCGAGAGTCCCGCAGCGCAGGTCGGCGCGACGGCCGACTGAGCTGCGCGCCCCGCGGCGGAGCTGCGCGCCCCGCGGCTGAGCTGCGCGGCCCCGCGGCTGAGCTGCGCGGCCGCGTCGGACACGTCGGTCGTACGGGCGCAGCGCCCGGCGCCCGGCGCCCGGTGACTGGGCGACCGGCGACCCGTCGCGCGGCGAGAAGGCGCCCATGACGTCGTCGGGGGGCGTGTTGGGACGCCACCTACGACGCCATCACGCGCGCTTTCTCAGCGCGCGGCGAGGCGACGGTGTCCCGCGGGGCGCGGCATACCTGCTATCAGCGCACCTCGCCGCACATCGGCGCACCTCGCCGCCCCGGGCTCGGGGGGCCGGGTGCGGCGACGGCGGCGGGGTTCCTGGCTAGATTGGGAGGGTGCCGAACCCGGATCGTCCGTGGCCGGAGCCGCTGCGTCGGATGCCGGACGGGACCGTCAAGCAGATCAACCCCTACTCGGGCACCTCGGTGTGGACGGTGCCGGGCCGGGGCAATCGCCCGCTCACCGCGATGGGTCTGGAGTCGCTGCCCGTCGACCAGACCCAGCACGGTCGGCACTGCGCGTTCTGCCAGGAGCGCTACCTGGAGACCCCTCCCGAGAAGGCGCGTCTGGTGTGCGACCCGGACGGCTGGCACCTGCTGCGCGGGCTGACCCCCGATCGGCTCACCGCGTCGGTGGCCGAGTTCCGCCGGATCCCCAACCTGTTCGAGATCGTCACCTACGACTACTGGCGGCTCAACTACGGCTACCTGCCCGGTCGTGAGGCCCGCGACCACCACGACAGCTATCTGGCCTCGACGAAGGGCCGCGAGCATGTCGAGTCGATGGCCCGTGCCCGGGCGCTGGCCAGCGGGATGAGTGAGTGGGACTGGCACGCGATGAGCGACGCCGACCGGGCCGAGCGCCGGATGGCCTTCTTCGCCGGGACGCACGACGTCATCGTCGGGCGGCGCCACTACATCGACGGGGCCACGACGACCGATCAGCTGGCTTCGTCCGGGACCCTCACACCCCAGGAGCATGCGCAATACACGTCGTTCACCGTCGACGCGTTGCGCTCGCTCTACGACACCAACCGCTATGCCCGGTATGTCGCGGTCTTCCAGAACTGGCTGCGCCCGGCCGGCGCGTCCTTCGACCACCTGCACAAGCAACTCGTCGCCGTCGACGAGCGCAGCGTCCGCACCGAACACGAACTCAGTCGGTTGCGCGAGAACCTCAATCTCTACAACGAGTTCGCCGTCGACTACGCCGCCCGGCAGAACCTGCTCATCGCCGAGAACGAGCACGCCGTCGCGTTCGCCGGCTTCGGGCACCGCTACCCCTCGGTCGAGATCTACAGCAAGGGCGAGTCCGGCCGGCCGTGGGAGCAGTCCACCGCGGAGTTGCACGCCTTCAGCGACCTGCTGCACGCCGTGCACGCCGCCACCGGCCCGACCGTGGCCTGCAACGAGGAGTGGCACTACCAGCCGCCCGACGTCGACCTGCCGATGCCCTGGCGGGTCGTCGTGAAGTGGCGGGTCTCGACCCTGGCCGGCTTCGAGGGCGGCACGAAGATCTACCTCAACACGATCGACCCGTGGTCGGTGCGTGATCGGGTGGTGCCGCGGCTCTTCCAGCTGCGCGAGGACGGCAGCATCGTGCGCGATCTGCGGATCGCCACGGAGTGCACGTGCCGCCCGAACTCGCTGCGCTACAACCCGCTGTTGCGCCGCTGATCCGTCGGCTCGGCTGTGTCCGGGGTCGGCGGTCACCCGGGATGACCGACAGGCCGGCGATCGCGCGCCCTTCCGTCCTTTCGTTACCAGATCGTTATGTCCGCTGGACGAGTGATCGAAACTGGGCTCCCACCTGCGGAAAAACAGGTCTGTAATTTCCCGGACTACATTCGTGTGATTTCTGAATCTCCTTGTTCGGCAAGCAGATTCGTGGTGCGCCTGTTTCGCATGTGACGAATGAGTTCTAGTCTCGACGGAGCGCCTCGGCATGGGGAGGTGCGGCTCGGGGGAGCGTGATCGATGACGACAGAGGAGCTACCGAGGTGTCGAGCAGCCGCCCACCGGCGCGTCGCTGCGTGCGCTGGCTGACCTCCTGTGCTAGTGCCCTCGCCCTGGCCTGGACAGCGGCCCTGCCGGCGCAGGCCGCTCCCGACCCGGTCTTCCCGTCGGCCGCTCAGGTGCAGGCCGCGCAGGCCGCCGCGGGCTCGGCCGCCGCGCAGGCCGCCGCGATCGATGCCGAGCTGGCTGCCGCCCGCGACTCCGTCGAGGCTGCCGTGGACCGGTCCGCCGGGGCGACCCAGGCCTACAACAAGGCGGTCGAGGACCTCGACGCGGCGACCACGGAGGCTTCGGCCGCCCGCTCCCGTGCCGACTCGGCGACCGCGCAGGCCGACGCCGCCGACCTGGCCCTGTCCCGGTATGCCGCGGAGGTCTTCCAGGGCGGTGGTGGCACCGGAGCCCTGGAGATCTACTTCGGCACGGGCGGCCTCGGGCAGGTGCTCGACCGCGCTGCCGGCCTCGAGGTGGTCGGCGAGGAGCGCGCCCGGCTGCTGACCCAGGCGCAAGCTGCGCGTGAGCTCGCCGCGACCCTGAGCCAAGCAGCCACCGAGGCAGCCGGTCGGCAGGCTGCGGCCACCACCGCTGCACAGGCCGCCATGGACACCGCCAAGAGCCAGGAAGCACAGGCTCAGGCCACCTCCGCAGCGGTCAGTCGCCGGCAGGAGCAGGCGGTCGCCCAATTGGCCGCGCTGCGCAACACCTCGGCCCAACTGGAGCGCGACCGCCAGGCCGGGCTGGCCGCGGTGGAAGAGGCGCGTCGCGCCGAGGAGGCCCGGCGCCGAGCCGAAGCCGCTGCCGCCGCCGAACGTGCTCGGCAGGCCGCCATCGAGGCCGAACGCCGCCGTGCCGAAGCCGCTGCCGCCGAGGCGGCCCGCCAGGCCGAACTGGAACGGCAACGTCAACAGGCCCGCAACACCCCCGCCCCGACGCCGCGCAGCACGCCCACCCCGACGACCAAGCCCGCACCAGTTCCGACGAGGCCACCCACCAACCCGGGCTCACCGCGAGCGGGCGTCGGGGCCGTCCTCGCCTTCGCGCGGGCCCAGCTGGGTGAGCCCTACGTCTGGGCAGCAGCCGGGCCGGATACCTGGGACTGCTCGGGGCTCACCATGGTCGCGTGGGCCCAGGCCGGCGTCCGGCTCGGCCACTACACCGGCACCCAATACGCGCAGACCGATCGCGTGCTCATCGCCGATCTGCAGCCCGGCGACCTCGTCTTCTACGGCAGTTCCACGAGCGACATCACCCACGTCGGGCTCTACATCGGCGGCGGCCAGATGATCCACGCCCCGCAGACCGGCGATGTCGTGAAGATCAGCACGATCTACAAGCGCAACCTGCTGCCCTACGGCGGCCGTCCCTGACGGGACGGCGACCTGCCCGCTCCTGTCGACGCGCGCGAGGTTCTGCACGCTCTGAGTCGGAGTCCGGAGTCCGGAGTCCGGCGTCTGTCAGATCCGGAGTCCGGAGTCCGGCGTCCGGGAGATCCTTG
>RRZT011760871.1_pt1 | contig 12741 bp, 13 predicted proteins | sample 2165551 | NCBI WGS metagenome assembly RRZT01 (sample SAMN10456910, study PRJNA506462) | wastewater metagenome | biome: wastewater; feature: sludge; material: wastewater sludge; isolation source: wastewater sludge with Escherichia coli K12::gfp cells carrying plasmid... | place: USA: Moscow, Idaho... | reverse complement strand
GTTGTACCTGATAACAAACAGGCCACACACTATCGGGCGATTGGATGTGTAATAACACGCCACCATTACCGGGCTGATTTACCCATCTCCACTCCAGTTGCAAGGTATATGAGCTATACAGTTTTTTTGTGCGTATATAGCCATTTGAAGCAGTACCAATGGTTAACACATTTCCCGAAAACTTAAACACTTCATCTGGTTTAGTATTTTTATCTTTAAGCACTACATTCCATTTTTGAAAATCGTTGAAGTTAAGCGATAGTTTACGCTGTCCGTATATAGCAAACGATGTTAAAACGAAGAGTAGAATAATAAACTGTTTCATATGTATTTAAAATGAGTAAAACAAAACAACCTGAAAGCAACTCAAAGAGCTACTTTCAGGCTGAATATCAATGTGTAATAATTATTTAGCAACCACGAATAGCTTCAATTCCAGGAAGCACTTTTCCTTCCATGTATTCAAGCATAGCGCCACCACCTGTCGAAACATAACTAACCTTATCAGCCAACTTGTTTTTATTGATAGCTGCTACCGAGTCACCTCCACCAATCAATGAGAAAGCTCCGTTAGCAGTAGCCTGTGCTACAGCGTGTGCAATGGCAGTTGTTCCTTTTGCAAATTTTTCCATTTCAAAAACTCCCATTGGACCATTCCAAAGTACAGTTTTAGAATTAGCAATCACTTCGCTGAAAGTAGCAATTGTTTCATCGGCAATATCTAATCCCATCCATCCAGCAGGTGTTTCATCTGTTTTCGAAACACAGGTTTCAGCATCAGCCGCAAATTTATCAGCATTTACAGCATCAGTAGGAATATATACATTTACACCTTTAGCTTTTGCCTTTTCAAGAATTTCAAGAGCAAGGTCTAATTTATCGGCTTCACACAGTGAATTTCCAATTTCGCCACCCTGAGCTTTGATAAAAGTATATGTCATACCACCACCAATAATCAGGTTTTGAACACGGTCAAGCAAATTCTCAATGATAAGGATTTTATCCGACACCTTTGCTCCACCCATAATAGCAGTAAAAGGAGCCTGAGCATCTTTTAATACTTTATCCATCGCGATTAATTCGCTATTGATAAGGAATCCGAACATTTTATTTTCTTCGGCAAAAAATTCAGCAATTACAGCTGTAGAACCATGTGCACGGTGAGCTGTTCCAAATGCATCGTTTACATAAACATCGGCATATGATGCTAATTTTTTAGCAAATTCTTTTTGCTTTGGTTTCAAGGCTTTTTTAGCTTCTTTTTTAGCCTCTTCTGTTTCAAATTCGCCACGTGGTTTACCTTCTTCTTCTTCGTAAAAGCGCAGATTTTCAAGTAAAAGAATTTCTCCGGGTTTTAATGCTGCAGCCTGTGCCTCAGCATTAGCGCAATCTTCTGCAAACTGTATTGTTTGTCCAACACGTTCCTCAACAGCAGAGATAATTTGCTTTAGCGAAAATTTAGGATCCGGATTTTGTTTAGGACGTCCCATGTGCGACATCAAAATTACAGAACCTCCGTCGGCAAGAATCTTTTTAATGGTAGGCAATGCACCTCTGATACGGGTATCATCACTCACCGCACCTGTTTCTTTGTTTAAAGGCACATTAAAGTCAACACGAACAATTGCCTTTTTTCCGGCAAAATTAAAATTGTCAATGATTTGCATATTGTAATTTATTTATGAGTTGAAAATTCAAATTGATAGTAAATAGCAGTTTAGGAGCACAAAAGTACAAAATAAAGAGCAAAATCCCAAGTGAATGGGGTATTAATTCGTTTTATATTTGAAAGTTACTTTTGTTAATTGCTCGTTTGCCTCTACAATTTTTTTCTTCAAATCTTCCTTGTAATCTACTAGTTTATCCTGTAGGTTTTTATCGCCATTTGCCATAATCTGAACAGCCAAAATAGCCGCATTTAAAGCACCATTTATACCAACAGTAGCAACCGGAATTCCCGGAGGCATTTGAACAATTGCTAAAAGAGCATCCATTCCATCAAGGCTTGCATTAATAGGCACTCCAATTACAGGCAAAGTAGTCATTGATGCAATTACACCTGGTAAATGAGCTGCCATACCTGCAGCTGCAATGATTACTTCAATTCCATTCTGACGTGCATTTTTAGCAAATTTTTCAACTTCAGCAGGTGTACGGTGAGCTGAAAGTGCATTAATTTCAAACGGAATTTCAAACTCGTCGAACAGTTTTGCGGCTTTTTCCATAACGGGCAAATCAGATGTACTGCCCATAATAATACTTACTCGTGGTTTCATATTTGTTTTTAATATATTTTTAGCCTAAAAGTGCTGAATAATCAGTAGCTGAAAGTAATGATTCAAGTTGAGCCGGATTACTGATAGCAACTTTAACAATCCATCCTTTACCATAAGGATCTTCATTCACCAATTCCGGTTTATCTGTTAACTCTTCGTTGTATTCAAGAATTTCAGCATCAACGGGGAGAAACATTTCAGAAACAGTTTTAACTGCTTCAACAGTACCAAACACATCACCTTCGCTTAAGGTTTCACCTACAGTTTCCACTTCAACAAAAATGATTTCACCTAATTCGCTCTGTGCATAATCAGTAATTCCTACATAGGCTTCGTTGCCCTCTACCCTTAACCATTCGTGGTCCTTGGTATACTTTAAATTGCTCGGATTGTTCATTGTTTTTTTTGTTTTATGAATGTTCAATAATTTTATAATTTACAGAAATGGGATAATGGTCGGAATATTTAACTTTATCAATTATTAATTCATCAGGCTGAAAACAATCGGGCTGATAAAACATATAATCGATTCGAAAACGGTAAATAGATAAATTAAGCGTATAACCCGGACCAAAACCTGTTTCGGTATATGCATCGTCCAGTTTACCTTTTATTTTGGAGTATGTATAGGATGATGGTACATCGTTAAAATCGCCACAAACCAATACTTTGTAAGGCGAAAGAGCCATATGTTCTGATAACCTGTCAGCCTGGCCTGCCCTAACCTTGTATGCTACAAACAACTTCCGGCTCAGCAAGCGGGTAATCCATGTTAATTTTTCCGAATTAAAATCGTCGGTCAATTCCATAGGAAGTTTTCTGTCATTTTCAGTCAGCCTGTTCGATTCCAAATGATTATTATACAACCGAACAGTATCATCTTTAATTTTAATATCTGTAGAAATTGTCATTCCAAATTCATGTTCAATTGACAAATTTTCCTTGTTTACAATTGGAAATTTAGAAAAAGTAGCAATGCCCGATTTTTTCCAATTATCCGATACCCGATATTGAATGTGTTTATAGGGATATTTTTTAAATATTCGTTCAATGTCGTACTGGCTTAAATACTCTCCCGTTTTTTTTACTGTTACAGCAAACTCCTGTAAACAAACAATGTCAGCGTCTGATTTCAGAATATAGTCAATTATTTCATTGGGTTCATCAGCAGAATGCTTTTTAAGAAAACCAAACAACATTGTGTTATAACTCAACACCTTAATAGTTTCAGAATCAGAAATCTCTCCCGTTTCGCCAAAATTAAATGGAAAAACGGCTCTTACCTGATTACCTGAAAGTAATAATAGCAACAAGGAAATTAGAAAAAGCCATTTACGTGCAGCCAGCCAGAATACTACAAAAAAAACATTCAGCACTATGGTTACAGGCCAAAGTAAGGTAGCAAAAGCCGGTATTACAAATACATTTGGACTTATAAAAGTAGCCAAAAGAGTTATCAACAAAACTGAAGCCACCACAATATTGGCCATCAACATTGTGCCTTTCACCAATAATCTGCCAAACATATTATTTCGGGGCGACTTGCTATTATTTTTTACCTTGTTCAAAAAGTTGTTTTTTTTCGTCGGTTGATAAACTATCGTATCCCGATGATTTAATTTTATCAAGAATCCGATCAATTTCTTTCATTTTGTCGGCCTTATACTGATTGTATTCTGCATCCGACATTTTGTACTTACCGGCAGTATTGCCTTTACTAACCCGCATTTTACGAGGCTTAAATACATCCGAAATTGCATCAAAAACTTTATTAATCCCGGCTGTAATATCAACACCTTTACGCAAAGATAACACAAAAACAGCACCTAACAAAGCGCCACCAAGGTGAGAAATTTCACCACCTGCATTGCTCGAAGCAATACCAAAAAAGCTCATCAAAACGGTTACCAGAGCAATGTATTTTAGTTTTACTGCGCCAAAAAGAAGTAATTGTACCTGAGTTTCGGGAATGCGAAATGAAACAGCCAGAATAATAGACATAATTGAGGCAGACGCCCCCATTAATACAGCCTGCTGTTCAAGGCCCTGAAATAAAGGAAGAAAATTATAAGCTGCACTAAAAAAAAGATAGCCACTTAACCCACCTAATAAATAAACCACCAGTAGCTGTTTTTGAGTAAAATACATGACAAATAGTTTACCAAACCAATAAAGTGCCAATAAATTAAACGCTACATGAAAAAGGCCTTCGTGCAGAAACATATAACTAAACAAAGTCCACGGGTGCGAGAGCAATTGAGAATAATCAGCCGGAGCAGCTAAAAACCGGAGATAAATAGTAGCATCGTAATTAAAAAGAAGCATAACAACTTTTATAGTCATTACCACTACAAATACGAGTATATTTATAAAAAGAATACGATACAATACATCGCCATTTTTGAATCGTACAAAGAAATCATTTAATGAAAACATATATCTATGATTATTATAAACTATCGCCTTTTTTTCCAGATAAAAATTAGTAACCACCCAAACAACATACCACCTAAATGGGCAAAATGGGCTACATTATCGCCTGTAAAATTGGCAACGCCTAAAAACAATTCGGCCACACCGTAAATGAGCACAAAAATGCGAGCTTTAATAGGAACCGGAATGAATAACATCATTAGCCTTGTTTCAGGAAAAAGCCAACCAAAAGCGAGCAACAATCCAAATACCGAGCCCGATGCACCTATAGTTAACGGTGCATTCAGTAGTAAATTTTTCATTTCGATAATGGAAGCCGTATCAAAATGAGCTAAACCAGTAATACGGAAATAACGCATCAGCTCTGATTCATATGGAAGTAAAAACTGAGCACTATTACCTGATATTGCAGTGTCCATAGCGTTAAGTAAAGTTTGATACTCCATTGTCCAAAACAACTGTTGTACCACACCAGCACCAATAGCGGTTACAATATAGTAGACTAAAAACTTACGTGGCCCCCAGAACATTTCAAGTGCACTACCAAACATGTACACAGCAAACATGTTGAAAAAAACATGATAGAAATCGTGATGCATAAAGGCGTAAGTAACCAATTGTGCAGGATTGAACTTCTCAGAAGCCCAATAATGCATGCCAAGCACATCATTTAAATCGATATTTAAGCCCCAGTTACGCATAAGACCCGGTAAAGCTAATGTAGCCAACCAAAGTATAAGATTGATGGCTAAAAGATTTTTAACAACCGGAGGGATATTATTTAGAAAAGAATTGAACATAATTATAAATTATTATTGAGCCTGAAAAAAGTTTCGTTTCAAGAAACTAATTGCAAAATACTTTTACAAAAGTAATACAAAAAGCAGTTTAATCCAGCGCATAATACATTTTTAAGGATTTTGAAACAATAATATACGAATGGAAAAACAATCGTTTAAACACAAAAAAGGGATAATGTGTTCACATCATCCCTTTCAATAAAAAATTGGTTCGGCTATTATTTTAAAGCCAGTTTTTTCTTAACAGCAGCAGTAATATCAATTGCGTTTGGAGCTTTGTAAATGATGGTTTGAGTACCCAAATCGAAAATATAAGTAAATTTACCTTCAGCACCTACTTCATTGATTGCTTTAGTCACTTTATCGCGAATTGGAGCAAACATATCCTGTTGTTTTTTCTGGATATCCTGATAAGCTTGTTGACGGAAATTTGTTACACGAGTTTCCAACTCCTGAATCTCAGTAATACGAGCTTTTTTGATGCCTTCAGGCATACTGTCTTGTTTTTGTTGAAATTCTTTGATTTTCACATTGTATTCATCCTGCATTTTAACAATTTCAGATTCATACTGTTTGCCCATCGCATCTACTTCTTTTTCGATATTTGCAATTTCAGGCATCAATGAAATAATTTCCTGTGAGTTGATATGGCCTAGTTTACTTTCCTGTGCAAACAAACCAAATGGTAAAGCGCAAAGCGCAATAATAACAATTTTTTTAATCATTTTATTTTTCCGAATTTTGATGTTTATTTCTTCTTTTTTTGAACGGAATACAAAGTTAAAAAATTATTTTGAATAACCTAACTTCTGTAATACCTGATCGCTTATATCGATTTTTGGCGAAGTAAAAATGATATTAACCGATGAACTTTTATCAAACACCATCGCTAAATCCTTTTCTTTACTTATCTCCTGAATTGCAGCAAACACCTCATCCTGAATTGGTTTCATAAGGCTTTGACGTTTTTTAAATAATTCACCATCCACCCCAAAATACTTTTTCTTCAGTTCATTGGCCGCTTTTTCCTTCGCTACTATTTCCTCTTCACGTTTCACCTTCATTTCGTCTGACAGAAAAACCAGTTCAGTCTGGTAGTTTTTGTACATTTTTTGCACTTCCTGCATTTGCAATTCTACCTCAGATTGCCATTTTTTTGAAACCTGATTAATTTGCTCGTTGGCCGTTTCGAATGATGGAATATTTTTCATTATATATTCCATATCAACCATAGCAAATTTTTGAGCCGAAAGTGATAGCGATACACCTACCACTACTAATAAAGACAATAATAACCTTTTCATAAAAATTATTTTTTTACATTTTACTGAAAATTATTTTTCAGATTAAAGTTAACATTACAAATTCTTTGCCAAAATTTTCACAGATATAATATCATTCAAAAAAAACTGTCCATTATTAATGGTTCGGAACATTACAATTCCTGACCCAATACAAAGTGGAATTGGCTTCCTCCACGCTGTCCGTCAACACCTTTATCAAAACCATAACCCCAGTCTATACCCATCATACCAAACATAGGTAAGAAAATACGCACACCAACACCTGCCGAACGTTTCAAATCAAAAGGATTGTAGTTTTTAAGCGCATTGAAACTATTACCAGCTTCGAGGAAAGTTAAGAGGTATATAGTAGCCGACTGCTCCAACGAAAGTGGGTATCGTAACTCCATTGTAAATTTATTATATAAATAGCCGGCATACGATAGAGTTGTTGGATCCTGAGGTGTAAGTGCCCCGCTTTCGTAACCTCGCATGGCAATATAATCCGTACCATAACTTGTATAAGCCGACATACCGTCGCCACCCATGTAGAAAGTTTCAAAAGGAGATTTTACCAGTTTATTGTAATGACCTACATACGAGAACATGGCACGTGTCATTAAAATAAGCTTATTTGCCGGATCAAGTGGGGTAAACGTCTTACCTGAGAAAGTCCATTTGTGGTATTCAATCCATTTATATTTTTCCTGATCAGTAAGATCAGAACTGGTGTAATCAATTCCATTAAAAGAAGAATAAGGAGGTGTAATTTTCAGACCCAGCGAGAAAGATGAACCTGAACGTGTAAAAATCGGATTATCAATAGAGTTACGACTCAGGGTAAGGTTTAAACTCAGGTTATTAAAGTTACCCTCTGTAATTGGAAACATAGAGCGATACCAACCTTTGAGCATAAATAACTGATAAGATAATTCGCCATAAAATGTAAAATAATCGTCGGGCCAGCTTAAACGTTTACCATAACCAATAGTAGCACCAAGGGTACGCATATATTTATCAGGGTCGAAATTGAGCGTATAACCATTATCATATCCATAATTGCTACCATAACCATAATTGCTACCATAACCATAATAGCTTGATTGTATATTATTTAAATAACGGTCGGCAATAGTTGACTGACTTGAATAGTAAATAGAGGTCGACAAAGAGTTAGGACGTTTTCCACCAAGCCATGGTTCTAAAAACGACATGCTAACAGATGTGTATGATTGTCCGTTGGTGCGGGCATTGATTGAAAACGTTTGACCTTCGCCCTGCGGAACTATACGATAAGTTTCAGGTTTAAAGAGATTTTGTATAGCAAAATTGCTGAATTTCAAACCAATACTTCCCACTATACCTGTAGCTCCCCATCCGGCAGAAAACTCCACCTGATCGCTACCTTTGGTTTCCAAATTATATGTAATATCTACAGTACCCTCTTCCTGGTTGGGTTGAATATCCGGACGAAGTTTTTCCTGATCAAAGTGTCCCATTTGAGCTAACTCACGGAGCGAACGCATGATATCGGACTGACTATACAACTGCCCCGGCTTGGTGCGTAGTTCGCGGCGAACAACGTGCTCGTATACACGAGTATTCCCTTTAATATTGATTTCGGAAATAGTAGCAGGTTTACCTTCATACACACGCATTTCGAAATCAATAGAATCGTTTTCAATCATAACCTCTACCGGCTCAATTTGCGAGAAAAGATATCCTCTATCCTGATACAGTTTACTTACAGCCTCATTTTCATCGGTTTGCAAACGTTCCATCAGGTGTTTCTGGTTATATACATCTCCTTTTTTAATCCCAAGAGTCATATCCAGATAATCGTAAGGATAAATTGTATTTCCAATCCATTTTATATTACGGAAGTAATATTTTTTACCCTCATCTACTGTCAAATAAACGATAACACTTTTATCGTCGAATTTCACCACACTGTCAGCCACAATATATGCATCGCGATGACCAATTTCATTGTATTTATCGATCAGTGCAACTTTATCTTTTTCGTACTCTTCGCGAACAAATTTTTTGGTGCGGAAGAAATTACGCCAGTTATTGTCGTTTGTTTTCTTCATGACCTTGTTTATTTTGTTAAACGATAGCACATTATTTCCATTGACCACAATCTGGTGAACTTTGGTTTTTTGTTTTTTATCAACTACCACATCAACTATAACATGTCCGGCTTTGTTCGGGTCATTCTTCTGATACACATTAGCTTCAACACTCAGAAACCCTTTTTCCTCCATATATTTCTTGATAACTTTTTTAGCTTTATCCGAAATATTAGGTGTGATTTGATTTCCTTTTACAATGCCTAATTTAACTTCCAAATCTTCAATTTCGCCTTTTTTGAGACCTGAGAAGTTAACTTCAGAAACTCTTGGACGTTCTTTAAGAGCAATGTTCAAGTAGATTTTATCATCAACAATTTTTGTTGCATAAATTTTTACGTCAGCAAATAATCCCTGTTTCCAGAAGCGCTTTACTGCATTCGTAACAGCCTCACCCGGGACCGCAATACGATCGCCAACGGTCAATCCGGAAAAACCAATCAACACAAAATCTTCGTAGTTAGCAGCACCAGTTACTGTAATGCCTGCGATTTCGTATTTTGGAGCAGCGCTCGAATACTCAATCAGCGGAATAGTGTCGGAAGTGGTGTTTACTTGAGCAAATAAATGAGCGGATAAAATCAGTAGTACAAAAGGAATGAGTTTTTTAAATTGCATATTATAAGCAGTATATCAGAATGTGCATTAATTATTTAGTTTTTCCGAAACGACGATCGCGACCTTGATAATCGCAAATTGCCTCATATAAGTTTTCTTTTCTGAAATCAGGCCAATGGATTGACGTGAAATACAATTCAGTATAAGCCATTTGCCACAAAAGGAAATTGCTAATACGCGTTTCTCCACTTGTACGGATCATTAAATCCGGGTCAGGAATAGATTTAGTGGTCAGAAAACCGGAAATCATTTCGTCAGAAATGTCCTGTGGCTGTAAAATTCCATCTTTTACTTGCTGTGCGATTAACTGCATAGCGTTACGTATTTCCCAACGCGATGAATAACTCAACGCCAATACCAGACTTAAACCGGTGTTCTCCGATGTTTGGTCAATACAAGTTTGAAGCTTAATACGAGCATTAACCGGCAAACGAGTTAAATCGCCAATTGCTAACAAACGTACATTATTCTTATTCAATGTGGGCGTTTCTTTTTCAATTGTATCAATAAGGAGCTCCATAAGAGCATCCACCTCTGCTTGCGGCCGTCCCCAGTTTTCGGTAGAAAATGCGTAAAGAGTCAAATAACCTATACCGATTTCAGCAGCAGCTTCAGTTACTTCACGTACCGAAACAACACCATTTTGATGTCCGAATATCCGATCATAACCTCTTTCTTTTGCCCAACGTCCATTTCCATCCATGATGATGGCCACGTGACGAGGTAAACGCTGAAAATCAATTTTTTCCTTAAAGGACGACATATATTAAATTAGTATGTTAATTATCTCAATAATTGTATCACCTGTTATACTGCAAACAATCGCATTGTTTTTTCCAGATATTCAGAGTAATCGCTATTTTAAAATTCGAAATCCAATCGTTATTAAACAGATTTGAACCATTTAATCCAGAGTTATTGTTCAGGGCACTTATCCCTTCCATTTTATCGGTCAACAACAGAGTATGTGTCCAGATAAAATTGATATTGAGACGCTGCCCCCACATTATTTTATATCCTATCCCCATAGGATAACTAAAATGAAATTCCGTGTTGGTACCTTCACTATTTGTATAAGGAATAAGCATACCTCCCACGCCTGCCGCAATGTAAAATGTATGTTTTCGGCTGTTGGGTTTATACACTTTATCCTCGTGATCGAAGAAATTATATTCACCCATTACATTAAACTCATTTACAACATTTTCAAAAGCAGTGGTACCGTTACCACCTTTGACTTTAGTATTGTCCCACTGAACTGACAAAGCGTAACGTGGAGTTAGTTTATGTCGGTATATAAGCCCAAAGTCTGGTTGGATATTTGTAAATGGTTTGTTAGTGGCATCGCCCAAATAGTAAGAACCACCTACCGAAACACCAATTTCAGCATTATAATCTGTTTGCGCAATCGTATTTGCTGCAAAAATTAACATCAAGAATACATGGAAAGCACTAATTATTTTCGACTTCATATTAACTGAATAATAAAATTAATTAGTATAACAACGAAAAATATGTGCATTCATTTTATATTCTTTCGGAAAATCATCAACAAAAGTAATGATTATCTTTTAAACATTTCGGAATGAGTGATTCATAGAGTTTTTATTTAACATAATATTGCATTCCTATTTACAATGTAGCATTCGAATAATTGTAAAGCAAAAAAATCTTTTTGTATATTTGAATCGAATACGGGTATTTAGTTAAAAAATAAGCTTTTTTGTGCAACAAATGACAGCCATTTCAAATTTCGCAACACTGGAACATACAATTAAACTTGCCTTTTTGCATTGTGTGTTTCAGTTAATAGCATCTGCCGAGGGTAATATTGATGAAGATCGCGACCACGAAGATATTTCCCTGGCTTTAAAAACAGTCGGAAACCTTTCAATTTACAATTGGGATGCGGCTTTGCGGTTAAACCCACATGATTGCTTTTATCACATTGGCAACCTGACAAATGAATTAAAATCTGAGTTTAAGCAAATCATTTATGAAATTGCGCAACATGGCACCAAGCCCAATCTTCGGAAAATTTGTGCCGATTCGCTGTTTGAGTTGTGCTCAATACCTTGATTTTATCAGGGCTTTGTAAGTTTTTCGAGATATATTTTTGCTGTCTTATCGCCTAAATTTACAGCTCTCTTAAAATCAGCAATTGCCAGTTTCTTATTTCCCGTATTGGAAAAACAAATGCCCCTGTTCAGATAAACCTGAGCATCTAAACGCCGATTATTGATAAATTCAGTATAATCGACAATCGCACTTTTATAGTCCTGCAAAACAAAATGACAGATGGCACGGCTCTTAAAATAATCAAAGTACAGGATTGATTTTTGAGGAATAGAGTCACTAAGTGATATTGCTTTGTCAAAAAAGCCTATGGCTTTACTGTATTCGCTTTTTAATCGGTAAAATTCGCCGTTAAAGTAATACATTTCATCGTCATCGTTAAAAATCCGAAGTCCTTTTTGCAAACATGACAGAACTGAATCGGATGTATTTTTGCTCAATACAGCAGCGTTGAATATCTCGGAATAACTCTCGCGTAAAATTGAATCGTTTTTACTTGTTTCAAGCAACAGGGCTATAGCATCAGAATAATACTCCTGAGCTATAAAACGCTGAGCTAAACTAATTTGCTCAATGGTTGTATTCCTATCAACTGCATACACAGTATAATAAGGCGATTGTGTTTCAGATTGTGAAAACATAAAATCAGCCGAAATCAAACTTAGTACAATTAAAAATATGAACTTCCTCAACATCAAGATATTACAAAAACAATTTCAACGCTTGGTTTTCTTTGTTAGTCATTTCTGCCCGTAACTCGGGGGTTTTATCATCGTTTCCGCACAAATGTAAAATACCGTGAATGATAATCCGATATAATTCTTCGGTAAAACTAACTTTGAACTCGTCTGCATTGGACTGTACAGTATCAACACTGATAAAAATATCACCGGCTATTACTCCGGATGCGGAATAATCGAATGTTATAATGTCAGTATAATAATCATGCTGTAAATACTGGTTGTTTACCTCAAGAATACGTTCATCGTTACAAAAAACATAAGCAACATCTCCCACTTTGCAGCCATACAATTCGGCTACCTGTTTTATCCAGCTTTTTACTTTATTTTTATCAATAAGAGGCATTTTAACATCCTCGGCTATAAATTGAATCATAAAAAAT
>RRZT010998497.1_pt1 | contig 12741 bp, 10 predicted proteins | sample 2165551 | NCBI WGS metagenome assembly RRZT01 (sample SAMN10456910, study PRJNA506462) | wastewater metagenome | biome: wastewater; feature: sludge; material: wastewater sludge; isolation source: wastewater sludge with Escherichia coli K12::gfp cells carrying plasmid... | place: USA: Moscow, Idaho... | reverse complement strand
TGGGACAATACATGGTGCAGACCAGCGTGCTCTGCCTCGCGCGGATCGGCAATCGCCACCCTTCGGCCGCGCCCGACGACTGAGATTCCGGATCGATGATCACATACCAAATCACCTCGATGGTGATCGGGATTAGCCTTGCCGCCGTCATCCTGTTCCTGGTCCGGCGCGATCACCTGCACGGACCTTATGCGGTCTGGTGGATCGGGGCCGCCGCGACCGTCGGAGCGCTGGGGTTTTTTCCGCGGTTGTTCGATTACTTGGCCGGCTATCTCGGCGTCCGCTATCCGCCGATTCTGGCCATCGTGCTGGGGCTGGGGCTGTTGCTGCTCAAAATCCTGACCATGGACCTGGAGCGCTCCCGGCAAGAGCGACTGATCCGTCGCTTGGCCCAGCGGCTGGCCATGCTGGAGGCGCGCGGACCGCTGCCGGAACCGGCGGAACCGGCGGCCGAAGCGCGCGACCGCGAATCGCCCTCGGACGCCGCCGAGCAACGCTGATGCGGGTCCTGCACGTCGGCAAGTACTATCCGCCGTTCGCGGGCGGCATGGAGTATTTTTTGGCCGACTTGCTGCCGGCCCTGCAAGCCCGAGGCGTCGCGCCGGCGGCGCTGGTACACGACGAGCCGCCCAGCCGGCGCGGACAGCGTCCGGCGCCATCCGACTCCCCGCCCATTTATCGCGCGCCTTGTCACGGCCAATTGCTCTACGCCCCGATCAGCCCCGAATTCCCGCTTTGGCTGGCGCGCGCCATCCGCGAATTCCGGCCCGACCTGCTCCATCTGCACCTGCCCAACACCTCGGCGTTCTGGGCGCTGGCTCTTCCCGCCGCCCGCCGCTTGCCGTGGGTCGTCCAGTGGCAATCCGATGTGGTGGCCTCCACCATCGACCGCCGGCTGGCTCTGGCCTACCGCCTGTATCGCCCCCTGGAACAACGGCTGCTGGCCACGAGCAAAGCGGTGATCGCCGCATCGCCGCCCTACCTGGACGCCAGCGCCGCCCTGAAGTTTTGGCGGGACCGCTGCCATGTCATCCCGCTCGGCCTCGATCCGGGCCGCTTGCCCGATCCCGATCCGGCGGCGCTGGCGCGGGCGGCGGCGCTGTGGGGCGAGACCGATTTCCGGGTGCTGGCCATCGGCCGGCTGACCTACTACAAAGGCCACGACGTTCTGGTCCGGGCCGCCGCCGATCTGCCGGGCAGCCGCGTGCTCGTGGTGGGAGCCGGCGACCGGCGGGATCGGTTGACGACGCTGATCCGGTCGCTGGCGCTGGACGACCGGGTCTCGCTGCCCGGCTTTCAGCCCGAGGCGGATCTGAACGCCCTGCTGGCCAGTTGCGACGCGCTGTGCCTGCCCTCGCTGGAACGCACCGAAGCCTTCGGGCTGGTGCTGTTGGAGGCGATGCGTTTCGGCAAGCCGGTGGTGGTCAGCGACATCCCCGGTTCGGGGGCGGGTTGGGTGGTCCGGCAAGCCGGCCACGGCCTGCTGGTGCCGCCCGGCGACCCCGCAGCCCTGGCCCAAGCGCTGCGAGAACTCCAGCGCGATCCGGTCCAGCGGCGAGCGCTCGGCCAGTCCGGCGCGACGGCGCTGCGGGAACGGTTCGGCATCGACCGGGTGGCCGCCGCCATCGGCGATCTATACCGCCGGCTGCTCGCCGCCGGCTGAAGGCCCGGCGGTTTGTACGGACGGCGGACGCGCATCGCCCGCGCTCGCGGGCGCGAACACCGTCACGATCCAAAACAGCAAAACGGGCACAAAATGCAGGAACACCCGGTTGATGCTGGTGTACTGCTCGGCCCAGCGCTGGGCGTCGGTGAAAAAGAACAGGAAGAACAGCATCAGCAGGCACGAGCCCACGAAAATGGCCGCGATCCGCCGCCAGCGCTCCGCCCGTAGCCCCGGAATGGCCGCCGCCAGCGCGACCAGCGCTAGGAACCACAGCAAATGCCAGTTGGCCAGCACGAAGAAATTTTTGAGCACCGGCCCCCAGGTGCCCCGATAACCGAGGTTGAATCGCCCCAGATAAGGCACCTGGATCAAATCGGGTTTGAGCAGGAATTCGCCCAAACCGGGCAGGACGAAAGCCACGCCGCCCACCAGCCACCAGGCGACCGCCAGCATCGCCACGCTCGCGACCACCAGCCAAAGCCGCCATCCCCGCAACCAGACCACCAGCAGCGCGGGAGCGAACATCAGCAGCCAGACCGTGCCCTCCAGCTTGATCAGCGGGCAGGCCAACGCCATCAGCAACGCCAATAAGCCCTGTCGGCGGTCGCCCGCCCGCAACCACTGAAAGAACGCGATGGCCGCCAAACCGAAAACGACCGCCATCCACAGATCGGCGTAGCCGGCCAGGGCGACATGGGTGTCGAGAATCGGCAGGGACAACAACAGCCAAGTCAGCGCCAACGCCGCCACCGGCGCCCCCCCCCACACCCGCGCCTGCCCGAAAAAACCGAACCCCAGCGCCAGCGCCGCCCCGATCCACGGCAGATTAGCGGCGGTTTCGTTCCAGGCGCCGAAAGCGAGCGTCGGCCACAGCGCCAGCAGCGGCACCGTGGCGGGATAAGTCCAGGCTTCGATGGTATAGGCGGAACCGCTCGGATCGGCGAGCCAGCGCTGGGGATCGACGAACGGCGCCAGCGTCCCCAACTCGGCCCAAACCTTCGGCCGAACGGCCCAAGTCGTCCAGGCATCCCAGGCAAAGACCGGCCGCCACCAGACTTCCAGGGTCAAGCCCAGCAGCCGCCAGCCCAGCCAAGCCAGCAACGCCGCGAACAGCAGCCGTTGCCAGAGCGGCTGCTCGCGCCAATCGCTGCCGGCCCGCTCAAAATCGACGGATCGCCCAAGCTGCCGCCATATCAGCCAGCCCCCGGCCAAGGCCAGCAACGCCAGAGCGAGCAGCGGCCCGGTGACGTTTGGCGAAAATCCCAACGCCGCCTGCAACCGCAGCAGCAGCGTGACCGCCAGCGATCCCAGGACATAGCCGTAGCCCAGCGCCAGCGGCCAAACGCCGGGCAGCGTCTCGCGCCAACCGGCGCGCACCCACAGGACGCCCGCCAGCCACGGCAAACCCAGCGTCAAACCCACAAACCCCCATGCCATCGCCGCTCAACCTCCCCGCACCCGGAACAGCGCGCCGAGCGCCGCCGCGTGGAGCAGTTCCGCCGACAATTGCCCGCCGGTCCACTCCAGCACCTGCCGCTCGCGGTTGTAGCGCACTACCGACAGGGGCGACAGAATCAGCACGTAATCGCCATCGCGCGCCACACCGGCGCTCGGGGGCAGCGCAAAGCCCATGAACCCGTTGTGCGGCAACAGATGATAGCGGGTCCTGCCCGCTTGATAGGACGTGGCATCGCCCGGATCGGCGCTGACGACGAAAAGCCGGGCCGGCCGCTCGGGAAGCCGTTGCCGAACGTCCCGCAAGAACCGATACAGATCGCCATCCGCCGCCGCCAGTTGGCGCTCGTCCCCTTCCTTGCCGGCGAAACGGGCCTCGGTCCGCTCCAGCCGCCGGCTCAAATCCCATTGCCAGCGCAGATCCAGCACCAGCCAGCCCAGCAGAAACAGGAAGGCATACGGCCACCATCGCCCGCCGCCACGGCGCGGCGGACCGAATACCGCATACAAGGCAACGCTGAACCCGACCCAGAGCGCGACCATCAGCCCTGGCGGGAACAGCGCGTCCAGCGGCGCACCGGCCGTGAAATTGATGGAGCGCTGGCTCCAATCCTCGAACGCGGCCCACTCCTCGAACGCCAGACGCGCGAGTTCGGCGACCCCCAGCACCGGCGGGCGCAACTCCAAGCGCCGAACCGCCAACGGCCGCTCGATGGGACCCCGCAAAACCAAGCCAACCACGGCAATCCGACCCCGCCAGTGCGGCGCCGAACTCAAATCGAGCGCACCGCCGTCCGGCCCGGTAGGCGGCAACACCACTTCCCGCACGGCGCGCGGCTCGGCGAGCGTGGTCCAGATCAGCCGCAGCTCGCGGCCGGGCTCCAAGCCATCTACCCGCCAGAACAGGTGACGGTACAGCTCCGCCCGCACCATGCGAGCGGAACCCTGCACCGAGGTGATCTGCTGGGGTCCCGGCTCGCGAATTTCCAGACCGTCCGCCGTCCGCACGCCCTGGCCGCTCGCCAGTTGCAGATCGTTTCCGGCCAGCACCACGGGAGGCGCGACGTCCGCCAAACCGCCGGCACGATAAAACACGATCAAAACCAGTACCGTCAGCAAAGCGCCGCCCAGCGCCGCCCAGCCAATCCAAGCGGCTGACCTCAGCCGGCTTATCCGATGTGACGCTTCCGTCATCTTCGTGATCCTTGCAACCCGTTTTCCTCGCAATATCGCGCCAACGTCCAAGCCGGCCGATAGCCCAGCTCGGCGCCGATCCGGGACGAGTCGTAGCACGCCCAGCCCAGCAGCTTGTCCAGCGCCGTCCGCGCCTTTCGACCACGCCGGCCAACCAAGGTCAGCGCGCTATCCATCAGCCGAGCCATGCCGTATAGAACGCCTGGCGGAACCGTCCAACCCGGCACCGGAAGATCGGATGCGCGGCGAGCGATGACGTACAGATCCCGCCCGGAATACGGTTGGCCATCGGTCACGAAATAAGTTTTACCCGCAGAGGCCGGATGCGCGGCCCCCAATAGCGCCGCTTGCGCCACATCGTCCGCGTGAACCAGCGAGCGCCGGTTACCCGTCTCCGGCAGCGGCGGCAACCGACCGCGCCGGACCGCGTCGAGCAAGCGCGCCAGACTCGCCTTCATGCCGGGGCCGTAAACCAGCGCCGGCCGCAGGTTGACGACGTGCAGCCCCCGCTCCCGTCCGACCGCCAGCACCCGCTCTTCGGCGGCGCGCTTGGCGCGACCGTAGGGCGTCTCCGGCGGCGCATCCCAATCCTCCCCGACGCAACGGGGTCCGGGGTCGCCGACCGCCTTGACGCTGCTGAGAAACACGAAGCGCTCGACGCCGGCCGCCGCCGCCGCATCGAGCAAGCGAAAGGTGCCCTCTGCGTTGATCGTCCAATGCCGGGCCGCGAAATCCGGCGTGTCAGCCGCATCGGCATGAGCGAAACCCGCCGCATGGATCACCGCGTTCATGCCGGCGCAGGCTCGCGCCAGGCTGGCCGCATCGGCGAGATCGCCAACCGCGATCTCCACTCCACACCAATCGGCCGGCACCGCGCTTTCCGACCGAACCAGAACCCGCAAGCGTGCGCCCTGCTCCCGCAGCGCGAACACCAGCCGCCGGCCGATAAAGCCGGTCCCGCCGGTCACCAGCACGGCCCGTCCCCGACAAAAATCCGCCATTACCACCAGCGCCAGCCGTGCCGGCCGAAAAACAGGGCGGCCGCCCGCAGGAACAGGCCGATGTGCCGGATACCCTTGCGGGAGGCGTGGCCGCCGAGATGGACGATCCGCACCGACGGCACGCAAACCAGTCGAGCCAATGGAGCCAGCCGCAAGCTCAGGTCAAAATCCTCGAAGTACAGAAAATACTCGGGGCGAAACCCTCCGATCCGCTCCAGAACTTCTCGCCGGCACAGCATGAAACAACCGCTGGCGATGGGCGGGTCCCACAGCACGGTATCGCCGGTCCGGTCGCGCAATTCGTAACGGTCCAGGCGGGCCTGAAATCGCCGCCGCAACCCAGCGGGCGCGAACCCGCGCAGCGCCAGATCCAGCACGGTCGGATACGCCTTGCACAGATACTGCCGCCGGCCACCCTCATCCCAAGCGGCGGGCGCCACCAGCCCGGTTTCGGGATGGGCGGCCAGAAACGCCAATCCCTCGCTCAGCGCGTCTTCTTCCAGCAGTACATCGGGATTGAGAATCAAGTGGAAGTCGCCGCCGTCGCGACGCCACAGCGCCAGATTGTGGCCGGCGCCATAGCCCACGTTGCCGTGGCCGCTCAACAACTCGGCTTCCACCGAAAGTTGCGCCGAATCCAGCAAGCGTCGCAGCGGTTCGCGCCAGTCGGGACCGGGACCGTTATCCACCAGCACCAGCCGCGCTTCGCTCAATAAGTTCCGCTGTCGGGCGTGCCGCACCGCCCGGTCGAGGCGTTCCAGGGCCTTCGTCAATACCGGCAAATCCGGGGCGTGGGTGACGATGGCCACCGACAGCGAAGCGATCTCCGGCGACGCCGACACCGCCAGCCGCGCCGCCAGCGTCGCTTGAGCCGCCGCCGATGCCTCGGCGGGAACGGACTCGACGGCAATCCCCGCACCGACCGATGGAGCGGCGGTGATGACGAACTGATAGATCAGCGCCTCGGGCCGGTCCAGCAGAGCGCGGACCACCTCCGGCGCCAGCGTCCCCGCCCAACCTCCGGCGCTCCACCGCTCGGCGAATTCAGATTGACCCAGCGCCACGACCGTGGCATCCAGCGCGACCGACCGCAAGCCGTGTTCCTCCAGCAGACGCAGCAGCGAAGCGCGGGTGAAAAACCGCAAGTGGGTCTCATCGAGCAAGCCTTCCGGCCGGTAGCGGAAATCGCCGGCCAGCAGTTCCGCGATCAGGCCGGCATGGGCGACGTTCGGCACCGACAGCAACACCCGTCCATCCGGGGCGAGCAGGCCGGGCAGTTGCGCGAGCAAATCGCCGGGTCGGCGCAGATGCTCCAGGATGTCGGCGCAGATGATAAAATCGTACCGGCAGCCGGCGAAGTGATCGGCCAGGGCGATCCGTTCGAGATCGGCGCATTCCAGGCGGCGATACCAGGGCGCGGCCTCGGCGACAGCGGCGGGATTGTACTCGACACCATCCACCACGCAACGCAGCGTTTCGGCCAAGTGGCGGCCGAGCACGCCCGGACCGGCGCCCAGATCCAGCACCCGGCTGCCCGGCCGCACCGAGCGAGCGAGCTTGGCCAACGAATCCTGACCGTTCGGGTCCAGGGGGCGATGATAAACGTGGGCGGTGGGCGCGACGGGCAAGCTTGTTCGTCCTGGGTAGTTAGCCAACACACCGAAAGGGCGCCTGCGGAATATGACGCATTATGAGGAACTCGGCGCTAACGATGATGTGACTGTTGGCGCTTGAAGGCAAGCGGCTGGGCTTGGCGGTGGGGTCGGCGGAGAGGAAGGGTTTATGCGGCAGGCAACGCCCGACGGACTTGCCGCGCCCGAAAATTTCGGTCACGTTTCCAGGCGCCCCATCCGTCCGCGCCAGCCATCGCAAACTCCCCGGAATATCATCCCGATCTGGCTCAGCCGCTCTCTCGGCACGATAGCGAAGAAGAGCAGCTTGAAAAAGGCGCTCCGGGCTATCGCTAGCCTCCAATGCCAAGGAATCCAGCCTTGGCGACACAACCAGACCGTGTTTCGGAAGAGGTAGTAATGCCGCAAGGGCGAATGAATGGGCACGTAACGACCCAAAAAACGATAGGGCCGGTCGCCGAGCCCATGACGCATGGCGGCACCGCAAACCCCGAACAGACGATACCCCTCGCTCCGAGCCCGCAAGCCCCACTCGGTATCGATGTGGTCGATGAACAGATCTTCCCGCATTCCACCGATGGCGTCCAACGCCGTCACGGGAACCAGGCTCCCGGAAGCGATCAGGTGATCGACCTCGACGACTCGATCGGATCGCCCGCAATCGAAGCGCTCGACACGCGCGTTTCGGACCCGGACGAAGGGACGAAGGTCGATCTGATTTTGATCCGTGTATCTCGGCCCGACAGCCGCGACGCGCAGCCCTCGATCCCGCAGGCCCATCATTGCCGCCATCAACTTTGAAACCATGTCACCGGCGGGCACGCTATCCTGATCCAGCAACAGGACAAACTCCGCCCCCCACTCCCTCGCTTTCCCGATCCCCCGGTTCTGCGCTGCGGCAAGCCCTCTGTTTTCTCCCATGCCGAGGGTTTGCACCTTGGTCCCGCAATCCAGACCGAGGCTCGAAAACAGTGCAGCATCGCCGTTATCGACCAGCACCAACCCCTCGACCTGCTCCGCAACCGCATCCAATAGCGCGCGAAGCCGAACCCGATCCGGCTGGAACGTGACCACCACGGCCATGACCCTCGGCGTCAATTCCGGCATGGATCGAATCCGTTCATCGCGCGGTCGGGAACCGGGCGCTCGACGCTATTTCTCGCCTCTTCCCGGCCGACGCGCGATGCGGCGTCCCGTCACAGCGCACGCTTGATGCGGGCCAGGAGCGTGGGAGGCAGCAGGTGGCGCAGGCGGTGCGCCAGTTCCGGGCGGCGCGAGACCGCTCCAGCAATGCGGCGAAGCAGTTGGCGCGAAGCCGCCGCCGGTCCGCCGGCCGTCCTGCCGGCCACATGCGTCGCGTACCATTCGCGGAAGTGCGGCTCGCTGCGCGGGTGGTGGAACCGCGCCCGCAGGTCCGCCGACTCGCGATAGAGCACCCGCATCTCACGCTCTATCCGCGCGCCGTCCGGGAACAGATCGTGCGCGCCGGGGCGGCAGCCGAGTTCTTCCTGCCGGTGGCGCTGTTGCTCGCGGACATACCAGTCGGTCATCGCGCGCAGGGTCGCGTTGCGCGGAGCGTGCTTGCGCAGCATCGCCTCGTGGGTGCCGATGTCGAAGCCGGAGAAATGGAAGAAACGCAGCGGATGGGCGCCGTTGACGGTGATGCGGCCGTCGGCGTCCTGGCCGATCTCGCGGTAGTAGAGGTTCCAGGTGGCGGTGTTGTAGCCGGGATGGCGCAGGATCTCGATCTTGTCGAAGAAGCACGGCGCCAGATCGATCCATCGCTGATCGGTGAACAGGCCGCGCGGCCCATCGTCGTAGCACCAGTCGAGACAGCGCGCGGCCCACCAGTCGAGGAAAGCGCGACCGTCGCCGTGGTCGGCCAGCGCCAGGAAGCCGAGATTGAACACGCCGTGGCGCAAGCAGCCCAGCATCTCGCCGTCCAGCAGGTCGTCGATGTCGATAGCCGGCACGGTGACATGCGGCGTCAGCATCACCGGGCGCTCGGGCAACAGCGCGTACACCTCGTCCATGGGGGTGTACAGCACGGTATCGGGATCCATGTAAATCGCGTTGTCGGCGCCGGTGTCGCGAAAGATCTTCTTGAAAGCGAAAGGCTTCACCGCCGTGCACAGCTCGACCACGGTGTGGGAGAAGATCCACGCTTCGAGCGACGCGACGGGCAAATCGAGGTCTTCGACGGTGAGAGTGCGATCGAAAATCGAGTAGTCGATATCTTCGCGCTTGCTGTCGGACAACATGCACCAGACGCACGCCTCGCTGCCGTAGACCCGGCGCAGCGATTCGACCAGCACCGCCGCCTTGGGAATGTAGGCGTTGTTGACCGACGTAAAAAAATGCTTCATCGAATTGACCTCAAAGAGATTTACCGCAATCAGCGCGGCGCTATTTCGCGGCCATACCAGAACGAAAAACGCGCGATGGGCGCCGGGAGCGTTCGCGAACTATTCGACGCTCTCTGCAACGAGCGCGGGCGCTCAAGCGTTCAGGCGCCGGCGCAGACGGCGAGCGGCATCCGATAAGCCGATCACCTTGAGCAAACCGATGAGCCGGGCACGCCACCGCAACCACAAGCTGCGCCGGTAGCCGACGCGCAAGGCATCCAGCTCGGCTCGGAGGCGCAGCACCTCCAGTTGCAGCTTGATGTTCTGCTCTTTGAGCAGGATCGGGTCGGTCACGCTCCACTGCGACGACATTTCGTGCAGGTTGTCCTGATAAAAAACGTCTTCCTCGGTGGGCCGGCTGGTGTCGGCATACCAGGGCAAATGGCGCGCGGTATGCGGCGGTGCGGTGCGGATCGAGCGAAACCAGCGCGGATCGCCGGGGGCGATGCCGGGGCGATACAGCGCGAACGTGGTGTCGATCGCCGCCTCGTACAGCCCGGGCTCATCTAGCGGATGTTGCCAGAACGGCGCTTCCCACTCCAGCACCTTGGGCTTCAGCGCGTAGTGGTCGGGAATGTCGTCGATTCTCAGGGACAGGCCGACCTTGGTGAAGTTCGGGTAGCGCCGCAGCACCGCGTACAGGTGATCGGCGACATCGGGCGGACACGCCTCGTCCGGCAGGATATCGCAGTCGCTGAGGATAAAATGCTGGCTGTTCACGATCTCGCCAAAGCGACCGCTCTCCCACAGGACGAGATGGCCGTAATTGCGATCCATCCTATGAACCGCGTGCGGGCTGCGTTCGAGGTACTCCAGCAACGGCGGATAGCTGGAGCAATTGTCGATGATGTGGATGTCGCTGTAGCCGGCCCGTTCCAGCCACGCGACCAGTTGCCGCAGATAGCCGAGCCGGTTGTAGGCGATCAGGAAAACGGGAACCGTCTTGCCGTCGAAAGCGCTCATCGCGGCGCCTCCCGGATCCCGCCCACTGTGTAGCCGCAATCCGCGACCAAAGCGCCGAAGACGCGCTCGAAGCCGTGTTCGAGCGTGCCTTCGACCGCCGCGCTCGCGGCGGGATCGAAATCGGCGAGCGTGAACCCCGCGCGGCGAACGCGCTCCAGCACCGCCCCGCGAATCCAGAACATGGTGCCGGCAAAGAACAGCACTTGCGGCTTCACGCCCAGCCGGCGGCACAATTCCCGGTACATCGCGGCGTCGGCCTCCGGCGCCTCGCAGATAAATTTGGCGCTTCCGACCATGCCGAGCGCTGGATCGGAACGGAAAGCGCCCAGCACCGCAGCCACCGCTTTCGAGCTGCCCAGCACGGGGTCGAGCAGCTGCCGCCGCCAGCTGGCGCCATCGGCGACATCGGCACCAAACAGCGCTTGCACGACCCTGATGTAGCTGTCGAAATTCAGGCTCTTCTTGGAATGAAGCTTGAGCACCAGATCGTAGCGGTCGAGATCGAAACGGTTCAGCGCGGCGATGAAACCGCCGATGTCCTTACCGCGATTCTCGACTTCCAACACGGTGACATGGGGAAAACGCCGCCCGAGATCGGCAGCGAGTTCCGGCGCAGGCTGCGTGACGGTAACGAATAGGTCGAAAGGCACCGAAATATTGCCCAGATAGCCGATGAACTCTTCGAGCAGATCGCGGTAATGCAAGTGCAGGTGCACCGCCAAGCGCAGCGGTTCTCCCGACAACGGCACCGGAACGGGGGTCAGCAGCGCGTAAGGGATAGCAGGGGTAGGAGCGGGTCCAGAACCGGGAATCGGCTCGGCCGGGGACGAGCCATGAATCTGCCGCCGCAGCCAGCGCAGCGGCGCGGTGAGCGCCTGACCCAGACGGTAGCTGCGCGAGTTGCGCAACAGTTCCAGATCGTGCCGGGTGTCTGCGAGTTGTCGGCGCTCCTGTTCGAGCGCGAGTCGAGTCCGATCCAGCTCGTCGGTCGCGCCGATCAGCGCCGCGCGGGTCTGGGTCCAGGCATCCCGCGTTTCCGCCCAGCCGAGCTGCGCCTGCTCGTAACCTCGAGCGGCTTCTTCCCAACTGCGGGTGGCCCGCACCAGTCGCTGCTCGAAATCGTGCACGATCCGCTCCCACTCGGTATCGCGCCGCGCGGCGATGGCAGCCACCTGGTGCTTGCGCAGCAACCGCTGGTGACGGTGCTGGGAGGCCAGCAGCGCAGGGGGTATGCCGTAATGACGGCGCAGCACACCGCGTTCGACCGCCGCAGCTTCGAGCGCGGAGAGTGGCATGCCAGCAAGAATCGCGTTGCCACCGTGCAAGCGGTAATCGAGCAACGGCTCGTCGGCCAAGTAGGCGAAGCGCTCGGGAGCGTGCAGTGCGGCGCGCAACGCATAATCCCAATCCATCACGTAGCGGTAGGCGCGCAGCGGCCCCAGCACCTCGAACAAGGCGCGGCGGAAGAAGAAATTCGAAGTCGAGACCGTGTAGTTGCCGAACAGCAGGCCATCGACGCTGCCGACCTCGCGAGCCCGGTCGCGGAAAGCGCGCATCATCGCGTTCCACCAATGATCGGGGTCCTCGACCAGACGCGAGTCGCCATCGATCAGGCGGGCGGCGGAAACGACGAAGTCGGCCCCCTGCGCGCACACTTCGTGCAGCCGCGCCAAGCGTTGCGGCGCGAATCGGTCATCGGAGTTCAGGATCGCGAGAAACTGGCCGCGCGCTAGGCCGAGGCCGCGATTGATCGCGGCATGGGCGCCGGCGTTGGCCTGCTCGACCAGCATGACGCGCGAATCGCGCCCGGCGTAACCTCGGATCAATGCGCGCGAGCCATCGCGCGAGCCGTCGTCGATGACGATGAGTTCAAGATCGGCCAGCGTCTGGCCGAGCACGCTGTCGATCGCCTCGCCGATGAATCGCTCGTGGTTGTACGAGGGGATGACGACGCTGACCGTGGGTCTGCTCATGATGGTTTGACTCGCTCTCGGTCTAGCAACCTCTGGGGCTGGCTATAGCGGCCGAGGTGTTCGCGAAGCTAGTCATCTCAAGAGGTTTATCGTCGGTTCCACCAAATGCGCGTAGCGCATTCGCGGTCGCTTGCAGATACGCGTATCCGTATCGCCGATCAGGCTCAAGATGCGTTCCTTCCGCCCACTCGTTCCACGCATTCACGAATACCAGTCTTTCTTGTGTATCGTGCTCAGCCTTCGTATATTCACAAACTGCCTCTAGCCAACTTTGGTACAAAGCTGGAGGGGAATGATGGAATACATATCCTTGTCCAGGGCGTCTGGCTTCGTTATCCCAAGATGGCATCACCGTTCTAAAAAGCTTGTAATCTGGCTTAAATGCCTGTCTCGCAAGATCTACCGTAAGGCGATAATCGTAAATGGAACCTTTGTAGTTTGAGTTAAGCATCG
>RRZT010090893.1_pt1 | contig 12741 bp, 8 predicted proteins | sample 2165551 | NCBI WGS metagenome assembly RRZT01 (sample SAMN10456910, study PRJNA506462) | wastewater metagenome | biome: wastewater; feature: sludge; material: wastewater sludge; isolation source: wastewater sludge with Escherichia coli K12::gfp cells carrying plasmid... | place: USA: Moscow, Idaho ... | reverse complement strand
ATATCTTGGCAACAGGACTTTCTAATAGCGGAGCAAAAGCCCTTTGGATTGATGGCACAGCCAAGACCTTTAAAGATGCTTTCAAAATAAACAAAAGTGCCCCACTCCACCTCTACACTCGCTCTGACGCTTGTGGTGCTGCCGAAGTGTGGGCAAAATATCTTGGATCTAATAAAAAACAGGAAGATCTACTTGGGAATGGAGTATTTGGCGATCCAGGTTTGGCCTTAGCTATCAAAAACGACAAAATTGGCATTGGATTTAACAATATTGCCTACGTATATGATCTAAAAACAAAAAAACCAATCTCAGGTGTAACTGTTCTACCATTAGATATTAATGAGAATGGCAAGATAGATAAAGAGGAGAATTTTTACGGCGATTTAGACCAACTAACCGATGCGATAGAAAAAAACAAGTATCCATCGCCCCCTTCAAGAGAGCTTTACTTTGTAACTAAAGGGGCTCCTGCCGATGGAGGGGTGGCAGCAGAATTCATCAAATGGGTATTAACCGATGGCCAAAAATTTGTGAAGCGCAATGGGTATGTAAATGTTGAAAAAGAGTCACTTAAAAAAACAATAGATAGCCTAACCATCAAAGGAGAAACAACAAAAAAACATAAAAAAACGAAACAATAGATGGCAGGTTACCGCATCCTTAAAGATAGCATTGCAAAACACACAATGCTCATATTGACGATCATTTGCATACTTATTCTTTTTTCTATTGGACTAGGACTTTTAGTAAAATCACTTCCAATACTGAAAGAGAAGAGCTTAATGGAGCTTTTAACAACATCAAACTGGCGTCCATCTAAAGGTGAATTTGGATTCTTAGCCTATATACTTAGTACACTTTATGTTACAGGGATTGCGATTTTTCTTGCACTGCCAGTTTCTTTGATGTCGGCCATATATATTAGCGAATATGCCTCTAAAACCATTCGTCGCTTTTTCAATCCAGTAATAGATCTTTTATCTGGTATTCCACCAGTTATATATGGAGTTTGGGGTACGCTCACCATTGTGCCATTGATAAGCGAAGTGCTTGCTCCACATTTTGTAGATTTCTCTACTGGATATAGTGTATTAGCAGCAGGTGTTGTCTTGGCAGTTATGATCACACCATTAATCGTAAGTATATTACTTGAGGTTTTTGATGCAGTTCCTAAAGAGATGCGCGAAGCCTCTCTTTCAATTGGAGCCACCAAATGGCAAACCATCAAAAAAGTAGTTTTAAAGAAAGCCTTTCCTGGAATCGTTGCAGCCATTGTACTTGCAATTTCAAGAGCTTTTGGCGAAACCATTGCCGTGTTAATGGTGGCGGGTAACTACACCGAAATTCCGAAGAGTGTGTTTGACGCTTGCTACCCTCTTCCGGCTTTAATTGCCAATAATTACGGAGAGATGATGTCGATGCCCGAATACGAATCGGCGTTAATGCTTGCGGCCTTTTTGCTCTTTTTAATAATTGTAATATTTAACGCTCTATCGCGCTGGATATTAGCCGAAATAGACAAACGCTATCACTAATAAAATCATTTATGAATATTAGAAAAATTGAAGAGAAGATCTTTAAAACACTCGGAATTCTCTCCACCATACTAATTCTTTCGATGTTGCTCTATATTCTTTACGTAATTGTGCGTAAAGGGCTACCATCACTCACTTGGTCGATGATTTCTGAGATTCCAACAGGAGGCTTCTATTTGGGCAAAGAGGGTGGAATTCTTAACGCTATCCTAGGTTCACTTTACGTGATTACAGGTGCTATCGCCTTTTCGTTTATCATTAGCGTTCCTGTTGTGATGTATTTAAATTTCACTCTGAAAAAAGGTTCAAAATTTGCCAATATGGCACGATTGACATTTGATGTTCTTTTTGGAATTCCATCCATCGTATATGGAGCTTTTGGTTTTACATTGATGATATTTTTTGGATTAAAAACCTCATTATTAGCAGGTATCATAACTATAGGACTACTTGTTTTGCCCGTGATGATTCGAGCCATTGATGAAGTTGCTGGCACTATTCCTAAAACACTAATTGAGGCACCAAAAGCATTAGGAGCAACAAACTACGAGACACTAAAAGTACTTTTTAAGCAATTATTACCAGGAATTAGCACGGCAACCCTTCTTGCCATAGGTAGAGGAATTGGCGATGCCGCTACGGTCTTATTCACAGCAGGTTACACAGACAGTATTCCAAACAGTTTAGGCCAACCTGCGGCAACTCTTCCACTCGCAATTTTCTTTCAACTTGGAAGCCCTGTTGAAGAGGTACAAAATAGAGCATATGCTGCAGCGCTGATCTTGACTATCATCATTTTATTATTAAGTTTTGCAGCTCGCTTCTTGAGCCGTACACTATCAAAAAACAAAGTCTAATTAAATCAGATTTAATTACCATGTATATAGACGACATTAAAACTCACATAGTAGTAGAAGATTTGAATGTTTACATTCACGACAACCACATTCTTAAAAACGTAAGAATGGTGATTCCTGACAAGAGTATCACTTGTATTATTGGACCTTCTGGATGTGGCAAAACGACTCTTTTACGCACATTTAATCGCATGCACGACGACTCGGCCGAAGTGCGAGTTGAAGGGAGAGTTTTGGTTGACAATGAAAACCTTTACGACAAAGATGTAGAGGTTACTCATATTCGCAAAAAAATGGGTCTTCTGGCTCAACGTCCATGTCCTCTACCGATGTCTATTTTCGATAACGTTGTTTATGGCGCACGTATTCATGGCATAAAAAACAAGAGCGAACTAGCCAAAATTGCGGAGACTCAACTTACTTCTGTTGGATTATGGGACGAGGTGAAAGATCGTTTAAAAACACCGGCAACAAGACTTAGTATTGGACAGCAACAGAGACTCTGTTTGGCTCGTGGATTAGCTGTTGGTCCAGAGATCATACTAGGAGATGAAGCAACCTCGGCGCTCGATCCAATTGCGTCTAGACGTGTTGAAGAGCTTTTTGTGGAGCTAAAAAAGGATTACTCCATTATTTTAGTAACCCACACACTCCGACAAGCCCGAAGAATAGCTGATTATGTAGCGTTTATGTACATGGGAGAGCTTATAGAATTTGGCCCAACTGAGGAGATCTTTAATAATCCAAAAGAGAAATTAACTCAAGAGTATATTTCAGGATCATTTAGTTAAAACTCCAGGATTTAGATATAAAAAAAGAGGCAATTGCCTCTTTTTTTATATCATATAAGAACCTTCTAACTATTTTTATTCATTTCGTTATAAAACTCCTCGTTTGTTTTGGCGCTTCCTAATCGTTCAACCAAGAAAGTCATTGATTCAACTGGTGTCATATCAGCCAGATAGTTACGTAAAATCCAGTTACGACTAATATTTTCACGGTCAATTAATAAATCATCTCGACGAGTGCTTGATAGGTTAACATCAACAGCAGGGAATATTCGTTTGTTCGATAATTTACGATCAAGTTGAAGTTCCATGTTACCTGTACCTTTAAACTCTTCGAAAATCACCTCATCCATCTTAGAACCAGTCTCGGTTAAAGCAGTCGCTAAAATGGTTAATGAACCACCATGCTCAATATTACGAGCAGCCCCAAAGAATCGTTTTGGTTTGTGAAGCGCATTTGCATCTACCCCACCCGATAGAACTTTTCCAGAGGCTGGAGAGACTGTATTATAAGCTCTTGCCAAACGCGTTATAGAATCGAGCAAAATTACGACATCATGCCCGCACTCAACCATTCGCTTCGCCTTTTCGAGGACAATATTGGCAATTTTAACGTGCTTTTCAGCAGGCTCGTCAAACGTAGATGAAACAACCTCGGCATTACAACTGCGTTGCATATCGGTTACCTCCTCAGGACGTTCATCTATTAATAAAATTATCATATACACCTCGGGATGATTAGCCGCAATTGCATTAGCTATATCCTTAAGCAACATTGTTTTACCAGTTTTTGGTTGAGCCACGATTAAGCCACGTTGCCCCTTTCCAATTGGAGCAAACATATCCACAACACGAACCGAAAGAGGAACTCGATGGCCAGTTGTTAGATCAAATTTTTGGTTAGGGAAAATTGGTAAAAGATGGTCGAATGGCACTCTATCTCGCACATATCCTGGATCGCGACCATTTATTAATGAAATTTTAGTGAGGGGAAAATATTTCTCACTCTCACGAGGAGGACGTATGAATCCTTCTACTGTATCACCAGTTTTTAATCCAAAAAGCTTTATTTGTGATTGTGATACATAAATATCGTCGGGTGAAGGAAAATAGTTAAAATCGGCAGATCTTAAAAAGCCATATCCCTCTGTAATTTCAAGTACTCCTGTAGCTTTCACTATTCCTTCAAAATCGTATTGGCGCTCTTCACGACGCGGTTCATTACGCTTTTGAAAAGGCTCGCGTGGAGTACGATCTGGGCGGTCTGGACGCTCTGGGCGGTCTGGACGACTAGGTGCAGGGGCAACTACTGGCATCTCATTTTCAGCCCCCTCAACGGCCTCAGCTTTCACCTCGGGCTCCACACTCTTCATGATTGGATTACCTTCGGCATCAAACTCTATGGAGGCTCCCACTAACTGAGCAATGGTCTTGGTTTCGGTAGGTTGGGGATCTTCGGTAAATTCAAAGGTTGTATTTAACATTGCATCACCCTCTTCATCTTTCACCACATTTTGCTGCGGTGCACGAGGTTTGAATTCACGAGATTCTCTATTCGGTTTAACAGCACCCTCATTCTTATCGCGTTTCTGATAAGGTCGCTTCTCTATATTTTGCTGATCGTTTGTTTTAAGAGATTTATCTTCACGCTTGGGACGTCCAACTCTATTGGGTTGCCCTCCTTCATTGGACGGGATAGGCTGCTCAATAATACGACTTGGCGAAACAACATCAATTGGAAGAATGCCCTGTTCAATCTCATTATTTTCAACAGCTTTTGGCGCATTGCTCTCTCCTCCATCTTTCGAATGTAAACGAGGACGGAGTTTCTTCTCCTTCTTCTCTTTAACACCCTCTGTTTCGAGAATCTTATCAACTAAATTTTCGGAATTAAAAGATTGTGGATTTTCAATATTTAGAGCCGATGCAATTGCAACCATCTCATCAAAAGATTTTTGCAAGAGAGACTCTTTGTCGTTCTTAATTGACATGTAATTGGATGATTATTAATTAGAAACAATTGATATGAAAAGGAGGGGGAAGTGTATTAACCCCTCAGAGGAATTTGTGCCAAAGATATAAAAAAATAATAGTTCAACAAATAAAAAAGACTATTCTGCTAAAATTGGGATGGTAACATAAAAGGTTGATCCTTTTCCTTTTTGACTCTCTACCCAAATATCGCCTCCATGTCGGAGAATAAAGTCTTTACATAGCAAAAGTCCCAAGCCTGTACCTTTTTCATGATGTGTTCCATCAGAGCTATAAGGGCGATTGTTAAGCGCTAAAGCGATTTGATCGGCATCCATACCCACCCCTTGATCGGAAACACTAAACAGATATAAATTCTCTTTTAAAACGACTTTAAGAATTATTGATCCGTTTGAATAGGAGAATTTTATGGCATTCGAAATGAGATTACGAATAATAGTACTCATCATATTTTTATCGCATCGCAAATGGAGTTCGCTCGGAGAGTCAACAACAAACGTAATCTCCTTTTTCTCCATGGTGTTTCGCACAAGCTCATGCACCTCCTTAATGATTCTATTAACATCCACCAACTCGGGATAAAAAGTATTCCGACCCAATTGCGAATTGGACCAATCTAAAAGATTATTTAGTAATGAAAACACCGATTCGGCCGAGGATTGAATGATACCACTATATTGCAGAGTACCCTCATAATCACGCTCCTCAGCAGCCGAAGTTAAAAGTTGCATAAAACCTAACAAGGTATTAAATGGCGAGCGTAAATCGTGTGCAATGAGCGAGAAGAGGTTAGTTTTCATCTCAACAGCCTCTTTTAAGGCAATTTCTATATGTCGTTTTTCTGTAACATCTTGTATCGTACCCACAGAGGAGACGATGGCACCTTCGGTATTAAATTCACTCTTACACCTAATAACTACATGTTTTTCAACACTATTAGATGTTATTATGGTACAATTAACTTCAAACGGTTTTTTGTGAATTAGATGCTCAGCATATCCTTTTTTAAACTCACTCTGCTCATTTTTATCCCCAATAATCTGAAAAAGCGTATCGAGAGTTGAGTTTGTGGAGTCTGATGGAAGACCCAAAATCTCATAAAGTTCATCGCTCCATGACCCTTTATTGGTTTCGTAATTCATATCCCAGCTACCGATTTTTGCCACCTCTTGAGCCTCATTCAATTTAGATTGACTTAAAAACAACGAAGCTTCATTCCTCTTTAATGGCGTAATATCGTGTGCAAAACAGACAACCCCAACAATTTCGGATTTCACCTCAATTGGGTTAAAAGAGATTTGGTAGTAAATAAAATCGTGATCGGCCGACTCGATAGACTCAACCACCGTGAAGTGTTCACCACGCAAAGCACGTCTATACAAATTAACCCACTCCTGAGGAACTAAACCGTTAGGAGAGTCAAAATCGGAAGCTCTTTTGGTAAAAAAAGTTGAGCTAAATTGTGAGAAATTTGTATTGCTAAAGGTTACGTGGAAGGCCGAATCAACCGACCAAATAACGTCGGACGTACTCTCTAGAATTGCTGTTAAGTTAGCCGCTTGAAGATACAGCTGTGTAACATCACGCGAATAACAAGATACCCCCACCACTCGCTCCTCCACTCGAATTGGATTAAAAGAGGTTTCGTAATAGAGGCTTACCGACCCAAATTGAAAAACATCTAATACAGAAAAGCGCTCACCCATAAGCGCCTGAGTATAGCGTTGTTGCCAGTTTGACCGCAACTCTTTGGGTATGAATGCCAAAATCATATCCCCAACCTCCAAATTGTGGTTATAGGCTAATTTGAACGACTCTTTGAAAACATTATTTGTATTCACCAAAGTAAACTTCTGATCAATAGACCAGATGCTATCCTGCGTATTCTCGATGAGTGCTTTTAACGACGCCTCCTGCTGTCTAATCTCCAATTCACTTCGCTTTTGCGATGTAATATCAGTTGCCACACAAGAAACTCCAACAATTTGATGATCAATCAATATCGGTGTAAATGTGATTCGAAAATACTCTGGAACATTTTGATGTTTGAAATGGTCAATAATTGTAAAATGTTCGCCATTCATACTGCGTTCATACCTCTCACGCCATACGGCATTTAACTCATCGGGCAAAAATTGCAAACTATTCATCCCTTGCACCAATTCGGTACCAAAGATAAGATTGAAACTTTGCTTCATTAATGAATTAATAAGCACAACATTGAAATTCAGGTCAATAGACCACATAAAATCATGACTATTCTCTATTTGAGAGAGAGCAATGGCAACATTTTTCTTTATTTCAAATTCACTTCGTCGAAGACCAGTGATATCTTTTGCCAAACACGAGACTCCAACCACATATTCATTTTGATAAATAGGAGCAAATGAAAAATCAATATATTGTTGATTATCAAGATAAATCAAATTATCAACAACCGAAAAGCGCTCACCATTCATGGCACGTTCAACTCGCAATCTCCAAGTTTCTCGAATGTGAGGCGGAAGTTTATAGATAAAATTCTCGCCTATTGAAAAATGAACCCCATAAAACCGCTCAAACTTAATCTGCATATTGGAGTTAAAAACAACCAAATTGCAATTCGAATCAAGCGACCAAATACTATCCGAACTCCCTTCAATGAAGCCTATTAAGCTATTATATCGTCGAGTCACCTCTTCTACATTATTAGAGAGGTTTCCCTTATCATTAAACTGAAGCAAAACCAAATCCTCACTCTCTAGATAGATTGCCGAAAGCTCATAACTCCATGATATAAAGCTGTTTCCTAAAATAACTGTTGTTGTTGATGGAATATTTTTAATGCTTCGTTTCGTTTCGTAGGTTGCTGAAAGTAGTTTATTGATAACACACTCGGTGCAACCATTTGAGGCGCTATTGTAATTAACATCTACACATCGAATAGACTGACAAACAGTCTGATTTTCAGATAAATCTAAATTTACGAAAGGAAGAGATACAACCTGTTTATTGGTAAAGATTGTTTGGAAAGATTTATTCACTAAAAACAATAGCTGAGACGACTCCTCGAAAAGAAAAGATAACAAAGCATTCTCCTTTATATTTTCAGGGACTAAATCCTTCATTTTTAAAAAGATGTTTTTAATGGCTCCTTCGAATTCTAATTGAAACTCGACGACCAAATCATATGCTAAGAATGACCCATCGAGCGATCGATATGTTTAAAGATAGTTATTTTTCCTATCTACAAAACATATAACAAAAAGAAAATTCTTCTAGGGGTGTAAATTTTAAAAAGTGGCAGCCAAATAAAAGCCAGCAACACCCCCATTATAGGAGGGCAAAATAGATACATTGGTTTTTGAGAGCGGTTTTGAAGAAGAGTTGTTAAAACAGAGTCTCTTAACAGATGGAAAAATCCAATAGGCCATTTTGGTACTTAAAACACCAAAACCTGCACCTGCTACCACGTCTGTAATCCAATGACGATTATTATAGACCCTCAAAACACCTACCGAAGTGGCCACACCATAAGCTGCAATACCATACCATGGCGAGCGCTCCTTGAACTCCATTCGCATAAATTCGGCACCTGCAAATGCCAACGTAGTATGTCCAGATGGCCAAGAGTCGTAGGTCGTATCATCGGGACGCATATTAGAGGTTAGAGGTTTTAGAATAGTTACAAATCCAAGCGATGCAACAGTAGAAATACCTAAGATAAGCGTTCTATCCATAAATTGATGCTTCCCCTTAATTCCAATCAGATTTAATCCATATACTGATAGAGCGGGTACTGCAAGCAGATAATTATCAACCGAATAGCTTTTAAATGGCGTATTCCATTCATTTACAACCTTTTGCTGTATTCGATGATCGAGCCAATTCTCATTGTTGGTCATCAGCCCAATAGAACCCGCAAGAATCAAGGAAGAGGGTACTATTAGTTGTTTGGGTTTAAATTGATAAAAAGATTGATTTATCGCAACCGAATCTGCTACACTTTGATCGACTGGGGGGGTAATTGCCATTGCCGTTGACCAACAACTAAAAATCAGAAACAGAAAGAAGGTACTCGTTTTCATCAACTTAAAAAAATAGAATAAGTTACAATAATATTACAAATTGAGGATATAAAATCAAATTAAGATCAAAATATGAGAAAATGAATACGAAATAGGGTGAGCAATAAAAAATATTTTAGTTTTTTATCTACTTTAGTGCCCTAAAAATGAGACTAAAATGATGATAACGAATTTATTTAGAAGCAAATTTATTGAACGACTTATCTCCGATGGTCGAGATATTATAAAGAATTTATTCAGAAGAAAATCGATAGACCTTCTACTCTCAGATGGTCACGATAGCAAATTAAAACGAGCCCTCTCGGCATTTAACCTCGTAAGCTTAGGTGTTGGAGCCATTATTGGCACAGGAATTTTTGTATTAACTGGTACTGCTGCTGCACTTTACGCAGGACCCGCAGTGGTATTCTCATTTCTGCTATCAGGATTAGGTTGTGTTTTTGCAGGCCTTTGCTATTCTGAGTTTGCCTCGATGATTCCAATTGCGGGAAGTGCCTACACTTACTCGTATGCTACACTTGGTGAGTTTATTGCGTGGATAATTGGATGGGATCTAATACTCGAATATCTCTTTGCCAGTAGTACTGTTGCCGTGGGGTGGTCAGGATATTTTGTCAGTTTTTTGAAAGAGTTTAAAATCATTATCCCCGACTCTCTCTCTCAATCTCCATTTACCTACGATATTGCTAACCACTCTTGGGATCTTTCGGGTGCCTATTTTAATTTTCCAGCCATGGTCATTATACTTCTGGTTACGACCCTGTTAGTCGTTGGGGTAAAAGAGTCGGCCAAATTTAACAACTCCATGGTAATTGTAAAATTAGCAGTTATTCTTCTATTTATCGGGTTTGGAATTCAATATATCAACACCGATAATTGGACACCCTTTATCCCAGCAGAAACGGCCGATGGTCACTTTGGAATAAGCGGTATTTTCACTGGAGCTGCGGTAATTTTCTTTGCTTATATTGGATTTGATGCCGTGTCAACAACGGCCCAAGAGGCAAAGAATCCGCAGCGCGATATGCCCATTGGCATGTTAGTGTCACTCTTAATATGTACAGTGCTTTACGTGGCGGTTTCGGCAGTATTAACAGGCATTGTTCCATACACCGAATTGAACGTATCAGCACCCATAGCGCTTGCCATTGATCGGATGGGCGAAGGAATGGGCTGGTTACGAATGTTTGTGAAAATTGGAGCCATTGCAGGTTTAAGTTCAGTGATGCTGGTTCTACTAATGGGACAACCCCGCATCTTTTTTGCTATGTCGAAAGATGGACTTTTACCAAAATCTTTTTCAAGCGTACACAAGCGCTTTAAAACGCCGTATATTACAACCATCATAACTGGGGGAGCGGCAGCCATCATTGCGGGGGCACTACCTATTAACATATTAGGTGAATTGGTGAGTATTGGAACCCTCTTTGCTTTTGTAATTGTGTGCGGAGGAATACTCTTCTTGCGCAAGACGCATCCAGAAACACCTCGACCATTCAGAACACCATGGGTACCATTTGTGCCAATTGCGGGTATCGTAATCTGTCTATCGCAGATGTTCTCCTTACCTTTTGACACATGGGCTCGTTTGGTATTATGGATGATTATTGGCATAATAATCTACTTTGCCTATAGTTATAGACGAAGTAATTTGAATAATAACGGAACCATTTAATTCAAATAGAACGGTCATAATATAAAAAGAGAGGACGTCAATTGGCGTCCTCTCTTTTTATATTATGATAAAACTCTACGACAAAAAGTGATACAAGAAAACGATCTCTCCTTCATACGCAGGCTTTTTATTACCTTCAATTTCAAGTTTCATTCCAATATTAGCCTTTGTAACATCACGTAGGTTAACAACCGAAACAACACTTGCATGTAAGCGAACACGGCTATTTACGAGTACTGGTTGATTAAACTTAAGTTTTTCAATACCATAGTTCACCTGTAACTTCAAATTCTGAACATCAACAATTTGATCCCAAAGATGAGGTAATATGGAAATAGTAAGATAACCATGTGCAATCGTATCACCAAAAGGAGACTCAGCTTTAGCTTTCTCAGCATCAGTGTGAATCCACTGATGATCAAGAGTAGCATCAGCAAACAGATTTATTTGCTCTTGTTTCACCTGAAAAAAGTCCGAAACACCAAGATCAGAACCTACTAACTTTTCTAGATCTGCAAACGAAGAGATAACAATTTTACTCATAACGTGCGTATTTGAATATTAAAACAACATTTTAAGGGCGCTAAATTAAAAAAATAAGATGATTAATTGAATTAAGTTAAAATAAAAGCCAAGCAAATGTCATTAAAATAAAAAGTAGTATAATACAAATACCATTTAATACAATAACATAGTGTGAGTAAAATAATGTTGTGCTTTAGAATAACCTCACCCGAAGTGAGGTCCCAAGAATTATATTATCAAGCCAAGAGATAGCTTAGCAGTCACCCAACCGCACACACGAAGTCCATATCACGAGGTTGAAGTAGGATTAATTCAGCACTAAGCTGACATTTAACCGACATCAACCCGAGTTTAAGCCGACTTAAGCCGTGTATGCACCATTAATTACGGCTCAAATCGGCTTAAACTCGGGTTGATCTAAAGTTGATGACGGCGCAGGTACGGCTTATCTATCTTTCAAGTACTATTGACGTTTGATTTGAGCTTGTATAAACGTTAATTCAAGAAAGCGATGCCTAAGACACATCTCACTGCTTAACTACAGAAAACATTAAGTTGGTAAAAAAAATATCAGCATGCTTATTAAGTAATGAGAGCTAAATAATGTACTTTTTAAATAGCCTCACCCAAAATCCCTCACCAAGGGAGAGGGATTTTGCCGCTACCTTCAAAAAAACATTTACGACAATATATTATTCCTGTTACTTAATCAAGGAAAAAGAGACGTATGAACGAAAGTATAAAAACGTCCTAAATCCGCGAGATTGAGCACTCCGCGAAGAATAAAGATAAAATTTTGTAAAAAAAAGATAAATATAACATCTTGGATCAGAGATATTTGAGAAATAAAGTAAAAAAAAATGGTATTTTTTACTGAAAACAATTTGGAAGTAACCACAAAATATCTACTTTTGCGGCGGGTAAGTCCTATACGACCAGCTCCTTTCGAATCCCCCCAGGGCCTGACGGCAGCAAGGGTAGATAGTTGTAGCGGTGCGATATAGTAAGCTTACCCACTTGCCGGTATAGCTCAGTTGGCCAGAGCAGCTGATTTGTAATCAGCGGGTCGCGGGTTCGAATCCCCCTACTGGCTCAAAACGCTCCTTAAAACGATAAGGAGAATAAATTAAAATGACATAATAGAAATCTCGGGGAGATACCAGAGTGGCCAAATGGGACTGACTGTAACTCAGTTGTCTTACGACTTCGGAGGTTCGAATCCTCCTCTCCCCACGTTTTTCTAATTGCCGGTATAGCTCAGTTGGCCAGAGCAGCTGATTTGTAATCAGCGGGTCGCGGGTT
>RRZT012729053.1_pt1 | contig 12747 bp, 10 predicted proteins | sample 2165551 | NCBI WGS metagenome assembly RRZT01 (sample SAMN10456910, study PRJNA506462) | wastewater metagenome | biome: wastewater; feature: sludge; material: wastewater sludge; isolation source: wastewater sludge with Escherichia coli K12::gfp cells carrying plasmid... | place: USA: Moscow, Idaho... | reverse complement strand
TATTAATTTCGCTCTTCAATCTGCTGGTTTTCAACCAGCTTTCGCCCCAAGGGGCGGGGAATTAAACCCGGAAGAGATTAAAGTTATTTGTTTCCATCTTGGCGATCTGATGCAAGGCTTGCGGGCTACTTATCGCATTACCAGTAGACGTCGTTACAACTGCCGCCAAGGTGAACGTGATTGCATAAAGGACAGTAATTGCATAAACCACAATTAATTGAGGTGCTTTTATTAACTCTGTAGTTTCCATTGATTTTACTCCTTTTATTGGTCATCTTTGCAAGTAGCATAAATATGCGATTGTCTTGCAGAAACAACCTCATTAATAATACGCTCTTAATGGTTGACAATAAAATACACGCTGGAGAACCAACAGCACATTACCTTAAGTGATCAAGAGCGAGCTCATTAAGGCTCGATACCGATTGGTTATTTAATTACAATAACAACCCTAACCATTTCGTGGACGAATATAAATATCTCACCTTGGAACACATAATACAGAGTGGTAGCAGCTGAGAGAAGTCCCAAAAAACGAAACATTTTGTTTCCATATTGGATACAATAATATTATGCAAGATCTCAATCTTTTCGCAATCTTTGCTCGAGTTGCCGAAGCAGGAAGTTTTTCTGAAGCGGCGCGGCGTATGGATATCTCTCGTGCAGCGGTGAGTAAGGCCATTGCCAAACTTGAGAAAAATCTCAGCACCCGATTATTTCTCCGCAGCACTCGGCATCTTAGCTTGACCGAGACAGGTATCGCGCTTTCAGAGCATGCAACTCGCATCCTGGAGGAAGCCGAACATGCCGAACGAGCGGTCAATAGTCTTCATGCTGAGCCGCGCGGGACACTCAAAGTGAGTGTATCGAGCTCTTTCGGAACGCGTCATGTCGCTCCAGCACTCCCATGTTTTCTTGCTCGTTACCCTAAGATCAAAATTGACTTGACTATTACCGATCATCCAGGTGATCTGATTGAAGAAGGGTATGACGTACAAATTCGCGTGACAAACGAGCCTGATCAGAATCTAGTGGCTCGCAAGATTGCACCTGTGCGTCGCATATTGTGCGCGACCTCTCAGTACTTTCAACAATGGGGCATGCCAGAAACACCAGAAGATTTAGAGAAATATAATTGTCTTGATTGCGCACTCTCAGCCGAGCAAGGCTACTGGCGCTTCAACGGACCCGAGGGCAAAATCAAGGTTCCAATATCAGGAACCTTACGTATCAATGATAATGACGCGCTTGCACAGGCGGTTCTTCATGGATTAGGAATTGCTTTGCTACCCACTTATACAATTGGCCTGGAATTACAAAAAGGACGACTCCAAACGGTGCTGCCGGAATACCTATCGGTAGAGCGTCATATTTATGCCTGCTACCTCCCTAGCAGACATTTGCCCATAAAGATACGTCTTTTTATTAATTTCCTGTCAGAATACATTGGAGATACACCTTACTGGGATAAGTCTCTAAAATAGATCAACTACTGCCCAACCAACTCCATTTTTGACAGCACATATCAGTTAAATTATGAATATAAAAAATTCAATCGAGATCAAGCTTCTATCATTGCAACCACGATTTCTAGAAGTGATCAATGAAAGTCACAAGCACAATGTGCCAGAAGGATCCGAATCTCATTTCAAGGTGACGATCGTTTCTGATGAATTTAATGGGAAAATACTTCTAGCTCGCCATCGAATAATCAGCAGCATTCTGGCTGATGAGCTTCATTCTATTCATGCACTTGCTATGCATACCATGACCGCAGAAGAGTGGATTAAAAGAAGCGGGAAGTTAAACGAATCCCCTCCGTGCCTTGGCGGTTCAAAAATCGAATAACTTTGCAATAACATCTTTTCTTACTTCTCGCTTTTGCACTTGTCCTACTTTGCTTGAAACTAAAAGATTCGTTATCGGTTTCTAAGATGTGGCAATGATGACACGGATCTCGAACTCATGAAGTCCGGAAAATTAATGTAACAACAATGCCGCACCTGACAGGGAAAATGATAGGAACAATCCAATTTACCTTGTCAATTGAAACGATCAATTCTGAAACATGCACAATTTAATCCTTCACTCGAAGTAAAAAGTTTTACGTGATGAAAAATATCGCTTTGAGTGTAAATATCAAATTGCTTGGAGCCATCAATTCTTGCTAAAAAGCCGCTAATCCAACGTTGCCTGGAGGTTTTTTTTGTTATCGCAGTAAAACTTTTGAGGTTGTGAAGATGTCCTATAGCGTGTATATTTATACAAAATATAATAATTATAACTTATTGTATAAATATACATTTGCACCAATCTCAGCCTCTAGTTTTGATACCAATTAACTACACAGAGATTCAGGATTTATTAATAAACTCATAACAAAAGCTTCATTTAATGAAGTCAATAAATAATAAGCAATTAAAGCTTGAGGGATTAAACATGTTAGTCAATATAAAAAAAATTCAAACTAGTTTCATTCGGCGAATTGCCGTAATTACTGTATTTTTCTTGGCAATTGCCGCCACCGGCATGAATACGCACGCACACACGCCTCATGATATGGTGCTTGCATTTGCTGCATCACCAAACTATGCCAGTGACAAAACGATGTTTCTAGTAACCGATGGCGCATACACTGGCTGGCGTTACGATGAAATTCTGCGCTCAACTGATGGGGGACTTAACTGGACCAATATTCCAAACGGAATGGATCATGCCTTCGAATATAGCGTTCTTCGCGTTTCACCAAAATTTAGTACCGACCAAACCGTATTTGCTGGTCTCAAAGGTAAAGGCGGCATTTATCGATCAACCAATCGGGGCGACTCTTGGGAGTCCTATAACACAGGACTCGCCGCTTCAAATTTGATTGTAAGAAAAATGGAAATTGCTGAATCCAGCTCGGGTTATGTCCTTTTTTTCGCTGATGCCAACGGAGCCCTTTTCCGCCGAACCAATACCAATGCAAATTGGGTTCAAGTACTCGATAAAACTAATAAAGTGACTGTCATTGCGATCTCACCGGACTACGCCACCGATAACACTTTGGTGGTTGCAAGCGATACTGGTTACTTACGAAAATCCACCAACGGAGGTAATGACTGGACCGAATTAGGGAATCCGACAGGAACCATCATATACGATATGGCCATCGCACCAGGAAGCGCCGCGGAAATGTTCCTAACCACCCCTAGCTTTGGGGTTTTTTATAGCAGCGACGGTGGGAGCACCTTTATCAACAAAGGAAACAATTTACCTAACGAAGCGATCAATAATATAGCGATTTCACCGAACTACGCGATTGATCGCACTGTGTATTGCACCAGCTTAAGGCAATCGGTATTTAAATCCACGGATAAAGGCAATAACTGGACACTGTTTAATTCGGGAGCCAAGGTCACCCAACAAACTGGATTACTCAATGAAATGACGGATTTGCAAGTATCTCGAACATATGCAACCGATAAAACCGTTTTTTTACCGGTATTCGACGGACTATTTATCTCGAAAAACAGTGGCACTACCTGGCAGCAAAGACAAACGCGCATGGGCCTGATGACGGGACTTGCGTTATCCACTAGTTTCAACAGTGATCAAGATATGATTGCCACAACATATGTCGGCAGGGGAATAGCCATTTCTGCTAATGGCGGTACAACCTGGTCTACCAGTGGCTGGCCCAACCCATCGGGGCGGAAGATGAATTGTTTCGATTCACAGATCGTGAAAAAGCCCAACGGTAGTCGAGCTGTGGTTTCAGCAACCAATAGTTACGTAGGAAGTTCTTTAGATTTTGGAGCGAGCTGGACAGTCAAGTTTGTGCCTCGATTTCCTGCCATAAACCCAGACCTTGTTACTTTCACCAGTCTAGCCGCATCACCTAACTTTGCTAATGACAAAGAGATTTATCTTGGCTCGAGATTTCATGGCGTACTGCACACAAAAGACGCTGGAAAAACTTGGCAGCTGCAGCGTGGCGTACCACTGACTAATCCAGTTACAAACATAGCAGTGTCGCCTAATTACGCTAATGACCGCACTACATTTGTCGCCACACGTTCAGGTCAGATATGGCGCACTCAGAATGGCGGAGATACTTTCTTACGAGTAGGCACCAGCTCGATCATATCCACCGGATCGGTTGGACAAAGGTATACGTGGGTTGCAGTATCTCCGCAATTCGCTACTGATAATCTTGTTCTTGTTGGCACAAATAATGGTATTTACCGCTCAATTGATGGCGGCACCACCTGGACAAAAGAAACCCATACTTCAGTTGGATCAAATGCCGTTATTCAACAAGTGGAATTTTCGCCAAACTTTGGTACTGATCGAAAAGCCTTTGTTAATGTCCGTGGTAAAGGTTTATTTCGCGTGAATTTGAATGGAGGTGGAGCAGTAGTATCTTCACTGAACACGACTTTATCGTTACTTACAAACGAAAATATTCAGTTTACTGAATTTCAGGTATCGCCCACTTATGCGGTGGATTCTACGATTGTAGGCGCTGCCAGAAAAAGTATCTATAAATCAACCAATGGTGGATCAACCTGGGCAGTAGCAGGATTTCCCGACAATTAATTGTAATTGACAATTATAAGAGTTCTAGACTAACAAAAGAAAGTTAGTCTAGAACTCTCAGTGAATCCCAAATTGTAAGCAGAGTAAACCCAATTATTATCCAATAAGGTCGCTTTGTAGCGTCTCCGAGAAAGATGGCCGCTGAGTCCATACGGTGATTTAAAATGAAGATGACAATAATTATCCATCAAACCGTGTTATAGCACAGATTCTTAAAACTCTTAACTGCCTTATTTAAAATAAATATTTACGCGACAGTCTCCAGTGATGTCATGTAACAAAGCGCATCTTCGGTGTAATCCGGAGGTTTATCCAGTTATCACAGTAAAACTTTTGAGGTTGCACACAGGTCGTATAAGTTCAGGGATGAAATACAACACAACTAAATTGATGTGACCAATACGAATTGACGCGCTTATTTGCTGTGCACTCAAAATTTCTGAGAACTGCTTTCATATCTGGAAAGCTTACATCTTTTGGAAACGCGCATTCTCAGAATATACAATGAAAATTAAAAATACCTGTTTAGTTATTTGTAGTAATAGCTTCAGTAACAAATAAAGGCACGCAACGTATTGTACTTTATTTAGCAATTCATCCAAAAGATCATGTTGTTGGGATATATGTACTAGAAAAAAGGTCACAATGACCTATTGGTATATAGAAGCATTTCCACTACCCTTAATCTTCACCTTACGAGATCAATCCACTACGAAGAGATTCAGGGCTTATCGATTAATTCGTAGCAAAAGCTTCATTTGATGGAGTCAATAATCAACGAGCAACCAAAACTTGAAGGATTAAACAATGCTATTTAAATTAAACAAAATTCAAATCAATATCACGCGGCAAATTGCCGTGATTACCGCATTTTTCTTGTCAATTGGTATCATCGGCATGAATGCGCATGCGCACACGCCTCATGATATGGTATACGCATTTGCCGCATCACCTAATTATGCCAACGATGGAACGATGTTTCTAATAACCGATGGCGCATACACTGGCTGGCGTTACAATGAAATTCTGCGCTCAACTGACAGGGGACTTAGCTGGACCGATATTCCGAATGGAATGGATCATCCCTTCGAATATAGCGTTCTTCGCGTCTCACCGAAGTTTGCTAGCGATCAAACTGTTTTTGCGGGCCTCAAAGGCAAAGGCGGCATCTATCGATCAACAACCCGGGGTGATTCCTGGGAGCCCTATAACACCGGACTTGCTGCTTGGAACATGATTGTAAGGCAAATGGAGGTTGCTGAATCCAGCTCGGGTTATGTGCTTTTTTTCGCTGATGCCAATGGAGCCCTTTTCCGCCGCGCCAACACCGATGCAAATTGGGTTCAGGTACTCGACAAAACCAATAAAGTAACTGTCATTGCGGTTTCACCGGACTATGCCACTGATAACACTTTAGTGATTGCAAGCAGTACGGGTTACTTACAAAAATCCACCAACGGAGGTAATGACTGGAGCGTGTTAGGGAATCCAACAGGATCCATCATCTACGATATGGCCATCGCACCAGGAAACGCTGCTGAAATATTCTTGGCTACCCCAAGCTTTGGGATTTTTTATAGCAGTGACGGAGGAAGTACATTCGTTAACAAAGGAACTAATCTCCCCAATGAAGCGATTAACAATATAGCGGTTTCACCAAACTACGCGATCGATCGCACAGTATTTTGCACCAGCTTGACTCAGTCGGTATTCAAATCCACAGACAGCGGCGATAATTGGACGCTGTTCAATTCTGGAGCCAAAATAACCAAACAGACATCATTACTCAATGAATTAACTGACTTGCAGGTATCTCGAACTTACGCAACGGATAATACCATTTTTTTACCGGTATTCGATGGACTATTCTTATCGCAAAATGGTGGCAGCACATGGAAGCAAAGACAAAAAACACGAAGGGGCATATTGACTGGGCTTGCGTTATCTTCAAGTTTCAACAATGATCAAAAGATGATTGCCACAATGTATGTCGGAAGAAGCATAGCCATATCTGGTGATGGCGGCACAATGTGGTCTACCAGTGGTTGGCCAAATCCAAAAGGGCGGAAGATGAATTTTTTCGATTCTCAGATCGTGAAAAATCCCAACGGAACCCAAACAGTCATTTCTGCAACCGCTGGGCGTGTGGGGAACTCCACCAATTTTGGGGACAGTTGGACCGTTAAATTTGTGCCCCGATTTCCTGCCATAAATCCGGGTCTCGTCACTTTCACGACGCTGGCAGCATCACCGAACTTTGCTAACGATAAGGAGATTTATCTCGGCTCGAGATTTCATGGCGTACTGCAAACAAAAGACGCCGGAAAAACCTGGCGCTTGCAACATGGCGTTCCACTGAATCATCCAACTACAAGCGTGGCCGTATCACCCAATTATGCCAATGACCGCACTGCATTTGCCGCTACCCGCAGTGGACAAATATGGCGCACTCAGGATGGCGGAGATACGTTCTTACGCGTAGGCGCTAGTTCAATCATATCGACTGGATGGGTTGGGCAAAGATATACGTGGGTTGCAATATCTCCGCAGTTCGCAACCGATAATCTTGTACTTGTTGGTGCAAATAATGGTATTTACCGCTCAATTGATGGTGGCACCACCTGGACAAAAGAAACCCATACTTCAGTTGGATCAAATGCCGTTATTCAACAAGTGGAATTTTCGCCAAACTTCGGCGCTGATCGAAAGGCCTTCGTTAATGTCCGTGGCAAAGGCCTATTTCGCGTGAACCTGAATGGTGCGGGAGCAGTAACTGCTTCTCTGAACACGACTTTATCACTACTTGAAAATGAGAATGTTCAATTCACCGAGTTCCAGATATCGCCCACCTACGCAGTGGATTCTACAATTCTAGGGGCGGCAAGAGAACGCATCTATAAGTCAACAGACGGTGGTTTAACTTGGGCAGTAGCAGGACTCCCGGATAATTGATAAGCTGATGATAAAACATAATCCCAAACGGTCTAGGCCGGGAGGGATTATCCGTAACTGAGTTTTTGTTGAAACTACACCTGCACAACAAGCGTTCCTTGTCTAAGCTACCGTCAACTTTGCATATTCAAGCAATAACCATTTCATTCCAACGTGATCAAAATTTACCTGCACTCTCGCATCGCTGCCGCAACCTTCACAACTGACAATAACACCGACACCGAATTTCGCATGCATCACGTTCTGTCCGATTCTCCACGCGCTGCTAGCGGATCTTGATTGGATATTTGACGAAGCTCTTAATACGTTTGCAGCGGTTTGGTTGGTCGAATTTGAATAATAGGACGTATTCAGGCTCCTCGGTGTTGGCTGCAGCCACTTAAGACAGCTTTGCGGAATTTCATCGAAAAAACGTGATGCAATGTTATATCGAGTTTGGCCATGTAACATTCGGCTTTGCGTAAAACTAAGATATAGCCGACGACGTGCGCGTGTCATGGCGACATACATTAAGCGCCTTTCCTCCTCGATACCATTACTTTCATTCAGGCTGTTTTCATGTGGGAAAAGTCCTTCCTCCAATCCACTCAGAAACACAGTGTGAAACTCCAGTCCTTTGGCGGCATGAACGGTCATCAGTTGCAGCGCATCCTGGCCGCTGCCGGCCTGATGCTCACCTGCTTCCAGCGAAGCATGCGCCAGAAACTCGGACAGACTGTCATTTTCAGCTTCATGCACAAAACTGGTTGCTGCGTTGATTAACTCATTTAAATTTTCTCGCCTTTCCTCACTTTCACGCTCTTTGGCGTAATGCAGCAATAACTCACTATGATTCAGCATCTGCTCCACAATCTGAGGCAACTGTAGTAATTCGCCGCAGCTTTGACGCATCGTCACGATCAAAAATACAAACTTGGCAATGCCTTTTAAGGATTTCTGCGGTTCTTGCAGCAATGTCGCTTCACCACCACATTTTTGCAACGCCGCCGCCCACAGACTACTACTTCGGGCTTTGGCGTCATCTTGTAATTGCTCCAGGCTACGGGCACCTATACCGCGCGCCGGAAAGTTAATGACACGCAATAAAGCGCTATCATCATCAGGATTAGCAATTAAGCGTAAATAGGCTAATGCATGCTTGATTTCCTGGCGGTCAAAGAACCGCATGCCCCCATAGACACGATAGGGTATTGCGGCATTAAACAAGCTGTGTTCAAGCACCCGAGATTGCGCATTGGATCGGTACAGTAGCGCCATTTCTGATAAACCGATACCCTCCGCATGCAAGGTTTTGACTTCCTCAACAATAAATGCAGCTTCATCGAAATCATTTGACGCGTTGTAGACGCGCAACGGCTCGCCTCTTCCTTCTGCAGTCCAAAGATTTTTCCCCAGACGCTCACTATTATTTTCAATCAATGCATTAGCTGCATCCAAGATATTGCCATGTGAACGGTAATTTTGCTCCAGCTTGATAACTTTGGTGATACCGAAATCATGCTCAAAGTCTTTCATGTTACCGCTATACGCGCCGCGGAACGCATAAATACTTTGGTCATCGTCACCGACCGCAAAGACTGCTGCAGCATTCTTGGTTCCTGTTCCTGCCAGCAATTTCAGCCATTTATACTGCAATGGATTAGTATCCTGAAATTCATCCACCAAAATATGATTGAAACGCTCTCGGTAATGCTGGCATAAGATTTCATTGCGGCTCAGCAATTCATAACTGCGTAGCAGCAATTCGGCAAAATCCACAGCACCCTCTTTATGACATTGCTGCTCATATGCTTGATAAAATTCAAACATTTGGCGCGAGAAAACATCATCGATCGTGACATAGGCAGCCCGCAATCCAGATTCTTTGGCATTATTGATAAACCACTGTACTTGACGCGGCGGGAATTTCTTATCGTCAGCGAACAAACTTTTCAGAATACGCTTAATTGAAGCTAATTGATCAGCAGAATCCAGAATCTGAAACGCCTGAAGCAAACCTGCATCTTGATAATGGGTACGCAACATGCGGTGACACAGCCCATGAAATGTTCCGATCCACATTCCGCGCGGATTAATCGGCAACATAGCTGTAATCCGCGCCAGCATCTCCTTGGCGGCTTTATTGGTAAACGTTACAGCTAGAATGCCATGCGGATTTACTTGCCCTGATTGGATCAAATGTGCGATGCGCGTTGTCAATACGCGTGTCTTGCCGCTACCAGCGCCAGCCAGAACCAATACAGACTGGTGCGGCAGCGTAATCGCCTCCAGTTGCTGCGGATTCAGGTCGGACAATAGAGAAGTCATGGACCAATAAAGTCTAGTATAGCCTGAGCATATTTGAAGACAACTGTATGAATTGAATTTCTAACACTTTGACTAATCCAGAATCCGATAAATGAATATCAACATATTATCGCGACTCATGAATTAATCGAAGTTGATCAAAAATTGTTAGGCTCTACTTTTAGCGACAATATTCAGAATTACTGGTGTCAGTATGAGTTCAATCGCCATACCCATTTTCCCACCGGGAACAACAATAGTATTCGGACGCGACATGAACGAGTCATGAATCATTCTCAACAAGAAAGGAAAATCCGCCATCCCTGGATTTCTAAAACGAATTACAACGAGACTTTCATCCAGCGTTGGAATTTCACGTGCAATAAACGGATTGGACGTATCAACCGTAGGTACACGTTGGAAGTTGATATGTGTTCGAGAAAATTGCGGTGTGATGTAATGCACGTAATCATGCATACGGCGCAGAATGGTGTGAGTTACTGCTTCCGTTGAATAACCTCGCGCACTGGTGTCGCGAAATATTTTCTGAATCCATTCCAGATTAACAATCGGAACCACGCCAACTAGCAAATCCACGTACTTGGCAACATCGGCCGATTCACTTTTAGCGCCACCGTGCAATCCCTCATAAAACAATAAGTCGGAGCCCGCTGGAATCGGTGACCATGGAGTAAACGTACCAGCTTTTTGCTGCCATGGACTGGCTTCTTCATCGTTATGTAAATATAGGCGCGTCTGGCCGCTGCCGCTATTGCTATATTCCTTAAATAACGCTTCCAACTTCTCAAATTCATTGGCTTCCGGGCCAAAATGACTGATCGGACGCCCATTATTTTTTTCTGATTCTGCCACAGCTTGTTTCATCGCCTCGCGATCATAGCGATGAAAGCTATCGCCTTCTACAATAACCGCTTTTAGTTTCTCGCGACGGAAAATATGTTCAAAACTGGATTTTACCGTTGAGGTGCCTGCACCTGACGATCCGGTAACGGCGATAACCGGGTGTTTTTGCGACATTCGAATTTTCTCCTAAAAAAATACATTTATCGTACCAAGCAAGGTACAGGGTAATTCTATTTTGTGTATGATACTTCTTTCTCGTCTGATTTGGCAGCGAGGATTCAATTTTTTGCTGCTATCAGTTCAAAGCAACCGCATTAAACTGGTAGCATTTTTATCAAGCTAGGTTAACTGTGCGCTAATAACAAGTATATTGTATACCAAGAGTCCACAGTAATCGTCGTCTGCGGCCACTTATATTAGAAGGACATGTAAAGTATAGCGGCCGTTGATTATCATTTATTTTATTCCCCTTTTTATAAGGAATCCGGCATCAATGATTTTGCATCGACTGAAACTTTTATATGATATCTGACATGAAGAAACCACAGCTTCAATGAACAGGATTATCAAACGAATAATAACTCAGTATCATTTTGAGCTAGAATATATAATCAGGCAGGACTATTGAATCGTCTTTCATCAAAAATCTTGCGCAAGACAACTGAAATTCAATTTTTTTACAACAAGATACATAAACACACATTAAGATAAGAACATAGGAGTCAACTGTGCACTCGATTGTACCTATTACCATGGCACTTGGTGTCATTCTGTTTTCTGTAGGAATAATTGCTCAAACCTGGCTTGGTTTTCAACGAATTAATCGTATAAAACTGCTCGGAAAAGAATATCAGCGCTGGCGCTTTGTCTTAGCTACAGTGGGTTCCGGTGTAGCATTGATTATGCTATCAGTAATGCTACCTAAATACATTACCTACGAGCCGATACAAGACCAAAAATCAATCCAGCCTGCATTATCTGGTAACTTGAAATTTGAATTGGAGTCCATTTTATTTAGTCTGAACCTTAATGAAGATGGCATACTGAAAGCCATTAATCGTTTCCAAACGGAATATCAGGAAGCGTCGCAGCGAAATGATAAAAGCACGATGGATCTCCTGATTCTAGAAATGGCTTATAGGATCAGAACAGAGCTACAAAAACGTGATTATCCGGAGCAACAGATCGAACGCGAAATTGAGAAAATTACAAACGTTCTGAAACAATCAACCAAAGTGGAAAACCGCAAATAGAAAACCTTTATTTCTGTACAATAAATGTTGCATATTCAAATAACTTTCTTAAGGAATCATTATCATGAAAAAAGTAATTCAGATGCTGATAATCACATTTGCGATTTCACTGACTGCAACTAATTCTGCGCTTGCTCATCAGTACCCTGATAAAGTAGTTGAAAAATTAGGCAATGGTCTTGCGAATGCTGTAACTGGCGTAGCTGAAATACCTAAGACTATTAGTATAGTTGGCAATAAAGATGGTGTCGTCCACGGCATGACAATTGGATTTATTACAGGCATCGCCAATGCAGTTGGTCGCTCACTCAGTGGTGCGTTCGATATTGCAACATTCCTGATTCCTACGACATCTTTTGTTAAGCCAGCGTATATTTGGGAGGATTTTAGCCGGGAAACGACTTTCGTTGAAGCAAAAATGCGCTAATGCAACTTTGTTCATCTATCATGGCTAACCAAAGTGGCAACAGGCCATGATAGAACATAGAAAACTAGGCACTTAGTCGCCGACTCAGATTTATTACCACTAAATTCAGAATTAATTAGTCGTCCCTGAAAAATTCCCGTCAATTGCTATCTTGGAACAGCAGCTTCAAAAGGTGATTGTCCATAAAAGGTAAATTGGGGTTATTTGATTTTTTCCATCAAAGAAGCCGCGAAACCTGCAGTTTTCTCCACGGTGAAAAGAGCCAAAAAATGGCCAGTAGCCATTGTTTCAAATTCCAGGCAACAGCGGCCAGTAGCAAATTGATGTGGTCACCGAGTGCGCCTTTCAAATAGTTTCTCGCCATGCGGTAATCCGACTTCAGGT
>RRZT010639737.1_pt1 | contig 12748 bp, 10 predicted proteins | sample 2165551 | NCBI WGS metagenome assembly RRZT01 (sample SAMN10456910, study PRJNA506462) | wastewater metagenome | biome: wastewater; feature: sludge; material: wastewater sludge; isolation source: wastewater sludge with Escherichia coli K12::gfp cells carrying plasmid... | place: USA: Moscow, Idaho... | reverse complement strand
CGTGGGATTGACGGCTGGAGGCTCGACGCCGCGTATTCGGTGGGGACGGATTTTTGGATGCGCGTCCTGCCGCGAGTTCGTGCCCATTACCCCGAAGCGTGGATTCTTGGAGAAGTGATCCATGGCGATTACTCGCAGTTCGTCGCCGCCTCAGGAGTTGACTCGGTGACCCAGTACGAACTGTGGAAGGCGATCTGGTCCAGCATCAAGGACAGAAACATGTTCGAACTTGACTGGTCGCTGACCCGCCATAACGGCTTTCTTGCGCACTTTACCCCGCAAACGTTTATCGGGAACCACGATGTCACCCGCATTGCCAGCGCGCTCGGGCCCGACGGCGCCCTTGCTGCGGCAGCAATCCTCCTCACCGTCGGCGGCATTCCCTCAATTTATTACGGCGACGAACAAGGCTTCGTGGGCATCAAGGAGCAGCGTCTCGGCGGCGACGACGACGTCCGGCCCGCCTTCCCCAACGCACCCTGGGAGTTGGCGGACTGGGGACGAGACATTTATCGGGCGCACCAGGAACTCGTAGCACTTCGGCGGCGTAACCCGTGGTTAGTCACGGCGACGACGACGGCGCTGCAGATTGAGAACTCCCGCTACTGCTACCGTGCCGAGGCGGCGGATGGGAGAGCATTCATGGACGTGAATGTTGATCTGACGGTGACGCCGTCGGTCACTATAAAGAATGCGGACGGGCAGGTGCTGTGGGCGCAGCGACGCCATTAGCTAGGTGCGCTTTTAGCGGCGGAACAGTCTCCACGATCGTGTTTCTGGTTCGGGGGCGGCCTTTTCTGGCTCGGTGGGAGAGATGATGGACTCCACGATCTCGCGAATGGCGGCCCCGTCCGGAACACGACCGAGTTCTGACGCAAAAAGCAGGTGGCCCGTGCCGGTGAGCGTCAGCGCAAGTGCGGGAACATCGGTGCCTGCTTTCATTCGCCCAAGGCCACGCTCGGCTTCCAGGTAGTCAGAGAGAACGTGGGTGGCATCAATGAGAAGCGGGATACCTTTTTGATGCGCTCCCATAAGCTGCGATCTCAGGTTGCTGCGCGTCATGACAAGACCGATGAGAAGCAGCTTGACGGGGTCAAAGATTCGTGTCAAAGCGGTGGAAAGATTGGAAGCAAGGGTTTCGGAGCCAGCTAGTTGTGCGAGTTCACGACCGTATGCCTCGACCTGGGAGATGTGCTCACGGACGAGTTCCGCAAGGAAACTGTTGTAATCGGTGAAGTAGCGATGCAATACCCCTTTCGCAACTCCAGCTTCTTCCGTTACTGCCCGGCTCGTTAGCCCTGAAACTCCCTCACGAAAGATCACCCGCTCGGCGGCTGCTAGCAACTGTGCTCGGGCATCATGCAGTGCTACACCGGTTGGCATGAGGTCTCCTATCTTTCCCTGTTTCATGGGTGTCAATTCTTAAATGGTCGTATGCCCATAGCTAGTGGGCGTACGACCATTCTACCGTCTTTTGCTGATTTCGTGCCACTTTCGAAGGTTCTTACCTGCGTGAGCAACGTGATGCCCCTCATGTTAGTGTGACAGTACCAAACACCGGCACACGTCATGGCTTTCAAGCCATGACGGCGTGACGAGTGGTGAAAAGCGTGACGAGTAGGGGTGGCGATGACGCCTGAACAGAATGCGTTGGTCGAGCGGCTCCGCGAGTTGCTGACCGGGGAAGCTGTGCTCCGGGAGGTGTCAATGTTTGGTGGTCGAGCGTTTATGGTCAACGAGAAGATGGTTGTCAGCGCGGGCAAAGATGGCAGCCTTCTCGTTCGTGTTTCCACAGACCAGCATGAGCAACTCCTGGGTGGTCCGGGTGCAACCCAGGCTGAAATGGGTACAGGCCGCGATATGGGGCCAGGATGGATTGATGTCAATGCCGTAGCTATCCAGGATGACAAGACTTTGATCTATTGGCTCGACGTAGCGATGGAGTATAACCGCGTTCTTACGCGAAAATGATGGGTGGGAGTTCCATCGGACGGATGTCCCGTCGGGTGGCAGTCCTGACAGGTTGCGTCGCCGCGCGCATGCCGATGTTCAACGCGGAATAAAAGAATTCGACAACAGGAGACAGTATGGCGACATGGTTCATCACGGGATGCTCAACAGGTTTTGGGCGCGCACTTGCCGAAGCTGTGCTCGCCGATGGGCACAATGCGGCAATCACCGCTAGGCAGCCTGAACAGCTTGCTGACCTCGAGGAACGCTATTCCGGCCGAGTTCTCGCACTCGCGCTCGACGTCACTGTCCGCGACCAGATTGGCGCTGCAGCTCGGGCCACGCTCGAACGTTTCGGGTGGGTCGACGTCGTGGTCAATAACGCGGGGTATGGCTACCGGGCTGCGGTGGAGGAAGCGACGCCGGAAGAAATCGAGAGGCTATTTGCCACAAACTTCCACGGGCCTGTGGATGTCATGAAGGCATTTCTGCCAGCGATGCGTGAGCGGCGAGCGGGCATGATTGTGAATATTTCGTCGATGGGCGCGCGGACGCATTATCCGGCCTCGGGCTACTACGCTGCTACCAAGGCGGCGTTGGAGGCGGCGACGGGATCGCTTGCCAAGGAAGTCGCCCCACTGGGGATCAAGGCGATGATCGTAGAGCCGGGTAGCTTCCGCACTGACTTCTCTAGTCGTTCCATCACCGAGGGCGCGATCCGCATTTCCGACTATGACGAAACCGCAGGTAAGAGGCGCGGCACCACGAGCGGAACCCAGCCCGGCGATCCAACAAAGGCTGCCCGGGCGATCATTACCGCCGTTGAATCTGAGAATCCACCGCGCCTGCTTCTGCTCGGCCCTGATTCGTATAAGAACGTGCACGCAGCTCTCCAAGCCGACCTGGCGGAGATTGAGCCGTGGCGTGGGCTCAGCTGCGGAACAGATTTCTGAGCGTAGGGGATATGTTACTGCGTGGCGGTGAGAGCGGGCCGTACGCCATATATGGCACATAACTCGCTCTCACCGCCACAGAATTACAGTCCAGGCGTCGGAGGGTTGTTTGGGTTACGAGCATCTGGAGATGCTCCTGATTGGGCCCTACTTTGACGTGATCTCGAGGCGGGTCTCCGCACTGTTTTCAACGGTCCGTCCGACAGTGCACAGGCGTTCCACCAGCTTCTCGAGGCGCACCACCATCCTTTCCGCCTTCTCAGGATCGAGGCTGGACAGGTCGGGGGAAAATACGGTGTGGATCTCGTCGTAGCGGTTTTCGGCGTCGTTCTTCACGGCGTCGACGGTCAGAGTCGCTTCGAAGTCTTCTCCAAGGTGATGCACGAGGTTCGCCTCCGAAGAAACAGCTGCGCAGGCGGCGACGGCAAGTTGCAGCAGCTCACCAGGGGTGAAGGAGTGCCGGACTCCGCCCTTTCCAATGCGAACCCGGGCACCTCGCTCATTGCTGGCAACGTAGATTCCGGGCTCCGTACGCTCAATAGTGAGGTTCGGGGTGTTGGCATTGTCGGTCATTGATTCTCCTTGATGAGGTGAAGGGGCCAGTGGGGGAGGCAAAGGTCCAGTGGGAGGGGATGCCCGGCACCCCCTCCGCACTCGAGCATAACGCTTCAACCTTGAACGTTTATGTGGCGTTGAAAGTCTCTGTTGTGACTGATATTGGTCAGCTCCAGATACCGCCCGGAGCAAACACCTCGTCAACAAGCTCCTCGAACCAGCCGATTTCCCGTGCGACATCGAGGACGGTGTAGCGCGAGCGGTAGTACATGGCACGCGGGAAGGTCTCGCGCACAGCCTCGGGGGTCAAGCCGATATCCTCCGGACGTGCGGGAGCACCGGCCTCGCTGAGCATGCGCTGCAACTCTTTCGCGGGGATGAGCTGCGCTTCTAGCCGTTCGCGCACCGCCCCCCAGTTCTCTACGAGCGGCGTGAGGCGCGCGCGAATACCCTCGGCATTCACGTACTTCTCGCGGGTCTCGTTGATGCCCTTGTCGATGAGTGGCCCGCTCATCTTCTCGCGAATATCCGCCTCGATTTCTTCCCATGCGGGCCACTCGGCCACGATCTGGTCCAGATCGATAGCCCCGAGATCGCGCTGCAGGAACTTCTCATAGAACGCTGTCATCGCCAGGGTCCCGATGGCCACCTTGAAGCCGTGGCTGAGCGGCGGGTCGAGCTCGGCACCGAGGTGGTCGAGCTCCCACAGGTGACTAAAGTAGTGGTCCGCGCCCGAGGCCGGGCGGGTGCTGTTGGCGACCTGCATTGCCAGACCGGACATCACTAGGCCCGTACACAACCCCTCGTACGCCTCCGGGATTCCGGCTGCGAGATCCTTGGGCCGAGAGAGTGCTTCCTTCACGCCGCCCTGCACAAGATCCCAGGCCAGCTGGTGGATTGGATCCACTCTGGTGACGTCGGCGAGGATCCAATCAGCGCCCGCTGGAATCTTGGCGGAGAGGTCGCCATAGCCGGACGCAGCCATGGGTGCAGGCGCACCGGCGGCCACGTCCAGATCGAAAATAACGGCCCGCGGTGCCGGGCACGGCATGGTGATCTTGAGACCGTCCCGCGTCATGGGGGCACCGAAGCCGGTGTAGCCGTCCATGGAGGCCGCCGTCGCCACTACCGCGTACGGCTGGTCGAGTTCACCGGACGCCAGCTTGACTAGGTCGTTGATCGTCCCGGAGCCGATTGCCACGCCGCGCGCGCCAGCCTCGGTGAGGCGCTCGCGAATCTCGACGGCGTGATCGTAGGACGCGTAGAGCGTAGGGTGCCCGGGGTAGATCATCGGCTCGGTGAGCTCCGCCCCGGCATCCCGCAGGCTTTCTGCCACGGTTTCGCCCGCGGCCGCCCACGTCCGCTCGTCAGCGACAAGGAGGAAGGGTCCGTTTCCAAGATTGTCGACGACGACGTCGCCGGTTTTGCTGATGACGCCCCGCCCGACTTCCATAGCCTTGGTGTACTCAGCCTGTTCCAGCGCTGTGGCGACGATGTTTTCACTCATGGATGTGGACCCTTCGTTCCGTTCGTTCTACTCGCTGCTAGTTAGTCGTTCTCGTTTGCCTGCTGCTGGGCCAGATGATCCGCGACAGCATGCTGGAGGTCTCGCATGGCCGGGTGGATCTTGATGTACTGGTCCACCCAGAACTTGTACTCTTCATGCCGTTCGGGATTGGGTGCGATGGTTTCCTTGTCGTGTACCATGGCGGCCGCTGCCTCATGGAGGTCCGTGTACCTCCCCGACGTTACTGCGCCGAGCATGGCTGAGCCAAGTGCCGGGGCGTCCTGCACCTCGGTGATATTTACGCCCATCCCGGTGATGTCCGCGTGCATTTGAATCCAGGCGGGGCTGCGTGTGGCACCGCCGCTGAGGGTGATGGATTCCGGGTTGTAGCCGAGGGATCGCATGGTGCGCAGGTTGTGCTCTAGCCCGTAGCAGGTGGCTTCTTGGATGGCATGGTACACGTGTTCGCGGCCGTGGCTGAGGCTGAGGCCGGTAATGGTTCCGCGAGCCTTGGCGTCGGTGTAGGGACTGCGGTTGCCTTGGAAGTACTCGGTGACGACAATCCCGTCGGAGCCCGGTGGGATATCGCGCGAGATGGTGTTGAGAACGTCGAATGCAGACTGGCCACCGGCCTTCTCCTTCTCGACAAGGTCAATCGCGTGTGTAGCGAGGAACCAGCGTAGTACGGATCCAGCTGACGCCTGCGATGCCTCGAGGGTGTACTGGCCAGGAAGAATCGTGTCCGTGTGTGCGCCGAACATGCCGGGGCCAAAAATGGGCTTGTCGCTCTGAGCGAGAAGGCAGTTGCTCGATCCGGTAATAAGTGCCATCTGGCCGGGGTTGAGCACGCCCATCCCGATCATGCCGGCTTCGGCGTCGACGCCGCCCTGTGCTACCGGAGTGCCGGGAACTAATCCGAGCTCTTCCGCGGCCTCGTCACTGAGGGTGCCGAGCTGTTCGCCGAAGCCCCGCACCGTGGTGGGCATCTTGCTCATGAGATCCTCGCCGCCGAGCTTGGCGAAGAAGTCCTCAGGAAACCCACCGTGGTCCCGGTTGTGGTACATCTTCAGCGAGGCCGACGACGTATTGATGGCAACCTCTCCGGTGAGCTTGCGCCCGATCCAGTCGGGTGCATCGAGCAACAGATCTGCCTGTGCCCAGGTCTCCGGCTCGTTCTCCTTGATCCAAATGGCTTTAAAAGGGAACCATTCGGCCGACGCCGCATCTTTGCCGCCACCATTGTAGAGACGAGCCCAGTGGTCGATTCCGAAGGCACGGTCTGCCTGCTCAGAGCTGCGAACATCCGACCAGAAGATGGCCCGGCGTAGCGGGTTGTTGTTGGCGTCCACCGCTACCACCGTGGCTGAGGTGGCATCGTAGCCGATTCCGCGGATCTGTTCGGGTTTCACGCCCGTGGCGGCGACGACCGCACGCACGGAGTTGACCAGTGCTTCCCACCAGTCCTCAGCGCTTTGCTCTACCCAACCGGGGTGTGGGTAATGCGAGACAACGGGTGAGTCTTTGAAGGCGAGTGCATGTCCCTCGTCGTCGAAAAGACCGGCGCGAGCCCCGCCGGTCCCCAAATCTATGCCGAGAAAAACGTCTTTCATGGGATTGCCTCCTTGCAATCGACAGCTTTTTCTCATCCTATTCAAGTTACCTTTTACATGCGGTTTGTTTGTGATTCCGTTCACGTTGTGACTGATATGTGGCCCGCAAGCTTCAGCCTCTGGCGAAGCTTGCGGGCTGGTTGGGCAGAAAAGGAGCAAGATGGGGTCGTTGAAAATTTAAGCAGAACGCCTAACATCCTGAGATGGAAGGCCTGAAAGGGAGAACATGCCTCGTTTGATGATCGTCCTCGGTTCCGTACGTGAGGGCCGTACCGGCGCCACCATTGCGGAGTGGGTGCGCAAGGCCGCGGAAGCGGATGGGCGCTTCGACGTCGACTTCGTGGATCTGGCTGAACTGAAGCTGCCCCTCATGGATGAGCCGAATCATCCTCGCTTGCGCCAGTACACCAAGCCTCACACCATTGCGTGGAGTGAGCGCGTGGAAGCCGCCGATGGGTTCCTCTTCGTCTTCCCCGAGTACAACCACAGCTACTCGCCAGCCATCAAGAATGCGCTCGATTACTTGAACTCCGAGTGGAACCGCAAGCCGGTGGGCTTCGTTAATTGGGGCGGCAACTCCGGTGGCACCCGCGCCCAGGTGGCTCTTAAGCCGGTTGTGGATGCGTTGGGTATGGTTCAGACCAAGGGGCATATCGAGATCAATTTCCCCTGGGCTCAGCTCTCTGACAATGGCGAATTCCAGCCAAATGAGCAGCAGAGTGACGTTCTCAAGGCGCAGCTTGACGAGATCCTCAAGCTAGGCGAGGCGCTCAAGCCGCTGCGCTGACCGTCAACCGGAGGATTTCAACCTTCGAGTGCAATCAATGCCGTATAGGTGACCGCTATTCGTATATCCATAGCGGTCACCTATACGGCATCACATGTTGCGTACCAGCAGAATCCGGGCCCATGCCCAACGTTCAGGTGTGCTTCTGCCTTACCGCATGAGGAAGATGGCCCCGATCGCGGTGGCCGTGACAATGATCCACAGCAGTCCGCCAAGCATGAGGGGGCGAAGCCCTGCCTTGCGGAATCCCGCCACATCGGTGGAGAGCCCGATGGCCGCCATGGCGATGGAAATGAAGAACATGGCAATCTGCGCCAGCGGAGCCTGGGCCGCATCCGGTACTAAGCCCACTGAGCGCAGCACCGAAGCCAGGAGAAATCCGATGAGGAACCACGGGATGAGCTTGAGAGCGCCAAGCAAGGAGATCCGTGGCGCCGCCGAGTTGGTGGGCGAATCTGTCCCGGCCTTCTGTGATCCGGAACCCAGCGACCCCGCAGCCTCCTTGCGAGCTTCGAGTGCTGCGAGCCCGAGAGAGATCGGGATAATCATGAGGGTGCGCACCAGTTTGACCACCACGGCGAAACTCAACGCCGCCGAGCCGTAGATTCCGGCGGTTGCCACTACCGACGACGTATCGTTGACGGCCGTTCCGGCGAAGAGTCCGAACTCGTGTTGTGTCAGTCCGAGGGCATGCCCCAGCCAGGGGAAGATGAGGACAGCCAGCACGTTGAAGAGAAAGATCGTTGAGACGGCGTAGGCGATCGCTTCATTGCGCGCTTTGACCACCGGGGACACGGCGGCAATGGCGGACGCGCCGCAGATCGCTGTGCCTACGCCGATGAGGACGTTAAGGTCGGCGTCGATTTTCATCGCGCGCCCTAGCAGCCACGCGGCCAGTAGGCACACGGTGAGGGTAGAGATCATGACGGGGAAGGATTCGACACCCACCTCCGCGACTTGGCGGAGGGAGAGTTGCGTTCCCAGAACGACGACGGCGACCTGCAACACCATTTTGCTAGCGAACTTCAGTCCTGGCCCCCACGAGGCCGGGCGCCTGACGAAGATCGCCATGAGCACACCGATAACGATGGCGGGCATAGCAGAACCCAAGATTGGCAGGTAGCGGCCAATCAATGTGGCGACCACCGCGATAGCGGCGGCAATTCCGAGGCCCGGTAGGAGGTTGAGTGTGCTCGACGCGGAATTCTTCATGTTATTAGTCTGCTCCTCGGCTTATCCGGGTGCCGGGGCCATCCACGCTGTGACTTCCCGGCGTGAAAGGGATACACCTTACGCACCCCAGAGAGATGAAAAAGGGGCTGTATCAAAAGTCGGATTCCGTCAGAGGACCGGGTCCTGCCGATTTCTTGCACACCATCTACCAGCAGGGATACAACTGACAAACTTCCCGAGAGATGAGAAAGAGGCTGTATCAGTTGGTCCGTTGACCAACTGATACAGCCCCGTTCAGTATTCAATAGGGATGTGGGCGAGGCCAGCCTCTTGCGGAGATAGCCGCTTCCATGTCGGTTGAGCGAGAAGGCTCGCCCAACCTGGTTGTCGTCAGAAGTGCCACATACCTAGAGCGAACTCGGCGATCACGGCTGCCATGAGGAAGGACGCCACGATTGCCACGATGCCCACGGGAATGATCTTCCAACCAATGCCCTTGAGCATAGGAAGGTCTTTGCCGAGGGAGAGGCCCGCGACGGCCAGCAGCATGGTAATAATGGCCATCTGGTTGAGGCTTCCTACGGCCGCGTTGATCGTACTTGCCCACGGGAACCACTGCGAGCTGAAGTAGGCGCCCGCGGTGATGACGATGGCAATGCCGGGAACTACGCCCTTGGTCAGCTTTGCGCCGTAGATACTGACAACGGTAAGTGCGATAAGAATGACCCAACCGAACATCATTTGTCCGATGTCCAGTGGGATTTCCTGGCTGGTTGCCGGGTCAATGGGTGGGCTGGTCACATGTGCTACGACGGCCACGATGGTACCGACCACGAACAGAATGATCAGCGTGACCCACAAGGGGAATCTTGACGCCCGACGAAAGCATCTGCTTGGCCTTCTTCGCGGCCTCGCTCAGCTCCTCGGTTTCGACGGCCTTGGCTTTCTCGGCGAAGTCAGACTTCGTCAGAGCGACATTCTTTTGACGTGTCAGCTTGCGGTACATCCAGTCGGCCATGGGAAGGGCCACCCAGATGCCCACGTACAGGCCGAGAACGGTGGTGATGAGGTTCGACGTCGCCGCGAAGGCCATGACCTGATCCGCGAGTTCTGGGTGTCCGTTGGAGATGACGGCAGCTGCCGCACCCATCATGGAGCCGGACCCCACGCCCGAACCCATGGCTAGAGCCAGGGGATGGAACCATCCCAGAGCCATGGTGACGGAAGTGACGAGTGAGATGATGACGGCACCGAAGACGGTGCCGAAGACGTACATCGAGAGCACACCCTGGTACTGAGGTGACTGCTGGCCGTAACGATCCTGCACCATAGCGAAGGATGCTTCACGATCAATCGAGAAGGTGGCACCGATCGTGGCCGGGCCCATACGTAGGGCAACTGCCAGCGGCAATGCCAGAAGAAGGGTACCAAAGAGGTGGCCCACTTCCTGGAGGAGAAGAGCAGGTCCTGCTCCAAGTAGGGTGGGAATCTGCGGGCCGATGTTGAAGGCCAGGCGTGCACCGAAGAGAAGCACCGCAACGGACATCAGTGTGCCCGCGGCTTCCTGGAGTGCGCGAGGCATGGGCTTCCACGGATTTCCTGAGACAAGACCACCGATCAGGATGGCCCAGATCATCGGCAGAAGTGTGATGGAAACCGTGCCTCCCAGAGGGATATCGACTTCGCCGATGACCTGGGCGATAACGGCGACGACGAGGAGCAGCCCGGATACGATCCACAGGCGCTTGTCCGAGAAGGTCATGGTGATAATTGACGGGGGTGAAACGTCAGATGGTTGGGCCTTGCCAACCGATGGGGTGGTGCTCATGATGGGCCTTTTGTCTTTAGCGGCGGTAGGGGAATCAGCCGGATCGGTTCGCTCCCAATCGGAGGGGCGAACCGATCCGTGCGATCTCTTAGGCCTCGAGGGTAATCTGGGTCGCGCCAGCGGGACGGGCGGTCTGAAGATCCTGGTAGTGCTTGCGCAGCTCAGGAGTGAGAGCAACGTCGAGCGTAGTGAAAGCGAGGGCGGTGGCACCATCAATCGTGGCCTGATCGGCCGCGGGAGTGATGGATGCACCAGTGAAGTCCCGAGTGTGGGGGACGGCAGTCTCGCCAAGGAAAGCGATCATGGGGTGGATGGCAGGGAGTGCCTGAGTAACGTTGCCCATATCGGTGGAGCCGCCACCGAGACCAGACACCTCGAAGAGTTCACGGCCGAGACCCTTGAGATTCTCGTCCCATAGCTCAGCAAGCTGCTCATCTGGGTCAACGGGGGCATAGGCGTTCTCAGTCGCCTCCCACTCCCACGTGCAGTCGGTGGCGATAGCAGCACCCTCAAAACACTTGAGGACACGCTTCTTGACGTCACGCCAGGTGTCCACTTCAAGCGCACGCACTTCCATCTGGATCACGGACTTCTCCGCGATGATATTGGTGGCGTGCCCGGACTCTTCAATGTAAGCGTTCATGTTGACACCCGGAACCATGTGCTGGCGGAGCAGCGCAATACCGTTGAGAGCGAGGACTGCGGCGGAGGTAGCGCTATGGGCGTTCCACGGCGACGCGGCAGCATGCGCGCCGAGGCCATGGAAGGTGACCTTAAAGCGATCAACAGCGGTGTACAGCTTGATCTTCGCCGAGGTGTCATGCCCACTCATACCGTGCACCATCATCGAAATGGCGGAATCTTCCCAAGCACCCTCGCGCAACATGGCAACCTTGCCACCACCGTGCTCCTCGGCCGGGGTGCCGAGCAGCTTGAGGCGCAGCCCAGCTTCCTGGGCGAGCGGTGCGAGTGCGATTGCTGCGCCCACGCCGATGGTCGCGATGACGTTGTGCCCGCAACCGTGACCGATGACGGGTAGAGCGTCGTACTCAGAGCACAACGCGACGGTCAGGTCGCCGTCGCCGATGACGGCCTCGAAAGCGGTGTCGCAGCCGTAGACGCCCACCTTGACGTCAAAACCGTACTCGCGGAGGAAAGTGGCGATGCGTTCGACGGCGCGATGCTCCTCCCAAGAAATCTCGGGGTCGGCATGGATTGCGTGGTTGAGCTCGAGAATCGCGTCTTTGTGCTTCTCAAGTTCGTCACGGACAGCTTGCTTTGCTTCAGCGAGGGTCATACCGGACATTGGTTACTTCTTTCTGAATAACGCAGTGGAATGGCGTCAGACTATGCCTCTCGTGTTTCTAAAATGCTTCGGTATCAATTGGCGGTCATCAGACTTCGAATTTTTCGCTGCGAGTGTCAGCGATGTAGGACTTCAGGCCCAGAAACGCCGGTAGGGGAGCACCTCTGATGAGATGCTCCCCTACCGGTCTGCGCTTAGTGTTGAGTGTTACTTGGTCTTCTTCTCGGCGGCGTGCTTGGCCTTGTTAGCGGCTTCGGTTGCGGTTTCCTTGACCTCGGCGGCCTTGTCCTTAGCGGCATCAACAGTCTCCGCGGCCTTGTCCTTGGCTGCTTCGGCCTTCTCCTCTACCTTGGCGGCGGTGGTGTCAGCCTTGTCCTCAGCCTTCTCCTTGACCTCCGCGGCCTTATCTTCGGCCTTAGCGGCTGCGTCGGTTGCTGCTTCCTTGGCGGTAGCAACAGGCTCGGATGCCTTGACGTCCTCCCAGTAGGCTTCGGCCCACGGATCCTCGACGGGCTGGCTGCGCTTCCAGAAGAAGAACACTGCGCCGCCAATCGCGCTGAGGATACCCAAGAACGTCAGTGCCTTGCGGGCCCGCTTCTTCTTGGGGGCGGGCTCGGCGAGTGCCTTCTCTGCAGCACTGGAGATTGCTGCTGCCCTGGTCTTCACGTCGCCGTCGGTCTCTTTGGCTGCATCCGCAGCGGCCTGGGCGATGCGCTTGGCCTTGGGAATGTACTCGGTGACGACCTTTTCCTTGGCCGCATCGGCCTTGACCTTGGCCTCTTCCACGCGAGGAGTCGCCCGCTCGACGCCCTGATGGGCAAGAACCTGGGCCTGGTCAGCGAGGTGGGTGGCCTTTACCTTCGCCTCGTCAACGACCGGGCGAAGCTTCTCGGCTGCGTCTTCGACGCGAGGGGTAGCCCATTCCTGAGCCTGATTAGCCAAAACTTCGGCTTTCTTCTGGGCATCCTTGCTGACAGGGCGAAGCTTGTCGGCAGCATCCTCGACGCGAGGACCAGCCCACTCAATTCCTTGTGAAGCCAGATCCTGTGCCTGAGCTGCCACCTGTGTGGCGAGGGCGG
>RRZT012961233.1_pt1 | contig 12749 bp, 10 predicted proteins | sample 2165551 | NCBI WGS metagenome assembly RRZT01 (sample SAMN10456910, study PRJNA506462) | wastewater metagenome | biome: wastewater; feature: sludge; material: wastewater sludge; isolation source: wastewater sludge with Escherichia coli K12::gfp cells carrying plasmid... | place: USA: Moscow, Idaho... | reverse complement strand
TAGAACCCACATTTGAGGTAATTGTAAAATGGCAAAGAAAGTTTCAGCCTATATCAAGCTGCAAGTTAAGGCCGGCAGCGCGAATCCAAGCCCACCAGTAGGTCCGGCTCTGGGTCAGCACGGTGTTAACATCATGGAATTCTGTAAAGCGTTCAACGCCCGTACAGAAAAACTGGAAAAAGGCGCGCCTACTCCAGTTGTAATCACTGTATACAGTGACCGTTCTTTCACTTTCGAAACTAAAACTCCACCAGCTTCTTACTTGTTGAAGAAAGCAGCTGATATCAAGTCTGGTTCTGCAAAGCCAAACAAAGATAAAGTGGGTAAAGTGACTCATGCTCAACTGCTGGAAATCGCCAAAACTAAAGAACCAGATATGACTGGTACTGATTTGGAAGCGAAAGCCCGCTGTATCGCTGGCTCTGCCCGTTCCATGGGCCTGGTAGTAGAGGGATAAGACAATGGCTAAATTAACTAAACGCATGCGCGTAATTCGTGAAAAAGTTGATGCTACTAAAGAGTACAACATCACTGAAGCCGTTGCTTTATTGAAAGAACTGGCTACTGCTAAGTTCGTTGAAAGTGTCGATGTTGCAGTTAACCTGGGCATCGATGCTCGTAAATCAGATCAAAACGTACGTGGTGCAACTGTACTGCCAAACGGTACTGGTCGTACTGTACGTGTTGCTGTATTTACTCAAGGTGCAAACGCAGAAGCTGCTAAAGCTGCTGGCGCTGACTTGGTAGGTATGGACGATCTGGCTGAACAGATCAAACGTGGTGAAATGAACTTCGACGTAGTTATTGCTTCTCCGGATGCAATGCGCGTAGTTGGTCAGCTGGGTCAAATCCTCGGCCCACGCGGTCTGATGCCAAACCCTAAAGTTGGTACTGTGACTCCTAACGTTGCTGAAGCAGTTAACAATGCTAAAGCAGGTCAGGTTCGTTACCGTAACGACAAGAATGGTATCATCCATTCTACCATTGGTAAGGTTGACTTCACTGAAGCTCAACTGAAAGAGAACTTGGAAGCTCTGCTGGTTGCATTGAAAAAAGCAAAACCATCTACTTCTAAAGGCCAATTCGTCAAGAAAGTTAGCTTGTCTACCACTATGGGTGCAGGTTTAGCTGTTGATCAGGCTTCTCTGGATACCAAAGCTGCTTAAGCTTATTTACTAGGGGCGAGATTATAGTCTATAATCTCGCCCCTTAGTTTGGTTGGGGGTCTCGACTCCCGTCCAAGACCGCAGGTGGTGAAAACCTTAATATCCCTGCGTAGACGGTGCCGGAACCCAGCGAGAAAGATTTCTTTCTTCTGGACTCTGCCGCCGAATTCTCTCCGAAAGGAGAGGTGTTGACAGTTCTGGGTTCGCCCAGATTAACTCCAGGAGTAAGCCAATGGCATTAGGACTCGAAGACAAAAAAGCGATTGTCGCTGAAGTCAGCGAAGCTGCCAAAGGCGCACTGTCTGCTGTTGCAGCCGATTCACGCGGCGTAACCGTAGCCAAGATGACCACTCTGCGTCAGTCTGCTCGTGAAGCAGGCGTTTACTTGCGTGTTGTTCGTAACACTCTGCTGACTCGTGCAGTAGAAGGTACTGACTTCGCTTGTATGAACGACGTATTTGTTGGTCCGACCCTGATCGCGTTCTCTAACGAACATCCGGGCGCTGCCGCTCGTCTGTTCAAAGAGTTTGCTAAAGGGAACGATAAGTTCTCTATCAAGGGTGGTGCGTTCCAGGGTGAATTCATCCCTGCAGCTCAAATTGATCGTCTGGCAACTCTGCCTACATACGAAGAAGCAATTGCGAAACTGATGGCTACTATGAAAGAAGCTTCAGCTGGCAAACTGGTTCGTACTCTGGCAGCTCTGCGCGACAAGAAAGAAGCCGAAGCGGCTTAATTCTTGTAACAGAACAGATTATTTTTATTTTTAATACTTCAACGACAGGATTTTTTTCTCATGTCTATCACTAAAGACCAAATCATCGAAGCCGTTGCTGCTATGTCAGTAATGGACGTTGTAGAACTGATCACCGCTATGGAAGAGAAGTTCGGTGTTTCTGCTGCTGCTGTAGCTGCCGGCCCAGCCGCTGCTGCTGAAGCTGTTGAAGAACAGACTGAATTCAACGTTATGCTGACCGCTATCGGCGCTAACAAAGTAGCTGTAATCAAAGCTGTTCGTGGTGCAACCTCTCTGGGTCTGAAAGAAGCTAAAGACTTGGTAGAAGCTGCTCCAACTGCAGTTAAAGAAGCAATCTCTAAAGAAGAAGCTGAAGCTCTGAAGAAAGAGCTGGAAGCTGCAGGTGCTTCTGTTGAGATCAAATAATCTACTTAACAGTAGGTTAGCGGCCTGATAAAACAGGCTAGGGCTGGTGAAGAAAATTCACCGGCCCTTTTGCGCTGTAAGCCACAGGATTTCACATTGCTCACCTGGGCTTATAATGAGTACTTAAATGTACGATTGTAGCAATGTATTACAGAACTGCTCTGGCCAGAGCAGCTTGGGTCACTTATCAGCGAGCTGAGGAACCCTATGGTTAACTCTTATACCGAAAAAAAACGCATTCGTAAGGACTTCGGTAAGCGTGATCAGGTACTGGAAACGCCTTATCTCTTGTCCATCCAACTGGACTCCTTCAAACAATTCCTTGATGCCGACCCAGAAGGGGCATACGGGCTTGAGGCTGCATTCCGCAGCGTATTCCCCATTACCAGCTACTCTGGTACTGCGGAGCTGCAATATGTCAGCTATCGCTTGGGAGAACCGGTCTTTGACGTAAAAGAGTGTCAGATCCGTGGCGTCACCTATTCAGCTCCATTGCGCGTGAAGTTGCGCTTAGTGCTGTTTGATAAAGAAGCCGCGGCAGGCACAGTCAAAGAAATTAAAGAACAAGAAGTGTACATGGGCGAAATCCCGCTGATGACCGATAACGGCACCTTTGTTATCAATGGTACAGAGCGTGTTATCGTTTCCCAGCTGCATCGTAGCCCGGGCGTGTTCTTTGATCACGATAAGGGTAAAACCCACTCTTCTGGTAAGGTTCTGTATAACGCACGCGTTATTCCTTACCGTGGTTCCTGGTTGGATTTCGAATTTGATGCCAAAGACAACCTGTTTGTGCGTATTGACCGTCGCCGTAAATTACCGGCAACGATCATCCTGCGCGCATTAGAATTTACGACAGAAGAAATTCTGACGACATTCTTTGAAACCATTAAATTCGAAATCAAAGATGGCAAAGTTCTGATGGAACTGGTACCGGAGCGTCTGCGTGGTGAAACCGCGACCTTCGATATTGTTGCCGGTGGTGATGTGGTGGTCGAAAAAGGCCGTCGTATTACTGCACGTCACATTCGTCAGCTGGAAAAAGCCGGTATTAGTCAAATTGAAGTACCGGTTGAGTATGTCGTAGGCAAAATTTCTGCTAGAGACTACGTGAATCCGCAGACTGGCGAAGTGATGATCAATGCAAATACTGCATTGAGTCTGGAGGCCATTGCTAACCTGTCTCAAGCTGGTTTTAAACAGTTTGAAGTCCTGTTCACTAACGAACTGGATCATGGTTCATATATCTCTGAAACTCTGCGTATCGATTCGAGCACTAACCGTCTGGAAGCATTGGTAGAAATCTACCGTATGATGCGTCCTGGTGAACCGCCAACGAAAGATGCTGCGGAGCAGTTGTTTGAGAATCTGTTCTTCTCTGCTGATCGTTACGATCTGTCAACTGTCGGCCGTATGAAGTTTAACAGTCGTCTGGCGCGTCCTGATCATATCGGCAGTGGTATTTTGTCCCAGGACGATATCGTCGACGTGATGAAACAGCTGATTGCTATCCGTAACGGTAAAGACGATGTGGATGATATCGATCATCTGGGTAACCGTCGTATCCGTTCCGTGGGCGAAATGGCTGAAAACCAATTCCGTGTGGGCTTGGTGCGTGTTGAGCGTGCAGTAAAAGAACGCCTGTCTCTGGGTGATCTGGATGCAATTCAACCGCAGGATCTGATCAATGCGAAGCCAATTTCTGCAGCCGTTAAAGAATTCTTCGGCTCCAGTCAGCTGTCTCAGTTTATGGATCAGAACAACCCGCTGTCAGAAATTACGCACAAACGTCGTATTTCTGCGTTAGGCCCGGGTGGTTTGACTCGTGAACGTGCAGGCTTCGAAGTTCGAGACGTACATCCGACTCACTATGGTCGTCTGTGTCCAATCGAAACACCTGAAGGTCCGAACATCGGTCTGATCAACTCTCTGGCGGTTTATTCCCGTACTAACGAATATGGTTTCCTGGAAACACCATATCGTAAAGTCATCGATGGTGTGATCACCGACGAAGTGGATTATCTGTCTGCAATCGAAGAAGGTAACTTCGTGATTGCACAGGCAAATGCTAATGTTGATGCTGATGCTCGCCTGAAAGATGAACTGATCCCTTGCCGTCATAAAGGTGAATCTACCTTTATGAACGCAGAGCAGATCCAGTATATGGACGTGAGTCCACAGCAGGTTGTTTCTGTTGCGGCATCGCTGATCCCATTCCTTGAACACGATGATGCGAACCGTGCATTGATGGGTCCAAACATGCAACGTCAGGCTGTACCAACTCTGCGTGCTGATAAGCCGCTGGTCGGTACCGGTATGGAACGTGCTGTAGCGGTTGACTCCGGTGTAACTGTTGTTGCTAAACGTGGTGGCACCATCGATTACGTTGATGCTTCCCGTATTGTGGTTAAGGTAAATGAAGATGAGCTGTTACCAGGCGAAGCCGGTATCGACATCTATAACCTGACTAAATACACCCGTTCTAACCAGAACACCTGTATCAACCAGCGTCCTTGTGTGTCTGTTGGTGAACCGGTAATGCTGGGTGACGTACTGGCTGATGGTCCTTCCACCGATTTAGGTGAGCTGGCTCTGGGTCAGAACATGCGCGTCGCGTTCATGCCGTGGAACGGTTATAACTTCGAAGACTCGATTCTGGTTTCAGAACGTGTTGTGCAGGAAGATCGCCTGACTACTATCCATATTCAGGAACTGTCTTGTATCGCCCGTGATACCAAATTAGGCCCGGAAGAAATCACTGCTGATATTCCAAACGTAGGTGAAGCTGCTCTGTCTAAACTGGACGAGTCAGGCATCGTTTATGTTGGTGCTGAAGTGAAAGGCGGCGACATTCTGGTTGGTAAAGTGACACCTAAAGGTGAAACTCAGCTGACACCAGAAGAGAAACTGCTGCGTGCGATCTTCGGTGAAAAAGCATCTGATGTTAAAGATTCATCGCTGCGTGTTCCTAACGGTGTTTACGGTACTGTTATTGACGTTCAGGTCTTTACTCGTGATGGCGTGGAAAAAGATAAACGCGCTAAAGAAGTTGAAGACATGCAACTGCGTGATGCCAAAAAGGATCTGACTGAAGAGTTCAAAATCCTGGAAGATGGCATTTTCGGTCGCGCCCGTTCCTTGCTGATTGCTAACGGTTTTGGTGAAGACAGATTGTCTAAGCTGGATCGTAAGAGATGGCTGGAACAGTCACTGGATGACGAAGGCAAACAGGTTGAGCTGGAACAGATTGCTGAACAACACATTGCACTGAAAGAAGAATTCGATCGTAAGTTTGAAGCCAAGCGTCAGAAAATCATCCAGGGTGATGATCTGGCACCAGGCGTACTGAAGATCGTTAAAGTTTATCTGGCAGTGAAACGTCGTATCCAGCCAGGTGACAAGATGGCGGGTCGTCACGGGAACAAAGGGGTTATCTCCAAAATTTGTCCGGTTGAAGACATGCCATACGATGACGAAGGGAATCCTGTCGATATCGTACTGAACCCGTTGGGCGTACCATCACGTATGAACATCGGTCAGATCTTGGAAGTTCACCTTGGTCTGGCAGCAAAAGGCATCGGCGAAAAAATTGATCGTATGGTCAAAGAACAACGCGAGCTGGCTGAGCTGCGTGAGTTCCTGCAACGCGTTTATGATCTGGGTGGCAGTGATCAACAACAAATTGATATTGCTACACTGAGCGATGACGATGTTCGGACTCTGGTACAGAACCTGCGTAAAGGTTTACCTGTCGCAACACCGGTGTTTGATGGTGCGAAAGAGAGTGAAATCAAAGAACTGCTGAAACTGGCTGATAAACCTGAGTCTGGCCAGATCACCCTGTTCGATGGTCGTACCGGTATGCCGTTTGAGCGTGTTGTAACTGTTGGTTACATGTACATGCTGAAACTGAACCACTTGGTTGATGACAAGATGCATGCCCGTTCTACCGGTTCTTACAGTCTGGTTACTCAGCAGCCTTTGGGCGGTAAAGCACAGTTCGGTGGTCAGCGCTTCGGGGAGATGGAAGTGTGGGCACTGGAAGCATACGGTGCCGCTTACACTCTGCAGGAAATGTTGACTGTTAAGTCGGACGATGTGAATGGCCGTACTAAGATGTATAAGAACATCGTAGATGGCGATCACCGCATGGAACCTGGCATACCAGAATCCTTCAACGTATTGTTGAAGGAAATCCGCTCCTTGGGTATCAACATCGAGCTGGAAGAAGAGTAAGGGCGCAAGCCCTTATTTCTGACTCAGAATAGTAACGGTATGCCGCATAGCGGCATACCGAAGTTAAACTCCTGACGGGAGATACAGGTGAAAGACTTACTCAAGTTTTTAAAAGCGCAGAGCAAGACTGAAGAGTTTGACGGTATCAAGATCGGTCTGGCTTCGCCTGACATGATCCGTTCCTGGTCATTCGGTGAAGTTAAAAAGCCTGAAACCATCAATTATCGTACGTTCAAACCAGAGCGTGACGGTCTGTTTTGTGCTCGCATCTTCGGACCAGTCAAAGATTACGAATGCTTGTGCGGTAAGTATAAGCGTCTGAAACATCGTGGTGTCATTTGTGAAAAATGCGGTGTAGAAGTAACTCAGACTAAAGTACGCCGTGAGCGTATGGGTCATATTGAGTTGGCTTCTCCTGTGGCTCACATTTGGTTCCTGAAGTCACTGCCATCCCGTATCGGTCTGCTGCTTGACATGACCTTGCGTGATATTGAGCGTGTGCTTTATTTTGAATCATTTGTTGTGGTCGATGCTGGCATGACCAGCCTCGAGCGTAGTCAGATGCTGACCGAAGAGCAGTATCTGGATGCGCTGGAAGAATACGGTGACGAATTCGATGCCAAAATGGGTGCGGAAGCTATCCTGGCGTTGCTGCGTGCGCAGGATCTGGAACATGAAATCGCCACTATGCGCGAAGAACTGAGCCAGACTAATTCTGAAACCAAACGTAAAAAGACCACCAAGCGTCTGAAGTTGATGGAATCATTCCTGCAATCTGGTAATAAACCAGAGTGGATGATCATGACTGTACTGCCAGTTTTACCGCCGGATCTGCGTCCGCTGGTACCGCTGGATGGTGGTCGTTTCGCGACTTCAGATCTGAACGATTTATATCGCCGGGTGATCAACCGTAACAACCGTCTGAAACGTCTGCTGGATCTGGCTGCGCCGGATATCATCGTACGTAACGAAAAACGTATGTTACAAGAAGCGGTTGATGCATTGTTAGATAACGGTCGTCGTGGCCGGGCTATTACCGGTTCAAACAAACGTCCTCTGAAATCTTTGGCTGACATGATCAAAGGTAAGCAAGGTCGTTTCCGTCAGAACTTGCTGGGTAAACGTGTTGACTACTCTGGTCGTTCGGTAATTACCGTAGGCCCGACACTGCGTTTGCATCAGTGTGGTCTGCCTAAGAAAATGGCTTTGGAGTTATTCAAACCATTCATCTATGGCAAGCTGGAAACCCGTGGTCTGGCGACAACCATCAAAGCTGCGAAGAAGATGGTTGAACGTGAAGAAGCCGTTGTATGGGATATTCTGGATGAAGTGATCCGTGAACATCCTGTCATGCTGAACCGTGCGCCAACACTGCACCGTCTGGGTATTCAGGCGTTTGAACCAATTTTGATCGAAGGTAAAGCTATTCAGCTGCATCCGCTGGTATGTTCTGCCTTTAACGCGGACTTCGACGGTGACCAGATGGCGGTGCATTTGCCGCTGACACTGGAAGCACAGTTGGAAGCGCGTGCGCTGATGATGTCCACCAATAACATCCTGTCGCCTGCATCCGGTGAACCTATCATCGTTCCTTCACAGGACGTGGTATTGGGTCTGTATTACATGACTCGTTCCTGTGTGGGTGCCAAGGGTGAAGGCATGGTGTTATCCGGTGCGAAAGAAGCTGAAAAGATCTATCGTGCTGGTCTGGCATCACTGCATGCCCGTGTTAAATGTCGTATCACGGAATACGTGAAAAACGAAGCGGGTGAGCTGGTTCCTAAAATCGAACTGAAAAACACCACTGTTGGTCGTGCTATCCTGTCGCTGATCCTGCCGAAAGGTATGGAATATGCGTTGATTGATCCCCCGTTACCAATGACAGAAGCCGGTAAAGCTGAACTGGCTGAACATCCGGAGCGCTGGATCAAATATGTTTCTAACCAGGCAATGGGTAAGAAACAGATCTCTAAGGTGCTGAATACTTGTTACCGTAAGCAAGGTCTGAAAGATACCGTTATCTTTGCTGACCAGCTGATGTATACCGGTTTCCACTACGCAGCACTGTCAGGTTCATCTGTTGGTATTGACGACATGGTGATCCCGGATGCGAAAAAAGACATCATCGCTGCTGCTGAAGCCGAAGTTGCTGAAATTCAGGAACAGTTCCAGTCTGGTTTGGTAACAGCCGGCGAGCGTTACAACAAAGTTATCGATATCTGGGCAAGCGCCAACGAACGCGTATCTAAAGCGATGATGGAAAACTTGTCTAAAGAGACAAGACAGAACAGCCTCGGTGAAGACGAAGTGCAGGCATCGTTTAACAGCGTCTTTATGATGGCTGATTCCGGTGCGCGTGGTTCTGCTGCTCAGATCCGTCAGCTGGCCGGTATGCGTGGTCTGATGGCGAAGCCAGATGGCTCGATCATCGAAACACCAATCGTGGCGAACTTCCGTGAAGGTCTGAACGTACTGCAGTACTTCATTTCGACTCACGGTGCTCGTAAAGGTCTGGCGGATACCGCACTGAAAACGGCAAACTCTGGTTACCTGACTCGTCGTCTGGTTGACGTAGCGCAGGACGTGGTGATCACGGAACTGGATTGCGGTACCTCTGAAGGTCTGTGGATGACTCCGCTGATCGCAGGTGGTGACGTAGTAGAACCTCTGCGCGAACGTGTTCTGGGTCGTGTGGTTGCGGAAGATGTGCTGAAACCAGGTACGGAAGATGTGCTGGTTGCGCGCAACACGCTGTTGGATGAACAGTGGTGTAACACGCTGGAACGCAACTCTGTAGACCGCGTGAAAGTTCGTTCAGCCATTGCGTGTGAATCTGACTTTGGTATTTGTGCACATTGTTATGGTCGTGATTTGGCTCGCGGTCATCTGGTTAACAACGGTGAAGCTACCGGCGTTATTGCAGCACAATCTATCGGTGAACCAGGTACTCAGTTGACCATGCGTACCTTCCACATCGGTGGTGCGGCGTCACGAGCGGCTGCAGAAAGCAGTGCATCAGTTAAGAACACCGGTGTGATCAAACTGCAGAATGCCAAGTCTGTAGAAAACAGCGCTGGTAAACTGGTTATCACGTCACGTTCTTCAGAGCTGACCATTATGGACGAACTGGGACGGACGAAAGAAAGTCACAAACTGCCATACGGTTCGGTACTGGAAGTGAAAGATGGTCAGGCAGTTAAAGCTGGTGAAATCGTGGCTAACTGGGATCCGCACACTCACCCAATCATTACTGAAGTGGCGGGTCGTATCCAGTTTGAGAACATGATCGAAGGCATCACTATCACTCGTCAGACCGACGAGCTGACAGGCTTGTCCAGCATCGTTGTTCTGGATGTCAACGAACGTACTACGACCGGTAAAGAACTGCGTCCAACGGTGAAACTGGTTGATGCGAACGGTAAAGATGTTCTGATCCCAGGTACTGATGTTGCAGCGCAATACTTCCTGCCTGGTCAGGCGATTGTTCAGCTGGAAGATGGCGCACAGGTAAACGTGGGTGATGCGGTAGCCCGTATTCCACAGGCATCCAGTGGTACTAAAGATATCACCGGTGGTCTGCCTCGTGTTGCTGACTTGTTTGAAGCTCGTCAACCGAAAGAACCGGCTATCCTGGCTGAAATCTCAGGTACCATATCCTTTGGTAAAGAAACCAAGGGTAAACGTCGTCTGGTGATCACACCGACCGACGGTGGTGATGCTCACGAGGAAATGATTCCGAAGTGGCGTAACCTGAACGTGTTCGAAGGTGAAAAGGTTCAGCAAGGTGAAGTGCTGGCGGACGGTCCTGAGTCTGCACACGACATTCTGCGTTTACGTGGTATCAGTCCGGTGGCTAACTATATCGTTAACGAAGTGCAGGATGTATATCGTCTGCAAGGCGTAAAAATTAACGATAAGCACATCGAAGTGATCGTACGTCAGATGCTGCGTAAGTGTGAGATCGTTAACCCGGGTGATTCTGACCTGCTGGAAGGCGAACAAGCTGACGTAGTACGCGTGAAGATTGCAAACCGTAAACTGGTTGCTGAAGGTAAACAGCCTGCGACTTTCCGTCGTGTACTGATGGGTATCACTAAAGCGTCGCTGAATACAGAGTCATTCATCTCTGCTGCGTCGTTCCAGGAAACTACCCGCGTACTGACTGAAGCAGCGGTATCCGGTAAAGTTGATGATCTGCGTGGTCTGAAAGAAAACGTTATCGTTGGTCGTCTGATCCCGGCTGGTACTGGCTTTGCTTACCATCACGGTCGTTTAGAGAAACGTAGACAGGCAGCTAAGGCTGTGGTTCCTGTGACGCAGCAGGCGACTGCTGATGAAGCGGAACAGAATCTGGCTGATTTGCTGAATGCGGCCGATAATCTGAATGCGGAATAATCATTACTGAGGTAATGTCTGAGAGGCCCTGCGGGGCCTCTTTTTTTGTATGGAAAGTTGCGCCACAGTAAAGGCTGGTATTACTATCAGCACTGTTTTGATAACTTGCTACGAGGGAATGATGTCTAAGTCTATTATCGCAACAGAAAAAGCACCGGCGGCTATTGGTCCTTATGTTCAGGCAACCCGAGTTGGTGATTTGGTTTTCACATCCGGACAAATCCCTTTGATCCCGGAGACGATGCAACTGTTAACGGGTGATATCAAGATTCAGGCAGAACAGGTATTACGTAATTTAAGCGCCATTCTGGAAGCAGCAGGTGCATCCGTTGATACAGTGGTAAAAACTACCTGTTTCCTTAAAGATATGAATGATTTTGTTGCTTTCAACGAAGTCTATGCCGATTTCTTCAAAAACAGTGCGCCGGCACGTTCTTGTGTTGAAGTAGCCAGATTACCAAAAGATGTTCTGGTTGAAGTTGAAGCTATTGCCTATGTAGCGAAGTAATATGCCGGTTAATTTTGCACTCCTGGTGACGGGTTCCGTTTATGGATCTCAGCAGTCATGTTCTGCTTATCTGTTCGCTCAGGCACTGCTGGCGAAAGGACACGCTATTTCAGGCGTGTTTTTTTATCAGGATGGAGTCACCAATGCGAATTATCTCACTGCACCGGCAAGCGATGAATGCGATTTGCATGCTTTGTGGTGTGAATTGGCGGATAAGCATTATGTCACTCTGCATACCTGTATCGCGGCGGCTCAACGCCGGGGAATTCTGGATGCGGTCACAGCGAAAGAAGCGGGAAAGGATACATTTAATGTTCACGCTCCGTTCTTGTTATCAGGCCTTGGTCAACTGGCAGAAATGTTATTAACTGCTGACCGGGTTGTCCGTTTTTAAGTTGGTTATGAATCAGATCGCTTTCATTTTCAGGCAGCCACCTTATGGTAATGCCAGCGGCAGAGAAGGGCTGGACGCCTTATTAGCGACTTCAGCGTATTCCGAAAATTTAGCGGCATTTTTTATGGATGATGGAGTGTATCAACTCCTGTCGCATCAGCAACCCACAGGTATACTGGCTAAAGATCATTCGGCAATGTTCAGATTATGTGCGTTGTATGATATTGAACATCTCTATGTCTCAGAGAAAGCGCTGATTGAACGTAATATCGATCCCACACAATTACTGATGCCGGTAATCGTTCTGACTGCCGATGCATTTCACCATATGTTGTCCGCATATCCTGTTAAGTTAATGTTTTGAGAATTATATGCTGCATGTTGTTTCCTCATCACCGTTTGCACACACCGCACTGAAAAATTGTCTGGATTTTATGCAACCGGAGGATCAGTTGCTATTAATTCAGGATGCAGTGATTGCCTGTACTACGGACGAATGGTGCCGGCAATTTCAGAACAGAGAGGTCTATGCAATGCAAGATGATTTGCTGGCTCGTGGCTTAAATGCGAAAGAGGGGAACCTCATTAATATGGCTGATTATGTGGATTTGGTCGTTAAATATGGCAGTCCGCTTTGCTGGTAGAAATTTTTTTACTGTGAAGAGATGGTTTGTCGCCTATACTTCTTCTCGATTCAGAATGATTCATACATTAGCTGTATAAATCTTGACTCAAAATACAGACAAGCATAGAATTTTGCGTCCCCGTATCTGCGGGGAGGATTTTTCACATGTTTATAAAGCGATTGCTATTACCAGGAGCTTTTAATGGCAACTATTAACCAGCTTGTTCGCAAGCCGCGCGTTAAGCAAGTTGTAAAAAGCAGCG
>RRZT010610316.1_pt1 | contig 12751 bp, 11 predicted proteins | sample 2165551 | NCBI WGS metagenome assembly RRZT01 (sample SAMN10456910, study PRJNA506462) | wastewater metagenome | biome: wastewater; feature: sludge; material: wastewater sludge; isolation source: wastewater sludge with Escherichia coli K12::gfp cells carrying plasmid... | place: USA: Moscow, Idaho... | reverse complement strand
TTCCTACCCGCTCCACGACGGTGGCGAGCTCGGCCTGTGGGTCGAACCCGTCGCGCAGGCGCGCGGCCGTGTGCTCCGCGTCCCCGCCGATCACCGCCAGGTCGTCCTCGTCGCTGATCACGCCGTCGTAGCTGATCCGGTAGATCAGGTCGCCCTCGGGGCTCTCCCCCAGCTCGGCGACGATCAGCTCCACCTCGAACGGCTTGTCGACGGCGGAGGCGAACGCCCCACCGAGCTGCTGCGAGTAGGCGCCGGCGAGGCTGCGCCCGGTGACGTCGCGGCGGTCGTAGGAGTAGCCGCGCAGGTCGGCATGCCGGATGCCCGCGATCCGCAGCGCCTCGAACTCGTTGTACCTGCCGACCGCCGCGAAGCCGATCCGGTCGTAGATCTCGGCGACCTTGTTCAGCGTCGTGGAGTGGTTGTCGGCCACCAACGCGATCCCGTCTCGGTAGCGCACGACGGCGACCGCCCGGCCGCGCGCGATGCCCTTGCGGGCGAACTCGGCACGGTCGAGCATCTGCTGCTCGGGCGAGACGTAGAAGTTCATGCTCACAGCGCGTACCCCCTCGGGCCGTCGGGGCGGCCGGTGCGCGCGGTGATGATCTGCTCGGCGAGCTCGCGCACGCCCTGCTCGGACCAACGGGCGACGCCGTCTGCGCTGGCCCGCATGACGAGCGGGAAGATGCCACGGGTCAGGTCGAGCCCGGAGGTGGCCGAGTCGTCGTCGGCCGCGTCGTAGAGCGACTGCAGCAGGGCGGCGACGGCGGACTGCTCGTCGGCCTCGGGGTCGTACAGCTTCTTCAGCGCGCCGCGGGCGAAGGCCGAGCCGGATCCGACGGAGCAGAACTCGTGCTCCTCGTAGCGGCCCCCGGTGGCGTCGTAGGAGAACATCCGGCCGCGCACCGCGCGCTCGTCCCAGCCGATGAACAGCGGAAGCACCGCCATGCCCTGCATGGCCTGCGCCAGGTTGCCGCGAATCAGGGAGCCGAGCCGGTTGGCCTTGCCGTCGAAGCTGAGCCCGACGCCCTCGACCTTCTCGAAGTGCTCGAGCTCGACCTGGAACAGCCGCACGAGCTCGATGGCGATGCCCGCGACACCCGCCACGCCGATGATCGACTGGTCGTCGGCGGAAAACACCTTCTCGATGTCGCGCATGGCGATGGCCGAGCCCATCGTGGCGCGCCGGTCGCCTGCCATGACGACGCCGTCGCGATAGCGTGCCGCGACGATCGTCGTGCCGTGCACGGCGGGAAAGGCGTCAGCCGAGGCCGCGGGAAGGGCCTCCGGCGACACGGATCTCACGTAATCCGCGAAGGAGGGGTTGGCCGAAGTCACCGGACCATCCTAGTGTCGAACGCCGCGGACCTCATGTCGGCAGGTCTCGCGCGATACGGGGGGCGCGCATCCCTAGACTGGCCGACATGGTGCGTCTCGGCTGGTTCCTGATCGATCTCGGCTTCGTGGTGGTGTTCGCCGCCGTCGGGCGGGCGTCGCACGGCGAATCCGTGCTCGGCACCTTCATCACGGCGTGGCCGTTCCTGGTCGGCTGCGCGGCCGCCTGGCTCGTGCTGGTGCTGCTCGGCGACGACGGTCTCGGCCGACGCGCCGCCGTCATCGTGTGGCTCGTCACCCTGCTTGGCGGGATGGCGCTGCGGCTGGCCAGTGGCGACACGGCGGAGGTGCCGTTCATCATCGTCGCCACGCTGTTCCTTGCCGCCACCCTGTTCGGCTGGCGGCTTGTCGCCTGGCTGGTGCGCAGGAGGAGGCAGGCGTAGGGCCGCCGCCGTCGTCAACGGTTACGGCGGCCCTACCGGGGCGGAGCTTCAGTTGCCCCTTGCCTCCCGCTGCAGCTTGCGGAGCACGTGCATGACGTCGCTACCCCCACGACCGAAGTGGTCGTGGAGCGCCAGGTACTGCTCGTACAGCAGGTCATATCGGGCCGACGCGTCCGCGTCCGGCGTGTAGGCGGCGGTCTGCTTGTCGCCCATCTTCTCCGCGGCCTCGGCGACGGAGTCGTAGTGGCCGGCGGCGGTTGCCGCGAAGATGGCGGAGCCGAGCGCGCCGTTCTCCTTGTTCGTCGCGATGGAGATGTCCATGCCGAGGACGTCGGCGTAGATCTGCATCAGGAAGGCGTTCTTGATCAGCCCGCCCGCCGCGATGAACTCGGTCACCTCGATGCCGTTGGAGGTGAAGGCCTCCACGATCCGCCGCACCCCGAAGGCGGTCGCCTCGATCAGGGCGCGGTAGATGCTCTCCGGCGGCGTGTGCAGCGTGAGGCCGACGATCAGGCCGCTGAGGTTGGGGTCCATCAGCACCGAGCGGTTGCCGTTGTGCCAGTCGAGCGCGACGAGGCCGTGCTCCCCCACGGCCTGCTTCGCCGCCTTCTCCGCGAGCACCTCGTGCACGGAGACCCCGCGGTCGGCTGCCTCCTTGGAGTACTCGACGGGGACGCAGTTGTCCACGAACCAGGCGAACAGGTCACCCACGGCCGTCTGGCCGACCTCGTAGCCCCACTGCCCGTCGACGACACCGCCCTCGACGACGCCGAAGGCTCCAGGCACGTCCTTGAGTTCCGGATGGCTGAGCACCATCGCGGTCGAGGTGCCCATCGCCGCCACCAGCTGTCCGGGCTCGACACCCTTCGCCGACGGCGCATTGACGTGTGCGTCGATGTTCGCGGCGGCGACGGCGATGCCCTCGGAAAGGCCGGTCAGCTCGGCACCCTTGGCGTTGAGCTCGCCCGCCTTCGCCCCGAGCGGGATGACCGGACCCTCCATCTTGTCGAAGACGCGGGCGAAGTCGGGATTCAGCTCGGCGAGGTACTCCTCGGACAGGTTCGCACCGTCCTGGTACAGCCGCTTGTAGCCGGCAAGTCCAGCGGCGTAGGTCTTCTCGCCAGTGAGCTGCCACACGGTCCAGTCCCCCGCGTCGATGTAGACGTCGGCGGCGTCATAGACCTCGCCGTCCTCCTCGAGGGTCTCGAGCACCTTCGGCACGAGGAGCTCGGACGAGATGACACCGCCGTAGCGGCCCAGCCACGTCTCGCCGCGCCGTTCGGCGACCTCGACCATGCGCTTTGCCTGCTCGTGGGCGCCGTGGTGCTTCCAGAGCTTGACGTAGGCGTGGGGCCGGTCGGCGAACCCCTCGACCTCGTTCAGCGGCGTGCCGTCGGCCTTCGCGGCGACGACGGTGGACGCCGTGAAGTCGATGCCGAGGCCGATCACCTCTGCCGCGTCGATGCCGGCGGCCTGCACCGCCTCCGGGACGGCCGAGGCGAGGGCCTCCAGGTAGTCGCCTGCGACCTGCAGCGCGAACTCCGACGGCAGTTCCTGCCCGTCGCCTGCGCTGAGCTTGCGGTCCATCACCGCGTGCGGGTACTCGGCGTCGGCGGTCGCGAGGACCTCACCGTCCGAGGCCCGGACGACTGCCGCCCGGCACGAGAGCGTGCCGAAGTCGAGACCGACCAGGTAAGCGTCGTTGCTCATCATGAAACTCCCTGATTCCTTGTGCTCAGTGCTGCTGTCTGCCCCAGAACCCGTCCGGGGCGAAGAGTTCGTCGACCAGTTGCGCCAGCAGTCCAGTCTCGAGCGCGAGGTCGAGCACGGTGTAGCGGCTGCGGATCATCTGGCAGCGCTCGTACGTCTGGCGGAAACGGTCCCAGTCGAGGTCGATGTCGGACGGGTGCGCCGGGGCACCGACGGCGCGCAGCTGCTCCTGCAGCGTGGCCGCGGGCACGAGCTGTTCGCGCAGCTTGACGACGAGCTCGGGCCAGACCCGCTTGAGCAGCTCGAGCCGCTCGCGGAGCTGCTCGGGGGTGACCCACTTCGCGAGCGTGAGCTCCACGAACTGGTCCTGGAGCTGGGGGTCGGTGTGCGCATCGAGCACCCGCTGCCGCAGCGTCTCCTTGTCAGGCCAGGCGGCGACCGCCGCGTCGACGTCGAGCGTGCTGAGGTCGCGCTGCAGGATCAGCTCGTACAGGGCGGCGACGGCGACCGAGCCGATGCCGACCTTGAACCCGTGCGAGAGGCGTCGGGGCGTCACGTCGACGCCGTGGCCCTCCATCTCCCACAGGTGGCTGAACTGGTGCTCGGCCCCGGAGGCAGGGCGAGACGACTGGTAGGCCTGCATGGCGAGGCCGCTCATCAGCAGGCCCTCGGCGAGGTCGGCGACCGCGTCCAGGTCCCCCTGGGCGAGCGCGGCCGGCCGGCTGAGCGAGTGACGCAGCGGCCCCTGCACCTGCCGCCATACGTTCGGGTCCACGGCCTCGACGCCGAGGGCGTCGGCGAGGATCCAGTCGGCGCCCGCCGGCACCTTCCCGAGCAGGTCGCCGTAGCCCGAGGCGGTCATCACCTGGGGTGCGGCCGCCATGATCTCGGTGTCGGCCACGCAGCCGGTGGGGGCCGGGCAGGACAGGGTCTGCTTCAGACCGTCAAGCGCGATCGAGGAGCCGAAGGCGGTGTAACCGTCCATCGAAGCCGCTGTACCGACGACCAGATACGGCCGCTCCAGCTCGCCCGATGCGCGCTTGACGATGTCATTGAGGGTGCCGGCGCCCACCGCGACCGGAACGGCGTCGACCGTCGCGAGGAAGTCCCGCACGATCTCGACGTTCTCGTACTCCGCATACAGTTCCGGCTCGCCGGGGAAGATGTACGCGTCGCGCACCTCGACGCCCGCCCCGCGCAGCGCGGCCTCGACGGCCTTGCCCGCGATCGCCATGGTGCGCTCGTCGGCGACGACGATGGCCGCCCGGCCTGGGAACAGCTCCGCGAACACGGCGCCGGTCTTGGCGACCGCCCCCGGCTCGAAGGCGATGGCCTTGGTGTCTGTCGCGTCGGCGAGGGCGCGGGTGATCAGTTCCGACATGGTCAGCCTCCTCAGGCCTGGGACTCGTGGTCGACGGTGGCGTGGATGAGTTCCTGCATCTGCGGGTATCCGGCCATGTACTGCTTCAGGTAGAACTGGTACTCCTCGTGCCGCTCCTGGTTGGGCTCGAGGCGGTCAATTTCGTGGACCATGTTCTCCGCGGCGGTCTGGATGTCCGGGTACAGGCCGGCGCCGACCGCCGCGAGCATCGAGGAGCCGAGTGCGACGGCGTCGCCGACCTGGGTGAGCGAGATGGGCACCCCGCTGACGTCGGCGTGCATCTGCATCCACTCCCGGCTCTGGGTGGCACCGCCGGCGGCGACCATCTCCTTGACCTCGAAGCCCTGCGCCTTCATGACCTCCAGGTTGTGTGCGGTGCCGTAGGCGACCGACTCCTGGATGGCGTGGTAGAAGTGCTCCGGGCCGTGGGCGAGCGTGAGGCCCCAGATCATGCCGCGGGCCTTCGAGTCGGTGTAGGGCGTGCGGTTGCCCTGGAAGTACTCGTTGATGATGAGGCCGTCGGAGCCGATCGGCACGTTCTTCGCCTTCTGGCCGAGCAGGTCGTAGGGGCTGAGACCCGTCTGCTCGGCGGCCGCGACGATGTCCTTTGCGAAGTTGTCCTTGAACCACTTCAGCACAGAGCCGGTGGAGACCTGGCCGCCCTCGACGGTGTACTGGCCCTTGACCACGGAGTCGGTGAAGCCTCCGAAGAAGCCCTCGCCGTGGATCTGCTTGTCGCTCTGGCCGGTGAGCACGTGCGACGAGCCGGTGATCAGCGCCATCTTGCCCGGGGTGACCACGCCGAGGCCGATCTGGCCGGCCCAGGCGTCGGCCGGGCCCTGCGCAACGGGGATGCCGGGCGTGAGGCCCAGCAGCTGGGCCGCGATCACGGACAGCTCGCCGACCTGGGTGCCGAGGTCGACGACGTTCTCGGGGATCTTGTCGAAGACGTCGCCGCAGCCGATGGTCTCGTAGAAGTCGACCGGCCAGCCGCCGCGGTCACGGTTGTAGTACATGCGCTCGGCGGCGGAGTTGATGTTGCTGGTCCACTCCCCCGTCAGCTTGTAGGTGACCCAGTCGGGGGCGTCGACGAGGCGGTGGGCCTTGCCATAGGTCTCACGCTCGTGGTCGCGCAGCCACGCGGCCTTGAAGGGGTACCACTCGGCGGTCGCCGGGGCAGTTCCGCCTCCGTTGACCAGACGGGCCCACGAGTCGGACTCCTCGGCGCGCTTCGAGTACTCGGTGGCGCGCACATCCATCCACATGATGGCGGGGCGCAGATCGTTGCCCTTGTCGTCCATGGCGACGACCGTCATGGTGGTCGCGTCGTAGGAGATGCCCGCGATGTCGGAGGCGGAGATGCCCGCGTTGGCCATCGCCTTGTGGCAGGACGCCTGCAGCGCCTCCCACCAGTCCTTGGGGTTCTGCTCTGCCCAGCCGGGACGCGGGTGCGTCGTCTTGTAGCCGGTGGCGGCGAACGTGACGGGTCGGCCGGTCAGGTCGAAGATGGCGACGCGGCAGCTTTCGGTGCCGAAGTCGATGCCAAGCAGGTACGGGCCGGTGGTCTTGATCATGATGTGTGTGGTCCTCTCAGGGCTCCAGTGCCCGGATCTATGTGGAGGGTTGCCGACGGCGGTGCCGGCTCAGTCGTCGTTCTCGGTCCAGCCGAGTTCGTTCCAGATGGAGGCGGGGATCAGGCGGTCGACCCGGTCGAGCACCCAGCCAGGACGCTGGCTCGGCTCGAGCGCATCGACCTCGGCCTGGGTCGACTCGCCGGTGAGCACCATGGCGGAGCGCATGCCGGTGTCGACGGCCATCTGGATGTCGGTGTGCAGCCGGTCGCCGACCATGACGGCCTCCTCGACCCGCACGTCGAGGCCACGCATGGCCTCCTGCAGCATCACGGGCGACGGCTTGCCGAGGCTGACCGAGCAGGAAACGCCGGTGCAGGCCTCGATGGCAGCCGTGATCGCCGCACAGTCAGGTTCCCCCCGACCACCTGGGAAGGGACAGAAGCGGTCGGGGTTGGTCTGGATGAGTTCGGCGCGCTTGTGGAACCACAGCGCGTCGAAGGCGATCTGGAGCTTGCGGTAGTCGAACGTGCGGTCGTATGAGGCGATGACGATGTCGATCTCCGCCGGGTCCTCGCTCAGGGTGAACCCGGCGTCGCGGAGGGCGGCCTTGAGCGGCTCCTCGGCTACCGGGAAGAGGACCGCGTCGGGCCGGTTCTCCTGCAGCCAGCGCACCGTCGTGACGACGGTGTTGGCGATGTCGGTGATCGGGGTGGGCAGCCCGAGCTTCTCAAGCTTCTCCGCGTACTGGTGCGGGTCCTTCGTCGGGTTGTTCGAGAGGAAGCGCACCGGGATGTCGCGGCGCCGCAGCTCCTCGATCATACGCTTCGCGCCCGGAAGCAGGTGGTCGCCGAGGTAGATGGTGCCGTCGAGGTCGAAGACGTAGGCACCGAAGAGGCGTTCAGGCTGGGTCATCAGGAATCCTTGTCTCGGGTCAGGAGAAGAGTGCGGCCGAGCTGACGATGATGGTGTTGCTGATCCAGATGGCCATGGCCGGCGGATCGATGTGGGTGTTGCCGCGGATGTAGAAAAGCTTGGCCTGGAACTCGCCGAGGAAGGCGGCGAGCATGCCCGCGACCGCTGCGATGAGGAGGGCACCGACGGCGACCAGCCAGGTCGAGGAGTCCCAGTCACCCCACGCGAAGCCCTGGCCCGCGAGGATCGGCATGTAGACGACGGCTGCGAGGCCGGCGCTGATCGTGATGTGGTGCTGCACGGGCATGTCGTGGCCGAGGATCAGGAACAGCACGATCACGGCGGAGATGCCGAAGGTGAAGGTCTGCGCCTGGCTGGCCGCGCCCGGGAAGAAGGTGGCGAGCGCGATCGAGGCGCCGCCCGCGAGGATGCCGAAGAAGACGCCCATCGGGAGGTACTGGCTCGGCTTGGCCTGGTACTTCAGCCACACGGCGCTCTCGCTGCCTGCGATGCGGCCGAGGAACGACGGGGACTCGTTGAACTTGTCACGGCCGAGCAGGCTGCCGCCGAACATGAGTCGGGCGACGAGGGCGGAGATGAAGACGGTGAGGGCGACGGAGTCGGTGTGCGTGCCGAACCAGGGGATCTGGCTGATGCCGATCTGCACGAGGTAGGCGCCTGCACCGAAGAGGGCGCCGACCATCATGACGCTTGGCCGGCCGAGGCCGGCGAGCGGCGAGGAGACGTCCATGCCGCTCGGCAGATACTTCTTCTTCGCCGCGTAGGCCGCGGCCGCGACGCCGCCGGCGAAGGCGATGTGCGGACCCATGAACGGCCCGAAGGCGAGGTAGTCGAACGCGGCCGTCGAGTCGGTCGCGATGAAGATGCCCCAGGACGCGAGGACCGCGAAGCCGGTGAGGGCGAAGGCGTAGTTGGCACCGATCGCCGCGCCGACGTAGCCGCCCGCGAGGGCGGCAGTCAGCCCGAAGAGGAAGATGCCAAGTGAGGCTGTGAACATCATTGTCCTTCGTGAGGGGAGCGCCTCAGCGGCGCAGAGCTTGAGGGGGTTTGCCGGGGCTGCCCGGGTGGTCCCGCCGCAGCCGTGCGGCGGGACCGGTTGTGTCAGTTGGTTGGCTCGTAGGAGCAGATCGCGTCGACCTTCTCGGCCGAGGCGGACGACGGGTCGAACGTGTAGTCGAAGAACTCGCTCGCCAGTCGCAGCGCGAGCTGCTTGCCGATCACGCGCTCGCCGAGGCAGAGCACCTGGGCGTTGTTGGACAGCACGAGGCGCTCGACCGAGAACGAGTCGTGGGCGGTGCTCGCGCGCACGCCGGGCACCTTGTTGGCGGAGATCGCGACCCCCATGCCGGTGCCGCAGACGAAGACGCCGCGGTCGGCCTGGCCTGCTGCGATCTTTCGGGCAGCGGCCACCGCGAGGTGCGGATAGGCCTCGGCGTCATCGGCGGAGCCGACGCCCACGTCGATCACCTCGTCGATGCGCTCGTCTCCCGAGAGCATCTCCTTGATCGCGTCCTTGTACTGAACTCCCGCATTGTCTGCGGCGAGGACCACGCGAAATCCCATGTCTTCAATCCCTTCGGGCTGCTTTGCCTGGGTCGTTACGGGAAGAGCCTAACACGCAAGATGTGGATATCACCATAGGCCGTGGTGAATCGTCGGCGACCCGCGTGTCGCGGCGCCATTCTCTGTCCACGAGCTTGCCAAACGGGGTTCTGCAACACGCGGGATTGGCGGATTCTTCTGACGCGACGCGCGGAACCACCCCTCAGCGGGTGGCCCGATCGTCAATTTCGCGCGGCGCTGACACAACCGTGCAGACTTCACTCACGCAGGCGAACAGATTTCACATCATGCGTGGGAACTCAGGGAGCTGCGACCTCCACCGTCGCTCCCCACTCCTGCAGCTGTTCGACGGCCTCGGCGCTGGTCTGATGGTCGACGACAACCAGGTCGAACTCCTCGAGCGTGGCGAACGCGTGCAGCGCGCGGCGGGTCATCTTGGTGTGGTCGAGCATGAGGAACTTGGTGCGCGCGGCGTCCAGCATGGCCCGCTTCACCGCGACGACGTCCTCGTACGGGTGGTAGCAGCGTCCGTGCGCCAGGCCGGAGGCGGAGATCACGCAGAAATCACCGTCGATGTCGGCGAGGTTGGACAGCGTCGTCGGGCCGAGCATCGAGTTGGCCCACCCCTGGTACGAGCCGCCGAGCACGAAGAGGTTGAGATCCGGGTCGCCGGCCGTCTCCTGGGCGGCGAGCAACGAGTTGGTCACGACGGTCACGGGTGTGCGGTCGCGCAGGGCGCGGATCACGAAGACACCGCTCGTCGAGTCGTCGATCAGCAGTGAGCTGCGGGGCGTGATGTGGCGGGCGACGACCTCGGCCATCGCACGCTTGGTGCCCTGCTGCTGTTCCATGCGGAACATGGCGCTCGCCTCGTGCAGGCCGGTCGCCAGCGCGGTGACCTTTCCCCTGTGCCGCTGCAGCAGGCCCGCCTCCTCGAGGGTGGCGATGTCACGGTAGACCGTCATGAGGGACACGCCGGTCTGCTCCACGAGCTCGTCGATGCTCACCGAACCGTGCTGGAGGACGAGCTCGGCGATCGCGAAGTGCCGTGCGCGCTGGGCCCCCGGGGCCCCTGGGCGCGCTGGGCTCGTGTCTTTCATGCGGTCCGCCTTCCGGTGCGCGGGAGCAGCGGTGCTCCCGCGGCACACGAGTCTAGTCCGTGGGCGTGGCCTCACCCGCGACGGCGGCCTCCGACGCCGCGTCCGGCTCCTGGACGGCGCCTCCGAGCTCGGCGGGGATGTTGGCCGGGCGGGGTCCGCGGTAGTCGGGCCCGTAGGCGCCGGGCGCGGGGCGGCGCTTGCGCATGGGGGCACTGACGCCCGGCGCGAGGCGGCGGGAGATCACCAGGAAGCCGGTGTGCGCGGAGGTGCCGTGGCCGGGCCGGATGGCGAGCCCCTCGGCGTGCCAGTCGCGCACCGTCGTCTCGGTGGCGCTCGGCTCGGTGAATCCCCCGTGCGCACGCAGGGTGTCCATCACCCGTCCGAGCTGGGTCGCGGTGGCGACGTAGCAGGTCAGAACCCCGCCGGGGACGAGGCGCTCACCCACCGCGTCGATGCACTCCCAGGGGGCGAGCATGTCGAGGATCGCGCGGTCGATCGGCTCGTCCTCGATGGCCTCGACGAGGTCGCCGACAGTCAGCGTCCACGCCGGGTGGGGGCCGCCAAGGAAGTTCTCCACGTTCTTCGAAGCCACGTCGGCGAACTGCTGACGTCGCTCGTAGGAGTGCAGCCTTCCCTCGGGCCCGATGGCGCGCAGCAGGGCGAGGCTCAGCGCGCCGGAGCCCACGCCGGCCTCAAGCACCCGGGCGCCCGGGAAGATGTCGGTCCACATCAGGATCTGTGCGGCGTCCTTGGGGTAGATGACCGCGGCGTCGCGGGGCATCGAGACCATGTACTCGCTGAGCAGCGGGCGGAAGGCCAGGTACTCCATGCCGCCGACGGACTTCACGGTGACGCCCTCGGGGCCGCCGATCAGATCGTCGTGGGCCACCGCGCCCTTCGTGGTGTGCCAGATGGCGCCGTCCTTCAGCACGACCGACTTGCGTCGGCCCTTGCTGTCGGTGAGCGTGACGCGCTCGCCTGCCTGCAGCGGACCGGTGCTGACGCCCGAGAGATCCATCAGATTCCCACCTTGGAGTTGTCGTGCCAGATCTGGAGCAGCTCTGGCCAGGTCGTTTCGCGCAGAGCCGTCTCAGAGACCACCATCCGCGGATGCGGGTCGAGCTGCGCGAGCGCAGGAACAGCGTAGACGAAGGCGCCCGCGGCCAGCGCGGAGGTCGCGCCTGGCACCGAGTCCTCGAGCACGATGGTCTCCTCGGGTGCGACCCCGAGCCGGGCCATCGCCGTCAGGTAGGCCTCCGGGTGGGGCTTGGTGTTGACCACGTCGTCTGCGGAGATCACGAACCGGATCGACGGAGGCAGCAGTTCGCGGGTGGCGTTCATGATGAACCCGTTCGAGGCGGTGACGACCGCAGCCGACACGCCGTCGGCCTCCGCCGCCTCGATCAGGTCGAGGGTGCCGGGCAGGAAGGGCAGCCCGTCGCGCAGCAGGCGTGCGACGATGCGGTCGTGCAGTTCGCGGTGGATGTCCTGGTGGCGGTCTGGCTGGCCGATGGACAGCGCCATCTGGCGGGTGGTCATCTCCGCGTTCTGACCGATGACCGAGCGCATCATCTCGTCATCCCAGACGACGCCGTGCTCCGCGAGCATCTCGGCCTCGAGTTCGGCCCAGATGGGCTCAGTGTCGACAAGGGTTCCGTCGAAGTCCCACAGGACCGCCTTCGGCATAGCCTGCATGTGAGTCTCGTCGCCTCCGTATGGCATGGCGCCGTCGGGCGCCAGTGGACAGTTGGGATGGGGCGGCGTGACGCCGACCGCGCGTGCCCCGCTCGAACGCGGAGTCTGCCGTCTTGTCAGGCAGAAGGGCACCAAGGCTAGGTTACCTGCAGGAGGTAGGCTGGACTAATGCAGTTCGCGACCATGGATGACCTCCGCAACCCGGCCGTCGCCATCGCGTTTTCCGGATGGAATGACGCGGGCAACGCCGCGAGTGACCTGCTGCGCCATCTGATCGAGTCTTACCCCGGCACGGATCTCGGGGTGATCGGCGACGAGCGCTACTGGGACTTCCAGCAGACGCGTCCCATGCTGCACCGCGCGGCGGACGGCCCCTGGATAGAGTGGCCGGCCATCCGGGTGCGCGTGGTGCACCATCCCGAGCGCGACATCGTCGCGGTGCTCGGCCCCGAGCCGAACCTGCTGTGGCGCACGTTCTCGCAGGAACTGGTCAAGGCCATCCACCAGATCGACCCCGAGATCGTGCTGTTCCTCGGCGCGATGCTCAGCGACGCCCCGCACTCGCGCCCGCTTCCGGTCGGCGTCTACTCGACCGATCCCGAGGTCGGCCGCAAGTTCTCCATGGAGGCAAACGACTACACGGGGCCGACGGGCATGATCGGCGTAGCCAGCCAGTTGCTGCTCCACGAGCGGATACCCAGCGCGTCGCTGTGGGTGTCGGTGCCGCACTACGTCTCCACTCCCCCGAACCCGAAGGCACAGGAGGCGCTGCTCACCGAGCTCGAGACGGTGCTGCGGGTCTCGCTCGACCACGCGGAGATCCCAGACGAGGCCGAGAAGTGGAGCATGGCCGTCGACCAGCTCAGCCAGCAGGACCCAGACATCGCCGAGTACATCGGCCAGTTGGAGGAGGCCCGCGACGCCGAGGAGGTCGAGGGAGCCACCGGCGACACGATCGCGGCGGAGCTGGAGAAGTTCCTGCGCCGTCAGGGCGACGACGGAGACTCCCCCACCGCAGGC
>RRZT012629854.1_pt1 | contig 12752 bp, 14 predicted proteins | sample 2165551 | NCBI WGS metagenome assembly RRZT01 (sample SAMN10456910, study PRJNA506462) | wastewater metagenome | biome: wastewater; feature: sludge; material: wastewater sludge; isolation source: wastewater sludge with Escherichia coli K12::gfp cells carrying plasmid... | place: USA: Moscow, Idaho... | reverse complement strand
TCTTTCCTCACCATCACCCTGCCTTTATCCAAAGTGGGCATTATCGCCGGCTCCATGCTGGTGTTTATCCCCGCCGTGGGCGAATTTGTGATTCCCGAATTGGTGGGCGGGCCGGAAAACCTGATGATCGGCAAAGTATTGTGGCAGGCGTTTTTCGACCAAAACAACTGGCCGCTGGCCTCTGCCGTGGCGGTGATTATGGTGATTTTGCTGGTGTTCCCCATTGCCCTGTTCCACCGCTACGAAACCCGCGAAATCGAAGGAGATACCGGCCATGCATAAGCAGAAATTGTCGTGGTTTTTAAAATTCATGCTGGTGTTTGGCTTTGCCTTTCTGTATCTGCCGCTGGTGATTTTGGTGGTGTATTCGTTTAACGAATCGCGCTTGGTTACCATCTGGGGCGGATTTTCCACCAAATGGTATGGCGAGCTGCTGCAAAACGGTGTGATTTTGGAAGCCGCGTGGCTGTCGATCCGCATCGCCTTGGCTTCGGCCACCGCCGCGGTGGTATTGGGCACTTTGGCAGGCTATGCCTTGGCGCGCATCAAACGCTTTAAAGGCAGCACCCTGTTTGCGGGCATGGTGTCCGCGCCGATGGTAATGCCCGATGTGATTACCGGCCTCTCCATGCTGCTGCTGATTATTCAGGTGCAAATGCTGTTGCAAAACAGCGGCTTTTTGCAGTTTCTGTATTTTGAGCGCGGCTGGTTCACCATTTGGCTGGGACACACCACTTTGTGTATGGCCTATGTCACAGTGGTGATTCGCTCCCGCCTCACCGAGCTGGATCAATCGCTGGAAGAAGCCGCCAAAGACCTAGGCGCACGGCCATTGAAAATTTTTTTCCTGATTACCCTGCCCTTGATTGCCCCGGCGATTGCCTCCGGTTTTTTGCTGGCGGTGACCTTGTCGCTGGATGACTTGGTGATTACCTCATTCTTGTCCGGCCCCGGCTCGTCCACCCTGCCGATGGTGATTTTCTCCAAAATCAAGCTCGGGCTGGATCCGCAGATGAACGTATTGGCCACCCTCTTTATTGCCGTGGTGGGCACGCTGGTGATTGCGATGAACTACTTTATTATGCGCCAAACCACCCGCCGCGAACGCGAAATGGCTGAAGCTTATCGGCAAAGCCAATCGTTGGAACAACCAACCGCGAAGTAAAGTCACCATTATCGTGCACGTTTTTCAGGCAGCCTGAGATAGATTGATTTTCTTCACGCCGCCTTTCAGGCAGCCTGAGATGGATTGATGTTCTTCAAGCTGCCTTTCAGGCAGCCTGAACAGACTCTTAGGCTGCCTGAATACTTTGGCCATCTTTCATCAACAGAGCCGCCATGCAAAACCCCGACTTCCAAGAACACATCAACTCCTACTACAGCGCCAGCCGCAATGACCACAGCACCTATCCCGCCCTAAACGGCTCTCTGGATGTGGACACCTGCATTATCGGCGGCGGCTTGGCCGGTATCGGCACCGCTTTGCCGCTGGCGGAGGCCGGACACAATGTGGCGCTGATTGAAGCTGCCCGCATCGGCTTTGGCGCATCCGGGCGCAACGGCGGCCAAGTGTTGGCCGGTTGGGCGGCAGACAGCAGCACCATTGCCGCCGCCAGCAATACCGACACCGCGCAACGCCTGTGGCAGCTCAGCGTAGACGCGGTCGATTTAATTGATACCCGCATCCGCCAGCACCAAATTGACTGCGATTGGCAACGCGGCTATGCCACCGTGGCCATCAAACCGCGTCATCTACAGGAATTGCGCCAAGCGCGGCAAGAAGCCGAAAGCGTTTACGGCTACCACGGCCAGCAAGAATGGAGCCGCGAGCAATTGCAGGCGCAATTGGGCAGCACACGCTATATCGGCGCTCTCTATGATCCCCACGCCGGCCATCTGCACCCGCTCAACTACACCTTGGGCTTGGCGCGCGCCGCCACAGCCGCCGGGGCGCAACTGTTTGAGCACACGCCCATGTTGTCGGTAGCGCCGCACCAAGGCGGCTACCGCATCCGCACACCGCAAGGCCATATCCAAGCACAGCGGCTCGTGTTGGCGGTAAACGTATTCCAGCACGCCTTGCAACAGCCGCTGTTTCAGCCCATCACCGGCAAAATTCTGCCGGTGGGCACCTACATCATTGCCACCGAGCCTTTGGGCGAACGAGCCGACGGCATTATCCGCAATAATATGGCCGTGTGCGACACCCGCTTTGTGCTCGACTACTACCGCCTCAGCGCCGACAAGCGGCTGTTGTTTGGTGGCAAAGTCAACTACTCCGGCCGTGAACCCAGCCGCCAAGCCATCGAACACAGCATGCGCCGCGATATGCTCAAAGTGTTTCCGCAATTGGCCGATGTACGCATCGACTACGCCTGGGGCGGCCATGTCGACATCAGCATGAACCGCGCCCCGCATTTCGGCCGCTTAAGCCCCAATCTGTATTTTATGCAAGGCTTCTCCGGCCACGGCGTGGCCGCCACCGGCATTGGCGGCCAAATCACCACCGAAGCGATTTTGGGCGATGACAGCCGCTTGCGCCTGTTTGAGCAGCTGCGCCACCGCAACTTCCCTGGCGGCACCTATCTGCGCCTGCCCAGCCAATGGCTGGGCGTGGGCTATTACCGCTTAAAAGATTTACTGCCTTAAAAGCCTGTTCAAACCCTATTACCGCAGTGGCTGCCTGCACCTCACTGCGGTAAAATAGCCGCTTACATTAACCCATGCCGCCGCGCCGAAATCCGTTTCAGGCAGCCGCAGGAGCTTCATGCACAGCCCCTCTTCGTTTGACTACTCAGCCGCTTTAAGCCAGTGTTTATTACAACAAAACAGCAATATCGCCCGCCATACGCTCGCCAACGGCGAAAAAGTATGGGTGCGCCGCGCCGGTGCGCGTAATCCGGCTTGGCGCTACCGATTGCTCGGCGGCGTGGCGCGAATATTGCGGCTGGGCGTACTCACCCCCGTGCCCAATCTGGGTGGCGCAGCCGGCATTGCCACCGAAGCGGCACGCCTGCAAGCCTTGGCCGCAGTCGGCATCAACGTACCACCCTTATTGGCGCTACATCATGATGCGCTGATGATGGGCAGCATTGGCCAGCGCAATTTGTTTGATGAAATCCGGTATCAAATCCAATCGCCGCCGGTATTGTTACAACGTTGGCAACTGGGGCTGGAAGCCATTGCCCAAGTACACCAACACGGCCAATATTTAAGCCAAGCCTTTGCCCGCAACCTGATGTATGCCGAGCCACAAATCGGCTTTATTGATTTTGAAGACGACCCCGGCAGCGTTTTGCCCTTGCCATTGTGCCAAGCACGTGATTGGCTGTGTTATTTACATTCCAGCGCCCGCTTACTGCAAGAGGCCGGAGTATTGAATCAGGCTGTGCCAATTTGGCAGGCCATCATGGCTACCGAGCCCACCCCCGTGCACAAACCTGTTGCGCAAGCCTTACGCCGCCTGCGGCCACTGCATCGTCTGCAAGCCCGTTTTTGGGGCAACGACACCTTAAGGCTGGCCGCCATGGCGCATTTTGCCAGCCCTGATTTGCAAACCCGCTAGAGGATACCTTATGAGCACCCCGCAAACCGCCATCCTGCCCGAACACATGACTGCCTGCATCGTGATTGAAGCCGATGCCGCCAGCAGCGATATGGCCAAAATCAAGGCCGCCTGCCAGCAAAGCCTGCAACGCTTGCAACAACACCGCGCCTTGCAACCCGAAGCCAAGCTGGGCATGTGCATCGGCTTTGGCGATGCCTTATGGCAAAGCTTGCGCCAGCCCGGCGAAGGGCTGGATCTAAAGCCGTTTACCCCGCTGGGCAAGGGCTTGGCACCCGCCACCCAGCACGATATCGCCATCCATATCCAATCGCTCAGCCACGGCGCCAATATGCTGCTGGCGCTGGACATACTGGCCGCTTTTGGCGACAGCATCCGCCCCGCTGACGAAACCCACGGCTTCCGCTTACGCGAAGAGCGCGGCTACGACGGCTTTGTTGACGGCACCGAAAACCCCGAAGGCGCCGACCGCTGCCCCATCGGCATTATTGCCGAGCCAAACTTGGATGCAGGCGGCAGCTATTTGCTGCTGCAAAAATACCGCCACGATTTACACAAATGGGCCAAAATCACCGAAGAGCAACAAGCCAATGTGATTGGCCGCAGCAAACACAGCAACGAAGAATTGCCCAGCGAACAGCGCTTGCCCGCATCGCACTTGGGGCGGGTGGATTTGAAAGAAAACGGCCAAGGGCTGAAAATCATCCGTCAAAGCCTGCCCTATGGCAACGCCAGCGGCGAACAAGGGCTGATGTTTATCGCCTACTGCGCCCGCTTGCGCAATATCGAACAGCAATTGCTGAGCATGTTTGGCGAGCTGGACGGCAAAACCGATTTGCTGCTGAGCAAAATCAGCACCGCCATCAGCGGCAGCTATTATTTTGTGCCCAGCCAAGAAAGATTGGCGAATTTGTGATGTCCGCTTTTATACCAATCCAAAAAATAACCTGAAATTAAAATTCGCCAAATACGGCATAGGATGCGCCTTGGCGCATCGGCTTTCACAATTTTGAGGCTTGATGCGCCAAGGCGCATCCTATGAGTCAATCTCATTTGGATAAATTTGAAAATAGTTTATTTTTTAGAATTGGTATTATCGCGCAGCATGGCAACTATAAAGCCATATTTAATCACCGTTTAAACACCATTAAGGCTGCCTGAAAGTATTTTCAGGCAGCCTTAATTTATTCCTATCAATCCAACTCAAACCATGTCAATCCAACTCAAGCCATGCGTTGGCGCTGCTGCTCAAACAAACACACGGTGGCGGCCATGGCCACATTGAGTGATTCGGTATTGGCCGCCATCGGAATCTGTACCCGCATATCGGCGGCAGACTGCATGGCAGCCGACACGCCGCTGCCTTCGTTGCCCAGCAGCCAAGCGGCTTCTGTGTGCAAATCCAGCGCATACAGGCTGCGGCTGTCGGCACTCAGGGCGGTGGCGTAGAGCGGTGGGCGGTATTGGCTGTGCCAGGCGGGCAAATCCACATCGCTGAAAATCTGCAACTGCGCATGCGCGCCCATGCCCGCCCGCAATACCTTGGGCGACCACACATCGGCACAATCGGCGCTGAGCAGCACTTGCGCTACTCCGGCGGCGGCGGCGCTGCGCAAAATGGTGCCCACATTGCCCGGGTCTTGCACCCGCTCCAACACCACACAATCGCCGCTTTCAGGCAGCCTTGGCGGCGGCGGCAAGGCAATCAGCGCCATGATGTCGTCGGCTTGAGTGAGGCTGCTGATTTTGCCCAGCGCCGCATCGGCCACCACATATACCGGTGTTTCAGGCAGCCTGTTTAATAAGGCCGCCACTTCGGTATCGGCCGATTTGTGTTGCGGCAGATACAGCGCCTCAATGCGATAAGCCGCGTCCGCAAATGCCTGTGCCAGATGCACACCTTCCAATACTGCTTGCTGCGCCATTTGGCGCGCGCGGCGGCTTTGAATCAGCTTGGCCAATTGCTTTAAACGGACATTATCGCCGGAGGTAATCAGGTTCATAAACATACTTTCAGGCAGCCAATACCGCTGCCACCGCCGCCGGTTCTTTTAAGGTGCGGATGGCATCAAACAGCACCGCCGCTTCGGGATAGGCTTTTTTCATCATCCCCAGCCATTGCTTTAAACGCGCCAGCGGGTATTTATTATTGGCTTCTTTGGCACAGCACAACTCAAAAAACAGCCGTATCCACGGCATCAATTCAGCCCAGCTTAACGGCACCGGCGGGCGGCCCGCTTCATAAGCGGCAATCTGGCGTGCCAAATCGGGCACCATCACCGCGCCGCGCCCCAGCATCACGCTGTGGCAGCCGCTCACTTTTTTGATGTCGATATAGTCTTGCAGGCAAAACACATCGCCGTTGGCGGTGAGCGGTATGCCCACATGCGCACGCACACGCGCCAGCCAATCCCAATGTGCGGGTGGCTCATAGCCTTCTGTTTTGGTGCGCGCATGTACGGTGAGCGATGCGGCGCCACCGGCTTCGATGGCACGGGCGCAATCCAGTGCCAAGGTTTTATCGGTATAGCCCAAGCGCATTTTGGCGCTTAAGGCAATGTGTTCAGGCAGCCTTTGGCGCAAGGTGCGCACAATCGCTTCGATGCGACCAGGCTCCTGCAACAGCACCGCGCCGCCGGCATGTTTGTTGACCGTGGGCGCGGGACAGCCGAAATTAAGGTCGATTTTATCCGCGCCGTGGCGCACCGCTTCCAACGCATTCACCGCCATATTGTCGGCATCGCTGCCCAGCAATTGCAGCGTTACCGCTACACCTGCGCGGGTGCGGTTGCCGTGTTGCAGCTCGGGCATATATTTCAGCCACGTGGGGCGCGAATGCACGGTGTGGGTGATGCGCACAAATTCGGTAACACATTCATCAAAGCCGCCGATGCGGGTAAGCAAATCACGCATTACGTCATCCACGAGCCCTTGCATAGGCGCCAACACCAAGCGGTTTTCGGGTTTATTCATATATCACACACAATACAAGGCTGCCTGAACGCCGGTAATCGATATACACGTTTCAGGCAGCCTTTTAAATTATCTATCAACAAGCTAGCCCAATACCGACACACCAGACAAACTGATAAACAAGCCGGCAATCACCGCGCTCATCAGATTAGACAAGGTGCCTGCAATCACAGCTTTAAAGCCCAAGCGTGCCACGTCTTTGCGTCGGCTTGGTGCCATAATGCCCAAGCCGCCCACCAACACCGCAATCGAACCGAGGTTGGCAAAACCGCATAAAGCAAAGGCAATAATGGCCTGGGTTTTGGCGCTCAGCACCACACCGCTGCCCGGCTGCATGTATTGTACAAAAGAGGCATAAGCCACAAATTCGTTGACCACCACTTTTTGCCCAATCAGCGATCCGGCAATGGTGGCCTCGCCCCACGGCACACCTATCACCCAAGCCAAGGGCGCAAACAGCCAGCCCAAAATGCCTTGCAAGGTAACACCGCCATAACCAAACCAATTGCCCACGCCGCCGATAATGCCATTAATCATCGCAATCAGCCCCACAAACGCCAGCAAAGAAGCGCCCACCGCAATGGCAATTTGCGCGCCGGTAATCGCGCCACCGGCAGCCGCATCAATCACATTCACCGGCTGGTTGTCTTCATCTTCTTGGCTCAAATCGGGCTCCGGGCGCACGGTTTCGGTTTCCGGCACCATCATTTTGGCAAACAGCAAGCCGCCCGGTGCCGCCATAAAGGAAGCGGCAATCAGATAAGGCAAGGGCACGCCCATTTGTGCATAGCCGCCCAGCACCGTGCCCGCCACCGAAGCCAAGCCGCCGCACATAATCGCAAACAGCTCCGAGCGGGTCATGGTTTTGATGTAGGGGCGCACCACCAGCGGCGCTTCGGTTTGGCCAACAAAAATATTCGCCGCCGCCGACATCGACTCGGCGCGCGAAGTGCCGAGCAATCTTTGCAAAGCACCACCGATGATTTTCACCACCCATTGCATCACGCCCAAGTAATACAACACCGACACCAGCGAGGCAAAAAACACAATCATCGGCAACACGCGCAGCGCAAACACAAAACCGCCGCCGCCAAACAGCTCAAACATTTTGTCGGAAATCAGCCCGCCAAACAGGAAACTCATGCCTTCTTGGCCATAGCCGATGACCTTGCCCACCACATCCGACACCGCCAGCAGCATATTGCGCCCCAAGGGCACATACAAAATAAACGCGCCCAAGCCCACTTGCAGCAAAAACGCCCCCAATACCGTGCGCAAGCGGATGTGGCGCTTGTGGGTAGACAAGGCAAAGGCGATGCCCAATAGCACCGCCATCCCCAATAATGCATTTAATACGGCCATGGCCGCCTCCCGATTGATTGATCTTGTGGCCACACACGAAAAAAACACCATTGCGGCCAGCGCAATGGTGTGGTGTGACTGGATTAAGCCGGATTATAGCGCTTTATACTGCCGCTGGCAGTGGCTTTTTTAGCGTGATGATCAACAGCGTAGCCAGGCTTAATCCAATAAGGTTTCCATCAAGTCAATCATAAATTCGGCGTCTTCTTGGCTAAGGGTTTCAAAGCCTTCAGGCAGCCCCAAGTCTTCCAACACCATTTTGCCGGCCACATCATTGCCCATTTCCAGAAATGCCCTGCGCAATTGCGCTTGCTGGGCGCTGTGGCGCGGGTGCAGCAGCAATACATGCGAAATATCGGTGATTTTGCTTTCCATTAAGGTGTGCAGTTGGTTAAGCGTAAGGCTCGATAAACCTTGATAGGCGCTGGCAAGGAAAAAACCCACTTCGGCATCGCCGTCAATCAAATGCCGCGCCACCGCTTGGAAAGCATCCACTTCAAGCCATTGCAAGTTGTCTTCATTTAAGTCTACTGCTTCCAGTAAGCGCAAACCAATCAGCTTTACATCACGGTTTTCGGTGTGCAGCACGCGCATATCGGGTTTGATGTCTGCCAACGTTTGCAAGGGCTGCTTGGCGGCGGTGGCAATCACCATTTCATCGGGCTTGTTCACCGGACGCACCAAAGGCAGGTAGCCCATATCGCGCACCAATTGCGCCGCATCAAACGGATTGGCATAAATGATGTCCACCGTGCCCGAAGCAATCAGCGCCTGTTCTTCTTGCGCGCTGGCCGGGGTTTGCAGGTGGATGGCGGTATGGGTTTGGCGTTGCAAACGGGTATTGAGCAAGTGCCAGCCGGCAAAATATTGCGGTGGGAAATCGGGGGCAATCAGAAACTGAATCATCAGGAGCCACTCCTTTCGGCCGCCAGCATTTGCTCATACAAAGCGCCCAATTCCGCCACCTTGCTGCGCGAAGGCTTGCGCCGCACCGAAGTGTAGCCTTGGATTTGGCCGTCGCGGATATTCGGTACCACCGTGGCATACACCCAGTAAAAACCACCGTTTTTGCGCAGGTTTTTCACATAGCCGTGCCATTTGGTGCCGGTGCTCCCTGTGTCCCATAGGTCTTTAAACGCGGCACGGGGCATATCGGGATGGCGCAAAATGCTGTGCAAAGAGCCCATTAGTTCTTCGCGTTCCCAGCCGCTCATAATCACAAAAGCATCGTTGGCATGGGTAATCACGCCTTGGGTGTCGGTACTGGACACAATCAGGCGGCCATCGGGAAACTGCTTTTCTTCATCGGTGGTGTACACCGTTTGAGTAAAGCCTTCATAAAATGGCAATTCATGCTGCTGATGTGGCAGCTCGGGCACGGGCATTTGAGGTAAACGCATAGCGTGTATCCATTCTTTAAATCTTTAAACAAACAGACAAAACCGCAAACATGGTGCCTGCCATGCCTGCATTAGCGCATTATCATTTCACAAAACCCTTGTATGCCACAAGCCCCAAAAAAGCCAAAGCCGGTATAAAACCGGCTTGTTTGACTTAAATTAAACCAAATAATGACAAATAAATTCAAAAATTTAAGATAATTTATATATTATGATTGTTACATATTAATATTTTTAAATGTTTTGATTGCTCCAACCGGTGGCCGTCTAGGCAGGGGTATTCAGCGGCGCCGATCGCCCGGCACCGGCAAATCGGCCCAACGCATAATATTGGCCACTTCAAACTGGTTCAATTCATAAAACTGGCCACGTTTTAAGCGGGCCGGCAAGCCCACCGGGCCGAAGCGGATGCGCACCAAACGGCTGACTGTGAGCCCTTGGCTTTCAAACAAGCGGCGCACTTCGCGGTTGCGGCCTTCTTTGATAATCACGTTATACCACTTATTAGCGCCTTCGCCGCCCTGCTCCCAAATGCGCTCCACTTTGGCCACGCCGTCTTCCAGCTGCACGCCGTCCAGCAATAAAGCCCGCTGCTCATCACCCAGCTCACCCAACACCCGCACCGCATATTCCCGCTCCACTTCAAAGCTGGGATGGGCAAAGCGATTGACCAATTCGCCCGAAGTGGTGAGGATAATCAGCCCGCTGGTGTTGATATCCAGCCGACCAATGGCCACCCAGCGGCTGCTGGCGGTTTGCGGTAGGCGGTCGAAAATACTCACCCGCCCTTGCGGATCGTCGCGGCTCACGATTTCGCCTTCTTGCTTGTAATACAGCAAAACGCGTGGCAGGCGATCCGGCCATTTCAATTTTACGGCTTGGCCTTTCACCTGTACTTGGTCGTCGGGGCTGACTTTATCACCCAATTGCGCCACTTTGCCGTTCACCTTCACCATGCCTTGGGCAATCCACTCTTCCATTTCACGGCGCGAGCCCACACCGGAAGCGGCCAGTGCTTTTTGCAAACGCACCGGCTCAAAGCTGTCGATGTCGATGCGTTTTTCTTTCAGGTTGCGCGCGCGCTCTTGAATTTGCTGATTGGGGCCGCGCACCACCAGTTTTTTGGCCCGCGCCACGCGCACTTTAGGTGCGGGCGCACTGCTTTTAGCACCTTCTTTAGCGGTACCGCTGCGCGGTTTGGCCGCAGTTTTGGGTTTGGCGGCGGCCACGCCGTCGCGTTGCTGGCGTTTGGTGATGGGTTTATTCGGTTTCATTTACAGCTCCTGACGTATCGTCGGCGGGTTCTTCTGCGGCCATATCGTGGAATAAATAATAAAGTGCTACAGCGTTGGTTCAAATTTAATTCACTATATCACTTCGTTCTTCATTCCACTGTAGCAGCGGCAGGCACAAGCAAATCGGGCAAAACCAGTTCGCCCAATTCGGTTAAGGGGGGTAATTGTTGCAAGCTGTCCAATTGCAAATCGCTTAAAAAAGCGGCGGTGGTAGCCCATAAGCTCGGGCGGCCTAAGGTGTCGCGCTGGCCGATTACCTCAATCCAGCCGCGCTCCTGCAAGGTTTGCATCACATTGCTGGAAACGGCCACGCCGCGGATGGCTTCGATATCGCTGCGCGTTACCGGCTGCTGATAGGCAATAATCGCCAGCGTTTCCATTACCGCACGCGAATAGCGCGGCGTGCGCTGTTCATTTAAGCTGCCCAATTGCACTACCGCAGCCGGGGCTACCTGAAAGCGCCAGCCTTCATGCGTGTGCACCAAGCACAACGCCCGCTCATGCCAACGCAGCTTAATGGCCGCCAACACATCAATCAATTTATCCGCCGACAAGGGCGGGTCAAACAATTGGCGCAAAGCACGTTCGCTTAACGGCTCGGCTTGGGTGAGCAAGGCCGCTTCAATCACGGCATCGGCGGGCAAAACGGTTAAAGGTGTGTTCATCGGCTTAGGGGCTTGTCGCAACAGGCAATAGCGCAAAACCGCGTTGCTCGGCTTGGCCGCGTTGTTGCGCATCAATGGTGTACACATTGATGCTGCCGGTGCCGCCGCCACACACGGCAGGAAACATCACATCGGGCAAATGGCTTTTTTCCGCCGCGTGCACGCCAATGCCCGCCAGCTCAGCTTGCATGGCGGCCACCGAGATGCCCTCGCCTTCGCATTGGCGGGCGCCGTCTAATTTATAGACTTGGACGGTGGGGCTGCCTGAAAGGCTGGCACAAGCGGTCAGCAAGCTTATTGCGGATAATAACAATAGTTTCATCATGGTGTGTTTCTTTCAGGCAGCCTTTTAATCATGGGCCTACTTTTAATGCCTGTATTCAAACTTTTATTCAACCCTTGCGCGCCGCTTTTTTGGCTTCGCGCTCGGCTTTTAGTGCCGCTTCGTTTTGGCGGGCTTTTTTCAGCCAGATTTCCCACTGATGCGGGGTTTCCAAAGTAATGCGGCCGATTTGGCCGTCGCGGAAATCGGTGAGCGTGTTTTCGGCGGCTTTTTGGTGATTGATGCGCCCGCCGGGCAATAATGCGCCGCGCTTTCTGCCTATCCAGTCGAGCCATTCGTCGTCGCGCCAATGGCTGCTGGCGTCTTTATCGGCCTGATAACGCGCTTGCAGTTGCGGCAGATAATGGCGGCGCAGATAGTCGAGCAATTCCAGCGCCACCACTTCTTCATCCAGCGCGTTACGCCCCACGGCACCGCTGGCGGCCAGGTTATAGCCGCTTTCTTCCACAATGATTTTCGGCCACAGCATCCCCGGGGTGTCGTAGAGCCAGAAATCATCGGCCAAAAACAGACGCTGCTCGGCCTTGGTGATGCCCGGCTCATTGCCGGTTTTGGCCGATTTTTTGCCCAACATGCCGTTAATCAGCGTGGATTTGCCCACATTGGGAATACCGCAAATCAACACGCGCAGGGGTTTGTCGATGCCTTTACGGTGCGGCACCAATTTGCGGCAGGCTTCAATCATTTTGGCCGCCGCGCTGCGGTCGGAAGCATCCAGTGCAATGGCATTGGTATTGGCGCGGCTCTGAAACTCGGCCAGCCAGGTTTCGGTGCGCTCGGCATCGGCCAAGTCTTGTTTATTCAGGATTTTCAGCTTGGGTTTGTCGGCCGAGAGCTTGGCCAGCAGCGGGTTTTCGCTGGAAGCAGGCAGGCGCGCATCCAGCACTTCAATCACCATATCCACGCTTTTCAGGCGCTCGGTAATGGCTTTTTTGGCCTTGTGCATGTGGCCCGGATACCATTGGATGGCCATAGTTGGTGTAACCCTTGCTAGAAATAAATAATGATTTAGTAAATTAAATTTGAACCAATACTGCGTTGGCCCGCCTTGTCTTGATTCAAATTTAATCCACTATAATGCAAAACGTTTTCAGGCAGCCTTAGGCTGCCTGAAAACCGGCTTGATTGCGGCTGCCGGATTATAGCACG
>RRZT010434141.1_pt1 | contig 12752 bp, 16 predicted proteins | sample 2165551 | NCBI WGS metagenome assembly RRZT01 (sample SAMN10456910, study PRJNA506462) | wastewater metagenome | biome: wastewater; feature: sludge; material: wastewater sludge; isolation source: wastewater sludge with Escherichia coli K12::gfp cells carrying plasmid... | place: USA: Moscow, Idaho... | reverse complement strand
TTATAAAAAGATTAAGACTTAAAACCTCAAAAGAGATTATTGAAAATGTGTCTGGACAAGGGTATTTAATTTCTGTACTTGATAACTAGCTTTTTATTATCTATCAATTCCTTATTTATAGCTCGCCCTTTTTTTATATTTCCTATATTTGATGATGTTTCTAAAAAATTTTGTATATAATAAGTTTTTTTATAACCTAAGTCTGAAATTATATTAATCATCTCATTTATATCTTTTTCATCTAATAAATTAGTATTAATAGTAGTTCTAAGTTCAAAATCAAAATCTATTTTAATTAAATATCTTAACGTTTCTATAACTTTTTTATAAGCATACGACTGAATAATTTTAAAGAAATTATCTTCTAAAGCTTTAAAATCAAAAGCAATATAATCTATGAGTTTCAAATCTATCAACTCTTTTATTAATCTTAGATTTGTTCCATTTGTATCAAGTTTAATTTTAAATCCAAGCTTTTTAATCTCTTTACATATTGGAACCAAATTATGAATAGTAGCTTCTCCACCACATAAAACCACAGCATCTAAAAGCCCTACTCTTGATTTCAAAAATTTTAAGATATCAATAGAACTATAATTTCCTTTTTTTGCAAAAACAATATCTTCATTATAACAGTACAAACATCTAAAATTGCATCCAATAAACCAAAGGACACAAGATAAGTGTCCTTCGTAGTCTGTTGTTGTAAATTTTGTTAAATCATAAATTATCTTTTGATTCAACAAATTTAATTCTTTGCTTATGTTCACCTTTTTTTCCTATATTAAAACTTTCAACTGGTCTATGATAACCCATAACTCTAGTATATACTATACATTTAGTTCTTTTTTCCATATTTTTTTCAAGCAGTTCTTGTGTTTTCATTATCTATCTCCTTTTTTATAATCTCTTCATCACATTTTGGACAATATTCATGCTCACCTTCTATATATCCATGTATTTCACAAATAGAGAATAATGGTGTTACTGTAATATAAGGTAATCTAAAATTTGAAATTACATTTTTTACAAATTTTCTACAAGCCTCAGTTGAAGAAATTTTTTCTCTCATATAAAGATGAAGTACAGTACCACCAGTATATTTACACTGTAATTCATCTTGAAGTTCAAGTGCTTCAAAAGGATCATCTGTATAATCAACTGGTAGTTGAGAAGAGTTAGTATAATATACATATTTATCAAATCCTGCTTGAATGATATCTTCGTATCTTTTTTTATCTTCCTTTGCAAATCTATAAGTAGTACCTTCTGCTGGTGTTGCTTCAATATTATATAAATTACCTGTCTCTTTTTGGAATTTAATCATCTTTTCTCTCATGAAATCTAAAATCTCAATACAAAATTGATTTCCAACTTTTGTAGAAATATCAATTTTATCTTCAAAATAGTTTTTCAACATCTCATTCATTCCATTTACACCAATAGTTGAAAAATGGTTATTGAAATTCTTTAAATACCTTTTTGTATAAGGATAAAGACCTTTTTCATACATTCTATTTATAAATATTCTTTTTATTTCAAGGGTATCTTTTGCTAAATTCATAAGTTCTTCTAACCTTTTTAAAAGTCCATTTATATCGCCTTTGTATAAATATCCAAGTCTTGACATATTGATAGTTACTACACCTATACTTCCTGTCATTTCAGCACTACCAAATAATCCACCACCTCGTTTTAGAAGTTCACGTAAATCAAGTTGTAATCTGCAACACATACTTCTTACATGCCCTGGTTTATATGCTTGTTCATTTGGAATTAAATTTCCTTTTTCATCTTTTTTATATTGACTTCCTATAAAATTTTGGAAATATGAACTTCCTATTTTTGCACTATTCTCAAAAAGTAAATCTGTATTTTCTCCGTACCAATCAAAATCTTCAGTGATATTTACTGTAGGAATTGGAAAAGTAAAGGGTTGCCCTGTCTTATCCCCTTGGGTCATTACTTCGTAATATGCTTTATTTATCATATTCATTTCATTTTGAAAATATTTATATGTTAAATCTACAAATGAGCTATAACCTTTTAGTTTGATTTTTTCTAATAATTCAATATCTTCAAAATCTTTAAAAAGATGTTCTTGATTTCTTGTAGGTATTTGCTCCTTTAAATCATTTGGAACTGTCCAATCAATAGTAATATTTGTAAATGGACTTTGCCCCCAACGTGCTGGAACATTTAAATTATAAACAAAACTTCTTATAGCCTTTTTTACTTCTTTATATTCTAATTTATCTTTAAATACATAAGGGGCTAAATAAGTATCAAAACTACTAAAAGCTTGAGCTCCCGCCCATTCACTTTGTAGTATCCCTAAGAAATTTGCCATTTGCCCTAAAGCTTCTCTAAAATGATTTGGTGCACTACTTTCAACTCTTCCTCTAACACCATTAAATCCTTCATCTAATAACACTCGTAAACTCCAACCAGCACAATAACCACTTAGACAATCTAAATCATGGATATGATAATCAGCATTTCTATGTGCATAGCCTTGCTCTTTTGTATATACTTTATCAAGCCAATAGTTTGCAATTACTTTTCCTGCACTATTGTTTATAAGTCCAGCATGAGAATATCCGGTATTTGAATTAGCTTTTATTCGCCAATCATTCCCCTCTATATATTCATCAATTGTTTGAGTTGAATTTACATAAGTAGTATCATCGTTTAACTGTAAAATTTGCTCTCTTTGAATTTTATGTAAATGCCTATAGAGTATAAAAGATTTCATTACATCAAAATATCTTGCTTTGTATAACTCTTTTTCTATAATGTCTTGAATATCTTCAACAGCTATTAATCTTTTCTTTTTTATTTCAAATAATACATTAAAAAAAACCGCCTTATTGTATTCTATGTTTACACTTTCAAAAGCTTTTTTTATTGCATCTTCAATCTTGAAAGCTTCAAATTTTTGCTTTGAGCCATCTCTTTTTAAAATATTTTCTATCATGGTTATTCCTTTAAAATAAGTGCTAATTTTAAAGAAGAGGCTCTTAATATGATATAAGTGATTTTGTCACTAAAGTGTCATTTTAAAGAAGGCAATTTTATAAGAAAAATTTCAAATAAATAATTTTTCATACTAAAAATATAAATTTTAAGAATTTCTAAAGTTAAATTAATTAGAATGTTCGTTTTTATTAATTACAGAGGAAATAAAATGAGACATTTCTTAACATTAGCTGATTATACTAAAGAGGAGATTTTAGAAATTCTTGCTTTAGCAAAACAAATCAAAGATGAAACTAAAAGAAGAGAATTCAAAGATTACATGCCTAAAAAAACTTTAGGTATGATTTTTGAAAAAAGTTCTACAAGAACTAGAGTATCTTTTGAAACGGGTATTTATCAGTTAGGTGGTATAGGTCTATTTCTATCATCAAATGACATTCAACTTGGTCGTGGTGAGCCTATGAGCGACACTTCAAGAGTAATTTCAAGAATGGTTGATATGGTTATGATTAGAACTTTTGAACAATCAAAAATTGAAGAGTTTGCAAAATATTCAAAAGTTCCAGTAATTAATGGTTTAACAAATGAGTATCACCCTGTTCAATTAATGGCAGATTATATGACTATTCAAGAAGCTGGACTTGAAAAAGATTTAGTTGTTACATATGTTGGTGATGGGAATAATATGGCACAATCATGGTTAAATATGGCTGCAAAATTAGGATTTGAATTAAGAATTGCAACACCTAAAGGTTATGAAGTAGATGCAGATATTTTAGGAAATGCATTACAGATGGCAAAAGAAAGTGGTGCAAAAATAATCATTGGAAATGACCCAAAAGAGGCAATTAAAGGTTCAACAGTTGTAACAACTGATACTTGGGTTTCAATGGGTCAAGAAGCAGAAAAAGAGAAAAGATTAAAAGATTTTGCTGGATACATGGTTGATAGTGAAATGATGAATTTAGCGCAAGAAAAAGCTATTTTCTTACATTGTTTACCTGCATATAGAGGTTATGAAGTAAGTGAAGAAGTAATGGAAAGTGAACAAAGCTTAATCTTTGAAGAAGCAGAAAATAGATTACATGTTCAAAAAGGTGTAATGGTTTGGTTAGATAGAAAAAGAGATGAGAAATAGATGATAGATTTCGCTAAGTTTGTTAAATATTCAAAGCCAGGACCTAGATATACTTCATATCCAACGGCTCCTGAATTTACTGAGAGCTTTACTCAAGATGATTTAAAAGAGTATTATAAAAACCAAAGTGATGATAGACCATTATCACTCTATATTCATATGCCTTTTTGTAGAAGTGCATGTTATTTTTGTGGATGTAATACAATTTTTACTTCAAAAGAAGATAAAAAAGTAAGATATATTGAATATTTGAAAAAAGAATTAAATATTTTAAAAAATCATCTAAATACTAAAAGATTAGTAACACAAATGCACTTTGGAGGAGGAACACCTACATTTTTCTCTCCAGAACAATTAGAAGAAGTAATTATTGCTATAAAAGAGATATTTCCAAATTTTAGTACTAATGCTGAAATTTCTTGTGAAGTAGATCCAAGACATTTTACAAAAGAACACATGGATGTTTTAAAAGCTGGAGGTTGTAACAGACTTAGCTTTGGTGTTCAAGATTTAGATGAAACTGTTCAAAAAACAATTCATAGAATTCAACCTTTTGAATTAACTCAAAATGTAATCAAAATAGCAAGAGAAGCTGGGATTCATTCTGTTAATACTGATTTAATTTATGGTTTACCACACCAAACAAGAGAGAGTTTCAAAAAAACTTTAGAAAAAATGATTACTCTTGATACTGATAGATTTGCAGTATTTAATTATGCTCATGTTCCTTGGCTTATGAAAACTATGAGAAAATTTGATGAAACAACATTCCCAAAACCTCAAGAAAAACTAGAGATGTTAAAAGATACAATTGACTTCTTTACAACAAATGGTTATAAAATGGTTGGAATGGATCACTTTGCAAAACCTGAAGATGAGTTATTTAAAGCTATTGAAAAAGGTGAGTTGCATAGAAATTTCCAAGGATACACAACTAAAGGCGGAGCTGATTTAATTGGGATTGGACTTACTTCTATTGGAAATGGTGTTGATTATTATGCACAAAATTTCAAAGAGTTAGAGCCTTGGGAAAATGCAATTGATAATGGTGATTTACCTGTATTTAAAGGTTATAGATTAAGTGATGATGACCAATTAAGACAATTTGTAATTATGGAACTTATGAGTAACTTCTCTTTAAACATTACAAGAGTAGAAAATGAATTCAAAATCAATTTTAAAGAGTATTTCGCTGATGCAATTGAAGCTTTAAAAGAGTTTGAAGAAGCTGAACTTTTAACTATGAGTGATGAAAAAATTGAAGTAAATCAAACAGGTTCTATGCTTATTAGAAATATTTGTATGCCATTTGATGCATACTTAAATAAAATACCTGAAGAAAAAAGAAGATTCTCTAAAACAATCTAAACATATAAAGAAGTAGCATAAAAACTACTTCTTAATTCTCTGCCCTCTTCCAAATACTAAGTATAAAATAGCCCCTAAAATTGGAAAACAAAATAGAACTATAATCCAAATAATTTTGTTATATCCCGTAAATTCATGTTTTAAAATATCTATTAAAATATAAACATATAAAATAAAACAAAATATAACAAATACCATCATAAAAGAAGAAATTAAAATACCCATCATTTTTAAACTCTTTCTTTAAAACTCTCTAAATATTGATTCAATAATGAAAAATCTATATTTTTATCAAATTCTATATCTAAATCCATCAAATAAAGATTCTTAATATTAAACTCCCTTAGTTTTACAAAGTCTTTTCCAGTAGTTACAATAGCATAATCACTATTTTCTTCTTGAATTTTATCAATATCCTCTTTTGTAAAAGTGTAATGGTCAGGAAAAGATATCATTTTTATATTTTTTGGTAAATATTCTAATAATCTTTTTGGTTTAGAAATGGCTGTTAATAAGATAGTCTTTTCTGGAAGTTGGCAAGTTTTTCCATCTTTTTTGATTGTAATAATTCTATTAAAATCTTTTCCTTCAACCATTTCAATATCAGCTTGTGCATAAAAACCTTTAGGCTCTCTATATCCACCACTTGGCAAACAAAATATATTTGTAGGTTCATCTTTTGGTCTAAGAAGTATATTAAATTTTGAAATAGTATATTTAGAAAAACCATCATCTAAAAATATAATCTGACAACCTAACTCTTTTGCTTTTAAAATAGCTTTTATTCTATTTTCACTTACAATTATTGTAGCTTTAGGCAAAGAATTAGCTAAAAGCATAGCTTCATCTCCACTTGTTTTTACATCTTCTAATATCTTTCCATTATGAGAAATTACAAAAAGACCTTTTGAAGCTCTTCCATATCCTCTTAAAATAACACAAGCATTTTCATGGTTTGAAGCCAATTTTATAGTAACAGGAGTTTTTCCACTACCACCAACAATAATATTTCCAACAGAGATTATTGGTATTCCAAACTCTATTTGTTTAGCCATTGCTCTTTTTATAAGAATAATGAGCATGTAAATAAAAGTAAGAGGTATTAATAAAAAAGAGATAAATTTTTGAAAGTTATTTGGAAAGAAGAGATACTCTTCAATCCATAGGTGTAATTTCTGTTTCAAGTTAAATCATATCCAAGTAGATGCAACTTCAATTACTTGGTCGCAAACATAATTAACATCATCATCTGTTAAACCTGCATACATAGGAAGCGATAAAATTTGTTGATAATTATTTAAAGCATTTGGAAATGCAGTAATTTTTATCGAATATTTTGTTTTATAATAAGATAAAAGGTGTAAAGGAATATAGTTAAGTCCTGTTGAAACTCCTCTTTCTTTTAATGCTCTTGCAAAAGCATCCCTATTTCTTGAAATTTTAATAATAAATTGCGTAAAAATATGCTCATCTTTATGTGGTAAAAGAGTTATATGTTTAACACCTGCTAATCTTTTTTCATAAAGTTTTGCTATCTCTTTTCTTCTTTTTATAAATTTTTCTGTTTTATTTAACTGTGCTAATGCATAAGCAGCATCAAGTTCAGATAAATCATATTTATGTCCAATATCAACAACATCATATACATAATCTAAGTTTCCATAACTATCATAAGTAGTAGTTAGTGCATGTGTTCTTAAAAGTTTAGCTCTATTTGCAATCTCTTCATTATTTGTTACAATGATTCCTGATCTACTAATCGCATATTTTGAATTAGATGGATTTGTAGAGAAAATTGTCATATCAGCTCTTAAATTACCAACTCTTTTACCTTTATAATATGCACCTAAAGATGATCTACAATCTTCAATTAATACAATTCCATATTTTTTAGCAATATCATAAATTCTATCTAAATCAGGAGTTTGACCACCAACAAAAGTGATAATTGCTCCCCTTAATTTTTTTGAGTCATTTTCAGCTAAAGCCTCTTCAAATTTATCAACATCAATATTCATATCTTCCATATTAATATCAATAAAAATTGGTTCAGCATCAAAATGTCTTACAACTTCAGGTAAGTTAACAAAAGAGTTAACTGACATTAAAATCTTATCACCTCTTTTTAATTTCATTGCACTTAAAGCCAAATGAATTGCAGCAGTTGAAGTAGCAGTTGCTATTGCATACTTAGCTCCAATAAATTTTCTCATACTCTCTTCAAATTCTAAAACTTTTGATAAATCATTTTTTGACTCTAAAACTGATCTTAGTTGATTTAATTCGTCACTATCTACTGTTGCTTTGTATATTGCAATATTTTTTGCCATCTATTAACTCCACTTTATTTTTGCGATTGTTGGTAACTTACCTTTAAATGCGTTTGCTTTTACTCTATAATTTATTTTATCTATAAACTCTTCTTCAAAACCTAGTTTTAGAAGTTCCTCTTTTGATCTGTTTTCATCAATCATAACTTTTAATAAATCATCCATCTCTTTATATGAGTGTCCAAGTTCTGCCTCATCACTTTGACCTTCCCATAAATCTGCACTTGGTGCTTTATTTAAAATAGAATCAGGAACACCTAAAATTCTTGCAAATTCAAATTCATCACTTTTATAAATTTCCCCAATTGGATTAATTGCACAAGCAATATCTCCAAAAATTGTTCCATAACCTAAAAGCAACTCACTTCTATTTGATGTTCCAACAACTAAAGACTTTTCTCTTGATGAAACATCATATAAAACTGCCATTCTCATTCTTGCAGAAAAATTACCAATTCTTAATTTATCTTCATCCATATTTTTAATAAAACCACTAACCATAGGTTCAATTGAGATAATTTCATACTTGATATTAAATTTTTCACAAAGTTCAATCGCATGGTCAGTTGAACTTTGAGATGAGAATTGAGAAGGCATTAAAACACAATTTAAATTATCACCAAATGCCTCTTTACATAAAACAGCAACAACAGCAGAATCTAAACCACCAGATAATCCCACAGTAACTTTTTTAAGTCCAGTTTTTTCAACTTCAGTTTTTAGAAATAATATTAAATCTTCCTTAATTTTTTTCCAATTTTTCACTCTTAATCCTTTATTAAGCAATTATATCTCATCTTTTTTTGTTTTTTCATAAATTTCATCTAAATAATTATTACTTATTTTAGAAATATTATCTTTTCGTGATTCTAATTGTTTTTTTATATCCAAAAGTTCTTCTTCTTCAAAATATTCTAGGTATTTTGGATTTATTTCAATACTATCATTTGGATTTATTTTTATTAACTCTTTTATCTCTTCTATTAATTCTTGTTTCATTATTTATGCTTTATTAAATTTATTTAAGATTTCTTCTAAATATAGTTCCATTTTCTCAACACCAATATCACTTTGCGGATTTTTACAAGATTTACAACAACTTCCTGCATCAGTTAATCTCTCTAAATCATCTAAATTTTTTGCACCTTTTTCTTTTATTGCATGAATTACTTCACCTAAAGTTACATGCTTACAAGTACATACTTCAAAAGAGTGTGGAAAATTTCTAGCCATTTATATCCTTTTTTACTTCATCTAAAATTTGTTTACAATATATTTTTTTCTTAATTTTTCCAAAATCACCTTCAGGAAAAACACAATGCCTACAATCAGTTCCCGCTGTTGTAATATCTTGAATTTCTCTAAGTGTTAGTACATTTTGATTTATAATTGTCTCTTTAATTTGACCAACAGTTACCTTTTTACAGTTACAAACTTCATAAGATTCATCAAAACCTAACAACTTATATTCCTCTATCTTTTTTGATAATTTCGTAAGCTTCATTAATCTCTTGTAATTTTTTAGTTGCTTCATCTATAATATTTTGACTAGCACCCTGCCCTGAAATAATATCTGGATGATGTTTTTTAACTAAATTTCTATAATTTTTCTTTAAAGTTGCATTATCATCAGAAGCATTTGATTCTAATACTTCATAAGCTTTTTCTAAACTAATCGCTTTATTTGAAGCTTGTTGTGCATAAAAAGCTTCAAAAGTCATTATTAATCTATCAAAATCACTTTTTTCTATATTTAAAGCATTTGCAATATCTTCTGTTATCATTCTTTCAGTATCTGAAAACTCTTTATCAATAAATGCAAGATTTAACAAATACTCCATAATTTTAACACGCTTATTATATTCATGCTTAGTTAATTTGTATAATTTTTCACAAATTAATATCATATTGTCAAAACTTTGTTTTTCACTTGCATATAAAACTTTTAGTTTCTCTTTTATCTCTTCATGATTTTCAAAATGGCTTGAAATATCATTAAAAGTATGTTTTAAAATCTCTGCTTCCAATTCACACACTTTTCCATCAGCTTTTGCAACTTTTGCCATTAATGCAACTAAAAGACCTGCTTCATGGTTTAATAAATCACCATCAAATCTCTCTTTTCTTTTTAGATTTATATTTTTGAACTCTTCAGTTTTATAATTTTTTCCTATGAAAAATAAAATAATTATCACAACTGCTAAAACTATTAATTCCATTTTTAAAATTCCATTTTTAAATTTTGGCTGATTTTAGCAAATTTTAGGTAAAACATTGGGAAAATCAATCTTTTGTAGAAAAAGAATTATGGCTTAATAAGTCTTTTTGTTGTAATTAGTTAGAATCACACCCTTTATATATACACTTGGAGTTGTAAATGTTTGGACTAGGATTTATGGAAATCTTATTAATTGCTATCATCGCAATTATTGCATTAGGACCTGACAAATTACCTGATACTATGGTACAAATAGCAAAATTTATCAGAAAATTTAAAATTGGACTTGATGATGCTAAATCAACGCTTAACAATGAACTTAATGTTTCTGAAATGAAAGCTGAAGCAAGTAAGTTTAAATCACAAATTGAAGAGACAAAATCTTCATTATCACTTGAATCAAAAATTGATTTAGGATTAAATGATATTTTAAATGATAATTTAAATCCTTCTACTGAACAAAATAAACAGAAAGAACCTGTAGTAAAAGAAGAAATTATCATAAATGAAGAGAAAAAAGAGAAAGTTTCTTTTAAAAAAGAAGATAAATTTAAAGTTAAATTTGATGAAAAAAAAGAGGATAATGCCTAATGTTTGAAGATTTAAAACCACATATTGCTGATTTAAGAAAGAGATTAGTAATTTCTAGTTTAACTGTAATTGTTATGTTTTTTGTATGTTTTTCTTTTTATCAACCTATTCTTGATTGGATGATGGTTCCAGCAGAAGCGGCACTTCCTAAAAATTCACAAATGGTTGCAGTAGAGATTCAAGAGACATTTTTCACAGCCTTAAAAGTTTCATTTTTTGCAGGTTTTGTTGCTTCACTACCAGTAATTTTTTGGCAATTATGGTTGTTCTTAGCTCCAGGACTTTATGACCATGAGAAAAAACTAGTAATTCCTTTTGTATTTTTTGCTACATTAATGTTTTTATCTGGTGCTTCTTTTGCCTACTATATTGTTGTTCCTATTGGTTTTGAATTTTTAATTGCATTTGGTTCTAATGTTGTTACAGTTTTACCAAGTATTGGTGCTTATGTTGGATTTTTCACTAAACTTTTAATTGGTTTTGGAATATCTTTTGAGTTACCAGTAATTACATTTTTCCTAGCAAAAATTGGTCTTGTTGATGATAGAATGTTAAAAGATTTCTTCAGATATGCAATTGTACTTATTTTTATTATTGCAGCTTTATTAACACCTCCAGATGTTGTAAGTCAATTATTAATGGCTGCACCTCTAACACTACTATATGGTATTTCGATTTATATTGCAAAAGTATTTAATCCAGCTACAAAAGAAGAAGATGAGGAAGAATAATTTGCTAGACCCCTTAAAGACTTCAAGTTATGATTATGATTTACCAAAAGAGTTAATTGCTACAAAACCTGTAAGCCCAGCAGATAGTGCTAGGCTTTTGGTTTATAATAGAACTACTGATACTATCACACACACTACATTTAAAAGTTTGATGGATGTTCTTCCTGAAAATATCTCTATATTTCTAAATGATACAAAAGTTATAAAAGCAAGAATTTTTGGAACAAAAGAATCAGGTGGAAAAATAGAACTACTTTTAAATAAACCTCTATTTATGGATAGATATCTTGTAATGATTAGAGGAAAAGTGAAAGTTGGAACAAAACTCTCTTTTGATGAAAATCTTACAGCTGAAGTTTTGGAAGTAAATGAAGATGGAAGCCGTGTTGTAAAATTTTTCAAAGATGAAAAAAATATAGATTTTCTTGAACTTGTTGAGTTACTAAATAAAATTGGTCATTTGCCACTTCCTCCTTATATGAATAGAGAAGATGAAAAAGAGGATGAAAAAGATTATCAAACTTTATTTGCTAAAAACTATGGAGCAGTAGCAGCTCCAACAGCATCACTTCACTTTACACCTGAATTATTAGAAAAAATAAATGATAAATATGAAGTAAATTATTTAACACTTCATGTGGGAGCTGGAACTTTCAAACCAGTTGATGCGGAAGAGATTTTAAATCATCCAATGCATAGTGAATATTTTGAAATAGGAATTGAAGCTAAAAAAGCTTTAGATAAAGCACAAAAAGTACTTGCAGTTGGAACAACAGTGACAAGAACAGTTGAATATTATGCAAGAACAAACAAAATACAAGGTGAATGTGATTTATTTTTAAATCCAGCTAATCAACCTATAAAAGTTGATCATTTACTTACAAATTTTCACTTACCAAAATCTACACTAATTATGCTAATTGCATCGTTTGTTGGATTAGAAAAAACATTAGAAATATACCATGAAGCTATTAAAGAGAAATATAGATTTTACTCTTATGGCGATGGTATGTTAATTATTTAAAAGGATATTTTTTTATGGCTTATTACGTATTATTTGATACAGAAACAACAGGGAATCAAGAAGAAGATAGAGTTATTCAATTTGGAGCAATGATTGTTGACCAAAAAGGAAAAATAGAGGCTTTTGATGAGTTTTGTTCTACAGATATTGAAATAAAACTTGAAGCGATGGAAGTTCATAATATCACTCCTGATTTATTAATTGGGAAACCAAAAGCTACTGAAACTTCGTTTTATGAAAGATTAGAAGAGTTAAATTCAAATGAAAACTATTTAATAGCCCATAATATCTCTTTTGATATGGGAATGTTAAAAAAAGAGGGATTCGTAAACCAATATCAAATAATTGATACATTAAGATGTGCAAAACATCT
>RRZT010829122.1_pt1 | contig 12761 bp, 12 predicted proteins | sample 2165551 | NCBI WGS metagenome assembly RRZT01 (sample SAMN10456910, study PRJNA506462) | wastewater metagenome | biome: wastewater; feature: sludge; material: wastewater sludge; isolation source: wastewater sludge with Escherichia coli K12::gfp cells carrying plasmid... | place: USA: Moscow, Idaho... | reverse complement strand
GCTGGGTGAGTCGAAGCTTGAGACACCGCTGGTTGAGCCGGTCCCCCGCGCGAAGCGCCGGGACCGTGTCGAAACCAATAGACCGGCGGCCGAGGAGCAGTCATGACCACGATCGTGATCGCGGAGGATCAGGCGCTGATCCGCGCGGCGTTGCGCGCCATGTTGGAGCTTGAGGACGACCTCACGGTCATCGGCGAGGCGGGCACGTGCGCGGAGGCCGTCGCGGTCGTCGGCGCGAACCGTCCCAACGTGCTGCTGCTCGACGTCCAGATGCCCGACGGCGGGCTCGGCGTCGAGGACGGGCTCGAGGCGATCGCGCCGGCGACCGCGGCGTCGCCCGACACGCGCGTCATCGTCGTGACGACGTTCGGGCGCCCGGGCTACCTTCGCCGCGCGCTGGAGGCCGGCGCCGTCGGCTTCCTGGTCAAGGACACGCCCGCGGACCGGCTGATCGAGGCGATCCGCCGCGCCGCGCGCGGGCTGCGCGTCGTCGACCCGGAGCTGGCCGCGGCCTCGCTGTCGATCGGCCCCTCGCCGTTGTCGGCGAAGGAGGCGCTGGTGCTCGGCGCCTCGGCAGGCGGCGCGAGCACCGAGGAGATCGCCGCCGCGGTGTCCCTCTCCGAGGGCACCGTGCGCAACTACCTGAGCTCGGCCATCGGCAAGCTCGGCGCCCGCAACCGCGCCGAGGCCCTGCTCACCGCGACCGACAACGGCTGGGTCTGATACCGCTCCTCAAGAGGTTCCGCAGCCCGCGCGACCCGATCCTCTGACGGCTATCGTGGCTGCAAACGTTCGATCCGCGTGGCCGAACCGGACACCGTGTACGCCAAAGTCACATAGTTGACTCTGGCGTTCACGCTAGTCCTGATCCTGGCCGGAACTGGACGTTTGCAGCCACGATAACGGGCACCCGCCGAGGATGCGCGGCCAGGCGCGGGCCGACTTATCCACAGGCGCTCACCGAACGCTGTCACAGCACGCCTCCGGCGGGCATGATCGGGTGCATGGACAGGAAGGCCTTCGCGACATGGAGCCGCGATCATCGCGGCGTCGTCACGCGAGCCGAACTGATCGAGGCCGGGGTCAGCCCTGGGACGATCGCCAACCGCGTCGGCAACGGCGAATGGCAGCGACCGTTCCACGGCGTGCTCGTTCTGTCGCCGGAACCGCCGACGGTTGAACAACGGCTCCTATGCGTCCAGAAGTGGGCCGCGGACCGGGCCGTGTTCTCACATCAGACCGCGGCTTACCTGCACGGCCTGCGCCGCGACCTGCCGCCGGTCCTCGACGTCTCCGTACCCGCGTCGATTGGCTTACGCTCAACCGCCAGATGCGCGGTCCACCGCACACGGGTTCCGCTGACGCGAGTCGGCAACCCTTCGCGCACCTGTCTGGAGCAGACCGTCGTCGATCTCGTCGACGACGCGGCCACCGAGTCCGGCGTGCTCGACGTCCTGATCAGAGCCATCCAGCTTGGAATGAGCGTGCCCCGCTTCCTCGGTCACCTCGCCACGTACACGCGCGTCCGGCACCGCGACTTCGTGCTCCGCGTGACGGCCGAGACTGCCGACGGCGTCGAGTCCCATCTCGAACTCGAGTACCTGCGCCGAGTGGAGCGGGCCCACGGTCTCCCCCGATCCATCCGACAGAAGCGAGAGCAGATCCGCGGGCGGTGGATTCGCTCCGACTGCTGGTACCCCGAGTACGGGGTCCGCGCCGAGCTCGACGGCGAACTCGCCCATCCCGGGAAGGCGACGGCAGACGACCTCATCCGCGACAACGACGTCCGCCTCGCACTCGACGAGATCACCCTGCGTTACCGCTGGCCCCACGTCTGGGACACGCCGTGCCTCGTCGCAGGCCAGGTCGCGGCCGCTCTGCGCAAGCGCGGCTGGCAGAAAGACCTGATGCCATGCTCCCCGGGATGCGTCGCTCCGGCAGTGCTGGCGTCGCTCACCGTCTCCGTCGCCTGATCTCGTTATCGTGGCTGCAAACGCCCACTGTGCGCCGGTGTCAGGGTTAGCGTGAATGTCAGAGTCAACTATGTGACTTTGGCGTACACGGTGCCCGCTTTGGCCACGCGAATCGGACGTTTGCAGCCACGATGAACCGCTGCGGCCGGGCCGATCCGGGCTGGATCTACGATGTTGGCATGTGCAATGCCGAGTGGACAGCCGACGACCTCCGGGCGTGGCTGCGCGCTCGACGACGGCGCTCCCGTCGGAGCTGGTCGGATTGGTACGCCCTGGTCTTCGCGGCGGCGGTCCTGCTGCCGATGGTGGCCTCGCTCGCCGGAGAACTCCGGCTGCCGCTGTTGACCTGCACGACCGGAGGGGCATGCGTCACGGCGACGCGGTTGTTGCCCTTCACGTGGTTGGTCGCGAGTTCCCTGGCGGTGGCCGCGGTCTTGTCGCTGCTCGGGCCGATAGCGACGACGGCGGCGACCGCGTCGTGGATTCTCTCGACCCCGTTGGACCGGGGAGATCTTCTATCCCCTGGTCTCGCCCGGCTCGTCGTCATCGGTGTGGTGATAGGGCTCCTCTCCGGCGTACTACTGTGGGTGCTCGCGGGCGGTTCGCCGCTGTGGATCGCAGCCTGCACGTCAACCGTGGTCTTGGCTGTCCTCTCCGCGGCGCTGGCGCAGCAGGGTGGAGGATGGCACACGCTGCGAGTGGCCGTCGCGATTGTGGCCAGCGGTTGGGCCATGCGCGGACCCGCGCCGGGATCGCGGGCGCGGCCTCCGGCGCGGATGCCGGGCTGGCCCTGGACATCGCGGCGCTGAACCTCGGCGGAACCGGATCCTCGAGCGCGCTCACCACGACCACTCACGTCGGCTGGCGAGGGGTGGCCGGGTACGAGGTGCGCAGGCTCGCGCGACGTTCGCCACGGCTGCTCTGGGGTCTGGTCGCGACGATCGTCGCCGCCGCGTTCATTCCGATTCATCCGACGTTCGGTCTCGCTACCGTCTGCGTCGTGCTCGTTCCCGCTCTCGGTCTCATGCTCTCCAGCCTTCGCGCGGTGCGGCGATCGCGCGGGCACGCCCGTGCGCTGGGGCTCGGCCAGGGAGCCCAAGTCTCGGCGTTGACGGCCGGCGCGGCTCTCGCAGCAGCGGTGTGGGTCGTCGCCTGCGCCCTGTTGCTCCTGGCCTCCGGCCTGCCCGCTGTCACCGCGTTGTTCCCTGGCGTGGGCCGTCGGCGCATCGGGACTCGCGGGAGCGCTGCGCTGGGTGTCCTCGTCCTCCCCGGACTTCACGGGCGGCATCGTCATGACGGATGCCGGCCCGGTTCCGGTGTCGGGGCTGTTGAGCGCCACGGCCGGTTTCGACGTCTCCTTCGCCATGGCTGGTGCCCTACTCGTCGGCGTGCCGCCCGTCCTCTGCGCGGCCCTGGCTTGCCTCGCGCTGGCATGGTCTTTCATCCGGGTCTCGCGGCCCACTCGCATCTGAGCGCGAGATCACCGCTCCTACCGGCGTTGGCGGTCCCCGGCACGCGTGTCCTCTGACCTTGACCAGTCCCTCGCCTCAGCCCGACCGTTGGTGAGAAGCCGACGGCTATCGTGGCTGCAAACGTTCGATCTGCGCTCCCGAAGCGGACGACGTGTACGCCACAGTCAACTATGTGACTCTGGCGTACACGATGATCTCGACCCCTGCAGAAAGTGGACGTTTGCAGCCGCGATAGCCCACCCGGTTCAGGACGCGGTCAGGGCGACGGCGGCCTCGGCGGTGTTGGCGAGGAACGTGAACGACTCCTGGAAGTACAGCTGGACGGACTCGGCGTCGTGCGACAGGTAGCCGATCGACAGGTCCTGGCCCAGGTGCAGCTCGTAGTCGCCGCCGCGCGTGGTCAGCACGACGGCGCCCTCGATGGCGGGCGCCCAGAGGATGTCGCCGTCGACGATGCGCGCCAGGTGCGCCATCAGCGGGAGGCCGTGGTTGGAGGTCTCGCTGACCAGCGTGTACAGCTCGGCGCCCAGGAGGACGGTGTAGGGGCCCTCGACGCCGGCGAGGCGCAGCTCGGACACGGCCTGCGAGACGGCCTCGGGAACGTCGTCGACGTCCGAGGGCACCGCGATCGGGAGGTTCGACGACGCGGGACGGACCCCGTCGATGGCCGCGGCGCCGTAGCCGTCGAGGATGGCGCGGTCCTCGGCGAACGCGATGCGCTGCGCCGCGTCCTTCAGCGGATCCCAGTCGGCGTCCTTGCTTCCCCGCTCCACGCCGTCGATCTCGGCCCGAGACAGCGTGAACGGCACGCGCAGCTGGACCACGGGCCGCGAGCGGAAGACGTGGGACTCCACGCCGTGGTCCGGCGCCTCGACCTCGTGTAGCCGGCCGAGGCCGACGGCGGCGAAGTCGTTGCCGTGCGGGCCGGACACGTCGACGACGCGGCGCCCGGCGATGTTGCGCTGGAACGTGCGCTTGGCCTCCTCCTCGATGTCCGCCCACGCGGCGTCCGAGATGGGCGCAAGATTGCGATGCAGGTTGTTCATGAGGTGCTCCTTCCAAGGTCGCCGATGCCGAGCGAGCCGTCCGGCGTGGCGGGGGATGGGTCGATGGCGGCGGGATCGCCGGTGAGGCTGGGGCTTGCGGGCTGGTCCTCGAGGAAGTCGACGGTGGGGCAGTAGAACAGCGTGCCGGTCACGGCCGTCGAGAAGTCGAGGATGCGGTCATAGTTGCCCGGAGGGAAGCCGAGGAACATGTTCTCGAGCATGAGCTCGGTGTCCTCGACGTGGCCCGCGTAGCCGATGAAGTAGGTGCCGAACTCGCCCTTCCCCAGCTCGCCGAAGGGCATGTTGGAGCGCAGGATCTCGCGCGCCCTGCCGTCGTCGGCGTCGGGGAGGTCGTTCAGCGCGACGTGCGCGTTCGCGGGCTTGACGTCGTCGTCCAGCTCGACGTCCTCCATCTTCGTGCGGCCGATCACCCGCTCCTGCTCGCCGACGCTCAGCGCATGCCACGCCGACATGTCGTGCAGGTACTTCTGGACGATGACGTAGCTGCCGCCCGCGAACCCCGGGTCCTCGTCGCCGACGAGCGCGGCGTCGGCGGCGTCCTCGTCCTCCGGGTTCTCCGTGCCGTCGACGAAGCCGAGCAGGTCGCGCTGTTCGAAGTAGCGGAAGCCGTGCGTCTCGTCAACGACGTCGGCGGCGCCGCGCAGCTTGTCGGCGAGGATGCGGCCCAGCTCGAAGCAGGGGCCGGGCGTCGCCGCGCGGATGTGGAACAGCAGGTCGCCCGGGGTCGACGGCGCGGAGTGGCGCCCGCCGTCGAGCGGGACGAACGGGTGCAGCCCGGCGGGCCGCGGCCCGGAGAACAGCCGGCCCCACGCGTCGGAGCCGACGCCCACGACGACCTCGAGCCGGTCGTCCGGCACCCGGAAGCCGACGGCGCGCCGCAGCGCGGGCACGTCGGCCAGCACGTCGCGGGCCGTGTCCTCGCCGCCCTGCCGCACGGTGAGCACGAGGAACAGCGCCGCCGCGGGCAGCGGGTGGAGGATGGCCTGGGAACGCGTCACGCCCTCCACCCTAGCCCTGCCCCGGGGTGCCTGCTGGCCAACCGTGTGGTCCCGAGGAGCGACGCGGAGGCGCCGGCGATGTCAGCAGTCGAGCAAGGCCGCCAGCGTCGACCGGAGTTGATGCAGGGCCATCGGCCCGACGTTCCCGACCCGGGCGGTCACGCGGGCGATCGCGACGGAGCGGATGTGCTGGCACTGTGCGGCCGACGGTGCTCGTAGCCCGTTGTGCTGGTCGGGTTCGAGGGTGATCTCCGTGCCGCTCTCGCGAAGGGTTGTGGTGAGCGGGACGACTTGGATCACGTTGGGCCGTCCGGCCAAGACCTGCTCGGCCGTCACGACGACGGCGGGCCGACGCAGCCCGGCCTCCGAGCCGGCGGGGGCTCCAAGGTCGAGCTCTACGACGTCACCCTGCGTCAGCATCGAGCCAGGCCGTCTCGTCGTCGCGCAACGGCGCGGCGAGGTCTCGTCCGATCAGTTCCTGCTGGAGTAGCCGCGTCGCGCGTTCAACCGTGTCCGACACCGTTCTGCCGCGCCGGGCGGCCAGGTCGTTGAGTGTGTCGCGGGTGTCTCGGCTGACCCGGATCGTGGTCGTCTCTGCCATATGCCAACCCTACGTTCTGTAGACAAATATGTCTACCGCTGGGCGGGCTGGGGTGCACCCGACGTAAGCAGCCGCACTGCCTTGCGGGCGGCCAGGGAGAACGTCACGGGCACGCTGCCGCGCTCCGGCTCGGGCCAGGCCCGGCCGCCGTCGACCTCCTCCATGCGCGGGCTGAACCGCCACGGCAGCACGGTGCCCTCGTCGAGCCGCTCGATGCGGAGGCCCGCCCCGATGACCGCGTTGACCACCTCCGACAAGGGGTGGGGCCACTAGGTGCGGGTGTGGGCGAGGGTGACGTCCGCCGTCCTCTCGTGCGCATCGCTCATGGCGATCAGGGTACTTGTCGGAAGGATCTCGGCGGCTGCGGGCATGGGACGGAGACGGGTCCGGAAGGAGCTGGCCGCTAGTGTGATGGCCATGTTCCACAAGGTATTGGTCGCCAACCGGGGCGAGATCGCCGTCCGCGCGTTTCGGGCCGCGTTCGAGCTCGGGCTCCGCACCGTCGCCGTCTTTCCCTACGAGGACCGCAACGCCGACCACCGCGTGAAGGCGCACGAGTCGTACCTGATCGGCGAGGAGGGCCACCCCGTCCGCGCCTACCTCGACATCGACGAGATCATCCGCGCCGCGAAGGAGTCCGGGGCCGACGCGGTCTACCCCGGCTACGGCTTCCTCTCCGAGAACCCCGACCTCGCCGCCGCGTGCGAGGCCAACGGCATCACCTTCATCGGGCCCTCCGCCGAGGTGCTGACCATGGCGGGCAACAAGGTCTCTGCCATCGAGCAGGCGCGCAAGGCCGGCGTCCCGACGCTGGCCTCCTGCCCGCCGTCGACCGACCCCGAGACGCTCATCGCCGCCGCGCGCGAGATCGGCTTCCCCGTCTTCATCAAGGCCGTGGCGGGCGGCGGCGGCCGAGGCATGCGCCGCGTCGACGACCCCGCGCAGTTCGCCGACGACCTGGGCGCGGCCATGCGCGAGGCCGAGGCGGCATTCGGCGATCCGACGGTGTTCGTCGAGCAGGCCGTCGTCGGACCGCGCCACATCGAGGTGCAGATCCTCGCGGACGGCGAGGGCGAGACCGTCCACCTGTTCGAGCGCGACTGCTCCATCCAGCGGCGCCACCAGAAGGTGGTCGAGATCGCGCCCGCGCCGCACATCACCCAGGAGCTGCGTGACGCGCTCACCGCCGACGCCGTGAAGTTCGCCAAGGCCATCAACTACACCTGCGCGGGCACCGTCGAGTTCCTCGTCGAGACCGACGGGCCGCGCGCAGGCCGCCACGTGTTCATCGAGATGAACCCGCGCATCCAGGTGGAGCACACGGTCACCGAGGAGATCACCGACGTCGACCTCGTGCAGGCCCAGATGCGGATCGCCCGCGGGGAGACGCTGGAGGAGATCGGCATCCGCCAGGACGAGCTGCAGATCCGCGGCGCCGCCCTCCAGTGCCGCATCACCACGGAGGACCCGCTCAACTCGTTCCGCCCCGACACCGGCCTCATCACCGCCTACCGCTCCGCCTCCGGCGCCGGCATCCGGCTCGACGGCGGCACCACCGGCACCGGCGTCGAGATCAGCCCGCACTTCGACTCGCTACTCGTGAAGCTCACCGCCCGCGGCCGCACCCTCGACGGCGCGATCGCCCGCGCCCGGCGCGCGCTCGCGGAGTTCCGCGTCCGTGGGGTCGCGACCAACATCCCGTTCCTGCGCGCGGTGCTCGACGACCCCGACTTCGAGCGCGGCGGCGTGACGACGTCGTTCATCGACGAGCGCCCCTACCTGCTGAACGCCCGCACCCCGGCCGACCGGGCGACCAAGCTGTTGCGCCACCTCGCGGAGGTGACCGTCAACAAGCCCAACGGCGACGCCGTCACCACGCTGGAGCCGAGCCTGAAGCTCCCGACGGTGGACCTCACCGCTCCCACGCCCGACGGCCCGCGCCAGCGGCTGCTCGCGGTCGGGCCCGCGGCGTTTGCGGCCGAGCTACGCGCCGCCGTCCCCGTCGGCATCACCGACACCACGTACCGAGACGCCCACCAGTCGCTGCTCGCCACCCGCGTGCGCACCCGTGACCTCGTCGCCGTCGCCCCCGTACAGGCGCGGACGCTGCCGAACCTGCTCTCGGTCGAGTGCTGGGGCGGCGCCACCTACGACGTCGCGCTGCGGTTCCTCGGGGAGGACCCGTGGGAGCGGCTCGCGAAGCTGCGCGCGGCCATGCCGAACCAGAACCTGCAGATGCTGCTGCGCGGCCGCAACACCGTCGGCTACACCCCGTATCCGAAGGAGGTCACCGACGCTTTCGTCGAGGAGGCCGCGGCCACCGGGGTCGACATCTTCCGCATCTTCGACGCCATGAACGACGTCGGCCAGATGCGGCCCGCCATCGACGCCGTGCTGGCCACCGGCTCCACGATCGCCGAGGTGGCCCTCTGCTACACCGCGGACCTGCTGAATCCCGCCGAGCCCGTCTACACGCTCGACTACTACCTGCGCCTCGCCGAGCAGATCGTCGACGCCGGCGCGCACGTGCTCGCGATCAAGGACATGGCGGGCCTTCTCCGCCCTGAGGCCGGTCGCCGCCTCGTGACCGCGCTGCGCGAGCGCTTCGACCTGCCCGTGCACCTGCACACCCACGACACCACCGGCGGCCAGCTGGCCACGCTGCTCGCGGCCATCGACGCGGGCGTGGACGCCGTCGACGTCGCCAACTCCGCGATGAGCTCGACGACGTCGCAGCCCCCGATGTCGGCGCTGGTCATGGCGCTGCAGCACACGCCGCGCCAGCCTGAGGTCGATCCGAACGCCGTCCTCGACCTGGAGCCGTACTGGGAGGCCGTGCGGAAGCTGTACGCGCCGTTCGAGTCCGGGCTCCCCGCGCCGACCGGCCGCGTCTACAGCCACGAGATCCCCGGCGGGCAGCTGTCCAACCTGCGTCAGCAGGCCATCGCGCTGGGCCTCGGCGACAAGTTCGAGGCCATCGAGGACATGTACACGGCCGCCGACAAGATCCTCGGCCGGCCCACCAAGGTGACCCCGTCGTCGAAGGTGGTCGGCGATCTCGCGCTGCACCTCGTCGCCGTCGGCGCCGACGCGGGTGAGTTCGAGGCGGACCCGCAGAGGTTCGACATCCCGGACTCGGTCATCGGTTTCCTGAACGGCGAGCTGGGGGAGCCCGCGGGCGGCTGGCCCGAGCCGTTCCGCAGCCGCGCCACGCAGGGCCGCAGGACGCCCGTCCGCGACACCGAGGTGGCCCCGGCGGACCTCGCGCTCCTCGCGGAGCCCGGCCGCGTGCGCCAGGAGACCCTGAACCGGCTCCTCTTCCCGGGGCCGACGCGCGACTTCGAGCAGGCGCGCCTCGACTTCGGCGACGTCTCCGTCCTGCCGACGCTGCCGTACCTCTACGGCATGCAGCGCGGCGAGGAGTATTCGATCACGTTGGAGAAGGGCGTCACGCTGCTCGCCGGCATCGAGGCGATCTCCGACCCCGACAAGCGCGGAAAGCGCACCGTCATGTGCCTGCTCAACGGCCAGATGCGGCAGGTCCGGGTGCGGGACCTGTCGATCGCGTCGGAGGTGCCCGCGGCGGAGAAGGCCGATCCGAACCACAAGGGCCACGTGGCCACGCCGTTCTCCGGGGCCGTCACCCCCAGCGTCGCGGTGGGCGACGAGGTGTCCGCGGGCGACCCGGTGGCCACCATCGAGGCCATGAAGATGGAGGCCGCGATCAACGCGCCGGTGTCGGGCGTCGTCATCCGGGTCGTGTTCGCCGGGACGACCGGCCTCGAGGGCGGCGACCTGGTGCTCGTGATCGAGTAGCCGCGACCGGCCTTGGTCGGGTTGGGTGGCGACACGTCGAGTAGGCGAGAATACGGCCCCATCGCCGCCATCTCCGTCCTGGTCAGACAGCCGCGGCCCTCAAGCCGGTCCGTGTTCGGTCACGACGGCAGGCTGCTCGAGCAGCACTAGTCCTGGGCCGTCACGAACGATGCGAGGAAGGCCTCGTAGTCCGCGCGAGAGAGCCGGGCGTAGTCGTAGGACCAGGCGAGGATTGCCCGGGTCAGCTTCTTGCCCCCGCCCACGTACTCGACGATGTCCGCCGCAGCCGGTGACTGCGCGTGTGCTCGGGCAAGTACGGCCCCGCAGGCGGCCGCATAGCGGCGGAACGGCTTGTCTCCCAGCGTCTCGGTGTCGATGCCGCCCTTCATGTCGTGGAACTGGCGCACGTAGTAGTCGCGGGAATCCTGACGGAGGTGGCCGAGGAAGGGGTCCGACACCGCCTGCAGGATCAGCTTGCCGCCCTTGCCGTCGTCGAAGAGGGCGAGGTAGCACCGAGTGCCGACGCTGCCGACGCCGACCACACGCAACGCCATGTCGCTGAGCGAATACTGACGCAGCAGGAGCCGGATATCGACCGCCGCGGACTTCTGGTAGAGCCGCAGGTCCTCGGTGATCCTGGCGGCGGTGGCGTCGTCGATTGGGGTGGTGGTCGGGGGCTGCTCGATGAACCGCGCCCGACCCTCTCGTCCACCCGGGTCAGCTTGCGCGCCGCCCTGACGCCCGTCCGCTTCGACGCATCGGAGATCGCTGCCTCCAGCACCACGCGCGACTGCTTGTCGAGGCCGTGGGTGCGCTGGCTCGGGTCGAAGCTCGCGAAGTAGCGGTCGATGGGGCTGCGCTTGATCGCCTCGCGCAGTGTCCCGAGATAGGAGTCGATGGCTGCGCGGGCCGCCTTTCGGGTCTTCTTGCGGCTCCGGTTCGTGGCCTGCCCCGAGATGATGACGCTGGCGACCAGCCGCTTCAGGTCCCATTCCCACGGCGCCCAGGCGGACTCGTCGAAGTCGTTCAGGTCGAAGACCAGGGTGCGCTGGGGCGACGCATAGAACCCGAAGTTGCTCACGTGCGCATCGCCGCAGGACGCGACCAGGATTCCGCTGGAAGGATCGCGGGCCAGGTCGGCAGCCATGAGCGCGGCGGTCCCGCGGTAGAAGGTGAACGGACTGACGCTCATCCGTTGGGCGCGCAGGGGAACCAGCCCCGGCGATTTACCCACATCTGGGGACCTCGCGGGCGGGGCGCGATCTTGGCGTCCTCGGTAGCCTCAGGACGGTGATATCAGTGGGTGACAAGCGGTCCGCGACGAGCGCCTCGGCAACCTCCGTCCTCGACCGTACGGAGGAGGCGGCGGCGGCGCGCACGCTGATCGATGTCCTGCGGTCTTCCGCGGAACGCTACCCGTCGTCGACGGCGATCGAGGATCCGGACGGCCGGCTGAGTTACGGCGAGCTGATGGACGAGGTGGACGCCGGAGCCGCGGCGTTGGCAGCGGCCGGGGTGGGCCGCGGCGACCGGGTGGGAGTCCGGCTGTCCTCCGGGTCGCGTGGGCTTTACGTGGCGATATTGGCGGTGCTGGCAGCCGGTGCCGCCTACGTTCCGGTTGACGCCGACGATCCGCCGGAACGCGCCGAGCTGGTCTTCGGCGAGGCCCAGGTGGTGGGCGTCTGGGAGGACGAGGGCTACCGGCCCGTCGGCGGCGGCGGTCGGGCGGGCGTCCCCGAGGACCCCACACCGGCCGACGACGCTTGGGTGATCTTCACCTCGGGCTCGACCGGCGTGCCCAAGGGCGTGGCGGTCACGCACCGCTCGGCGGCGGCATTCGTGGACGCCGAGTCTCGGCTGTTCCTTCGCGACGCTCCGCTCGGCCCGCAGGACCGGGTGCTTGCCGGGCTGTCTGTCGCGTTCGATGCCTCCTGCGAGGAGATGTGGCTCGCGTGGCGCCACGGCGCCTGCCTGGTGCCCGCGCCGCGCTCCACCGTCCGCAGCGGGGCGGACCTGGGCGGCTGGCTGGTGCGACACCGGGTCACCGTCGTCTCCACCGTCCCGACCCTGGCCGCGTTGTGGCCTGTCGAGGCGCTGGAGCAGGTGCGGCTGCTGATCTTCGGTGGAGAGGCCTGCCCCGCAGAACTCGCGGCGAGGCTGGCAGGCGAGGGCCGCGAGGTGTGGAACACCTACGGTCCCACCGAGGCCACCGTGGTCGCCACCGCCTGCCAGTTGGACGGCGCCTCGCCGGTGCTGATCGGCACCCCCTTGGACGGCTGGGCGATCGCCGTCGTGGACACCGACGGCGCCCCCGTCCCCCCGGGCACCGTGGGCGAGCTCGTGATCGGCGGCGTCGGCCTCGCCCGCTACCTGGACGCCGCCAAGGACGCCGAGAAGTACGCGCCGCTGCCCTCGCTGGGCTGGGAGCGGGCCTATCGCTCCGGCGATCTTGTGGCCCTCGAACCCGAGGGCCTGGCATTCCACGGCCGGGCCGACGCAAGGCGCGATACCGGATCGAGTTCACCGCCGAGGAGGCGTACACGGTGATCGCGCCCGGCGTGCTGGAGTCGCGGGTCTCGGGCTCCGGGCGCACCACGTGGACCTACGTCGAGGACTTCCCAACAGCCCCCTACCTGGTCTCGGTCCACATCGGGCGCTACCGCAGCGAGCCGTTCGAAGCCCCCGCAGTAGGCGCCCTCCACTTCCCAACGGGGCTACGCGCCGCGGCGCGGGCCACCGCGACCAAGATCCCCGCCATGGTCGCCCTCTTCGAGCGCTGCTTCGGGCCGTACCCGCTCGGCCGCTACGACATGGTGGTCACCCCTGACCGGCTC
>RRZT012432447.1_pt1 | contig 12762 bp, 11 predicted proteins | sample 2165551 | NCBI WGS metagenome assembly RRZT01 (sample SAMN10456910, study PRJNA506462) | wastewater metagenome | biome: wastewater; feature: sludge; material: wastewater sludge; isolation source: wastewater sludge with Escherichia coli K12::gfp cells carrying plasmid... | place: USA: Moscow, Idaho... | reverse complement strand
CGGGCGGCGGCCGTGACCTGATCACCGACGTCCCGGTCGCGGGGCCGGGTGCCGCCACGGAGCCAGTACGGCTATGACGACTGTTGCTGAAAACGATCGATCCCCCGGCTCTGATCCGGCGCTGTCCCCCACCGCCACGCGGGACGGTGCCGGCACCAGACCGCCCCCGCGCGGTGGGCGGTCTGGTGCCGGCGTGCCGGAACGGCGGCGCATTCCGGCGGCGCGGCTGGCGGCACGGCTGATGCTGATGCCGTCCGTCATCCTTTTGCTGATCTGGATGATCGTGCCCTTGTCGGTGACGATCTGGTTCTCGTTTCAGCGTTATAACCTGCTTAGCCCGGAACGCGCGGGCTTTGTCTGGTTCGAGAATTACCGCTCGTTCGTGGTCGACCCGGCTTTCATGGGGGCGGTCGGGGCCACGCTTTACCTTGTCGTCGGCGTGCTGGCGATTTCGGTCATCGGCGGGATCGTGATCGCGGTGATCGTCGACCGGCCGATGTGGGGACAGGGGCTGGTCCGCATCCTGTGCATTTCGCCCTTTTTCATCATGCCGCCGGTCGCCGCGCTGATCTGGAAGAACATGTTCTTCAATCCGACCAATGGGTTATTTGCAACCTTCGCGCGCTTTGTCGGGCTAAGGCCCTATGAATTCATGACCCAGTCGCCGCTGAGCTCGATCACGCTGATCGTGGCATGGCAATGGCTGCCATTCGCCACGCTGATCCTGCTGACCGCGCTGCAAAGCCTGGACCGCGAAAGGATGGAGGCGGCGGAAATGGACGGCGCCTCGCCGTTGCAGCGCTTTGTCTATATCACGCTGCCGCATCTGACCCGCGCCATCACCGTGGTGATCCTGATCGAGACGATCTTTCTGCTGGGTGTGTTCGGCGAAATTCTGGTGACGACGAATGGCGGGCCGGGCACGGCCTCAACCACGCTGCCATTCCTGATCTATAAAGAGGCGCTTTTGGATTTCGATGCCGGGACGGCCGCGGCGGGCGGTCTGGTCGCGGTGGTGATGGCCAATATCGTGGCGATCCTGCTGATGCATGTCATCGGCAAGAACCTGGATTCCTGAACGAAAGGGGGGCACCGATGGCGCGCGCAATTTCCAACCGACAGAAAAGCATCAACACGGCCATCGGCTGGGCGGTCGCGCTTTTGCTGTTCTTTCCGATCCTGTGGACGATCCTGACCAGCTTCAAGCCCGAGCGGATCGCGGTCGCCACGCCGCCGGTCTTTTTCGATTTCGACTGGACGCTCAAGAATTACTTCGATGTCGAACGCCAGCGCAGCTATTTCAGCTATTTCCTGAATTCGGTGATCATCTCGTTCGGGTCGACGATCATCGGCATCGTCATCGCGATTCCCGCCGCCTGGTCGATGGCGTTCTTTCCCGCCAGACGGACCAAGGACCTGTTGATGTGGATGCTGTCGACCAAGATGATGCCGGCGGTGGGCGTGGTGGTGCCCTTGTTCCTGATCTTCAAGACGACCGGATATCTGGATTCCCGCGCCGGTCTGGTCGTCGTGCTGATGCTGATCAACCTGCCGATCATCATCTGGATGCTTTACACCTATTTCAAGGAAATCCCCGTCGAGATCCTTGAGGCGGCGCGCATGGACGGCGCCTCGCTCTGGTCCGAGGTGGTTTATGTGCTCTTGCCGATGGCGATCCCGGGCATTGCCTCGACCTTTCTGCTGAACATGATCCTGGCCTGGAATGAATCCTTCTGGACCATCACCCTGACGGTCGCGGATGCGGCGCCGCTGACCAAGTTCATCGCCGGATTTTCCAGCCCGCAGGGGCTGTTTTACGCGAAACTTTCGGCGGCCTCGACCATGGCCATCGCGCCGATCCTGATCCTGGGCTGGTTCAGCCAGAAACAACTGGTGCGCGGCCTGACCTTCGGTGCGGTCAAATAGCCGCCACCGGACCCAATAATCGGAGAGCCAGCGATGGGACAGATCACCCTTTCCGGCGTGACAAAGCGGTTCGGCGCGCATGAGGTCATTCCCCCGCTGGACCTTGAGATCGGGGATGGCGAATTCGTCGTTTTCGTGGGGCCGTCGGGTTGCGGCAAGTCGACCCTTCTGCGGCTGATCGCGGGGCTTGAGGATACGAGCGGCGGCCGCGTGCTGATCAATGGCAATGACGCGACAACCGTGCCCCCGGCGCGGCGCGGCATCGCGATGGTGTTTCAAAGCTATGCGCTTTATCCGCAGATGTCGGTGCGCAGCAATATCGGCTTTCCGCTGAAAATGGCGGGGATGGCGCGGGGTCCGCGCGACCGCAGGGTCGAGGCGGCGGCCGCGATCCTGAACCTGAGCCCCTATCTGGAACGCCGCCCCGGCCAGCTTTCGGGCGGTCAGCGTCAGCGGGTGGCCATCGGCCGCGCCATTGTCCGCGAACCCGCCGCCTTTCTCTTTGATGAGCCGCTGTCCAATCTGGATGCCGCGCTGCGCGTGTCGATGCGGCAGGAAATATCCGACCTGCACCGCAAGCTTGGCACGACGATGATCTATGTCACCCACGATCAGGTCGAGGCGATGACCATGGCCGACAAGATCGTCGTGCTGAATGCGGGGCGGATCGAACAGGTCGGATCGCCGCTTGAGCTTTATCGCGCGCCGCGCAACCTCTTTGTGGCTGGCTTTATCGGCAGCCCCAGGATGAACCTGATTTCGGGCGATGAGGCGGCGAAAAGATCGGCGGCGACCCTTGGCATCCGTCCCGAACATATCGCCTTGCGGGACGGCGGTGTTTGGGCCGGTCAGGTCCTGACCAGCGAACATCTTGGCTCGGACACGTTTCTGACGGTCGGGGTCGCGGCGCTGTCCCAGCCGGTACAGGTCCGCGCGCCCGGGGAAATCGCCCTGCGCCCGGGGGACCGGGTCATGTTGGACCCGGACCCGACGCAGATGCATCTCTTCGATGCGGCCGGCATGCGCATGGCGGCGTGACCGGTCCGTCGGCCGCGTCTCGGCAGATCGGGCCGCGCTAGGCGGGGGCGTGGTTCAGCGCCTCGACCAGCAACAACAGGGTCATGGACTGGCCATAGCCGGTGGGCTGGATCGGGATGTCGCGGTAAAATTGCAGATCATGCCCCATGCGGGTGCCGTATGAGACCTGATCCACCACGCCATCGGCGCCGATATGACGGGTCACCGCCGCCAGCGCGCGCCGCCCCCCCTCGCGCCAGCGGTCCGGGCCAAGGCCCAGCCGGTGACCTTTCAACAGCGCGTAGCCGATTGCCGCCGTCGCCGAAATTTCCTGATAGGATGTGGGGTCGTCGACCAGCGTGTGCCACGCGCCTTCGGGCGTCTGAAGCTTCAGCAGCGCCTCGATCTGGGCGGTGACGACCCAGGTCAGGTGACGGCGGATCGGCGCCGGCAGATCGGCCAGTTCCAACAGGTCGAGGATCCCGGCCGAAATCCAGGAATTGCCGCGCGCCCATCTGGCCCGGGCAAAATTGTGATTGCCATCAAAGGTCCAGCCATGAAACCACAGCCCGGTTTCGGCTTCGCACAGATAATGCGTATGGATCAGAAACTGAAACCCCGCCTCGTCGATCAGATCGGCGCGGTTCGCCGCGCTGCCATAGCTGGCGAGAAACAGCACCAGCATGAAGAGCGTGTCGTCCCAAAGCTCGCCCTCGTTGATCTTGTCCGAAACGTCGTGCTGAAAGCCGCCGGACACGGTGCGGGGCATGTGCGCGACGGCATTGTCCGCCCAGTCGCGCAGCACCGCCTCCCAGCGCGGATCGCGGGTTTCGCGCCACAACAGCGACAGCGCCAGCATGGGCGCCGAGGTGTTGATATTGGCCGCGGGCAGGCCCCGTTCGATATGGCGGGCATACCAATCCTCAAGCGTCTTGCGCGCACCCGCGTCGCCGGTCTGCAACCACAGCTGCGCCAGCCCGTAAAGCCCGACACCCTGCGGCCATTCCCAGGCATCAAAGCTGATATAGTCGCCGGCGGTCCCGTCCAGATTGGGCTCGTCGAACTGACCTTCATGGCGCAGCGACCGCAGGCCCTGCACGACCAGATCAATGGCCGCCTCGATCTGGGGGCGGCTTTGGGGAACTTGCATTTTCGGCTCTTTCATCAGGGGCGCGCCCCGGTGGTGGATCGGGGCGCGCGCGCGGGGATCACTGGCTGTCGATGATCTTGGCGACCAGCGGCCCGATGGCGGGATCGGCCTTGAATTCCGCGATCAGCGGTTCGACCTTGGCGCGGAAGGGCGCGGGATCGGGCGTGTTGAAGGTCACGCCCTCGGCCTCGGCCTTGGCGATGGCGTCGTCGATCGCCTGATCCCACAATTCGCGGAAGGATGCGGTGGCGTTGACGGCGGCCTCTTTGACCACGGCCTGCTGTTCGGGCGTCAGCTTTTCCATCGAGCGGTTGGCGATGACCAGGAAATCCGGGATGCGCTGATGCTCGTCCTGGGAATAGAACTTGGCCACCTCGCCATGGCGCCCGATGGTCAGCGCGGTGGGGTTGTTTTCGGCCCCGTCGATGACGCCCTGTTGCAGCGCGGTATAGATTTCGCCGTATGGCAGCGGCGTCGGCGTGCCCCCCATCAGCTCGACCATGCGGATCGAGACGTTCGAGTTGATCACCCGGATCTTTTGGCCGACCAGATCCTCGGGCGTGTTGATCGGCTTGGACTTGGTGTAAAAGGACCGCGCGCCGCTGTCGAAAAAGGTCAGCCCGACAAAGCCGCTATCGGCCGTGGCCTGATAGACCTCATCGGCGATCGGGCCGCCCATGACGCTGTAGAAATGGTCCTTGTCGCGAAAGATATAGGGCAGGTTGAAGGCGCGATAGATCGGATTGAAGTTTTCCAGATTCGCCGCGCTGACGCGGGTGATGTCGACGGCGCCGTTCTGAAGCTGTTCCAGAACCTCGCGTTCGTCGCCCAAGACCCCGTTCAGAAACAGACGGATGCGCACCTCGCCATCGGTCTTTTCCTCGACCTCTTTGGCGAATTGTTTCAGCGCGGCGCTGGTCGGGTGATCCTCGGTCAGGGCATTGGCCAGCTTCAGGTTGACCTGCGCATGGGCTGCCCCGGCCAACAGCGCCAGTGCCGATGTTGCCGCCAGGGCGACATTGCGGATATTCATCATTTCCTCCCATTTTGCGGCGGGCTGGCGGCGCGGTCGCGCGGTGCCGGCCCGGCCCGATGCCGCAAGAATGCGGAACGTGGATATATATTTCTATATGTAAATTTATTGCATGATTTTCGGCAATGCCACGGACCCCGCCAAGCCCGGCCGATAATGTCTGGCGGGGTGAGGTGAAAATTTCTTACATATTGATTGGATTTATTACATACCGCATGATTTCCGTCAGCCGCCGCGCCCGAGGGGGGACGTCTGGGCGGTCCGGCTCGGGCCGGTTTGGGGGGCTTATGCTGTATCGTCTCAAGACGCTGATCGAACATTGCCTGCTGGTGATCATCTCGACGCTTTTGGCGGTGATGGTCGTCTTGATGCTGTGGCAGGTATTCACACGCTATTTCCTGGCGACGCCGGCGCTGTTTACCGAGGAATCGCTGCGCTTCATCATGATCTGGACCGGGCTTCTGGGCACCGCCTATTGCTTTGGCACGCGCCAGCATCTGGCGCTGGAACTGCTGCCCAGCATGGCGCCGCCGCCGGTTCGCCGGGCGCTGGGCGTATTCAACGGGCTGGTCACCATCGGCTTTGCGGTCGCCACGATGCTCTTTGGCGGCTGGAAGGCCAGCGTTTCCGCGATGCAGCAGCTGTCGCCGATCATGCAGATCCCCATCGGCTATGTCTATCTGGTGCTGCCCATCGCGGCGGTGCTGATCGTCATTCTGATCGGGATCGAGATCGTCGGTCTCATCACCGGCCAGCATGAAACCCCATCCGACGCGCAGGAGACGATGTGACATGACCTGGCTCATGGACATGATGATGGATCCGGGCTTTGCCGCCTTTGCCCTGTTTGCGGTGTTTTTCGGTCTTTTGGCGCTGGGAACGCCGATTTCGGTCGCGATCGGGGTGTCGTCGATCCTGATCGGGCTGGCCTTCATGCCGCCCGACGTGATCTTTTTCGTCGCCGCGCAAAAGATGTTTTCCGGCATCGACAGCTTTACCCTGTTGGCGATTCCGTTCTTCATCCTTGCCGGCAACATCATGAACAAGGGTGGCATCGCCATCCGGCTGATCAATCTGGCCAAGCTGTTGGGCGGGCGGCTGCCCGGCGCGCTGGCCCATACCAATATCATCGCCAACATGCTGTTCGGGTCGATTTCCGGGTCCTCGATCGCGGCGGCGGCGGCGGTCGGCGGCACCATGGGGCCGTTGCAGAAAAAGGAACATTACGACCCGCGCTTTTCGGCGGCGGTCAATATCGCCTCGGCGCCGACCGGCATCCTGATCCCGCCCAGCGGGCCGCTTATCCTGTATTCGCTGGTTTCGGGCGGCACCTCGATTTCGGCGCTGTTCGTCGGCGGCTATATTCCCGGCATCCTGATGGGGCTGTCTTGCATGATCGTGGCGGGCATCATCGCCAAGCGGCGCGGCTACATGACCGAGGGGCGGCCCGGCGCGTCCGAGGCGCTGCGCATCTTTCTTGAGGCGCTGCCGGCGCTGGCGATGGTCGTGGTGGTGATCGGCGGCATCGTCATCGGCGCCTTTACCGCGACCGAGGGCGCGGCGGTCGCCGTGCTATACAGCTTTGGCCTATCGCTGATCTATCGTCTGGCCAGCATGCGCGAATATGTGCAGGTGCTGGCCTCGTCGGCGGTGATGACCTGTGCGATCCTGTTTCTGATCGCGACCTCGGGGATCATGTCCTATGTGATGACCATCGCCGGCATCCCCGACATCATCGCCGAGCTGATCCTGACCTTTGAAAACCCGCTGATCATCCTGTTGATCATGAATATCTGTCTGTTGGTGATCGGGTTTTTCATGGATCTGACGCCGGCGGTGCTGATCTTTACGCCGATCTTTCTGCCCATCGCCAGCCAGGTCGGCATGGATCCGGTGCATCTGGGGATCATGATGATCTTTAACCTTGGTGTCGGATCGATGACGCCGCCCGTCGGCAGCGTGCTCTTTGTGGGCTGCGCCGTGGCGGGGCTGCGGATCGAACAGGTGGCGCGGCCGCTCTTGCCGTTTCTGGCGGCGCTGGTGGTCACGCTGTTGCTGGTCAGCTATATCCCGGCGCTGTCTCTGGGCCTGCCGCGCCTGTTCGGGTTGATGTGATCTCAGCCCGGCGGCTTAGCGCGGCGGCGGCGCGCAGCTGGCGCGTTCGATCAGCTCGCAGGCCAGCTCGATCCGGCGCGAGGGAAGCGTGACGCCCGCCTTGCGCAGCCGCACCGTTTCGGCCAGCAACTCGGCCGAAAGCGCGCCGACCGCATGCATCGGGATCTTGACCGTGGTCAGCGCGGGGGCCAGGTACTGGCCCTGTGGCAGCCCGTCGATACCGATCACGGACACGTCCTGAGGCACCCGCCGCCCCGCTGCCACCAGCGCCGAGATCGCGCCCGCCGCCAGAATGTCGCCGGCGGCCACGATGGCGGTGAAATCCAGCCCCTGTTCCAGCGCGCGGCTGACGCTGCGCTGCGCGGCCTCGGCGGTCCAGTCCGCGGCCTCAAGGATCAGGGCCGGCTCGAAATCGCCGGCCAGAACGTCGCGCCAGCCTTCATAGCGGCGCTGGATGGTGCGCCGGCCGGGACGGTACAGAAAGGCGATGCGCCGATGCCCCAGCGCGGCCAGATGCCGCGTCGCCAGCGCCGCGGCCGAGCGGTTGCAGGGCGTGACCGAGCTGAGCCGCATCTGCGGGTCGTCGCCATTCACCACCACCGCCGGACAGGCCAGGTCATGGACCCGCGCCAGCATGGCGTCATCCACCGTGACCAAAAGCACCCCAAGCACATCGGGCGCCGCCGCCGCCTGATGCAGGGTCCGCAGGTCGGCCTCGGTCTGATAGGTGAAATTGTCGATGCGGATGCCCTGCGCCTCGGCGCGTTCCTGCACCCCGGCCAGCACATACATGGTGAACTGGCTGCGCTGAAAGTCGATCATCGCCTCTTGCGAGGATACCAGCAGCACCCGCTGTCCCATCACCTGACCGGGCAGGGCATAGTTCATTTCCACCGCCGCGCTGCGGATCTGCGCGGCCAGCGGCTCGCGCACATAGCCATTGCCCGACAGCGCCCGCGACACCGTCGCGGTGGATACGCCCAGCCTGTCGGCGATGTCGCTGATCCGGGTTCGTCCGCTGTGCCGCATCGGCTGGCCTCCGTCATATATCGTGCCAGTAATGAAATTTTCTTACATATTGCACAACAGTTTTCTTGATGAGATGCCTTTTCCTATTGGCCCGCGCGGCCGTGTCATGGGGCAAAAGGGGGGACACCATGGTCATGCAGCAAAGATATGGTGCCGGCCCGGATCAGATCGACGCGATGAAGACCGCCGATCTGCGGGCGAATTTCATGGTCGAGGGGCTGTTCACCCCGGGCCGGATCGGTTTCGCCTATACCCATTACGACCGCATGATCGTCGGCGGCGCGGTGCCGCTGGACGCGCCGCTGACCTTTGGTGACGGCGCCGATGTCGGCACGCCGCTTTTCTTTGACGCGCGCGAGATGGGCATCGCCAATCTGGGCGGTCCCGGCTGGATCGAGGTCGACGGCCAGCGTTTCGCGCTGGCCAATCGCGATGTGCTCTATATCGGCCGGGGTGCGGCGCGGGTGGTGCTGGGCAGTGACGGCGCGGGCGATCCGGCGCGGTTTTACATGAATTCCGTTCCGGCCGGGGCCGATATCCCGCACCGGCTGATCCCCCGCGCCGAGGCCAAGGTCCTGGTACTGGGCGAGGCGGCGCGTTCGAACCAGCGTTCGCTTGCGATGTATATCCACCCCGAGGTCGCGCCCTCGTGCCTGTTGCTGATGGGGATCACCGATCCGGCGACGGGCTCGGTCTGGAACACCATGCCCCCGCATCTGCACGAACGCCGGATGGAGGCATATTGCTATTTCGATCTGGATGCCGGCGACCGCGTCATGCATTTCATTGGCCGCCCCGACAATACCCGGCATCTGGTCGTTGCGGATGGCGATGTCGTGCTGTCGCCCGCATGGTCGATCCATATGGGCGCGGGGACCGGCCCCTATGCCTTTGTCTGGGGCATGACCGGCGAAAATCAGGCCTATACCGACGTCGCCCCCGTCGCCATCGCGGAGCTGTGCTGAACCATGACGCTGATCGCCAACGCCCCCCTGACCGCCAATGCACCGCTGACCCATTGGCAGGCCACGCCGCTGATCCAGTCGCGCTATGACGTCGCCGACAGCCCCATGCAGGGCGAGATGGATTCGACCTTTTTCCTGACCAAGGACAAGAACTGGATCCCCCATACCTATCCCTGTCGCACGGCCTATATCGCCGAGGTGCGCGGCCGGGAACCCGCGGACCGTTCGCGCCCCGATTGGCGGGGCGCGCGCAATATCCTGCCCACGGGGTCGGATTTTCTGGATCTGTCGGGCTTCTGGTTCCGGCCCACCCGGATCGAGGGCTGGGCGCGCAGCGCGATCCGCGCCGAAGCGGCCGGTACGGCGCGGCTGGCACTGACCATCTGCGGCGCGGCCAAGGCCTATGTGAACGGCCGCCCGGCGGGTTGGCTGGCCCCGGCCACGCGCAATGCGCCCGACCGGGTCGAATTCGATGCCGAACTGCATGCCGGCGACAATGAGATCGCGATCTGGTTCGAGGATCTTTGCGAACGCGACGCCGTGGTGCGCATCGCGGTGAACTGGTTGTCCGGGCCGGTCGCGCGCGCCAGCCACAGCTTTGACGCCGATGACGATACGGTCGCGGGCATCGCGCGGGCGATCGGGGCCATGCATCTGGACGCGAAACGCTATGATGGCGGCGCGATCACGCTGATCCTGCCGCATCCCTTTGCCCGGGACATGGCCGGAGAGGTCAGCATCGGCGGCCATTTCATGTCCCATGACCATATCGTGCTGCCGGTGAATATCCCGGCCGGCGCGGATCGGGTCGGCATCGCCTTGGCCGCCGATCTGCCGGCGGATTACCGTTATTTCGATTTCACGCTGGCGACCGGCGCCCTGAGCGTCGAGGCCCGGCTGGGCGCCGAGATCAGCCACCGCACCGCCATCGGCCCCGCCCCGGCCGATCCGGCCCGACGCATCGACGAAACCCTGCGCTGGATTGCGGAACATGCCGAATCCGATACCGAAACCGCGCTGGCCTGTGCGGCGGTGGGGGATCCGGCCGCGCTGGCACGGGCGGAGCGCATCATCGCGGGCGAATTGCCGGGGATCGAGGATTGCTTCGATTGTGCCGATTTCGCGCTGGTGCCGCTGCTTTGGACGCGCATCGCCTATGGCGACCGGCTGTCCGATGCGCTGCGGGCAAGGATCGACGCCGCCACGCTGGATTTCCGCTATTGGATGGATGAGCCGGGCAACGATGTGCAGTGGTATTTCTCGGAAAACCACGCGCTCTTGTTTCACACCGCCGCATATCTGGCCGGCGGGCTTTTGCCCGAGGCGCGGTTTCGCCGTTCCGGGCGGCTGGGGCGCGAACAAAGCAAGGTGGGCTATGACCGGCTGATGGGCTGGTTCGACCATTTCGAGGCGGCCGAGATGGCCGAATTCAACTCGGCCACCTATTTCCCCATCGACCTTAAGGGGATGACGGCGCTTTTCGCACTGGCCCCGGATGCCGATATCCGCGCGCGCGCCGCGCGGGCGATTGCCCGGCTGATCACCGTTGTCGCCCATTCCGCCCATCACGGCGTCATCACCGGGGCACAGGGGCGCAGCTATGAGCATTCGCTTTGCACCGCCGACACGCAGGAACTGACCGGCATGGCGCGGCTGCTTTGGGGGATCGGCAGCTTTGGCGCGCATGTGAACTGTTTGCCGCAGCTGGCGCTGTGCCTGCGCGATCACGGGCTGGCGCTGCCCGATCTGGGCGCCATCGCCTGTTGGGAGGATGCGGCCCAGGCGCAGGAATGGATGTTCTCGCAAGGACAGAACGGCTTTGCCCGGCTATATCATTACAAGACCGCCGAAACCGCGATGGGGTCGACCGCGATCTATCGCTGGGGCGAATGGGGCTATCAGGAAACGCTGATTCAGGCCCGGATCGGGCGTGAACCTTCGGCCCAGATCTGGATCAACCACCCCGGCGAGATCGTCCAGTCCGGCTTTGGCCGCCCGTCCTTCTGGGGCGGATCGGCCAGCATTCCGCGCGTGCAGCAATATCGCGATCTGGCGGTGGTGAAATTCGATGGCGATGCGGCGCAGCCGGGCTTTACCCATGCATGGTTCCCGACGCAAAGCTTTGACGACTGGTCGGTAAAGGGCCATCGCGCGGCGGCCCGTTCCGGGAAAGGCGCGCTGATCCTGTCCTGTTCCGGCGCGCTGGAACTGGTGGCCAATGGCGGCTCGGCCGGGCATGAGCTGCGGCTTGCGGGGCGCAACGGGCTGTGGCTGGTGCGTCTGGGCCGGGCGGAAAACCTTGGGGATTTCTCGGCCGCGCATGACCTTTCCGCCGTGGTTGCGGCGGATGGCACCATCCGCGTCATGGATCGCGATTATGGCGAGGTGGTGTTCCACCCCGACGGCACCGTCGATGCCGAGGGCCGGCATCTGGACCCGCGCGATTGGACATTGGCCGGCAAACGGCGGGTTATCGCGCTGAACTGACGGCGCGCGGGCGCGGCGGGCGGATCAGCAAAGCAGCATCGCGCCGATCAGCGCGACCGGAATGCCATAAGCGTTCCAGAGCGCCAGCCCCGCCGCGATCAGCGCCAGCGCCGCCCCCCCGATCAGCACGCGCTGCGCGGGCGTCAATGGGGCAAGCCCTGTGCCGCCGCCGCTCATTCCGCGACCTGCCTTGCGACGGGCGTGTCCCGGATCGGCCAATGCAGCACCGCCGCCAAAAGCGCGATTCCGATCGAAAGCTGCCAGGCCAGATCATAGGATCCGGTCCTGTTAAAGATATAGCCCGCCCCCCAGGCGCCAAAGAACGACCCGACCTGATGGGACAGAAAGACGATGCCGAAGAGCGTCGACATATAGCGGACGCCAAAGATCTGACCGACCAGGCCGCTGGTCAGCGGCACCGTGCCCAGCCACAGAAACCCCATGGCACAGGCGAAAAGCGTGGCCGACAGCGCCGTGATCGGCAGCGACAGAAACAGCGCCATCACCACCGCACGGCCCAGATAGATGCCCGCCAGAACATGTTTCTTGCGCCAGCGATCGGCCGACATGCCGAACACATATGAGCCAAGGATATTGAACAGCCCGACCAGCGCCAGCGCCCTTGCGCCCACGGTCGGATCAAGCCCCTTGTCGGCCAGAAAGGTGGGCAGGTGGGTGGCGATGAACGCGACGTGAAAGCCGCAGACGAAAAACCCCGCATTCAAAAGCCAGAAACCGGAATGACGCATCGCCTCAAGCAGGGCGGGACCCATGCCCTGCGGGTCGGTGCTGGTGGCTTGCGCGGCGCGGGGCTTGCCGGCGATGCCGATGGCCAAAAGCACCATGGTCGCGGCCAGCGCGGCATAGATCAGCATCGTCTCGCGCCAGCCAAAGCCGCGGATCAGCCCCTGCGCGATGGGCACCAGAAGGAACTGTCCGACCGAACCGCCGGCGGTCACGATCCCGGCCGCCAGCCCGCGCTTTTCCGCCGGCACCGCGCGCACCGCCGCGCCGATGGCGATGACGAAGGTCACGCCCGT
>RRZT012881001.1_pt1 | contig 12764 bp, 12 predicted proteins | sample 2165551 | NCBI WGS metagenome assembly RRZT01 (sample SAMN10456910, study PRJNA506462) | wastewater metagenome | biome: wastewater; feature: sludge; material: wastewater sludge; isolation source: wastewater sludge with Escherichia coli K12::gfp cells carrying plasmid... | place: USA: Moscow, Idaho... | reverse complement strand
CTCAAGCCTGAGCGGATCGACAAACGGCTGTGGCGGCCGGGCATCCGCATGGGCGTTCGTCCCGACAGCGAGTTCCACCAGGTCGAGTACTTCGGCCCGGTGCTCGGCCTCATGGCCGCAGACACGCTCGACGAGGCGATCGCCTGGCAGAATGGCACGGCCTTCGGCCTGACCGCGGGCCTGCACTCGCTCGACGCCGGCGAGGTGCAGACATGGCTCGACACCGTCGAGGCTGGAAACGTCTACGTCAACCGCACGATCACCGGCGCGATCGTGCGCAGGCAGCCGTTCGGCGGCTGGAAGCGCTCCGCCGTCGGGCCCGGCGCGAAGGCGGGCGGCCCGAACTACCTGCACGTGCTCGGCCGGTGGGAGCCGGACCGATCTGCAGGAACGTCCGGGGGAAGCGTCACCAATCCGGAGCTCTCCCGCCTGGTGCGAGCTGCGGCCTCGATCTCGGGCGAGGGGTTCGCGGGAGTGGTCGCCTCCGATGAGGATGCCGCGCGCACCGAGTTCGGGGTCGCGCACGATCCGTCGGCACTGCACAGCGAGATCAACGCGCTGCGCTACCTGCCGGTGCCGGTGACCGTGCGGGTCGAAACCGACGATGTGGACGCGGTGCTGCGGGAGCTTTCCGCCGCGGTGGCGACCGGGTCGCCCGCGCGCTTCTCGTTCGCGGAGGCACCCGAGCCCGCCCTGACCACGGTCCTCCAGGAGGTCGGGCGGGAGTGGGTCGTCCAGGCCGACGCCGACTTCGACGCGACGGCCAAGGGACGTGTCCGCCACCTCGGCTGGCGTGATCTCGCCTCCGCATTCGGGGCCGACATCGACGTGACGGTGTACCCGGGACCGGCCCTCCCTGGCAGGCTCGCCCTTCTGGCCTATGTGCACGAGCAGTCCGTGTGCATCACCAACCACCGCTTCGGCCATCCGAGCCCTATCACCGCGCAACTGAGGCTCTAGCGGTCCAGCCGCGCTTTCCAGGACAACGCAGACGGGGCACCCCCGAAGGGGTGCCCCGCAAGAGAAGCTTCAGCGCGAGATCAGCGACGCAGACCGAGGCGCGCGATCAGCTCACGGTAGTGCTCGACGTCGTTCTTGGCGACGTAGTTGAGCAGACGGCGGCGCTGGCCGACCATGAGCATCAGGCCGCGACGGCTGTGGTGATCGCCCTTGTGCTGCTTCAGGTGCTCGGTGAGGTGAGCGATCCGCTTGGTCAGCAGAGCGATCTGCACGTCGGGCGAACCGGTGTCGCCAGCCGTGGTCGCGTACTCTTCGATGATCTTCTTCTTCGTTTCAGCGTCCATGGTGGGACTCCCTTCGTTCGCTGCACGGCGCCCCAGTCGCGGGTGCTTTCGAGGCTCTTACGAGGCCGTGGCCGATCTGACGGCAACCTGAGCACTCTATCACCGCCGCCGTTTCGCGTCCTAATCCCCCACGTCGCACTCACCTTCGTCCCAAAGCTCCACGGCCCATGTGAGGGGTGACCCGCAGCCGCTAGGGTAGGTTCGACGTAAGCCACCGAACGGGAGAACCAGCCATGGCCATCAGCGTGCGACGAGCAACCGCAGAAGACCTTGATCAGCTGCGCGCCCAGCAGGCCCGCCCCGAACTCGGCCTGGTAGACAAGCATTTCGAGGCCCAGCAGGCCGGTTCGCTGATCTTCGCGGTCGCGTTCAATGACGACAAGCCCATCGGAACCGCGCTCCTCGACCTCGAGAGCGAGGAGTACAACCCCGAGCTGCGCAACATGTACGTCTACCCGTCGGCCCGCCGCCTCGGCGCAGGTCGTGCGCTGAGCGAGTTCATCGAGGACGAGGCGAAGGCCGCCGGCTACACGGCCGTGTACCTGGCCGTCGATCCGAACAACGAGAAGGCCGTCCCGCTGTACGTCTCGCTCGAATACCACCCCACCGGCGAGCACATCTTCGTCGAGGATCCCGAGATCCCGCAGGTCGAAGAGGGCATCGAGCACAGCAAGCACTACGCGGTCTACAAGAAGTCGCTCACCGTCCGCTGAGCCTCACACGAGGCCGAGCACCTGCTTCGCCTTCGCGACGTCCAGGTTCATCTGGGTGATCAGTTCCTCAACGCCGCTGAACTTCACCTGGCCGCGCAGCCGCTCGACGAAATCGACGGCGATCTCCGCTCCGTAGAGCTCGAGGTCCGTGCGGTCGATCACATAACTCTCGACCCTGTGGTCCGCGCCGTCGAAGGTCGGGTTCGTGCCGACGGAGATGGCGGCGGCCATCGGTTCGGCGTCCGGCTCGTCGAGCCTCGTCACCCAGCCCGCGTAGACACCGTCGGCAGGCACAGCCATGTCGGACGGCACGGTCAGGTTCGCCGTCGGGAAGCCGAGCTCGCGTCCGCGCTGGTCGCCGACGACCACCACGCCACGGAACCGGAAGGGCCGTTCAAGGTGCTGGGCGGCCTCCGCGACGTCCCCCTCGGCGAGGAATCCGCGGATGCCGCTGGAGCAGGTGACCTCCTCGTCCACCGCTTCGAGCGGGAGGGCGAACACGTCGAAGCGTCCCTCGCCCAGCACGGCGAGGGTGGCCACATCACCGGAGGCGCGGTGACCGAAGCGGAAGTTCTCCCCGACCACGACCCGCGCCGGATTCAGGGGCATCAGGAAGCGTTCGACGAACTCAGCGGGGCTGAGCGCGGCGACGTCGCGGTTGAACTGGATGACACGCACCTCGTGGGCCCCGGCCTGCTTGAGCAGGTCGATCCTGGTGCGCAGGTCGGTGAGCAGCTTCGGCCCGTGGTCCGGGCGCAGCACGGTGATGGGATGGGGCCAGAACGTGACCACCACGAGTGGCAACTCGAGGCCGCGGGTCGCTTCGCGCAGGACGCTGCGGTGCCCGACGTGGACCCCGTCGAAGTTGCCGATCGCCACGACGGTCCTGGTCATCTGATCCTCCACAACTGACAAATCTGGCACGCTCACGTCAGCACCGCAAGCGGACGCGAGCCCGCCTCGGTCGGCTCGTAGAGCGCGATGAGGGCGCCGTCCGGCGCGATCATCCCGGTGGGTGCCGAGGGGACGGGACGGGCGATCGGGCGGCCGTAGCCGATGTCCGTCGCCTCCTCCTCAGTCACCTCAAGCACCGGAAAACTGAGCCTCGCCGCCTGCGCCATGTCCATCAGGACGGGCGGCTCGTCGCCGAGCGTGACGGCGTCGTCGAGCGAGTAGTTGCCGATCCGGGTGCGGCGCAGCGCCGTGAGATGACCGCCTACGCCCAGGGCTGCGCCGAGGTCGCGCGCGATCGCCCTGACGTAGGTGCCGGAGGAGCATTCGACGTCGAGGTCGACGTCGAGCCAGCCGTCACCCTCGCGGACGGCGAGCACGTCGAGGCGCGAGATGGTGACAGGACGTGCCTTCAACTCGACGCTCTCCCCCGCTCTCGCCAGCGCGTAGGCGCGCTTCCCGCCCACCTTGATGGCGGAGACGGAGGTCGGCACCTGGAGGATGTCGCCCCTCTGGGGGGCGAGGGCCGCGTCCACGGCCTCAGCGGTGAGCGCTGAGGCATCCGCGACGGCCGTGATCTCGCCGTCGGCGTCGTCCGTGGTGGAGGACAGGCCGAGGCGGGCGGTCGCGAGGTAGCGCTTGTCGTGCAACGCAAGGTGGCCGAGCAGGCGGGTGGCCCGGTTGACCCCCAGGATGAGCACGCCGGTCGCCATCGGGTCGAGGGTGCCGGCGTGGCCGATCTTGCGGGTGCCGAGCAGGCGTCGGAGCTTCCCGACGACCTGGTGGGAGGTGACCGCCGACGGCTTGTCGACGATCACCACCCCGGACGGTGAGCTCACTGCTCGTCGTCCTCCTCGATCTCTCGAGGCTTGCGGTACGGGTCGGCCTCCCCCGCGAACTCCTTGCCCGTCGACGCGGCCGCAGCCGCGGCGTCGGTCGCCTGGACCTGCGCGAGCAGATCCTCGATGTGGCGGGCGGAGTCGGGAGTGGCGTCCAGAACGAAGGTCAGCGTCGGGGTGAACTTCATCCCGAGCTGCTGGCCGACCGTCGTGCGCAGCATGCCCTTCGCGGACTCCAGCGCGGCGGCGGTACCCTTACGGGCCTCGTCGTCTCCCAGCACGGTGTAGAACGCCGTCGCTTCACGGTTGTCTCCCGTGAGGCGCACCTCGGTGATCGTCAGGAAGCCGAGCCTCGGATCCTTGATCCGGTTCTGGATCGTGGAGGCGAGGATGACCTGGATCTGATCGGCCAGCTTCGCGTTACGGGGTCCAACCATCACTCGCGCTCCTTCTCCACCATTTCGTAGGTCTCGATGACGTCACCGATCTTGATGTCGTTGAAGTTCGAGAGGGTCAGACCGCACTCGAAGCCTTCGCGGACCTCGGTCGCGTCATCCTTCTCGCGTCGCAGCGACGCGATCGAGGTGTCGGCGACCACGACGCCGTCACGCAGCAGACGCGCCTTGGCGTTGCGGCGGATGGTGCCGTTGGTGACCATACAACCGGCGATGTTTCCGAACTTGGACGAACGGAACACCTCGCGGATCTCCGCGTGGCCGCGGGTCTCTTCGGCGTAGATCGGCTTGAGCATGCCCTTGAGCGCCGCCTCGATCTCGTCGATCGCGGAGTAGATGACCGAGTAGAAGCGGATGTCCACGTTCTCGCGGTCGGCCAGCTGTGCGGCGTGCGGGGTCGGCCGGACGTTGAAGCCGATGATGACGGCCTTCGACGCCGCCGCGAGCGACACGTTGGTCTCGGTGATGGCACCGACACCGCGGTCGATGACGCGCAGCGACACCTCTTCGCCGACCTCGATCTTGCTGAGGGCGTCCTCGAGGGCCTCGACCGAGCCTGCGCCGTCGCCCTTGAGGATGAGGAGCAGCTCCTGCGTCTCGCCCTTCTCCAGCTGCTCGAACAGCTGGTCGAGGGTCTTGCGACGGCTCGTCTTCGCCTGCTGGGCCGCACGCATGCGGGCCTCACGCTTGTCCGCGATCTGGCGGGCCATGCGGTCGTCGTCGACAACGAGCACGTTATCGCCTGCACCGGGCACGGACGTCAGACCGAGCACCTGCACGGGCATCGACGGCGGGGCCTCGTCCACGTTCTGACCCTGGTCGTTGATCAGGGCACGGACGCGGCCGTGTGCCGAGCCGGCGACGATGGACTCGCCAATGCGCAGCGTTCCGCGGTGCACCAGGACGGTGGCGACGGGGCCGCGTCCCTTGTCCAGGTGCGCCTCGATGGCGACACCCTGAGCGGGCATGTCCGGGTTGGCGCGCAGGTCGAGCGCGGCGTCAGCCGTCAGCACGATCGACTCCAGCAGGTTCTCGAGGCCCTGGCCGGTGATGGCCGAGACGTCGACGAACTGCGTGTCGCCGCCGTACTCCTCGGGAACGAGGCCGAACTCGGAGAGCTGACCGCGGACACGGGTCGGATCGGCGGTGTCCTTGTCGACCTTGTTGACCGCAACCACGATCGGCACATCGGCCGCCTTCGCGTGGTTGAGCGCCTCGATCGTCTGGGGCATCACGCCGTCGTCTGCGGCAACCACCAGCACCGCGATGTCCGTGGACTTCGCGCCGCGGGCACGCATGGCGGTGAACGCCTCGTGACCAGGGGTGTCGATGAAGGTGATCTTGCGCTCGTTGCCATCGACCTCGGTCTCGACCTGGTAGGCGCCGATGGCCTGCGTGATGCCGCCGGCCTCGCGTGCCTGCACGTTCGAGTTGCGCAGGGCGTCGAGCAGCTTCGTCTTACCGTGGTCGACGTGACCCATGACGGTGACGACTGGAGGACGGGCCTCGAGGTCGTCCTCATCGCCGATGTCCTCGCCGAACTCGAGGTCGAAGCTCTCCAGGAGCTCACGGTCCTCGTCCTCGGGAGAGACGACCTCGATGTTGTAGTCGAGCTCGGCGCCGAGCACCTCGAGGGTGTCGTCAGCGACCGACTGGGTGGCCGTGACCATCTCGCCCAGGTGGAACAGCACCTGCACGAGCGACGCGGCCTCCACGCCAATCTTCTCGGCGAGATCCGTCAGCGAGGCGCCACGGCGAAGGCGAACGGTCTGGCCGTCGCCCTTGCGGACGCGCACGCCGCCGATCGACGGGGCCTCCATCTGATCGAACTCTTGCCTGCGCTGCTTCTTCGACTTGCGACCACGCTTTCCAGCGGAGCCGCCACGGCCGAATGCACCCTGCGTGCCACCGCGACCGCGGCCACCGCCGCGACCCCCCATGGGGCCGCCCATCGGCGGGCCACCGGTGCCGCCCGGACGGTTTCCGCCGCCACCCTGGCCGCCGCGCCCGCGACCGGGGCCACCGCCACCCGGACGAGACGGACGCGAACCGATGGCCGCGTTCGCGGTCTTCGGCATCATCGCGGGGTTCGGACGGGGCATGCCGGGAAGGCCGCCGGTGCCGCCTGGGCGGGGCATCCGGTTGTCGGACTGACCGGGACGCGCCGCGCCAGCTCCGGGGCGCTGACCGCCGTCGGGGCGGTTGTTCGGGCGACGCTGCTGCGTGCCCATGCCCTGAGCGGGAGCGAACGGGTTGTTACCCGGGCGCGGGGCGCCGGGCTTACGCGGGCCGGGAGTCGGCGCGGAGCCGCCACCGGGACGGGGGCCGGGCGTCGAGGGACGCGGGCCGGGGGTCGCGGAGGGGCGTGCCGCGGGTGCGGCCGAGCCGCCAGCGGGACGCGGACGCGGCGCGGCGCCACCACGACCGGGGGTCGCGGGCTTGGCTTCCTGTGCGGCCGGGCCGGGACGGGGTGCGGGGCGCGGTGCTGCGGGGCGGGGAGCCTCCGCGGCCGGCGGTGCCGTCGGCTCGGGGGCGCCAGGCGTTGCAGCTGGTGCGCTCTGCTGGGCCGCGGGTGCGGCCGGGGTGGTCTCTGCCGGCTTGGGTGCCGCCTTCGGGGCGGGCTTTTTGGCCGCCGGAGCGGCCGGGGTCTCGTCGGCGCCGCCGAATGCTTCGCGGACGCGACGCACGACGGGGGCTTCAAGGGTGGAGGACGGACCGCGAACGTATTCGCCCATCTCTCCAAGTTTCGCAAGGAGTTCCTTGCTGGTGATCCCGATTTCCTTGGCGATCTCGTGGACTCGAGGCTTAGCCACTACTCTCCTTCGTGGGTCCGACCTCCAAGGCCGGGGTCCCTAGTTGTGCTTGGTCATCGTTGGGTACTCATCGAGTGGTCATGAGCGTTAGCCCACCTTCTGGTTGCCGCCCTACAGGGCGTGGAACGATGTGCCCACGCGAGCGTGGGCCACTGGCAATCATATCTCGCTCAGCCGCGAGCTTCCACCTGAGGCGCGTCGAGCACCGCTGCGGGCCCGAAGGTCCGCCGGATCGCCTGGCGCTGCTCGGCGAGAGCGAAGCAGCCGGCGTGCAGGTAGGCCCCGCGCCCGGGCAGCCGCGGCGCGGTCCCGTCGACGACGCGGTCGCCTCGCCGGACGAGCCGGATCAGCGTGGCCTGGTCGGCGCGCCCGCGACAGGCGATGCAGGTGCGTTGAGGAGCATTCACAGCAGCTCAGTCTACTGAGTTCTGGCCAACCTCCCAGGTTCGCCATAGCCCCGGCACAGGAAGGGCCAGCACCGTGGTCTGTGCCCGGAAACCCTTCCGGGAAGCACCGAAAGGCACACGATGACGAAGAAGATGATTGTCGGGATCTCCGCGGCGGCCATGGCCGCAGGACTCGGGGTCGGGCTCGGCCAGCTGGCCAGCGCCGATGGCACCCCCACCCCTTCCTCCAGCCCCTCCGCAAGCGCGCCCGCCTCCCCGTCGGACGCGGGCGGCGACACCGCCCCCGGCGAGCGCGGAGGGCGCGGACACCGCGGCGGCGGTGGTGGCGTGGACACCACGGCGCTCGCCGAGAAGCTCGGCGTGGACGAGTCGAGGCTGGAGGACGCCGTCAAGGCAGCACGAGAGGCGACCCGCCCCGAGGCTCCCACCGAGGAAGGAGCGAAGCCTACCGAGACGGAGCGCACCGCGCACGAAGAGGCCTTCGCCAAGGCGCTCGCCTCCGAGCTGGAACTCGATGAGCAGAAGGTCGTCGATGCGATCGAGGAGCTGCGCACGCAGCGCGACGCGCAGCGGGCTACCGACGCCAAGGAGAAGCTGGCCTCCGCAGTGACCGACGGGACACTCACGCAGGCCGAGGCGGACGCTGTCCAGAAGGCCCTCGATGAGGGGATCGTGTCGCTTCGCGGCGGTCACGGCCGCTGATCCGGGGTGATATGGAAGGGCCGCGGGGATCGGTTGCGATCCCCGCGGCCCTTCCGTCTGGTGCGGCGCGTCACTTCTCGGCGCGGAAGGCCTCGTACAGGTTCTCCGTGTCGATGTACCACTTGAGCGCGAGGTCGGTCTGCTCCGCGATCCATGCGGAGTCGGTGCTCGCAGCGAGGTCGTTCGTCTCGTACGGGTCAACGGAGAGGTCGAAGACCTCGTCGCGCCTGTCGCCGAAGTGGTGGATGACCTTCATGTCCCCGTTCATGGTGGCGGTGCACTTTCCCCGCGCCCAGCAGCTGGCGACGACGGGCCCCTGCGGCTCCCCGCTCGCCAACGACGGCCGGTAGGTCTGGTCGCTCTCCAGCTCGAAACCGAGCAGGTCGACCGCGGTCGGCAGCACGGCAAGCTGATTGGCCGGCCCCTCCACCAGCTCGCCCTCACGCGAGGGGTCGAGGATCAGGTACGGGATTCGGAGTCCCTCGTCATAGACGGTGTTGTCGTGCTGGAACAGTCGGTGCTCGCCGAAGCCCTCGCCGTGGTCACCCACGACGACGAAGACGGTGTCCTCGTAGAGGCCGAGCTCCTTGAACATGTCGATCACGTTGCCGACGAACTGGTCCTGGTAGTGGATGCCGTTGAGGTACTTGTTCAGCAGCGGATCGTCGACGAAGTCGATCAGGTCGAAGTTCTCCAGCGCGTAGTCGTGATGCCCGGTGACGGTCAGCATGCCGAGCATGAACGGCTCGTCCCGGTTCTCCTCGATCCACCTGCGTGACGGCTCGAGCATGATGTCATCCTCGTAGCCGAAGTAGTTGGCGCGGTTGAAGCCGAAGTGGTCCATCTCGTCGACCGGGGTGAAGTGCTCGTAGCCGAAGTTGGACACCGTCGAGCGCCTGCGCTCGAAGTGTTCGGTCGCGGTCTGGAAGAACGCGGTGCCGTAGCCCTGCTCGCTGAGCAGCTGGGGCAGGCACTTACCGGGAAGGCTGCCTGCGTCGGCCTCGGTGTTGTCGCTGTCGAGCGGCGGCGCGATTCCACAGTGCACCGCGGTGAGGGCCTTCGACGTGTGCGGGAGCACGGTGTAGCCGCGTTCGGGGCGCAGCGAATCCTCGGCCAGCGCGTCGAGCACCGGGGTGACCGGCTGGCTGGTCTCCGGAAGGGTCGAGGTGGCGCGTTGCGATTCGAGCGTGATCACGACCAGGTTCTTGTGCCTGCCTCCCCCGTCGACGAGCTTCGTGGACGCAGGAGTGGGGACGACCGTCTCGTCCGCGAGCGACTCGGGATAGGCCAGCGCCTCACGCACGGGGGTGACGGCGAACTGGACCGGAGCCGCGAGCGCGAACGCCGCCGACACCGTCGGGGCGCTCCAGACCGACGCCGCGAGCAGCACCGCGACCCCTGCCAGGCTCACATACTTGAGCCTGCGGTGGGGACGCCTACGGATCAGCCGCGAGACGGCCGGGCCGAGCAGCAGCGGCAGGACGAGGACGCCGAGCACGACGCCAACGAGCAGGGCGACTGCGGAGTTGCTGAACTGCGACTGCAGAAGCGCGTTCAGCTCGCCCTGCTGGTTCCACGCGTACTCGATCTGCCGGAAGGTCAGGGGCGAGCCGGTGCGGATCATGTACTCGTGGTTGATCACGGTGAAGATGCCGAGCACGAGCGTCAGAGCGTGGGCGAGGTAGAAAACCACCGCCCGGGCCGTGCCCTTCGCGAGCCAGCACAGCAGCATCCACAACAGCAGCCACGCCGCGCCGAAGGCGACGTCTGAGGAGACCTTCGCGAGCGTCTCGGAGGCACCCGCCTGGGGGAAGAACTCCTCGATGCGGATCAGCTTCAGCACGACCGCGAGCACCGCGAACGGGATGAGCAGCACCAGGAGGCGCCCCCACACGTGGCGGGGGTCGCGTAAACGGTCAGTGAACGATCGGCGAACGGAAGTCATCGTGGGTAAATGTTACGCGACGCCCCCAGCACCCCCGAAAAGCCGTTACGCTGCCCCGCCTCAGCTCTGGGCGGCCACGTCGGGCTGGATGTCGATCCTCCAGCCGGTCAGGCGGGCGGCGAGACGGGCGTTCTGCCCCTCGCGGCCGATCGCGAGCGAGAGCTGATAGTCCGGGACGATGGCACGGCAGGCGCGGGCCTGGTCGTCCACGATCGTCACCGATAGCACCTTCGCAGGCGAGAGCGCCGCGGCGACGAACTTGGCGGGATCGTCCGAGTAGTCGACGATGTCGATCTTCTCGTCTCCGAGCTCGTTGGTGACTGCGCGGACGCGCTGCCCCATGGGGCCGATGAAGGCGCCCTTGGCCGACACGTTGGGATCGTGGGACTCGACCGCGATCTTCGTGCGGTGGCCCGCCTCGCGCGCGATCTCCTTGATCTCGACGATGCCCTTGTCGATCTCCGGCACCTCGAGCGCGAACAGCTTGCGCACCAGGTTCGGGTGCGTGCGCGAGACCACGACCTGCGGTCCGCGTAGCTCACGGCGGACGCTCACCACGTAGACGCGGAGGCGGCGGCCGTGCGAGTAGTCCTCTCCGGGGACCTGCTCGGCCAGCGGCATGATCGCCTCGAGCGTGCCGAGATCGACGCGGACGGCGCGGGAGTCGCGGTCCTGCTGGATGGTGCCGACGAGGATGTCGCCCTCGACTCCCGAGAAGTGACCGAACTTCTGGTCGTCCTCAGCCTCGCGGATGCGCTGGAAGATCACCTGGCGGGCGGTCGCCGCGGCGATCCGGCCGAAGTCCTCCGGGGTGTCGTCGAAGTAGCCGATCACCTCGTCATCGTCGTCGAACTCCGGGGCGAGCACCGAGACCTTTCCGGTCTTCCGGTCGACCTCGACCTTCACTCCCCGCAGGGCGTGCGGGGTCTTGTTGTACGCGTTGAGGAGGGCGTCCTCCAGCGTCTTGAGGAGGTAGTCCATCGGGATCTCACGGTCCCGCTCGATGGCCTTCAGGGCAGCCAGATCAACATCCATCTCAGTTCTCCTCTTCGTCCTCGAACGACCGGTTCATCTCGACCTGGACAACGGCCTTGTCGATCTCCGCCAGCGGGACCTCGCGCTCCGCGCCGTCGACCTCGATGGTGACGGCCTCGTCGGTGACCGACCGGATCCGGCCGGTCACCTGGTCGTCGCCCAGCCACAGCTTGACGAGGCGGCCCGCGTTGCGGCGGAAGTGTTTGGGTTCGGTCAACGGCTTGCTGACACCGCGGGTGCTCACCTCGAGGGTGTAGGGGGCCTTCCCGACCGCGGGGCTGACGTCCAGCGCCTCCGAGATGGCCGACGACGCCTGGGCGATGTCGTCGAGCAGCGGGCCCTTCCCGTCGGGACCGTCTCCGTCGACGGTGACCCTCAGAACCGAGCGCTTCCCGATCGGGGTGACGTCGAGGCGGTCCAGCTCAAGACCGTGGGCAGACAGGATCGGCTCAATGAGAGCAGCGATCTGCGATTCCTGCATGGCGAGGCTCCGTATCCGGTTGTTGACCTGATTGTGAGGGACCAGCATACCGGGGTTGACCGCGGGAGGCCTCCCTCGACCCGGGCACTAAGCTGAGCCCATGCCTCTCCCCCGTCGCGCGGTGCTCGCCGCCCTTGTCGTAGGCGTCAGCGGATGCGCGGCCAGCCCGGTGATCTCCGGGGCACCGGCCGTCGCCCCCACCTCTCCCCCGCCGACACAGAGCCCCGAGGCCGCGGCCGCCCAGCAGGCGGTCGCCGCCCTGCGCTCAGCCGTCGAGGCACTCTCCGGCGTGAGCGGGTTCGAGGCGAAGGACTGGGCCGCGGCCGCGCTGGCCCAGTGCGATGCCCACCTCGCCCTGCTCGCCCTTCCTGATCCCTTCGGCGCCGACGACCAGGAGCCCTTCGTCGTCCAGACCCCTGCGGCTCCGTCGCTTTCCACCCTCGAACAGGGAACCGCCGAACTGACCGAGCGGATCACGGGGGCGGTCGAGGCTCTCAAGGCCGCGGCGGGAGCGGCCGCCGAGGGCGATGTGCGTCTCGTCTACGCCTCGGCGGCGGCAGGGGCGACGGCGCTCGGCAACACGGCCATCGTGCCCGCCACCTCGGAGGTGGTGCCGGTCCGGCTCCAGCCCACCACCCTCGAGGCCTCGCTTCCGATCGCACTCGGCCACGCCTGGGCGCTGGTCTACGGCCTCGGCGTCGGACTCGGCAGGCTCGACTCCTCGGATCCGCTGCACGCCATCGGGACGACCCGGATGGCGGCCGCGAAGGAGATCCGCAACGCCCTCCGCGCCGCCGTCGACGAGGTGCCCGAGCAGCCGGCGGCCTTCGAGCTGCCGAACGAGATGTCAACCCCGGACGAGATCAGGGCCGGCTGGGCCGTCCTGGAGACCCACCTGCTCGACGGGTTCGCGCGGCTCGTCGCCGCCTCCGATGAGGGACTCTGGCGCGACCGGTTCCTCGCCCAGGTTGCGCCGGTGCAGGCGGTCGGTGGCCGCCTAGGGCACTGGCCCGGTTGGACCGCCTAGCCGGAGGGCCTTGACAGAAGCACGTCGGGGGCACGAATCTCTGGCCATGACGATGGCGCAGAGCAGGCTCGGGTGGCAGATCGTGGCAGGCG